>JAEEGL015065919.1_pt1 | contig 85279 bp, 67 predicted proteins | sample 9134231 | NCBI WGS metagenome assembly JAEEGL01 (sample SAMN16246548, study PRJNA631951) | gut metagenome | biome: gut microbiome; feature: rumen; material: fiber-attached | host: Bos | place: Iran: Karaj | collected 2018-10
CCGTTTCGCTGAGGCCGGCATTGAATATTTCTACACCCTTATCGACGACGCCGTGGCCCGTGTCATGCGTTCCGAGGGTGGCTTCATCTGGGCTTGCAAGAACTACGACGGCGACGTGATGTCCGACATGGTCTCCACCGCTTTCGGTTCCCTGGCCATGATGACCTCCGTGCTTGTCAGCCCTGACGGGAACTATGAATATGAGGCCGCTCACGGCACCGTGACCCGTCACTATTACAAGTACCTGAAGGGTGAGGAGACCTCGACCAACCCGATCGCTACGATCTTCGCTTGGAGCGGGGCTTTCCGCAAGAGGGGAGAGAAGGACAACCTTCCTGAGCTCGTGGCTTATGCCGACAAGCTTGAGGCCGCTTGCCTTGACACTCTCAACGAGGGTTATGCCACCAAGGATCTTGTGAACCTGATGGAGGGAATCACTCCTAAGATGCTCACTTCTGCCCAGTTCCTCGCCGAAATCCGTAAGCATCTCGAGAAGGCTCTTGAGGTTTAAGTCTCAGGATGTCGATAAAGAATAAGTCCCGGGCCAATCGGTCCGGGACTTTTTTTATTCATTGATTAACTCCTTCCAGGTCTTCCTGATGACGACCGGAGGCAAATGAACCTCCTTGAAATCAGGTCTTTCCACCGAACTTCTGGTCGTCACCCTTGTCTTGATCGGGTGAGCCTTGTCCCAGGTCTTGAAGGCATTGTAGTCGTAGTTCCAGCTCTCGCCCTCGGAAAGCTTCATGATCCTTTTCCATATCAATGCCCTTGAAGGAGCGTTGAAATTGGGGTTATAGTAGCCGCTGTTCATGACGCTTTGCTCCGTGGGCCTCCAAACCCCTGACCAGAAGGTGAATCCGCCCTCGTACACTCCGATTTTCTCTGAGGAGAAGGCACTGTCTCCGATGAACTCTTTCCAGAGAACCTGTGAAGGGTTAGAGGTGAAATCCACGTTGAGGTACCAATTCCTTTGGGTCTGATCCTTCCTGGCATAGGAGACATCTTCCGCACTGATCATACCCTGGTCGCGGTAGGCATATTCATCACCAAGTTTGCCGATTCCATGCCCACCTACCTCATGGACAATCGTTTCCGCAAGACTGGAGATGCCTCCGGACACATTGACATCCTTGTATGGAATCCAACTGACGGAGGGGCCACCGGCATAGACCGATTGGTCTTCCGGGTAAATCATTGAGCACATTCCTCCGCTCCGGACAGTGTTCAACAGCACCAGAACAGCCACATTGTCCATTCTCGCGTCATCCTTGACGGCCTTTTTGGCGTACTCGAGCGCTTTCTCTATGTCTCCTCCTACGGCGGAGCCTTTGCCGAATACGCATTCGAATACTGTCGAATTGCCGTTGAAGTATTCCTCATGCTTGGAAACAGCGTTGACAAGATAGATGTTGAACCTTTCCTTCATGGATTTGAGCGGTTCGGCAGAGAACAAGTCCTTGACAGCCTGCTCAGCGGTCTTCTTGAACGTCCCGTTGGAGATGAGCCTGTCGGAGAAACCATCCCCGGTGATGACTAAGTCAACTCCTTTGCCCTTGGTCGCTTTCTGCAGTTGGGTGTATTTCCCGTCTTGAGTGTAACTTGTCGACTCATAGTGGGTGACAGTTGTCTTGAGCTCCTTTTGGAGGAAGGCCACGGCATTGTTCAGATAGTCTCTGGATTTGTCAAAGAGAGTAGTGTAAACCACAGTTTGATCTGGTCCTATGATAACGATGCCGTTCTCAATGGGGTGAGGATACATAGCAGACCCCTTTTCCGCATAAAACGGGGCTCCAGCAGGATACTCATCGTACAGGTGTCTGATGAATGAGTCCCAGGTCGCGCCTGTTTTATTAAGGACACTCTTGAATAACTCGTCCCGTTCATCCCTACTGGAGATCTCGCTGCTGTTATTATCGAAATATGAGATGATTCCCAAACCTTTACTCTTGCCTGTCTTATACAGTGTGGCCAGTTGTGCAAGGCAATCAACGGCATCACCAGACTTTGGATTCATGTTGAACAGCACCGTGTACTGGTTCTTACTGAATTCTGTCTCGATGTCAAGCTCTTTGCCAGAGAGCGTGGTGATCTTGGGACTCCTGGGAATAGGAATCTTTGACTCGCGGAGATTGTCCATTGTGAAATTGTTGCCCCAGAATATGTTAGGCCATAATCTCCAATAATTGTCCATCTTTGCCACAGTTGTGGGGATGGAGCCTGAGAGGTCGTTTATGGAAAGGTCAAGTTCCTTCAAGTTTATGAGGCTACCAAGCGATGCCGGTATCGACCCGGATAGTTTATTGCTCTGTAGATTCAACTCTTCCAATCCTGTGATCTGACCGATCCCGTCAGGAATTTTTCCAGTCAGATTGCAACCGCGGAGGGACAGTTGCTTCAAGTTTTTGAGATTAAATATGTCAGAAGGAATCGTCCAAGAACTAAGAGGAATGTGAACCAAGACTAATGCTTCCAGGCTTTGGATCTTGTAGATGGATTTTGGTACGGTCCCGGAAACGGTATAAGTCCAGAGAGTCAAATTCTTGAGTTTCTTTAGGTTTCCTATTTCTGAAGGGAGTGGATATCCCTCATTGGGGATACCGCTAGGATTAATCATCTTGAATACTTCCAATTCAGTGAGATCCGCTATCTCTTTGGGAATCTGACCTTTGAGATTATCGTCATTTATCCACACGCTTCGCACGTGTTTGCCATCAGGAGTCATCTCGATGCCCCTCCACAACTCCAAGGGTTGGTCCGAGCACCAATTCTGCTTAGTGAAGTCATCCCAGTTGTTTCCGCTGTTAGCATTGAACAACTTTATCAAAGCGGCCTTTTCCTTAGCCTTGTAAGCCGCTTCCGTGACGGTGACCTTGCATGTGGCGGTCTTGTCTCCGGCTGTCGCGGTTATCGTGGTCTCCCCGATAGCGATTCCGTTGATAACTCCGTTTTCATCGACGGTGGCGATATCCGTGTCGGAGGAGGTCCACTCAACTTTGACATCGGGGTCATCGGTGTCAACTTTGGCGGTAATGGTGGTCTCACCATCTTCCTCGATTTTCACGGAGCTCTTGTTCAAGCTGATGGACTTGATCGGAAAAGATACAGTTATCAAGCAAGTGGCTTTAATCGAGCCGGCAGTGGCGGTGATGATCGCTTTCCCCTTGCCGACAGCTGTGACCTTGCCGTTTTCCACCGTGGCGACACTCTCATCGCTGGATGTCCAGGTAATGGTCTTGTCATCAGCATCGTCAGGCGCGATTGTGGCTGTTAGCGTCAGGACATCCTTGGCGTCCAATGAGGCCGTGGTCTTGTCAAGTGTGATGGATGACACTCCCTTGGGGGTCACGGTGACTTCACATGTGGCAGTCCTGCCGCTCGCCGTTGCGGTGATGGTGGCGGTTCCGACCGCGACCGCATTCACGGTCCCCCTGTTCACAGTCGCGACGGAAGAGTTGGAACTGGACCAGGTCACAGTCTTGTCAGTGGCATTCGATGGGCTGACCGTCGCCGTAAGGTCGGCAGTCCCACCTTTCCTTATCGAGAGTGTGGACTGGCTCAAAGACACCCCGGAGACTTCAACAACAGGATCCTCCTTCGGGCCGCATGCGGTGAGAAGAATTGTCAAGGTGGTTAGAATGAGCAGATAAGCTTTTTTCATCGCTATGATATTTTTGTTTTTCTATCGTCTTTCCAGGACCTCCTTCCAGGTCTTTCCGACACGGACAGGAGGAACATGAACATGCTCATCATCATCTACTTCCACGATGCTTCTTGTAGCTCTTGTGGTCGGATGGGCCTTGTCCCATGTCTTGAAGGCGTTGTAGTCGTACTTCCAACTTTCTCCCTCAGAGAGCTTCATGATTCTGGTGTAGATCTGTGACCTTGACGGGGCGTTGAAGGCGGAATATGCGTAACTGTCGTTCATGACACTCTGCTCCGTGGGTCTCCAGACCCCGCTCCAGAATGTGTCTCCGCCCTCGTAAACTCCGATCTTCTCGGAAGCGAAGGCGCTGTCATCGATAAACTGGCTCCAAGGGACCTGGGACTTGGTGGGGGTCACGGAAATATTCTGGTACCAGTTCCACTTTTGGACCTTGTTGATGTAAGCTATCTCACCGGAGGTGACTTCTCCTTGGTAGATGTATCCGTACTCATCCGCCAGTTTGCCGAGTCCGTGGCCGGCCACCTCGTGAACCACCGTATTAGCGAGGTTGGACAATCCGCCTGACACTTTGAAGTCTTTGTAAGTTACCCAGGCGATGGATGCGCCACCGGCATAGGTGCTCGTGCTGGCGGGATCGAGCATGTAACATGTGCCGCCGTCCCGGTAGCTGTTCATCAGGACAAGCACTATGACATTGTCCATCTTGGACTCACCGACAGCAATCTTCGCATATTCCAGGACTTTGCTGTTGTTTCCTCCGACAGCCGACCCTCCACCGAAGGCGCCACTGAACGCTGTTGAGCAGCCGTTGAAATATTCGTCATTCTTTGAGACCGCCTCGACCATGTGGACGTTGAAGCGGTTCTTCATGGATTTCATCGGCTCGACACTGAAGAAGTCGTTCATCGCCTGCTTGGCGGCCTTCTCGAAGGTACCGCTTGTCAAATCCTTGTCGGAGAAAGCGTCGCCGGTGATGACCAGGTCGATTCCCTTACCGGAGGAAGCCTTCTGCAACTGGGTGTGCTTTTTGTCTCTTGAGTAACTCGTTGACTCATAATGGGTCATGGAGACATTAAGAACTTTTTCAAGGTACTTCAGAGCGTTTTCAATTTTCTTTTTCCCGTCATTGTCAACCAGCGTGGTGTAATCGACAGTCCCATCGGGACCGATGATCACCATCTGGTTGATACTTCCGTGCGGGTAAATACTTTTACCGTGTTCCGAATAGAACGGGGATTCTTCAGTAGGGGTATTGTCGTACATGTGACGGATAAAGGATTCCCATTCCGCACCGGATTTCTTCAGCTGGTCCTTGAACAAGTTGTCACGCCTGGAAAGATCCGGGGAATCCAATTGTGAATTGTTGTCAAAATATGTGAGTACGCCAAGCCCTTTGCTCTTTCCCTTTTTGTAGAGGTTCTCCAAGGAAGAAAGGTATTCTGCCACTTCGGAGTAATCAGCCGCCACCTCGAACAGAACGGTGTATTGATTGCTCTTGATAAATGCCTCCAAGTCAAGTACTTTGCCTGATAAAGTCTTGATAGGGGGAGATGGAGGGGATGGAATTTTTGATTTGCGGATATCCTCCTGAGAGAAGTTGTTAGATTCGACTGTGGGACCCCAAATCAAAGGGAAGCGCTCAATCCTGGCAAGGGATGCCGGAAGGGCGCCTGACAGTTTATTGCCACTGAGATTTAAAGACTCCAGGTTTCTCATGCCGGAATAAGAAGCGGGGATTGTTCCGGTGAAACTATTGTAGGAGAGATTGAGCCATGTCAGTTTAGTCAGGTTCCCGATCTGATCAGGAAGTGAACCTGTAATATTGTTCGTGTTAAGATCAAGACCTCTCAAGTTGGTGAGCTTCCCGATCGATGAGGATAACGGCGCGCTATCCATATATATGCTTCTGACAATGTACAGGGTCTCGAGATTTGTAAGATTGAAAAGCTCTTCAGGGAATTTCCCTGTCAAAGGATAGTCGTAAATTACTATCCTCTTGAGTTTCTTAAGATTTCCGATCTCTTTAGGAAGTGGTCCGAAAGTGCTCTTCGGCAGACCATAAGATTGAGCCGGGTTGCAGTGGATGTCGATATCCTCAAGCTCTGTCAGGTCTCCGATTTCCTTGGGGATCTTCCCATAAGCTCCCCTGATATTCAACGCTTTCACATGAGTATTTGTAGCGTCCATTTCCACACCTTCCCAGGCGCTGGTGACTGGCCCGTCCGACCCCCAGTTCTCGTGATATTGCCAGTGATCCTTGTTGGCATTGTAGAAAGCCATGAGAGCGGCTTTTTCCTTGGCCATGAAATCTGGCTCAATGACGGTCACCTCTGCTGTGCCTCTGGCGTAGGCGTTTATAGTCACGCTTACAGTCGCGGTTCCTTGGCCGATAGCAACGAAAGAACCATCATTTATGACATTAAAGTTTTCGTCAAAAGTGACACTCAACACTCTGCTGTTATTATGATTCCAGTTAATGCTTTTGAGAACCGTTTCTTCCGGCTCAACCTTGACGGTGAAACGCACGGTGTCTCCCTGGTTAACCGTGATCTGGGCAGGCTCGACTGTCACGGACTCGATGATGGGGTTAAGCACTTCAATGTCGTAAGTCGCCGTTATTTTCCCGACTGTCGCGGTGATGGTGGCGGGGCCCAGACCGACCGCGGTGACCTTTCCATCCTGATCGACAGTCGCGATGGACTCGTCGCTGGATGTCAGGGTCGGAGTTTCTATGGCGTCGGAAGGGGTTTTCTTGATGCTCAATTGGAGAGTCTTGCCGATGTACACGCTATGATCAGTCTCAATGAATTCGATTGAAGTGACATGGGTCGGCTTTTTGGTGACGGTTACCTTACAAGTTGCGGACTTGTCTCCGACCTTGGCGGTTATCGTGGTCTCTCCGGCCGAAATGCCTTTGACGACACCGTTTTCATCGACAGTGGCGACATCTGGGGATTCTGACGACCATCCCACAATCACGTCAGGATCTTCTGAGTCAACTTTGGCGATAAGGGTCTCCTCGCTTTCTTCTTCAAGCTCTAGGGTGTTATTGTTCAAAGAGATGGAGTTTATGGGGTAGGACACGGCCACTTCGCAATTTACCTTGACGGAACCCGCGGCAGCGGTGATTGTGGCCTTTCCCTTGCCGACAGCGGTGACTTTCCCATTGTCCACCGTCGCGACACGCTCATCGCTGGATGACCATGTGATGGTCTTGTCGTCAGCGTCATCAGGTGATATCGTCGCGACAATGTTCAGCACATCCTTGACGTTCAATGAGGCCGATTCTGGATCAAGCTTGATGGAGGTGACTCCCTTGGGTGTCACCGTCACCTGGCAGCTGGCGGTCTTGCCACCAGCCGTGGCGGTGATATTGGCTGTTCCAACGGCGATCGCGTTCACATTACCGTTATTCACGGTGGCGACAGAAGAGTTTGAGGTGGCCCAGGTCACAGCCTTGTTTGTGGCATTTGAAGGAGTGACAGTGGCTGTCAAGCTCGTCGAGCCACCTCTGACGATAGAGAGTGTGGACTGGCTCAAAGAGACGCTTGAAACTTCAATTATCGGATCTTCCTTCGGGCCGCAGGCGGCGATAAGAAGTGTTAAGGTGGTTAGAATAAGTGGTAATAATTTTTTCATGATTATATGATATTAAAAAAACTCTCTTATGTTGCGGGCCATCTCGTCGGCGAGGCGCTGGCGGGACTCCACGCTGGACCAGGCGATGTGGGGAGTGAGGATAATCTTTTCGGGGTGTGCGGTGTGGAGCAGGGGACTGTCAAGCGGAAGCGGCTCTTTCTCGTACACATCCAGGCCTATTCCGGCGATCCTGTCCTCGTCGATGATCCTGGCGAGGTCTTTCTCGATGGCTATTCCTCCGCGGCCGGTGTTCACGAGCCAGGCGGTGGGCTTCATCAGGAGCATCTTGTCGTAGTCGATGAGTCCCGCGGTGCGCTCATTGTACGGAGCGTGTATGCTGACAACATCCGCCTCCTTCAGGAGGGCCTCAATTGAGACGGAAGGATATTCCTTGCAATGGGAAGTTCCTGAAGTTGAGTAATATATCACTTTCATCCCGAACATTTCCGCGATCTTGGCGACCTTGGTCCCGATCGCTCCCATCCCGACGATGCCGATGGTCTTTCCGGCCAGCTCGGTGTACGGGTGGGCCGAGTCCGTGTGGATCTTTCCGGAGGCGTAGCGTCCGTCCCTGGCATATTCATTATAGTGCAACAGCCTGCCGGAGAGGGCCAGGATGAGGGTCCAGGTGATCTGGGCGACGGAGTCCGTAGAGTAGCCGGCCACGTTGCGGGCGGCCACGCCTCTTTGCTCGCAGAGTTTCAGGTCGATGTTGTTCATTCCGGTCCCGGCCTCGCAGATTAGCTTCAGCTTCGGGGCCGCGTCCAGGAAGGCCTGGTCCACGATGATCTTGTTGAGGATCGCCACATCAGCGTCTTTTACCCTCTCCCTTGCCTCTTCGGCGGTTGAGGAATCATAGGTCGTGAGTTCTCCGAGCTTCTCGATCTCGGTAAGCGGCGTGTTTCCCATCGTCGCCGCGTCAAGGAATACTATTTTCATTATTCTTGAATATTACTTTCTTCGCTGGTGGCTTCCATGAGCCTGCGTATCGGTTTGAATCCTGTGAAGAAGCGGGCAGCGATTACCCTGATCACCGTGTAGGCGGGAATTGCGACCAGCATCCCGAGTATGCCTCCAACATGGCCAGCCATGAGGAGCACTATGAATATCTCCAGAGGACTGGATTTGATGCTTTTCGAGTAGATGAAAGGCTGGAAGAAGAAGTTGTCCACCATCTGGGTGACGAGAAACACAGCGAGGAGCGTTACCAGCACGATCCAGAAATTGGGATATACCCCGAGTGCGGCGGCGCTGCTGTATTTCAGGACAAGCCCCAGAATGGTCCCTATCGCTGTCCCGATCCAGGGACCGACGTACGGGATGATGTTCAGCAGTCCGGCCATGAAGGCGATTCCGACGGAGGGGTAGAAACCTATTCTCGCGACCAGCCACAGGCCGAGGAAATCCAGGGTGGCTACTCCGAGTACTTCAAGGAGAAGACCTCCGAAATATCTTGTCAGCAGGCGCTCTATGTCGCCGACAGCTCTGATCGCCTCACCTTCAAGCCGGTCGGGCACTAGTGAGCCGATGATTCCGCGGAACAGCTTGTCGTCCTTGATGAAGAAGAAACCGATGAACACGACCGAGAACAGGCCTATGGCCAGGGAGCCGAGCGTAGAGGCAACCGAGCCTACCACGGAGGTTATCGAGGACACGTCGAAAGCGTTTCCGATCCATGACATGACCGCCTCCTGTATCTTGAAGTCCCGGCCGAGTTTCGGGAACCGGTCGATGAGCCAGACATTGAGTTTGTCGGCCCAGCGGGCGATCTCGGAGGTGTTGAAAGAAGCGGTCTGGAGGTTTGAGGACACGCTTTGGATGATGCCGGAGACGACCGGAATCACCTGAGTGATAATCCCGAGCAGGATCACGAGAATAAGGACCAGCGTGATAATGGCCAGGAGCCAGTCAGGTGCGCTTCTGCCCTTTATCTTGATCTTCCTGAACAGCTTCATTATCGGCCTTCCAAGCAGGGACACGACCGCTGCCAGGATTATGTAGATGATGACATTCCTGAAATACCAGCAGAGCGCCACGATTACCGCCGCCACTGCCAGCCACATGGTGTACCTGGCAAGTTTGTCTGAACTTCTTTCTTCGCTCATATCAAGTCATTTCCCTAAACTTACGAAATAGTTTCGAGAAAATGTGATGTTTATCGAAAATATTTTTTACTTGTGCCTTGAATCGGCACAAGCGCACCGTATCTTCGCGTTAGAAACAAAGAACAAGAAATAGTTAAACTAATAGGAGATACAGCCATGAAGAACACTGAGTACAATCTTGATAACCTTGCCTCGATGATTTCATCTGAATCCTCTCTCGCCGCCCTCCTCGAGATGATGGGCGACATGGGCCTCGAACTCGACTCCGTCTCCCGCCAGGCATAATTCCACCTGTCATTTAGGCGGATTAGTCTTCTTTCAGCGAGACTAGGGTGTTGTCTTTTTCGGGGGTAAGGCCGACTTTGAGGGTGCGCAGCTCGGTTGAGCCTTTCTTGCGCTTGCCCTGAAGGATGCGGTCGGAGATAATGAACTCGGACACAGGATCTTCCACATAACGCATAACGGCCCTCTTCAGCGGTCTCGCACCGAATGCCGGATCGTAGCCGGCCTCGGCGATGAACTTCTTGGCGGAAGGGGTGATGGTCAGCTTGTAGCCGGACTCCTCTGCCCTCTCCCGAAGCTCACGGAGCTCAATGTCTATGATCTTCTCGATATCCTCCTTGGTCAGGGAGTTGAAGAATATCTGCTCGTCCACCCTGTTGATGAATTCGGGCGGGAAATTTTTCTTAATCGCTTTCTCCAGGACGCTCTGTCGGTTCAGAGCGACATTCTTCCCGGCGGTCGCGAAACCGACACCGGAGCCATATTCATCGAGCTCCCGGCTTCCGACATTGGAAGTCATGATCACTATGGTGTTCTTGAAGTTGACAACCCTGCCATTGCTGTCGGTAAGGTGTCCGTCATCAAGCACCTGCAGGAGGATGTTGAATATGTCCGGATGAGCCTTCTCAATCTCGTCCAGGAGCACGACGCAGTAGGGCTTGCGGCGCACCCTCTCGCTGAGCTGTCCGCCCTCCTCGTAGCCCACGTAGCCGGGAGGCGCTCCGATGAGGCGCGAGACTGTGAATTTCTCCATGTATTCACTCATGTCAATCCTGACCATATTCTCTTCTGAATCAAAGAGATATTCCGCCAGACACTTGGCCAGCTGAGTCTTTCCGACACCAGTCGGGCCGAAGAAGAGGAAGGTGCCGATCGGACGGTCCGGATCCTTGAGGCCGGCCCGGTTACGCCTTATGGCCCTCACGACCTTGTCGATCGCCTCATCCTGGCCGATGATCCTGCCCTGGAGCCGCTCTTTCATCTTCATGATCCTGTTGCCCTCGCTCTCGGCCACCTTGTTGACAGGGATTCCGGTCATCTTGGACACCACGGTCGCTATGTCCTCGGCATCCACGACATTGCCCGTCTTCTTGTCCTTGGTGAGGCTGAGGCGGACCATCGATCCAGCCTCGTCCATCGCGTCTATCGCCTTGTCCGGAAGGAACTTGTCTGTCACGTAGCGGTCGGTCAGGCGGGCGCAGGCCTCAAGGGCCTCGTCGCTGTAGGTGACACTGTGGAACTCCTCGTAGTTGGCCTTTATGTTGTTTAGGATGGAGATACTTTGCTTAATATCAGTTGGTTCCACGACAATCTTCTGGAACCTGCGGTCGAGAGCCCCGTCCTTCTCAACGATCTTGGCAAACTCGTCCATGGTGGTCGCTCCGATGCACTGCAGCTCGCCTCGGGCCAGCGCGGGTTTAAGCATATTCGCCGCGTCCAGGCTGCCCTGGGCCCCACCGGCGCCCACGATAGTGTGGAACTCGTCGATGAACAGGATTATATCCGGATTGGTGCTGGCCTCCTTGATGATCGCTTTCAGCCTCTTCTCGAAGTCGCCACGGTATTTCGTGCCGGCGACGACGGAGGCTATATCCAAGGAAATCAAACGTTTCTTGGCCAGGACAGGGGAGATGCTGCCGCCGGCTATCCTCTGGGCGATGCCCTCGACGATGGCGGATTTGCCCACGCCCGGCTCTCCGATCAGCATCGGGTTGTTCTTCTTGCGCCGTCCGAGAATCTCGATGACTCTCGCTATCTCCACATCCCTTCCCACGACCGGGTCGAGCTTTCCTTCGGCAGCCGCCTTGGTGAGGTCGAAGCCGAAGTCCTCCAGATTGACCTTGCCGGATGGGTTATTGCCTTGGGCGCCCTCTTCTCCGTCGATGTCCTCATCCCCACCGGGTGCCTCGCCTTGCTGGGGTTTGCTTCCGGCATGCCCGAGGAGTCCCTCGTCTCTCATGTGAGCGAGGAGTCTCCCGTAGTCCACGCCATGTTGGCGGAGATAAGCTTGGCCGTAGTTCTCTGTCGTGCGGCAGAGAGCCAGCAACAAATGGAGCGAGGAAGCCTCCTGCGAGTTCATCTTGGATGCCTCCATCACTGTGATACTCAATACATTCTGCGCATAACGCGAGAACGAGATCTTGTCCGCTTCTGAATACGGGATCGACTCGTTGGTGAATATGTGGCTGTCAATGAAACGCTTGAAAGCGTCGGTGTCGACCCCGAGGGCCATGAGTACTTTGCAGGCGTCATTGTCTCCCTGCCTCATCATTCCGAGGAAGAGATGGTCCGGCCCGATTCCGTAGCTGCCGGTGCGCATCGCCTCCTCCCGGGCGTAGCGGATGATGTTGTTGAGTTCGTCTGATATCTTGATTTCCATGTCTCGTGTTGTTGGGTTGAAATACAATTATAGCAAATAACGGCCGTTTTTGCAACATCCATGCAAGAGATATGGCCCTGCCACTTTGTCACTATTGCCCATGTCGTAATTATTGATTATATTTGCATGTTTAAGTAAAAGGTAATCACAAAGAGTTTTATGGATAGTGAGGAAAAGATAGTAGAAGGACAGACAGGCGTTATCGAACCGGTTGAGATTGACCAGGAAATGCGCTCGGCGTACATCGACTATTCGATGTCCGTGATCGTTTCCAGGGCCCTTCCTGATGTGAGGGATGGTCTCAAGCCGGTTCAGAGAAGAGTTCTTTATGGAATGGACGGTCTTGGACTGCCATTCTCGGGACCAACCCGCAAATGCGCGAAGATTGTTGGTGAGGTACTGGGAAAGTATCACCCGCATGGAGACTCTAGCGTCTATGATGCCCTCGCGCGTCTCGCGCAGCCTTGGAATCAGAGGTATCCCACCGTATTCGGCCAGGGTAACTTCGGCTCCATGGACGGAGACCCTGTCGCGGCTATGAGGTACACCGAGGCCAAATTGCAGAAGATCACAGAGGAGATTCTCGGCGACATAGAGAAAGACACTGTCGACATGGTGAACAACTTTGACGACACTGAGAAGGAGCCCACCGTGCTCCCGACCCGTCTGCCTCTTCTCCTGCTGAATGGCTCTGCCGGTATCGCCGTCGGTATGGCGACTAACATGGCGCCCCATAATCTTGGGGAGTGCTGTGACGCCATCTGCGCATATATTGACAACCCTGACATCGACACCGAAGGCTTGATGCGGTACATCAAGGGCCCTGACTTCCCGACGGGAGGTATAATCATGGGTATGAGCGGCATCAAGGAGGCCTATCAGACTGGCCGCGGAAGGGTTGTGGTCAGGTCGAAGACTGAGATCGAGGTGGCCGACAACGGCCGCGAGACCATCGTGGTGACAGAAATTCCCTACATGGTCAACAAGAAGGAGATGATCGAGAAGATCGGCCAGATGGTCGAGGACAAGAAGATCGAAGGCATCACCTACATCAACGACGAGACTTCCAGGGAGGGTGTCCGAGTGATCCTGAGGGTCAAGCAAGGGTACAACTCCAACGTTGTCCTGAACACCTTGTTCAAGTACACGCAGCTCCAGTCCAGCTTCGCTTTCAATAATGTCGCTCTTGTAAACGGACGTCCCAAGACGTTGTCACTCAAGGAATTGATCTCCAATTTCGTGGATTTCCGCCATGAGGTGATCGTCCGTAGGACCAAGTTCGAGCTCGACAAGGCCCAGAAGAGGGCTCATATTCTCGAGGGACTCCTTAAAGCTATTGATGTCATCGATGAGATCATCCACATCATCAGGCATTCCAACAGTGTTGATGACGCCAAGGCCGAGCTTATCAGCCGTTTCGATTTCACTGAGATCCAGGCGACCGCGATTGTCGAGATGAGGCTTCGCCAGCTGACCGGACTCGAGCGTGAGAAGCTTCAGGCCGAGTACGATGAGCTGGAGAAATTCATCGCCCGTTGCAATGAGATCCTTGGCAGCGTGGAGGAACAGCTGAAGATTGTCAAGGCCGAGACCCTTGAGATCAAGAACAAGTATGCCGATCCCAGACGTACTGAGATCCGTCCTTCCGAGGAGGAGTTCAATCCCGAGGATTTCTATGCCGATGAGGATGTCGTCATCACGATCTCCCATCTGGGCTACATCAAGCGTACTCCTTTGACCGAGTACCGGACCCAGGCCAGGGGCGGAGTCGGCATGAAGGGCAGCTCCACTCGTGACGAGGATTTCATCGAGCACATTTATATCGCCAATATGCACTCGACTATGCTGCTCTTTACCCAGAGCGGAAGGTGCTATTGGTTAAAGGTTTACGAGATTCCTGAAGGCTCCAGGGCCTCAAAGGGCCGCGCCATCCAGAATGTGCTCAGCATTCCGGATGACAAGATAAAGGCCTATATCAACGTCAAGACTCTCAAGGACGCTGATTACGTCAACTCCCACTCCATCGCTCTCGTGACGAAGAGGGGTATCATAAAGAAGACGGCATTGTCCGCATATTCCCATCCCAGGACCGCTGGAGTCAATGCTGTGAATCTCCGTGAGGGGGATGTCCTTGTCGAGGCTCTGTTGACCGGTGGTGAGGACGAGATCCTGATTGCCGCCCGTGAAGGCCGTTGCTGCCGTTTCAACGAGAAGGATGCCCGCGAGATGGGCAGGACCTCTACCGGAGTACGTGGCATCAATATTGAAGAGTCTGATGAAGTGATAGGCGCCATCAACTACGATCCTACCTCTGAGGATGCTTCTGACCACACTGTTTTGGTCGTGAGTGAGAACGGATTCGGAAAGAGGACAGATTTTGAGGAGTACAGGATCACCAAGAGGGGAGGCAAGGGTGTTAAGACCATCAACATCACTGAGAAGACCGGAAAGTTGATCGCCATCAAGAATGTGACCGAGAACGATGACCTTATGATCATTGAGAAGTCCGGTCTGACGATCAGGATGGCAGTTTCTGACATCCGTGTTGCCGGAAGGGCAACCCAGGGAGTGAAACTCATCAACATCAAGGATGGTGATTCGATCGCGTCTCTCTCCACAGTTGCCAAGAACGAGGATGAAACTGCTCCTGAGAATGAGGAGAGCACGGATACTATAGAGAAAGAAGATATCAACAACTAAATTCGATAATCATGAAAAAGTTAATGATTGTTTTGGCATTGCTCGCTTCCGTCCAGGTCGCGAATGCCCAGGGAGGAGCCGCCGCGGCCAAGAAAGCCGTCGAGTCCGCGCTTGCCGCTTCCCAGAACGCCAAGAAAGCGACCAAGGTCGCCACTTGGATGAAACTTGGTGAGTCTTATCTTGCCGCTTACAATGCTCCCGCCGGAAACGTTTGGGTCGGTGCCAATGATGCTGAGTTGAAGCTCGCCATGGGTAACGAGAAGCCCAGCGCTGTCGAGAATGTTGTTCTTGGTGGAGCCCAGTATGTCAAGCAGGTCTTCGACAACAAGAACCTTTATTTCAACGGCAATGGCCAGCTCGAGATCGTCGAGGTGACCAAACCGGTCGTCGAGAACGCTCTTGAGAAGGCCCTCGAGGCTTATCAGAAAGCTGCCGAGGTTGACACCAAGGGTACAAAGACCAAGGAGATCGCCGCTGCCGTTAAGGGGCTTGTCGACAAGTTTAACACGGAGGCTTATAACAACTACACTCTGGGTGACAACAGCAAGGCTGTCGCTTTCTTCGAGAAGGCTTTCAACGCTTCATCCCAGAAACCCAGCGACGCTATCGACACCAGCGCTCTTTACAATGCCGGTTTCGTGACTTATGGCGCCGGCCAGTTCGCCCAGGCCAGGAAGTATTTCGAGAAGTGCCTTGGCATCGGTTACTACGCAAAGGACGGCGAGGTTTTCTCAAAGCTCGCTGATTGTGTCTCGAAACTCGACACCACCGACGCCGGCAAGGCCCTCCAGAAAGATTATCTTGAGAAGGGATTCGCCAAGTTCCCCCAGAGCCAGAGCGTCATGATCGGCTTGATCAACTACTACATCTCCAGTGGTGAGGACACAGACAAGCTCTTCTCTCTGATTGATGCCGCCAAGGTCAACGAGCCGGATAACGCCTCCCTCTTCTATGTCGAGGGTAACGCTCGTGCCCAGCTCGGCCAGATTGATGAGGCTGTCAAGGCTTATGAGAAGTGCGTTGAGGTCAACCCGAACTATGAGTTTGGTTTCATCGGCGAGGGTATCATGTTCTACAATGAGGCCGTGAAGATCCAGGAAGAGGCTCAGAATGAGCTCGATGACAACAAGTACATGGCCCTTGTCCAGAAGTTTGAGACCTACCTTAAGAGCTGCATCGATCCTTTCGAGAAGGCTTTCAATATGACCAAGGATGAGAGCATCAAGGCTAGCCTTGCCGAGTATCTGAAGAACTCCTTCTATCGTTTCCGTGAGGAGGATCCCAAGTACCAGGCTGGCTACGAGAAGTACGACAAGTATCTCAACCAGTAATACTTCATTCTATAACATATAAAGAGTCGGCCAGATGGCCGGCTCTTTTGTTTTTTGGGGGGGCTTGGTGTCAATTATCCGGCCGCAAATAGCCGTGGCGTGTCAAGTCATCTCTATTCGTGACAGGGAAAGTGTAACCGTCAGCAATCACAAAGAGGTCATCAGTGACAGTGGAAATCGCGTCATAGTTGTGGTCGGTAACGATGATTCCGTGATCCTCACTTCTGTCACGGATGATCTGTTTTACCGCTTCGACATGCAGCGGATCTATTTGTGAGAAAGGTTCATCCAAAATATAGAACGGAGCTTCACTCATCAGGATCAGGAACAATTCCGCCAATCGGGCTTCTCCGCCGGAAAGCTCCCATATCGCTGAATCATATAATCTCGAATACTTGGGGAACATATTGACGAATTTCCAATAATTGACGCCATAGAGCTCAAATGCGCGGTGAAGCTTGACGCTTTCTGGAAGTAATTGTCCCTGAGGGAGATATTTAATTAATCTTCCGATGGTTCGTCTATCCACGGGTTTTTCATCGATGGAAACCATCACATTCTCGACTCGTAATCCGCCCATCAAAGCGCGGAACATGCAAGATTTTCCCGCCCCATTTCTGCCCAGCAGTCCTGTGACCCTCCCAGTTGTGGAAGTGATGTATCCACCTGAGAGGACCGTCTTCTGTCCGAAACGGACTACGACACTATCAACTATCAATTTATGCCTATCCATTGAACATTAGGGCAATGGCCATCAAAATGAAAAACAGAATGAAATCCGTGATCAGCACAACTATCAGGAAATGCCAACGAGAGAATCCCAGATTAATATAAAAAAAGCATGTGTCCCGTGACCTGAGTTTGTGGGATAAGTACAGCACAATGGCCGTAAAAGGTATTTTCAATATAAAAACATCTACCGCAAGGGCATAGGCCTGGGTAAAAGCTAACAGCAGAGCTGCGGAAACATTATAGACACCGCCGATAATGGCTTGCCATCCGCCATTCAGCCACGTTAGATATATACGGTCACGAAGGTTCATACGTCGGAAGAGCTACGCTGTCCCAATGAAAGAATTTCTCCTGCTTGTGCTCGTACAATAATTGCACCATGCCTACAAAGAAAACGCCCTCGGAGAAATCCGAGAGCGTCACTTGGGGTGCGATGTGGGGCTCGAACCCACGACACCCAGAACCACAATCTGGTGCTCTACCAACTGAACTAATCGCACCGTGTTAGAGATTGCAAAGATACAAAAAAATCTTTCTTTACAAGAATTTCTGAATAATAATTATCTTTGTGCATGCGGAGATTGTTGACTTTCGCCATTTTTTCACTTGTTTCGGCTTCTTGTTGGGCCCAATTCAACGTGTCTATTCCTCCGGCCAAACCTTTGCGCCAGTTGCCAGACACGGCGACTGTTCTTGTCATGGGCGATGTGATGATGCACAGGGACCAGATTTCGAATTCTTCCAGGGCCGACGGCAGTTATGATTTCTCGACTTATCTTGAGCACATAAAAGACCAGGTGATGGCTTCAGATCTCGCCGTAGCCAATATGGAGTTCACCCTTGCCGGTCGGCCGTACTCGGGTTATCCTTGCTTTTCGGCGCCGGATGGCTATGAGGATTATGTCGCTTCGTGCGGAGTTGACCTTTTTCTCACGGCGAACAATCATATTCTCGATAAAGGAAAGTTAGGAATAGAAAGGACGCTGGGAAGATATTCCCAGATGGAAGAGGAAGGCCTGGTGAAGCACACCGGCTGCTCGGAGTCCGCCGAAGATGATTTGAGGCGCTTTCCTATGATTATGGCTGTGAAAGGGATAAGAATCGCCTTCATCAATTTCACTTATGGCACTAACCTGAAGATTGACAGCGAGTTCCCAAAGGTCCACAGAACTGACAAAACCGAGATCGGTGAGGCCATTGACAGGGCCAAGGCTATGGGAGCGGATTTCATCATCGCCTTGCCGCATTGGGGCACTGAATATATGTTGAGCCATTCAGCCTCCCAGGAGAAGCTTGCCGACTGGCTCGTGGAGCAGGGATGCGACGCCGTGATAGGAGCCCATCCCCATGTGGTTCAGGACACTGAGCGGGTGGCTGCCATTGTTGACGGACGTCTCAAATCAGTTCCGGTGGTTTATTCCTTGGGTAATATTGTCTCGAACATGAGCGCTCCCAACACTCAGGTGGGGATGATAGCGAAGTTAAGGATTGTGACTGGCGAGGATGGCGCGAGGCGGCTTCTGCGTCCGGAACTTGTCATGACTTGGTGCGCTCGTCCCGGCACTCTGACCGATAGTTACGCGACAATCCCTGTCAAGGAATTCTTGGGAAAGCGCGATCTTTGGAAGGACAAATCGGACTACGACAATATGGTCCGCTCTTATGAGCGGGTCAAAGCCGCGACTCGTATTGAAGATAATTAACTTGCATGAAGAAGACTATAACATTGGAAGCAGTTGATCCTGTGGAGATTTTTGGGGTCGGAAACAGGATTCTGGAAGAGTTTGTGACATATTTCCCCGGCCTTAAAGTGGTCGCGAGGGGCAATGAGATCATTCTGGACGGGAAGCAGGAAGACATCAAGGAGTTCGACTTGAAGTTCGCCGAGCTCGTCAGAAGGAGGCACCATAAACTGAATCTCACCGTTTTTGACGTGGAGGACATTTTCGACGGGGAGAAGAGTTCCCCGGAGGCTTTCAAGTCCTCCGGCGACGCGATAATTGTCCATACTACAGACGGGAAACCGGTCAAAGCCCGTAACGAGAGCCAGAAAAAGATGGTCAAGGCCTATTTCGAGAACGATCTTGTCTTTGCCGTGGGACCGGCCGGAACAGGAAAGACCTATGTCGCTATTGCCCTGGCTGTCAGAGCATTGAAGAATCGGGAGATCAAACGGATCATCCTGACCCGCCCGGCAGTCGAGGCAGGCGAGAGACTGGGTTTCCTGCCAGGAGACCTGAAGGACAAACTGGATCCGTACCTCCAGCCTCTTTATGACGCTCTTGGCGACATGATTCCCCCCAAGCGGCTTCAGGATTTCATGGCGGAAGGAACTATCCAGATAGCCCCCTTGGCTTACATGCGAGGCCGTACTCTTGACCGGGCATGCGTCATTCTCGACGAGGCGCAGAACACCAATCTCTCCCAGCTTAAGATGTTTCTTACGAGGATGGGAGTCAACGCCAAGTTTATAGTGACAGGTGATGCCACGCAAGTGGATCTTCCGAGGAAAGAGGATTCCGGTCTTCTGAAGGGGATCTCTTTGCTTAAAGACATCAAAGGGATCAGCACTGTCTTTTTCAGTAATGAGGATATTGTCCGTCATCCGCTGGTCACAAAGATTGTCAAGGCCTTTGACCACCATGAGTCAGAGTAAGAAAAAATATGCGTATCTTTGTAGGTTAACTTATCGCTATAATAATGGAGAGTATCAGATGTCTTATCATAGGAGGAGGGCCCGCCGGTTATACCGCGGCTATTTATGCCTCCAGAGCTGGCCTTAATCCCGTACTTTATGAGGGTATGGAGCCTGGTGGCCAGTTGACGACAACCACTGTCGTGGAGAATTTCCCCGGTTTCCCTCAGGGTGTGGACGCCAACCAGCTGATGGCGGACATGAGGGCTCAAGCTGTTCGTTTCGGGGCCGATATTCGCAGAGGGACAATTACTTCCGTCGATTTCTCCGAAAGACCTTTCCGTTTGACAGTTGACGGGGAGACCGTTATTGAGGCAATGGCCGTCATCATCGCCACAGGCGCTGCGGCCAAGTACCTTGGCCTTCCGTCCGAACGTCAATTCAGGGGCCAGGGTGTCAGCGCGTGCGCCACATGTGACGGTTTCTTCTACAGGAAGAAGGATGTGGCGGTGGTCGGTGGCGGTGATACCGCTTGCGAGGAGGCCACCTATCTCGCCAATATCTGTAACAAGGTCTACATGATTGTCCGCAGGGATGTCTTCAGGGCCTCCCAGGCCATGCGTGACAGGGTGATGAACACACCTAACATCGAGATCCTCTGGAACTGCAACACCCGTGAGGTCCTCGGGGATGATTCCGGGGTGACGGGAGTCCGCATAGAGAGAAAAGATGGTAAGGTTTTTGATATCAAGGTCGACGGGTTTTTCCTTGCCATCGGGCATCATCCCAACTCAGATGTATTCAAGGAGTTCATCAAGACGGATGAGAACGGCTACATCCTTACAGACGGGAAGTCCTGCAGGACCAATGTCGATGGAGTGTTCGCGGCTGGCGATGTCCAGGATCCGAGTTTCAGGCAGGCGATAACGGCTGCCGCTTCCGGATGCAAGGCCGCGCTCGAGGTGGAGAAGTTCCTTTTGTCGGAATAGTTATGGACAAGTTAAAGGTTTTTTCAAATTTCACGGTTATACTCGTGGTCATGGCGGCCGCGATCGTGTCCTGTAAGTCGGAATATGACGCGTTGCTCAACAGCAGCGACGTGGATAGCAAATACGCCGCCGCTTTCGATTACTTCAATCACGGCAAATTCAACAAAGCGGCCCGCCTCTTCGAAAGCCTGTCTGTTCAAACCAACGGCATGCCCAAGGACGACACCGTTCAGTTCTATTGGGGAATGAGCAATTACCGTTACAAGGACTACTACACGGCGGAGACAAACTTCTCCAAGTTCCTGACCAATTTCCCCAGGAGTCCTTTCGCGGATGAGGCCGCATTCCTCCGCATAGATTGCCTTTACAGGTCCACGATGAGGTCCGAGCTGGATCAGAAACCGACTTACACGGCTCTGGCCATCCTGTCTCAGTACATCATCGAGAATCCCAACAGCACCCACATGTCGACTTGCCGACGGATGGTGAAGGAGCTGAATGACAGGCTTGACAAGAAGTCATACGATAATGCCAAGCTTTATTACAAGCAGGAGGATTACCGGGCGTCCAGGGTGGCGTTCAGGAATATTCTAAAAGAGGATTCCGACAACATCTACCGTGAGGACATCCTGTACTATATCGCCATGTCGTCCTACAAATTCGCCCATTTCAGCGTTGAGTCGAAGCAGAAAGAACGCTATCTGACTTTTGTGGACGATTACTACAACTTCATCGGCGAGCTCCCCGAGTCTCCATACAGGAAGGAGCTGGATGTCTTGTACAAGCGTACGCTCAAGGCTCTTGGCCGGTACACGGGCTCTGAGGAGGAGCTTGAGGCCAAAGAGAAAGATTTCGAGAGGGAGAGAAAAAAATTATTGAAACAATCCGAAGACGCCGAGTAGTACATTAATTAGAAGATTTTTTGAAAATGGATATTAACAAGAAGACACCCACCAACACTATCACACGAGATGTGAAGTATCTTGCCGAGCCTACCGGCAATATCTATGAGACAGTTGTGCTCCTCTCCAAGAGGGCCAACCAGATTTCGCTCGCTGAGAAGAAAGAGCTTGCGAAGAAGCTTGAGGATTTCCGTACGGACCGTGACACCATGGAAGAGGTGTTCGAGAACAGGGAGCAGATTGAGATCTCCAAATATTACGAGAAGCTTCCAAAGCCGGATCTTATCGCCATCACCGAGTTTGAGGATGGTGAGCTTTATTACAGGATGGCCGGCAAGGAGGAGGGCGAGAGGTAGTGGCGTTCCCTGCCCATGCTCAAGTCCCTTCAAATAAAGAATTACGTTCTGATAGACTCTCTGGATGTTGATTTTCCGGAGGGTCTAGTTATTATTACGGGACAGACTGGCGCCGGGAAGTCCATCCTCCTGGGAGCATTGTCTTTGCTTCTCGGGTCAAAGGCGGACTCGTCCGTTATAGGAACCAAGGCGGATAGTTGTGTCGTCGAGGCGGTCTTCGGGATTCCGGAGAGCGATCTTATTGCCAGGAAATTATTGGAGGATAATGACTTGGATGACGGTTCCGGGGAACTTGTCGTCAGGCGTGTCGTCTGGGCTTCAGGCAGGTCGCGTTCCTTTGTGAATGATTCTCCCGTGAGTGTCCAGATCCTCCAGGAGATATCCTCCCGACTGGTGGACATACATTCGCAGCATCAGACCTTGATGCTTTCCGACAAGTCGTTCCAATTGTCAATGCTGGACCATTTCGCCGGCAATGACGCCTTACTCTCGAAGTGTGATTCCAGTTTCAAGCGTTTGCGGACTCTTGAAAAGGAATTGTCTGACGCTGAGGCTTCTCTCTTGAGGAAAAGCGAGGAGAGGGAATATGTTATGTCGAGGTGGAAACGCTTGGACGAGGCCGGGTTGAAAGAAGGGGAACTGGAAGATCTGGAAGAGGAGCAGCGCCTCCTCGCGAACGCCGAGGCCATAAAGGAATCTCTCACTGGAGTCGAGAACCTGATAGACACCTCCTCTCTTAAAGAGGCCCGCAAGCAGCTTGAGAAGGCCGGGAAATATGTCCCGGATCTCATTCCGTTGGGACAACGCCTTGAGTCGGCCCGCCTGGAGCTGAACGATATCCTCGAGGAAGTCTCAATTCTCAATTCGAGGACTGAACTGCCCGGTTCACGTCTGGAAGAAGTTGAGGCCCGGATGTCGCTGTTGTATGATTTGATGGGGAGGTATTCAGTGTCTTCTGTCGGGGACCTTATCGCTTTGAGGGATGGTTTATCAGTCTCGCTTGCGGACACTGATGAGCTGAAGGAGAAGATTGGCTTGTTGAAGCGTCAGGTCAAGGAGGCAGGAGATGAATATGACGCTCTCGCCGCCAGCCTTCACAAGTCCAGGCTTTCCGCGAAAGACGCGTTTGCCGGTTCGATCCTTTCGTCGCTGAGGTCTCTCGAGTTGGAGAGGGCTGTTTTCGATGTCGATATTTCTGAATCTCAACCAGGGCCGACTGGGACCGACCGTGTCCGTTTCCTCTTCTCGGCATCCGGAACTTCACCCGTGGAGGTCGCTAAATGCGCTTCCGGAGGTGAGCTTTCACGGTTGATGCTGTCGCTCAAGGCTATGATGGCCCGGTTTGAGAGCATGCCCACCTTGATCTTTGATGAGATTGATTCCGGAGTCTCGGGAAGTGTCGCTGACAAGATGGGACAGATGATTTGTTCCATGGGAAGGGATATGCAGGTCTTTGCCATAACCCATCTCCCTCAGGTGGCGGCCAAAGGCAATGCCCACTATCTTGTCGAGAAATCCTTTGAAGGGACGGAAGCGGTCTCCACAATCCGTCCTCTGCAAGGGGATGACAGAGTTATGGAGATAGCCAGGATGCTGTCCGGAAGCCACGTGTCAGCCGCGGCTGTTGAGAACGCCAAGGCCCTTTTATCTGACCAGGGTGATTGAGTAATCCGGATTGTAGACAACCCTTCTGACGGCGTTGTTGATGTAGCTCCCCGAAGGAGTCCTCTCAAGCTTGAAATCGGATTGAAGACCGTCGAAGTCCACTTTATGTAGGGCTTTGGGCCATTTCTTTCCATATTTGTTGGCGAGGTTGCCGAAGAACATCATCAGGTCGTAGCCGGAATATGCGGAACGGCTGGGCTCGGTGTTGTAAAGGGCCCTGTACTGGAGAAGGAAGTCCTTGGTTTTCTTGGAGTTGTAGTCCACGAAATAGGTGACGCTCGCATGCAGGTTGAGTTTGTGCAGCTGCTCGACATCTATCTGGTCGTATGTCCTGATCCTTGAAGTGCTGTAGAGGACGATGCTGCCGCTTCTGCCCGCTGACATGAATAGATTCCTGACCGCCTCGATAAGGAATACCGTGCTCCTCTCCGTATAATCACACGAGAGAACTATCCTGTTCGTGCCCTGGGATGTCATCAATGCCTTCATTGACCCCAAGGTTGTGGTCGAATGGGCCAAACCGGCATTCTCCATTTCACTCTCCACCATGTCGTGGTAGGCTGAGTGTTGGGAAGCCGGGGTCACCACGATCACCTTGTCGCCACGGCCAAGATCCGACTTGATCCACTGGACCATGTCCCGTATCTGGACTGAGGTCGGGGTCGGAGCCTGGATTATCTTGGACAGCGTGTCGGCCAGAGGCTCCACTTGCATATCGAGAGGAGAGACTATCCATGAGTCTCCTTCGCTTATCCGTGAAGCTTTGGCGACATCAGTCTTTGACACCGGTCCAATCGTGAAATCACTTTCTGAGAGTCTCTCACGGGTGACAGGCATGTTGCCTCCCGCTATGTCATAACTATGAATGTCAAGGTTCACTCCTTCCGCTCCGAGCTCCCTGGCGGCGAGAAGCGAGCCGCAATAAAGGTCCATGAAAGAGGCCCTGTCTCCTGACTTGGGAGCTGAGAAGGGGAGAAGCATGGATATGTTGACCTTGTGGTTCCCTTCCCTGACGAACAAGTCGTCGAGGATCCCGTCTTCTTCTCCACCCTCTGAAGGAATATCTTCTTCTCCGGCTGTGACCGGGAATCCGGTCGCGGTTACTTCAGTGGAAGGCGTGGTCTGAGTATCTTCCTCTTTTATCGATCCTCCTTCCCAGGCCGCCGGATCTGTGGGGATTTTGAGCTCCTGCTTGCGGTAGACCTTGTCGGAGGTCATCTTGTTGATGTTCTTTATCGACTCCTTGGACACGCCGTATTTCTTCGCGATCGCATCAAGGTCGTCATACCATCTCACCTTGTGGATGAAGTACTCTCCGTCAGCGTTGTCCCTGTTCCTGGAAGCTTTTTTGCTTACTTTTTCCTTCTCGACATTTTCCCTCGGGGCCGGAGTCTCAACGGTGACTTCCTCTTGAACCTCTTGTGGCTGAGCGCTTTGGGTAGTTTCCTCCTTGAAGGGGATCAGGAGGACCTGGCCTTTCTTGAGTCCTTCTTTCTCCAGGTTGAGCAGAGGGTTGGCTTCAATGATCTCTTCCTGTGTAACACCGTAGGCCTTGCTGATTGAGTATAAGGTCTGGCGCTCAAGGACCGGGTGCGCATAATATATCTTGCCTCCCGTACGGACCTTATCCTTGGAAATCACTACTTGCGGAGCGATGTATTCCTGTGCGGTAAGAACGGTGGGGAACAATACTGACAAGATCAAAGTCGCTGCCAGCACATATCTCAACATTGTTTTCATTGGAGCTTGTATAAATTATCGGAGAAGTCCAGGAGTCTCTTGACGAATGTCTTCCATGAGAGTCTTTCTTTCTCTGCTTTAATCGAATTTACGCAAAGGGTACGGAGGTTCTCATCTGAGAAGTAGCGGTTGATTTCCTCCACGACACATCCCGGTTCCGGCTTTTCCGCGACGAGTCCGGTACCGCTGTCTCCCACCGATTGCTTGAGTCCTCCGACATCTGTGACTACCATCGGAAGCTCAAAGTGCCAGCAGATCGCGCTGATCCCGCTTTGGGTAGCGGACCTGTAGGGGAGGACGACCAGGTCGGCGGCGGAAAAGAAGTACTTCACTTCAGAGTCTTTTATGTACCGGGTGAAGAGCTTGATCCTGTCTTTCGCCGGAGAGGCGTTGATGATCGCCTCATATTTTGAGAAGGAACCGTAGGGCTCTCCGGCCACGATCAGGGAATAACTGTCGTCCAGTTTTCCGAATGCCTCAAGGAGGATGTCCAATCCTTTGTATTCACGTATGAGTCCGAAGAACAGAAGGTTCTTCTTGCCGGGTTCCAGTCCGAGTTCCGAAAGCGCTTCTTCTTTCGGGATCCTTTCGCCGAAATGGGCATATACGGGGTGGAACAAAGTTGTCTTCAGGGCTTTAGGGGATAAGGCCGTCAGATCGTCCGAGACTTCTTGACAGAGGGTCACATTCCCCGAGCAGCCGGACAGGAAATATTTTGTCAGAGGCGCGTCGAAGAATCGCGGTTCGTGGGGAATCACGTTGTGGAGGATCGAGATCACCTTGCATCTGGACTTGAGTCTCCGGGCTATCCATCCCAGGGATGGGGCGAACCAGGACATCCAGTAGCTTATTATGAGCAGATCCGGTTTCCAGTCCCTGATGGCTTTGTATGTCTTGATGTAAGTGAAAGGATTCGCCGTATCCAGGAGAGCGTCGCTCTCGATGGGTACGGCGTCGTCATCCTTTGTGACGTATTGGGTCTTTCCAGGGAAGAGAAAATCAGGGTATTGTCTCTTGAAATTGAACGCTTTGACCGTGTGTTCTTTTCCCAGTTCCAAGTACAGACTCGCGTTGAACTGGGATATCCCTCCCCTGAAAGGGTAGAAACACGATAGTAGCGCGATCCTCAAATTACTCGGTCTTTGTCGCTTCTTCTCCCTTGCCCTTGTTCTTGACGTACTCGCTGTTCAAGCCTTCGAGGAGGGCGTCGGTGATGTCGAGGTCAGGATCGCCGCAGGACACGGGCGAGGGAAGGATGCTTCCCTGGGTGGCGATGATCATGGCGAACTTGTGCTCCTCGTTGTACTTGTCGATGAAGGTCTTTATGGCATCAGCGATCTGGTTCATCATGACCTGCTGCTCCTCGGCCATCTCCTGCTCCTTCTGGGCGGCATAAGTGTTGAAATTATTCTGCTGCTGAATAAGCTTCTGGTTCCTCTGTTCGGCGACTGAACGGACAAGGAGGCCCTTGTTCAGGTCTGACTGGAACTTGTTGGCGTCGTTCTGGAGCTTGTTGCCACGGCGGTTGATCTCCTCCTGGATGCTCTGCATCTTGGTCTCGACGACGGAACGGAGGTCATTTGCCATGTCATACTCGTTGAGTACCCTGTCGAGGTCGTACCAGACGATCGCGCCTGGCTTGGCTGTCTGTTCAACGGTCTCTCCGGTTGAGGCTTTCTTCTTGGCGCTGCCGTCCGAGGTCAGCTGGATAATACCTAACGCAGCCACAGCCGCGAGGGCTATGATGCTGAGAATCAGTGGTGTTTGTTTCATTTTATTGATACTTTAATAATTTTCCAGTCTACAAATGTAATGAATTTTTCTTAATCTGAGAAAGATAGGCCTTGATTGTGGCTTCAAGCCCCATGTAGAGGGCGTCGCAGATGATAGCGTGGCCGATCGAGACCTCGTCCGTCCAGGGAATGTTCTTGATGAAATACCCGAGATTAAGGAGACTCAGGTCGTGCCCGGCATTCAACCCGAGCCCGAGCTCACGGACCTTGATCGCTGTCTCAAGGTAGGGGGCGATAGCTTTCTCCGGGTCCTCCGGATAGATCTCGGCGTAGGCGGCCGTGTAAAGCTCGACACGGTCGCATCCGCACGCCGCGGCACCTTCCGCCATGGCCGGATCCGGATCTATAAATATAGAGGTGCGGATCCCTTTTTCCTTGAATATGGCGCAGGTCTCCTTGAGAAAATCCTTGTTGGCTATCGTGTTCCATCCCTGGTTCGAGGTTATGGCGTCGTGGGCGTCCGGGACTAGCGTGACCTGATCGGGAACAACCTCGAGAACCAGGTCCACGAAGCTTGGAATAGGGTTACCCTCTATGTTGAACTCTGTCTTGACGCCCGGCCTGATGGCCCTGACATCTGAATACCTGATATGCCTTTCGTCCGGCCTGGGATGAACTGTTATGCCCTCGGCTCCAAAGACTTCGCAGTCCCTGGCAGCCTTCTCGACATCGGGCATGTTTCCGCCACGGGCGTTGCGTATCGTGGCGATCTTGTTAATATTGACGCTTAATCTGGTCATGGTGCAAAAGTAGTGATTTATGTTCAGAATTTATCAGAAATATGTTATTTTTGAAGAATGAAGATCGCTATTTACACCAGGGATGAATCGGCTCTGTCGGAGCCGAGATTCCGGTCCATGTCGGACAGGCTGGCCTCGGAGGGCTTCTCTTTGTACAATATAAAGGCAGCGTCAGATATCCTGGAAGGGACCGGAATGGTCCTGAGCGCCGGGGGAGACGGCACATTCCTGTCCGCCTCGAAGCGTGTCGGAGATTCGGGTATCCCTGTGCTGGGGGTTAATATGGGCCGGGTAGGTTTTCTTTCCGAGTACAGTCCGGAAGAGGCGTGCGAGGCCTTGATCAAAGGAACTTATAGCCTTGAGGACAGGGCCCTGCTTGAGACCCGCGTGGATGGTGAGATGATCGGTACAGACTCATCTTTCTGGCCATATACCCTGAACGAGATCTCCGTATTGAGAGGAGGAGCCTCGATCCTTGGGGTGGATGTCTCTCTCGACGGGAATCCTCTTCCCACGTACTGGGCTGATGGTCTGCTGGTCTCCACAAGCTCCGGCTCCACCGCATATTCCCTGAGCGTCGGTGGCCCGATCTGTGTCCCGGACGCCAAGGTGATAATCATAGCTCCAATAGCCCCGCATAACTTGAATGTCCGTCCGCTCGTCGTTCCCGACACGACTGTCGTCTCCATTTCGATGAGGTCCAGAGACAAGGTCGTGGCGATGTCCATGGACAACCGCAACGTCAGGCTGTCCTCGGACGCTTCCCTTGAAGTCAAGGTGGCACAATTTTCGCTGAAACGAGTGAGGCTTGAAAAGTCGAGTTTCATCAAGGCCCTGACGACCAAGTTGTTTTGGGGCGAAGACATCAGGAATGGAGGCATTTGACAGTAATATCAGTAAAGACAGGGTCCCGACCCATGTTTCCATCATCATGGATGGAAACGGCCGGTGGGCAGAGCAAAGAGGCCATGAGAGGGTTTATGGCCATAAACATGGTGTAGAGAGTGTCCGCGCCTGCGTCGAGGCATCCGTTGAGGCGGGGGTCAGGTATCTTTCCTTGTTCGCCTTCTCGTCGGAGAACTGGGGACGTCCCGAAGCGGAGGTCAGCACTTTGATGCGGCTGATGTTCAAGGCGATCGCGGATGAGATCGAGTCCCTCAAAAAGAACAGGGTCCGCTTCAGGGTTCTGGGCGATTTCAGCCGGCTGGATCCGGCTTTGGTTGAGGCCATCCGCTCGGCGGAGGAGTTCACCGATCCGGGACCTGGCGAGGAGCCCGCTCTGGATCTCATAGTTTTCCTCAGCTATAGCGGCAAATGGGACATTCTCCAGGCCGCGAGGAGAATCGTTCGTGAATATTCCGCTTCTCCAGAAGCCATTGACAGTCTTGATGACGCGGCTTTTTCTTCACGGCTGGTCACTGCCGGGATTCCGGATCCGGACCTCATTATCCGCACCTCCGGGGAGAGCCGTCTGAGCAACTATCTCCTATGGCAGGCCGCCTATTCCGAATTCCTTTTCGTGGACACCTTGTGGCCTGATTTCGGAAAGAAGGAATTCTTCTCCGCCCTTGAAGAATTCTCAAAGAGGGATCGCAGGTATGGAAAAGTCAAATAAACGCCGTATATTTGCAAACTTGTTTCAATGAATTCTGTTTCGATGAGAATATATCGTCTCTTGTGTGTCATGCTACTGTCGATGGCCGCCACTGTGGCCCTCGCCCAGGAGCCGGTCACTTCTTCTGACCCTGTGGAAGTCGATTACGAACAGCCAAGGACCTACATTATCGGTGGTATTGCCGTCGATGGCAACACCCATTTCGGTGAGCAGCAGATCATTTCCCTGACTGGTCTGCAGAAGGGAATGAGCGTCACGGTGCCGAGTGACGAGATGTCTTCGGTCGTGACAAGGCTCTGGGCCCAGAGGTATTTCGAGGATGTGTCCCTGGTGATCGATCATCTGAATGCCGCGGGGGACTCCGCATGGTTCAAGATCGTCATCAAGGAAAGGCCGAGGGTCTCTCGCTGGCTTTACACCGGGGTCAAGAAGAGTGAGCAGAAAGACCTTGAGGAGCGTTTGCACCTGCGCAGGGGCGGTGAGTTTTCCGATTATGTGGCTTCCACATCCGTCGGAATCATCAAGAGATACTATGCGGAAAAGGGATTCCTGAATTGCGACGTTGATGTCCAGACCCAGAAGGATTCTATCATCAAGAATGCGATCAGGGTCAATTTCGCCGTTGACAAAGGTGAGAAGATAAGGATCCGCGACATCAATTTCGAGGGTAACGAAGGAGTCTCTGATTTCAAACTCGCCAGGTCGATGAAGAAGACCAAGGCGAAAAAGATCTACAACTTCTTCAACAGCAAGAAATTCAACGAGAAAGAATATCCGACCGACAAGAGGAACTTGATCAGCAAGTTCAATGAGGCCGGTTACCGTGACGCGCGTATTCTGAAGGATTCCATTTATTATGTGGAGCCGGGTCGTCTCGGGATAGACTTCAAGTTTGACCAAGGCAAGAAGTACTATTTCCGTAATGTCACTTGGACCGGTAATTCTGTCTATTCCTCAGACCAGCTCAACCAGATCCTGCAGATCAAGAAAGGAGATCCCTATGATGTCGTGACCATGCAGAAAAGGTTGGTCGGCGGAGGCAAGCAGACCGATTACGACGTGTCGAAACTGTACCGTGACAACGGCTATCTCTTTTTCCAGGTGACTCCTGTCGAGCTGAACATCGCCGGTGACTCGGTTGATGTCGAGATGAGAATCTCCGAGGGCAAGCAGGCGACATTGAACAATATCATCATCAATGGCAATGATCTGACAAGTGAGAAGGTCGTCCGCAGGCAGATTTACACGAAGCCTGGCTACCTCTTCAGCCAGACCAATTTCGAGAGGTCCATCAGGGAGATCGCTTCTTTGGGACAGTTCGATCCTGAGGCCATTTCAGGCGAGGGCGGATATTCGATCCTTCCCAACCAGCTCAATAACACGGTCGACATTGTCTATAACGTGACCGAGAAGCCTTCCAGCCAGCTGGAGCTGTCAGGAGGTTGGGGTATGAATACCTTTGTCGCCACTGTCGGTGTCAGTTTCAACAACTTCTCCACCCGCAGGATGTTTGACAAGAACGCGTGGCGTCCAGTACCGCTTGGAGACGCGCAGAACCTTTCCCTCCGCTTCCAGACCAACGGAACTTATTACACATCACTTATTTTCAGCTTCACTGAGCCTTGGTTGACCCAGAAGAAGCCCACATCCCTGAATCTTCAAGCCTACTATACCCGCCAGACCGACTCGTATCTTGCCATCGGCCTCCTGAGCAATGACAAGGTCATGCAGATTTACGGTTTCGCCGGCGGAATCGGTACCCGCCTCAAGTGGCCGGATGACTATTTCGTCCTTTACAATGGCTTGAGCTGGCAGGTTTATGACCTCAAGAACTGGATCAACGGCTACTTCATGTTCAACGACGGAACTTCCCACAATTTGAGCTATACCGCTAGCCTGACCAGAACCTCCACGGACCAGCAGATCTATCCCAGAAGGGGTTCCTCATTCTCGGCCAGCCTCCAGCTGACTCCTCCGTACTCGTTGTTCAGGAAGAAGGACTTCGGCAATCTTGACGACGCCGGGAATCCCAAGAAGGTGGCCAGTTACAAGGACCTCAACTACGACACATGGTCTTCAGCTGACAGGTACAAGTGGATTGAGTACCACAAGTGGAAATTCAATGCGGAGACTTACACCAAGGTCTGGAAGGACTTGGTGATCATGGGACGCGCCCAGTTCGGCTATCTCGGCTACTACAACCGCAAGTGGGGATACTCTCCGTTCGAAGGCTTCAGGGTCGGTGGCGACGGAATGTCGGGATATGACTCTTATGGCTCTGACATCATTCCTTTAAGGGGATATGAGAACTATTCCCTGACGCCATGGGAAGCGACACCGTACAACACCAACGGCTATTACGCTGGTAATGTCTACGACAAGTTCACTATCGAGGCCCGTTATCCGGTGATTCTCCAGCCTCAATCAACGATCTTCGTGCTCGCCTTCCTGGAAGGAGGAAACTGCTGGTCGGACATCAAGAGTTTCAACCCTCTCCAGATCAAGCGCTCCGCCGGTGTGGGTGTCCGTGTGTTCCTCCCGATGATCGGTCTGCTCGGTGTTGACTGGGGTTATGGCTTCGACAATCCGGAGAAGAACAACAGGAGCCAGTTCCACTTCATGATAGGACAGCAGTTCTGATATTCATTTTTATTTTTAAATTTGCACAATCTTTGTAAAACCCTTATTCGGAAAACTGATAAAATTGAATTTGATATGAAAAAGATCTTTTTGTTTGCCGCTATGGCATTGTTCACCCTTACGGCTTCCGCCCAGGTGAAATTCGCCTACGTCAATTTCAATGAGCTTGTCATGCTTGCTCCCGAGGCTGATGCCGCCAGGGCTCAGATGCAGGCCGCTCAGAAAGAGGCTGGGGACACCTACCAGAGCATGGTGGACGAGGCTAACGCCAAGTTCAACGAGTACCAGCAGAAGCAGGCCACGTGGACTCCTGCCATCAAGGAGAGCAAGGAGAAGGAGCTTACTGAGATCCAGAACAGGATCCAGGAGTTCCAGCAGTCTATCAGCGTCGAGCTTCAGCAGCAGCAGGCCCAGCTGATGGAACCTATCCAGAAGAAGGCCCAGGAGGTCGTCGAGAAACTTGCCAAAGCAGGCGGTTATCTCCTTGTTTTCGACGCGAACCAGTTCTACTATGTGGATAAGTCGCAGTGCAAGGATCTTACCGCTGATGCCAGGAAAGAACTCAACATCCCCGCCGGAAAGACTCTTGAGTCCCTGCAGGCGGAACTTCAGGCACAACAGCAGCAGCAGTAAACACGTGGTACATACCAATATTGAAAGACAGGACAAAAATCCTGTCTTTTTCTTTTAATTTGTTGCGTTTTCCCTATTTAATCTTTACATTTGCGATGCATATAGCTAGAATTATTTATTATTTGAAATAACCGATCATGAAAACCACAGAGATCATGGCCCGTCTCCAGGCCAAGTACCCTACAGAGAAAGAATATCTCCAGGCGGTACAGGAGGTTCTTGAGTCCATCGAAGAGGTCTACAACCAGCATCCCGAGTTCGAGAAAGCCAAGATAGTCGAGAGGCTTGTCGAGCCCGACAGGATTTTCACTTTCCGTGTCACATGGATTGATGACAATGGCGAGGTCCAGACTAACCTGGGATACCGCGTCCAGTTCAACAGCGCCATCGGACCGTACAAGGGAGGTCTCCGTTTCCACAAGGCTGTCACTCCTTCCATGCTTAAGTTCCTTGGATTCGAGCAGACATTCAAGAACGCCCTTACCACCCTTCCTATGGGTGGAGCGAAAGGTGGCTCGGACTTCGATCCCGTGGGCAAGTCCAACGCTGAGATCATGCGTTTCTGCCAGGCTTTCATGCTTGAGCTCTGGCGCTGCATAGGTCCTGACCAGGACATCCCCGCCGGAGATGTGGGTGTCGGTGGCCGTGAGATCGGATTCCTGAACGGAATGTACCAGAAGCTTGCCCGTCAGTATCATACCGGTGTTCTTACTGGTAAGGGTGCCACTTGGGGAGGCTCTATCCTTCGTCCCGAGGCTACCGGTTTCGGTGCCCTTTATTTCACCCAGCATCTTCTCGAGAAGGCTGGCAAGGACATCGTCGGCAAGAAGGTCGCCCTCTCCGGTTTCGGTAATGTCGCATGGGGCGCCGCCACCAAGGCTCGTGAGCTCGGCGCGAAGGTCGTCGCGATCTCCGGACCTGACGGCGTCTGCCATATTCCTGAGGGCATAACTCCGGAAATGATTGACTATATGCTTGATATGCGCGCTTCCAACCGTAACAAGGTTGAGGATATGGCTGTCAAGTTCCCGGACAAGGCTGTCTTTACCCCTGGCAAGAAGGCTTGGAGCATCCCTGTCGACATCGCGCTCCCTTGTGCGTTCCAGAATGAGCTCAGTGAGGATGACGCCAAAGAGCTCGTGGCTAATGGTTGCTGGTGCTGCTGCGAGGTTTCCAACATGGGTTGCCAGCCTGGCGCTATCCACTATTTCCAGAACAACGGGATTCTTTTCGCACCCGGAAAGGCTGTCAATGCCGGTGGCGTCGCCACTTCTGGCCTTGAGATGACCCAGAACGCCGCTCACATCAGCTGGTCGGCCCAGGAGGTTGATGACAAGCTCCACTGGATCATGCAGAGCATCCACGAGCAGTGTGTCAAGTACGGGACTCGTCCTGACGGCACTGTGGACTATGTCAAGGGTGCCAATATCGCCGGCTTCATGAAGGTCGCCCAGGCCATGCTTGAGCAAGGCGTGATCTAGGTCGTCTTTTATTGCTGCAAACAGGCGGATCGGGAAACCGATTTGCCTGTTTTTTATTTAATAATGATTATCTTTGCAAGTTATATGAAAGATTATTAGTAAATAAAAATAATATTTGAGATGGCTGAAACGACAATTGAAACAGCTGGGAAGAAGAAGCTCAATGTGAAATATTGCGTTCTTCTTCCGATCGTCCTCATCGTCACGCTCTTTCTCTGGTGCGTGCCGGTCTCTTTCTATGGCATAGATGCTCTCACGGTGACCCAGCAGCGAGTCATCGCGCTGTTCGCATTTGCCGCTCTCATGTGGATTTTCGAGATCATTCCAAACTGGACGACGTCACTTCTTGTGATAGTCATAGCCCTTTTGACAGTCTCGGATAAAGGTCTGGGATTCCTGTGTGACCAGAAGTTCGGGCAGCTCGTCAACTTCAAGACGATCATGGCCTCGTTCGCCGATCCGGTCGTCATGCTTTTCATGGGCGGCTTCGTGCTCGCTATCATGGCCGAGAAATATGGCCTGGATGTCACCATGGGAAGGGCGCTGCTCGGAATATTCGGGACAAAGCCGAAGACCGTCCTTCTGGGCTTCCTCATCGTTATTTCAGTCTTCTCGATGTTCATGAGCAACACCGCCACGGCCGCCATGATGCTCGCGTTCCTGGCTCCGGTCCTTTCGACCCTCCCCGCGGACGATAAAGGTAAGGTGGGACTGGCGTTGTCTATCCCGATCGCGGCCAACCTTGGAGGAATCGGTACTCCTATCGGAACCCCTCCCAACGCGACTGCCGTGCGTTTTCTCGCCGAGGCCAATGCCGAGATCTCTTTCATGGACTGGATGGTCCACATGATCCCTTATGTGATCATCATGATCCTGGTGGCATGGTTCCTCCTCCAGTGGTTCTTCCCGTTCAAGACCCAAAAGCTTGTGCTTGAGATCCCTGCCAGCAAGAAAGAAAAGAACTGGAAGTCGACTGTCGTGTGGGTCACGTTCATAGGCACCATCCTTCTTTGGATGACCGAGAGCATCACCAAGATCAATTCCAATATCGTGGCGTTGATCCCTCTGGGTGTCCTCACCGCTTGTGGAATATTCACGAAAGAAGACATCAAGGAGATCAACTGGAGCGTGCTCTGGCTTGTCGCCGGTGGCTTTGCCCTTGGTACCTGTCTTCAGGGTACCGGCCTCGCCAAGGTTTTGATCACCTCGATTCCCTTCGGTTCGATGTCGGTCGTGCTGGTTCTCATCGTCGCAGGACTTGTCTGCTACTTCCTCTCAAACTTCATCAGCAATTCCGCAACCGCGGCATTGTTGATCCCTATCCTGATTGTCGTTGCTGAAGGCATGGCTGACCCTGCCGCTGCCAATAACGCCGAGTTCCTGGCTTTGGGCGGATCAAGGGCAATGATCGTGTTCATCGCATGCTGCGCGTCCATCGCCATGCTCTTCCCGATCTCAACTCCTCCGAATGCTATCGCCGCGTCAACAGGTCTTGTCGAGACCAAGGATATGGCTAAAGTAGGTATCATAGTCGGAGTCGTCGGCTTCGTGTTCGGCTTCCTCTGGCTCACAAAAATTTTCCCCTTCGCATAAATCAAGTTATGAAAAAATCTTTTTTAGCAGCGGTCGCTCTCATTATTTGCGCCTCTTTGGCCGCCCAGGAGAAACCCGCCACAATCAAATTATACGGATTCATCCGTAACTTTTTCGCTTTCGACACCCGTGAGAGTGTGTCCGGGACCGAGGATTTCTTTTATTATGTCCCTAAGGACCAGAATGTGGTTGATGGGGTGGACCTGAATGCCCAGACGTCCTTCCGTTTCGCCGCCCTCACAACGAGGCTTGGTGTTGATGTCAAGGATTATGAGTTCGACGGCTTCAAGATCGGAGCAAAGATCGAAACTGATTTCTACAGTGGAGTTTCCGGAGTGACCGGTACTGCACAACTGCGTCTCCGCCAGGCCTACGCCACGATCGGCAAGGGCGACTGGCAGGTGACAGCCGGTCAGGCATGGCATCCGATGGCTGCCGACATGCCCGATGTGTTTTCCCTTAATACGGGTGCTCCTTTCGGACCGTTCTCCCGTACTCCCCAGGTCAAATTTGACTTGAGCTTGAGCAAATCACTGTCGCTGACCGCCGCCGCTCTTTGGCAGATGCAATACACATCGGCAGGCCCCGGTGGAGCTTCGGCCAACTATATCAAGTATGGAATGACTCCCGAGGCGTATTTGGGCTTCAACCTGACCACAGGCGGATTCACCGCCCGTCTTGGTGGCGATCTCCTTTCGATCAAGCCTCGTTGGAACGATGGGACTAAGAAAGTCAGTGACCGCATCACGACCATCTCTCCTTTCCTTTTCCTCCAGTACAAGAGCGGATTGTTCTCTGCCAAGCTCAAGACCATCATGGCACAGGCTGGTGAACACATGAACCTCAATGGTGGTTATGGAATATCCGCGAAGAATGAAGACGGCAGCTACAAGTACACTCCTTCGCAGAACTCATCGACATGGGTGAGCCTCATGTACGGCAAGAAGACCCAGTGGATCCTCTTCGGTGGCTTCGTGAAGAACTTCGGAACCATCGAGCAGCTCTACGGTTTCAAGAATGGCTATGCTCCCGCCGAGAATCTTTATTTCAGCAAGAACAGCTTCTCGAACATGAACATGATGTGGAGAGTCACTCCTACCATCATTCACAACATCGGGAAGTTCTCACTCGGACTCGAGTATGAGCTCACGAGCGTCCAGTATGGAGATTACAAGACAGTTGGAGGTGTAAAGTGCCTGGGCAATTACGGTATCGCCGAGGATAACCTTCACTGGATTACGAACCACAGGGTCCAGGCCCTTGTTAAATTCTCATTCTGATAATTCAATTAATCTTAGACCGCTATGAAAAGGATTTTGTTCTTTATTTTGACTCTTACTTGCATGCTTCAGGCGGGGGATGTCCTTGCCCAGAAGCGTCAGCATGGTGGCAAGAACAAGCTGGAGCCTTACGGCTTCTTCAGGACAGCCGCGATCTTCGACACGAGGGATTCGAAGGCAGGTTCTGAGGACATGTTTTACTTCATGCCTATCGACAGGTTTTATAATTACGAGGGACAGGATATTTATAAGAGCATGTCCCTGAAATCATACGCCATCACCACCAGACTCGGAGTCAATGTCTCAGGTTATCAATATGGCTCCATGAAAGTAGCCGGCAAGTTGGAAGGGGACTTCTACCTGATGAACGGGACCACGGCCTCTCTCCGCCTTCGCCATGCTTATGTGGACATATTCTGGGACAAGCTTGGACGCATGAAGAACAGTTTCTCTTTCAGGGTCGGGCAGAGTTGGCATCCTATGGCCGCCGACCAGCCCTATTGCGTCAATGTCGAGACAGGGGCTCCATTCACCCCGTTCAACTGGAGCCCTCAATTGACATTGGAATATTCCCTGGCAAGTCGTTTGCGGTTCACTGCCAGCGCCCTTTATCCCGTCCAGTTCCTTCCTACCGGGCCATTTGGCGAGAACGAGAACTACGTCCGGTACGGCCTTATACCGGAGCTTTACGGAGGAATATCTTATACCGGCAAGCATTTTACGGCTAGGGCCGGAACGGATTTCCTCAGTGTCAAGCCCAGGTGGCGCACTGTCACTCGTGATTTCGTGGCCGTGGATTGGTATGACATAGGCACTAAAGTCAAGGATCGCCTTTCCATGTTGAGCCCTTATGTCTACTTCCAGTTTGAGAAGGGCATGTTCAAGGTCAACGCGAAATCCGTTTTTGCCCAAGGCGGGGATCATCTGCGTCTTATGGGGGGATATGCCATGTACGACTGGAGGGACATCTATGAGTACAAGTACACACCTTTGCGCTCCACTGTATCCTTCCTTTCATTCTCTGTCGGAAGGGAACTCCAATTCATGTGCATGGGTGGCTACATGAGGGCTCTCGGCACGGCGCATAACCTTTCTATCGATAGTAATGGATATTGCCGGGCGTCAGACGTCTACTATTCATCTTTCGGAGACAAGGGTATCGCCCAGATGATACGCGCGACGCCTACGTTGGCTTACAATGCGGGGAAATTGACAGTCGCGCTCGAGTATAATTATTCCGCTGTCCAGTTTGGCACGAATAACATGCTTGACAACTACGCCATTCCGAGGGAGAATCTCCATTGGATCGCCAACCACAGGGTGATGGGCGTGGTGCGATTCTCTCTGTAGCGATATTTTATAACATATAACCATGAGACTGACACTAAAACTGATGGCAGCCGTTGCGGCTGTTATTTCTCTGTGTTTATCCGGAGGGTGCTCTTCGGAAGGAATTGATGAGCTGTCATTTGAGCAGTTTAATCTTGTGCGCCAGAAGAACGGACCGGATCTCGGGTATAGCCCGGAGTCCGGTGTCACTATCCTAAAGATCAGGGGAAAGGCATTCAAAGACCTTGACCGGGACGGGGCCTTGAGCCCTTATGAAGACTGGCGTATTTTCCCTGAAGAAAGGGCACGGGATCTGGCTGATCGCCTTTCTCTTGAAGAACTTGCCGGATTGCTGCTGGTCAGCAACCATCAGTCTATCCCCTCGCAAGGCCGTGGAGTGATGGCTCCTGAGATAGAGCTCACCGACGCCCAGAAGGATCTCATGCGCAAGCCCTCGTTCGTCCGTGCGCTCAGGAATTATTTCCAAGCGGCATGGGACGATGTGCCATATCCTGATCCCAAGAGTATCGACATGTCAGAACTGACTCCTGAAGAGAAGGTCTATCTTTCTGATTATAAGACAATAGTCGCTTTTGTGGCCTATATGATGGAGAGAACGAATTCTGTCCAGAGTTACAACGGGACCACTTTCGCAGAAAGCGGAGCGAGATCCTGGGATCTTACCGATCAGCAGAAGAAGTTCCTAGGAGAAGATAAGTTGAGGGGAATCCTGATAACCTCTGTCGAAAGTCCTGAGGTGGCGGCCAAGTGGAACAACACCGTCCAGGCGTTTGTCGAAGGTTCCGGTCATGGGATTCCTGTCGGTATCCATTCCGATCCCCGCCATCAGGCGCCCTCAGATGTGGAGTTCTATGCGGGCAGTGGAGGAACAATCTCCCGCTGGCCCTCATCTCTCGGGTTGGCGGCTTCTTTCGACCCGGATCTGATGGAGCGTCATGGTCAGGTGGCTTCGATTGAATACAGGGCCCTGGGAATAACTACCGCCTTGAGCCCGCAGGTGGACATCGCGACAGAGCCGAGGTGGTGGAGATTTGACGGGACTTACGGCGAGGACCCCGACTTGTCAACCGACATGGCGAGGGCTTATTGCGATGGTTTCCAGACAAGTCCTGAGGATAAGAGAATCAGCGAGGCCTGGGGGTACGAGAGCGTCAATGCCATGCTCAAGCACTGGTACGGTTATGGAGCTCAGGAGGGCGGCCGCGACAGTCATTTCGCCAACGGGAAATACGCTGTCTACCCGGGGAATAACCTTGAAGAGCATCTCAAGTCCTTTGTGGAAGGCGGTATGCGCCTGAAGAAGGGTACGGGCAGTGCTTCAGCCGTCATGCCCACATATTCGATCCTTTGGAACCAGGATCCCAGCGGGGAGAATGTCGGCGGCGCTTTTTCCGAGTGGTGCATAAAGAAGAAATTGAGGGAAGACTCCAATTTCGACGGCGTGGTTTGTACGGATTGGGGCATTACTCTTGACAATACAGCGGTGGATTACACCGGCGGTGGGGAGCCTTGGGGAGTAGAGACACTGAGTGTCCCGGAGCGCCACTACAAGATCTTCCGCGCCGACGTGGACCAGATCGGCGGATCCAATATCGCTGCTCCGGTCCTTGAGGCTTACAACATGTGGGTCAAGGACTTCGGGGAGGAAAGCGCCAGTGAGCGTTTCCGGATGAGCGCCTACAGGATCCTGCTGAACATGTTCCGGGTCGGGTTATTCGAGAATCCTTATCTTGATCCGGCCAAGACGAAAGAGATCGTCGGCAATCCGGATTTCATGAAGGAGGGATATGAGGCCCAGCTCCGTTCCTTGGTCCTGGTCAAGAATGAAGGTAACAAGGTCCTTCCTCAGTCCGGACGCAAGAAAGTCTACTTCCCCAAGAGGCATCTCCCGGCCATTCCGGGGCTCTGGGGAGGAATGTCCGAGGACCATTACGACTATCCTTTCAGTCTGGATCTGGTGAGCAAATATTACGATGTCGTCCAGACGCCTTCTGAGGCTGATTTCGCCCTGGTGGGAATATTCAATCCCGCTATAAGCGTGGGTTGGGACATAAATGATATCAAGAAAGGAGGTAACGGGTATCTTCCGATAAGCCTTCAGTATGAGCCTTACACCGCCACTCTGGCGAGGGAGGTGAGTATCGCGGGCGGCCATCATACGGAATCCTTCACCAACCGTTCCTACAAAGGCAAGACAGTGCGGACCAGGAACTATGACGATCTGCTTCTTGTCAAGGAGACCAAGCGTGTTATGGGTGACAAACCCGTAGTTGTGGTAATATGTGTGGACAAGCCGTTCGTGCCGCAGTTTGAGCCTTATGCCGATGCGGTTCTTATCTCATTCAATGTCCAGCATCAGGCTGCGCTTGACCTCATCAGCGGCAATGCCGAACCCTCCGGCCTTCTTCCAATGCAGCTTCCTGCCAATATGGAAACCGTTGAAACCCAGAAGGAAGACGTTCCCCGTGACATGGAATGCTACAAAGATTCCGAAGGCAACGTGTATGACTTCGCCTTCGGAATGAACTGGAACGGGGTCATCAATGATGACCGGGTCAAAAAGTACAAGTAGTCAACCCGCCCGCTATTTAAGGAAGCGGTCCGCGAAACTGACGAACTGTTGCCAGTCGTAGAGACGTACGTTATGCTCTCCGCGGCGGATGTGATGTCCCATCCTGCCGACAACGATGGGCTGCTCGATCCCGGGAACTTTCCTGTCAGTTATCCCCTCGAATCCGAACAGGTTGTAGACTGAAGTCGCTCCGACCAGGCTGAAATATTCCCCGACAGGGTCCGCCCAATCGTCCTCGCTGGCGCTTGCCACGTAGACCGGACGGGGAGCTATCATTGCGATGAGCTCGTGCTGGTCCCAAGGCATCTTCTCCTCACGGCCATTGTAGGCTTTGTAATTCTCGCAGAACCAGTGGGGGAAGTTCCGGTTGATCAATTCCAGTGTCTCTCCGTGTTTTCTTCGAGCGATAGCCGCTCCGGAACATCCTGAATCATTGGATATTACCAAAGCGAATCTTTGGTCTGTGGCCCCTGCCCAGAGGGCTGTCTTTCCTAGCCTCGAGTGGCCAAGGAGCGCAACCCTCTTCGCGTCGATCTCCTTGACGGTCTCAAGATAGTCCATGCATCTTGAAAGCCCCCATGCCCACGCGGAAATAGTTCCCCAGGACTCTCCATTACGGGGTTTGTCTCCATCCATCAATTGATGGACTCCGTTGTGGAAACCGTCATGGAAGTCCGGATCGACATCGTTATAGCAGAAAGTGGCGACCGCGTAGCCGTGGCTCAGGATGTATTCATACTCCCAGCGGTGTCCGTTGGCGTTCCTTGGTTCCACCGCATAGCCCGGGACGAATGTGGCGATCTTGTCCTCCGTGGGCATGAGGACAGCTGGATCCGTAGTCGTGGCATGGTTGCCTTTGAAATTCGCGCCGAGGAATGTCGGGACGGGCCCTTTCCGATCGTTGGGAATATACATCAGGAGAGTGAGGTAGTACTTTTCCTCTTTGTCGAAACAGAGCTTGACCTGCTTCCTTGTCGCGAGACCTCCGAAAGCGTCCGGGCTCTCCTCCAGAACCTTGGCATGGAGATCAGGAGCCTTCCCGGGTTCCCTGCCGAACATCTGAGAGCGCAGCATTTCCATAAGCTCTGGCCTGCGCTCCTTGATCCATTGGCGCTTTGTTCGGACGGTCCTGCCATCTTCCATCTTGAGCGGGTCAGGAAGCTCGTAAGGATTATCCTGGGCATTAGCTGAATATGACAAGATCATCATGATAAGGGTTACGGTTGTAATAGTTAAATGTCTCATATGATTAGGAATAATGATTACTTGTATAGAATGGAAACCCCATCTGGAATGTCAGTCTTCGCCCTTGAAGCTATGCTCTTTGGGACCAATACAAACTTGAACATTCCGGAACCGTATCTATCAGGATAGACCGTGACACTCTCGAGCTGGGGGCTTTGGCTGAAATCCAGGCCTCGTATCCCGTCTATGAACTGGAAATCGACACTCCTCAGATTAGGAAGCGGCTCCAATGACATGCCTTCCTCAAAAGTCGCGAGTTGGACTTTCAGGTTTTTAATATTGTCGCAACCTTCAACGACCAGATGCTTAAGTGTGGAACAATTCGCTCCGAAATAACCGTTCACAAGGATAAGATCCTCAAGGCTGGGATTGTCGCGGATAATGGCCCGTTCCAATTTCTCCCCATCGTTGAAATCAACTGATCGCAACGATGGGCAGCCTGTCACTTCTATCGAAGTGATGCTGGAAGGAAGCCATGGCCCCAATTCGATCCTTTCGATAGAAGGATGGTCAGTCAGTTTCAAATCCAAGTTTGAATAATGGACATACTCCTGAAGGATCCTCAGTACTTCCATGTTTGGGATACACCCGAATCCATCCAAAATGGTTATGGGCCTCTCATAATACTCCAATTCAATCGTGACTGTCCTGACGGATTCGAGATCCTGCTTGGAAAGGTTCCCGTCCATATTCCGGTCATAATGCTCCAGCATGTATCTATAAAAGGATGGATCGCTGAAACCGTCACCTTGGATGATCTGTATGTTTACCGGATTACCGTCAGGAGCCGAGAGGCGCAAATTGCCTGTTCTGTTGAGAAGAGAGTCATACCTTTCTATTGACAGTTCGATCTTGTCAGAGCCGATCCTTTCCAAGGATATCCAATTATCATCGATATTGACAACTGGAGGCCCGCATCTGAAAGGGATCTCAAGATGTGTGGTCTCTCCGCTTATCCTGTAGGTGTCTTTATCTAGTACGACTCCATCCCCACTGTGATTTTGGAAGACTTGGATAGAGGCTCTTTCGCCAACGTCCGATACAAACTCTACCAAACAACCGCGCTCGAGACCGTTGTTCTCATCAAGTGTCAAAGTGAGATCTGTGCCGATGGAAGACGTGGCACTTCCGGAGGAAGGGACTATCCTGCACCAGGATTCCGAACTTGTCGCTCTCCAGGATACGGGAGAGGAGATAGTAACAGTGACATTATTCCCGGAGGAAACAGTCTCAACCGCTACGGGATCCACGGTAAACGGTATCGTGGGATCTTTCTCCGAGCAGGAGATCAGGACGGATATCAAAACCGCCAGGATAACGCTTCTCTTAGTCATTCTTGATTCCATGCCATGAAAACGCCAAACCGATCGATGCATTCAGAGAGGGAATCAGGATACCTTTGGAAGGACTGTATACCTGGTCGGCATATATTCTTGCTTGAAGGACAGTCCGGGTATATAATCCACTCAGAGCGAATGAATACCTGTTCCTTAGTGTATAATCAAGCCGTACCCCCTCTATGACCGACATTCCTTGTACCGGGTCAGGCTTGAAGAAGATGCTTTTGCTGCCAAGGCGTCCGAACACGGACAGGCGGGTGTCATCCTGTTTGAGGAAGATATATCCAGGGCCGATACTCCAGCCGAAGCTTTCCAAGAACTGTCCTTTGCTTCCGGAACCGCTTATGCCCGGAATGTCTCCTTTATATGTTCCACGTCCGAAAACGACTCCGGCGTCAAAATAAAACCTGTCGTAGATTATCTCCAGATCCGTCCCTGCTGAAATGAAAAGGGATCCAAGGCGCGCCATGTCTCCGGTAGGTACCGATCCGCCAAGATTCAACGAGACGCCAACACCGAATTTTGAGGGTGAACATGGAAAAGCTGTTATGTCAAAAGAATCCTTCCCGGGGGGGATGACCGTAAAGCCTTCATCGCCGGACAGCCGTTCCTCGTCTTCACGGATTCTCTTGGCAGCCCACTTGGTCAGTTCCTTCGGTGATAACCGAGAAGTCAGAAGGCTGTCACGCAAAGCCCTTCCGATCCATTCTGCCTGGTTGAAAAAGTCTTGTTGCTTTCGGAGATTCTCGTCCGTGATGCGGGACTTCCCGACAAAGGAGTTAGCGGGAACTGCAATAGTCCTTATTTCAAGGTATTTATAGGTGGTTTTCCCTGACTTTACAACAGAATAATCCCTGACCCATGATACCGAAAGATTCGGTTTGGCGTCCAAGGAGTCCGACAAGGTAAAATCCTTCCATGTCAGCGAGCCATCCGACCAGTATCTATAGTGGTCCTGCCCAAAACAAGGAATACAAGCCAAGAGGCCTGTCAATATGAGTAATAACGCGTTTCTCATCTTGCCTCCTTTTCCCAGACATATTTGAAGTGAATATTCCTTTCCATGAATCGCCCATGTTCGAACATTTCGACCGCATCGCAGGCTGAAATCGTGACTGCGCCACCCTTGAGGGATGCTTCAGTGATCCTCTTAGGGACTGCTCCGCTGCTGAAATCAAACTCATAGATTCCCAGCGCGGTATTCCAGTTCAGCGGGATGATGCAGCGGCGGTAGTCGATATTACCTTCAAAATCCATTTCTGGAAAAGTGGAATCGAAGAACCATCGGCCGTCTGATTGGTAGATCTCGGCGGACAGGATTTCAGAAGGTGACAAGCTGGAGGTGGGAATATCCTCATTCTCCCACACGAAAGATGACAGCGAGTAATTCCCCTTGATAAGCTCCATGTGATCTTCTCTCATGCGTTCAGCCACGCACCCATTGACGAGTACATGAAAGGCAAGAGCCACGAAGAGATATGCTATTTCCCTCATTTCTGTTTAGTCGTTACTCCCATTCTATCGTTGCCGGTGGTTTTGAGGAAATGTCATAAACTACGCGGTTGACCCCCTTGACCTTGTTGATGATCTCGTTGGAGATGTCGGCAAGGAAATCGTACGGGAAGTGGAACCAGTCCGCTGTCATGGCGTCGGTGGACACCACGGCTCGCAGGGCCACCGGATTCTCGTAAGTCCTCTCGTCACCCATCACGCCTACGCTCTTGATGGGCAGGAGGATCACCCCAGCCTGCCAGATGGCATCATAAAGATTATGCGCCTCGGCCCTTGGATCGGAGGCGGAAGGCAGGTGAAGGGAGGAGCAGTCGTAATTTCTGAGTCCTTTTATGAATATGTCGTCGGCCTCCCTGAGAACGTCCAGTTTCTCTTTCGTGATGTCTCCGACAATCCTTACCGCAAGTGACGGCCCCGGGAAAGGATGCCTTCCGACAAGCTCCTCTTTTATGCCGAGAGCCCTTCCGACACGCCTGACCTCATCCTTGAAGAGCATCTTGAGCGGCTCGACTATCTTCAGATTCATTTTCTCCGGAAGTCCTCCGACATTGTGGTGGGATTTGATCTTCGAGGCGATGCCCTCGATCCCGGCGGATTCGATCACATCAGGGTAGATGGTGCCTTGCGCGAGATAGCTGGCACCTTCAATCCGGCTGGCGTATTTGCCGAAGGTCTCCACGAAGAGCCTTCCGATTATCTTTCTCTTGGCCTCAGGCTCGCTGACACCAGCGAGTTCCCGGAGAAAATCATCCGAGGCGTCGGCCCCGATGACGTTCAGATTCATGTCCCGATATGAAGCCAGCACGTCCTCATATTCATTTTTCCTCAAAAGCCCGTTGTTGACGAATATGCAAGTGAGGTTGTGGCCGATCGCCTTGTTGAGGAGCACTCCGGCCACTGTCGAATCCACCCCGCCGCTCAGGCCAAGGATCACCTTGCTGTCTCCGATCTGTTCCTTGAGGGCGGCCACGGTGGTCTCGATGAAGGAGGCCGGAGTCCAATCGCCCTTGCAGCCGCAGATCCCGAACGCGAAATTGGCGAGAATCGCCGAGCCTTCTGTTGTGTGGAATACCTCCGGATGGAACTGCACTGCGTAAGTCTTCTCGCCTTCGATCGAGTAGGCCGCGTTGGTGACGCTTTCTGTCGACGCGATGACCCTTCCGCCAACTGGAAGGGCTGAAATAGTGTCCCCATGCGACATCCAAACCTGCGAGCGGGCGGGAAGGCCTTTGAGCAGAAGCGATTCAGAATCAACCACATCAAGCATAGCCCTTCCATATTCCCTCGCTAGTGATCCCTCCACTTTGCCACCGTATTTATGGGCGAGATACTGGGCTCCGTAGCATATTCCGAGCAGCGGGAATTTCCCCTTGATACCGCTCAGGTCAATTTGTGGCGCGTTCACGTCCCTGACCGAGCAAGGACTGCCGGAGAGGATCACGCCTTTGACGGAGTCATCCAGAACCGGAACTTTATTGAAAGGGAATATCTCGCAGTATACGTTCAGCTCCCGCAGGCGGCGGCCTATGAGTTGGGTGACTTGAGAGCCGAAATCGAGGATGATGATCTTTTCTGTCATGTTGATAGTTCGTTTCCTTCACAAATTTAGCATAAAAACACGATACAGAAAATATATATCCAAAATGAATAATAATTGAAAAAATATACATATATTTGCATCTGTTTTGAATAAAAATTAGAAGTGAAAGGTAAGCAGGAAAGACATCGGATTATCAAGGAAGTGGTTGGCAACGGAAAGGTCGCCAGCCAGGAGGAACTTGCGGAAATACTTGAAAATAAGGGAATAGTGGTCGCACAGGCTACTCTTTCAAGGGATATCCGTGACCTTGGGATCACAAAGCTCCACGATGGGGAAGGGTACTATTATAGCCTGCCGGGAGGGTATTCTCCTCGCCTGGTCTCGATCGAGACCGTGAGCTCGTCATCAAGTATAAAAAGTGTCGAGTTCACCGGGCATCTCGCGGTCTTGAAGACCATGCCTGGGCATGCCAACATGGTTGCCTCAATCATAGATGCCGCATCTCTGAGCGAGGTCGCGGGCACTATAGCAGGTGATGACACTATCTTCCTCGCGATCAGGGAAGACGCCAGCCGCGATTCTCTCGCCGGAGCCCTTGGCGCCCTTTTCCGCGGCCTTGAGCACAAAAGAGTGAACTAATATTAAAAGACTATACAGATGAAATTGGAGGACATAACGATAGAGGTGGCTTCGGAGAAACACCTTATCTATGTTGACAAGATTTTGACATCAATAGAGGAGGCCGCTCAGGTCAGAGGCACCGGAATAGCCCGTAGAAAGCCGGAGTATATCGCCCGGAAGATGCTGGAGGCTAAAGCGGTCATCGCCCTTCATGGCGAGGATTTCGCCGGATTCAGCTACATTGAGACGTGGGAACATAAAAGCTACGTGACCACTTCCGGACTTATCGTGAGGCCCGAGTTCAGAGGGCTTGGGATAGCCAAGAAAATCAAGGACATGACCTTCTCTCTCGCCAGGACCCGTTGGCCGAAAGCCAAGATTTTCAGTCTCACGAGCGGTGCTGCCGTCATGGCTATGAACACTCGCCTGGGATACAAACCAGTCACTTTTGCGGAGCTCACTTCCGACGAGGCGTTCTGGAAGGGATGCGAGGGATGCGTCAATGTGGACGTGCTCAAGAGGACGGGCCGCAAATACTGCATCTGTACCGGTATGCTTTTCGATCCGGAGGAGCACCTTCCGGCCAAGATCCCGCAGGAAGTCCTGGACAGGATCGCCGAGCTTGACAAAGAAGAAACAAACGATTAACAAATATGGCAAAGAAAAAAGTGGTGGTCGCCTACAGTGGCGGTCTTGATACCTCCTTTACGGTCATGTACCTTACGAAGGAGAAAGGTTATGAGGTTTACGCTGCCTGCGCTGACACGGGTGGTTTCAGCCCCGAGCAGCTTGCGGACAACGAAAAGCGCGCTTACGAACTTGGCGCCAAGGAATATGTCACCTTGGACGTGACTCGTGAATATTACGACAAGAGCTTGAAATACATGATCTTCGGAAATGTTCTGAGGAATGGTACCTATCCCGTCTCCGTCTCATCCGAGAGGATATTCCAGGCCATGGCAATCGCCCGTTACGCCAAGGAGATAGGTGCGGATGCCATAGCCCACGGGTCTACCGGAGCAGGCAACGACCAGGTCCGTTTCGACATGACCTTCCTTGTGATGGCTCCTGGAATCGAGATCATCACCCTGACCAGGGACATGGCCCTGACCCGCCAGTTCGAGGTCGATTACCTCAATGAGCATGGTTTCAAGGCTGATTTCAAGAAGCTGAAATATTCCTATAATGTCGGCCTCTGGGGAACTTCCATCTGTGGCGGTGAGATTCTTGACTCGAAGCAGGGACTTCCGGAAAGCGCTTATCTCAAGCAGATTACTAAGGAAGGCTCCGAAATCATCGAGATCGGTTTCGAGAAAGGCGAGATTGTCTCCGTCAACGGAGAGGAGTTCACCGACAAAGTGGCCGCGATCCAGAAGGTAGAGTCGATAGCGGCTCCCTACGGGATCGGCAGGGACATGCACGTGGGGGACACCATCATCGGAATCAAGGGGCGCGTGGGCTTCGAGGCTGCCGCTCCGATGCTGATCATGGCGGCTCACAAGTTCCTCGAGAAGTTCACCCTGAGCAAGTGGCAGCAGTACTGGAAAGACCAGGTGGCCAACTGGTACGGGATGTTCCTTCATGAGAGCCAGTATCTTGAGCCTGTGATGAGGGACATTGAGGCCATGTTGACCGAAAGCCAGAGGAATGTGACCGGCAAAGTCACCATGGAACTGCGGCCGTGGTCATTCTCGACAGTTGGCGTCGACTCTCCTTGCGACCTGGTGAAGACCAAGTTCGGGGAATATGGCGAGATGCAGAAAGGCTGGACCAGCGAGGATGCCAAGGGCTTCATCAAGGTCAGCTCGACGCCTTTGAGAGTCTATTACACGGCTCATAAGGATGAGGGTGATAAACTTGAAAAGGAATTGTAGATGACTTTCGACGGAAAAATAAAAGTAGGGATCATCGGGGCTGCCGGCTACACTGCCGGTGAGCTTCTGAGGATCCTCGTGAACCATCCTTCCGCGGAGGTTGTCTTCGCTCAGAGCGGAAGCCATGCGGGTGAGCCTGTCTGGGCCGCGCATGCGGATCTGCTTGGTGAGACGAAGTTGCGGTTTTCTCCGGTCCCTGAGCTTGTCGAAGGGCCGGCACATCCCGACGTGCTGTTCCTATGCTCCGGGCACGGGAAGGCGAAGCCTTTTGTGGCGTCGTTGCCGGAAAGTTACAAGGGAGCTATCATAGATCTGGGCAATGACTATCGCCTCGCCGCTGACGCTGAGGACTTCGTCTATGGCCTCCCCGAGGCTTTCAAGGCTAAGATCAAGAATGCCAAGCATATAGCTAATCCGGGATGCTTCGCCACCTCAATCCAGCTGGCACTGCTTCCGATGGCCTCGTTGGACAGACTCCCCGAGATCCATGTCACTGGCATCACCGGGTCTACAGGAGCCGGGCAGGCTCCTTCGGAGACAACCCATTTCAGTTGGCGTACGGATAACCTTTCAATCTACAAGGCATTTACCCACCAGCATCTGGGAGAAGTGAACGAGACCTTGAAGACTCTCGCTCCGTCATATTCAGGTGAGATGAATTTTGTTCCGGTGAGGGGAGACTTCGCAAGGGGAATCCTTTCCTCGGTCTATTTCGACTGCGACCTTCCCGAAGAGGCCGCCGTCCAGATCTACAAAGACTATTACAAGGATGAGCCCTTTGTCCATGTGATAGACACCAATCCGGATCTGAAGATGGTCGTGAACACCAACAAATGCGTCCTGAATGTCCGGAAACATGGGCGGAAACTGCACGTTATCAGCGTGATAGATAATTTGATTAAGGGAGCTTCCGGCCAGGCCGTGCAGAATATGAACCTGATTTTCGGCCTTCCGGAAGACACCGGACTCCACCTTAAAGCCACAAGATTCTGATTATGGAACTTTTTGATGTATACAGTTTATTCGATGTGACGCCGGTAAAGGCGAAAGGCACGAGGATTTGGGACGATAAGGGAACAGAGTATCTGGACCTTTATGGCGGTCACGCTGTCATTTCAGTCGGGCATTGCCATCCGAGATATGTGGCCGCCGTGACTGACCAGCTCGGCAAGATCGGCTTTTATTCGAACAGTGTCCGCAATCCTCTCCAGGAGGAGCTGGCGGAGAAGCTGGGAGAGCTTTCCGGTTATCCTGAGTACTCTTTGTTCCTCTGCAATTCCGGCGCTGAGGCCAACGAGAATGCCCTGAAGCTTGCCTCTTTCCACACAGGCGAGCGCCGCGTCATCGCCTTCAAGGGCGCCTTCCACGGTCGTACTTCCGGAGCGGTCGCTGTGACTGACAACCCCAAGATAAGGGCTCCGTTCAACAGCTGGCATGAGGTTACCTTTGTCCCGATGAATGATATCGCGGCTGTCCGTGAGGAACTGTCCAAGGGGGATATCGCCGGAGTGATCATAGAAGGTATCCAAGGAGTCGGCGGAATCATTATTCCCGATGACAATTTCATGTGCGAGCTTCGTCAGGCGACTCTGGAAGCGGGTGTACCGCTGATCCTGGACGAGGTCCAGAGCGGTTGTGGCCGTTCCGGCAAGTTTTTCGCCCACCAGTGGGCCGGGATACGTCCTGATCTCATCACAATGGCTAAAGGTATGGCCGGAGGTTTCCCGATCGGAGCCGTGCTGATCTCACCGGATTTCGAGCCTGTCAAAGGGATGCTCGGAACCACTTTCGGCGGAAATCATCTCGCCATGGCCGCGGCGATCGCTGTCGCCGACATCATCAAGGACGAGAATCTTGTCCAGAACGCCTACGAAGTCGGCGAATACCTCAAATCCCGCCTGCTATCTTTGGCAAGTACTTGCCCGTCGTCGGCAAAGGGCGCCTGGGCTCCCTGCGCTTCGCGCCCTATCCGGGTAAATGTCCGCCCAGGCGCATTGCCGCCGCCGGGAGTCGATTGTAATTCGGATGGCGATCTGGCGTCTGGACTGTCAGAGCCTGACGACAGATCAAAAATCGAGATCAAGGAGGTCCGTGGGCGGGGCCTGATGATCGGAGTGGAGTTTAGCGGACCGATTGCGGAACTGAGACGGAAGCTGCTGTTTGACAAGCACATATTCACGGGCGTGTCGGGCAAGAACATGATCCGTCTTCTCGCGCCCCTCACCCTCACCAAAGACGACGTGGACATATTCATAAAAGCATTGGAGGAAGTCTTATGAAATCATTCTTTCATGTGAGCGACATCGGTGACCTGGCAGCTGCTCTTCAGGAAGCCAAGCAGGTCAAAGCCAATCCCTTCGCATGGAAGGAGCTTGGCCAGGACAAGACAGTCATTCTGATATTTTTCAACAGTAGCTTGAGGACCCGCCTTTCAAGCCAGAAAGCGGCCCTGAATCTTGGCATGAACCCCATTGTGCTGAACGTCGGGGCGGACAGCTGGAAGCTTGAGACCCAGCTCGGAGTCGTGATGGACGGGGACAAGAGCGAGCATCTGCGGGAAGCGATCCCCGTGATAGGCAGCTATTGCGACATCATCGGAGTCCGTTCGTTCGCTGGACTCTCCGATAGGGAGTTTGATTATGCGGAAACTATTCTGAGTCAGTTTATTGAATATTCAGGGAAACCTGTTATCTCCCTCGAATCAGCGACTGTGCATCCCTGCCAGGCATTCGCCGACCTTATCACGATCGAGGAATACAAGACGAAAGCCCGGCCTAAGGTTGTCATGACATGGGCCCCTCATCCCCGGGCTCTTCCCCAGGCCGTCCCCAATTCATTCGCCGAGTGGATGAACGCCGCTGATGTGGACTTCGTTATCACCCATCCGGAAGGCTATGAGCTTGATCCCCGTTTCGTCGGAAACGCCAAGGTCGAGTACGACCAGATGAAAGCCCTTGAGGGAGCCGACTTTGTCTATGCGAAAAACTGGAGCTGCCCGGGCGTGACGAATCCTGCCGATTACGGGAAGATTCTCAGCAAGGACATGGGCTGGGTCGTGGATGAGCGGCACATGGCTGTCACCAATAACGCTTATTTCATGCACTGCCTGCCCGTGCGGAGGAATATGATCGTATCTGACGGAGTTATCGACTCGCCGAGGAGCATAGTTATCCCTGAGGCCGCCAACCGCGTGGTTTCGGCCCAAGTGGTCATGAAAAGGATGCTGGAGGATTTGAAATGATCAAGGAAAGTCTGAATATAATCAAAGTCGGTGGAGCGGTTGTTGAGGACGAGCTGTCTCTCTCGGGGCTCCTAATGTCTTTCTCAAGCCTCTCCGGGAAGAAGATTCTCGTCCATGGAGGCGGTAAAATCGCCACTGAAATGGCCGATAAGCTCGGCGTGGAGACCCAGATGATAGACGGCCGCAGGATCACGAGCGCTGAGATGCTCAAAGTCGTCACCATGGTTTATGGGGGGCTTGTCAACAAGAACCTGGTCGCCAGGCTCCAGGCCCTCGGGGTTAACGCCCTTGGTCTCACCGGAGCGGACATGAACGTCATCATGAGCGTCAAACGTCCGGTCGAGCTGGTGAATTTTGGCTTTGTGGGTGATGTGAAGTATGTGAATACCAGGGCTTTGGTTTCTCTCCTTGAGGCCGGAGCCGTGCCGGTTCTGGCTCCTCTTACCCACGACAAAGAGGGTTCCATGCTGAACACTAATGCCGACACGATAGCCTCGTCTGTTGCCCGTGCCTTGGCTGAAAAATATTCAGTCACCCTGACATTCTGCTCTTCCATACCAGGAGTGCTGAGGGACCTTTCGGATCCGTCCTCTTTGATTAAGACTATCGCCAAGAAGGATTTTGAGCCCATGGTGGCTGACGGGACCATCTCGGAGGGAATGATCCCCAAACTCCAGAACGCTTTCGACGCGATCAATGATGGAGTCTCAAAGGTCGTGATAACCTCTCCCACAAATCTTTCAGGCGGGACGACGATCCTTGCCGACCCCGAGACCGACGACTAAATGTCATTCTGAACGAAGTGAAGAATCTATGGACACCGTCGACCTCCTTCAAAACCTGATCCGCATCCCTTCTTTCAGCAGGGAAGAGGGTTCCTCATGTGACTATCTTGAGAAGTGGCTCGCTGACAATGGCTTCCGGGATATTCACAGGATCGGGAACAACCTTTGGATGGAATCCGAGGCTCCTTCCTGGAAGCCGACCATACTCCTCAACGCCCACATAGACACGGTTAAGCCCAACCATGGCTACACCCGGGACCCCTTTTCTCCGCAGATCGAAGACGGGAAACTCTACGGTCTCGGCAGCAATGATGACGGGGGATCCCTTGTCGCCTTGCTTGAGGCATATTCGGAACTGATAAAGAAGCCGCAGCCGTACAGGCTGGTGTATTCAGCCACCGCTGAGGAGGAAGTCTGCGGCAAAGGAGGTTTCGACATGTTCCTCTCCGATGTCGGGAAGATAGATTTCGGGGTGATTGGGGAGCCCACGGGAATGAATATGGCCGTGGCGGAGAAGGGATTGATGGTGTTGGACTGCGTGGCCCGGGGAAGAAGCGGTCACGCCGCCAGGGAAGAAGGTGTGAATGCCATCTATGAAGCGTTGACGGACATCGACTGGTTCCGTCACTTCCGCTTCCCGAGAGTCTCTGAATATCTTGGCCCGGTCAAGATGAGCGTCACGATGATCGCGGCCGGGACGCAGCATAATGTCGTTCCGGACGAGTGCCGGTTTGTCGTGGATGTGCGTCCTAACGGGATGTATTCCAACCCGGAGCTGCTTGGCCTGATCAAGGAGGCGGTCAAATGCGAGGTCAAGGAGCGCTCGACCAGAATCGGGAGCTCGCATCTGCCAACAAGTCATCCGGTCGTGGTCAGGGGGCTTTCCTTGGGACTTCAGCCGTTCGGATCCCCGACCACGAGCAACCAGGCTCTTTGCCCTTTCCCGACCTTGAAGATCGGCCCTGGCGACTCGGCTCGCTCCCATGGCCCGGACGAGTACATCGGCCTGGATGAGATCTCATCCGCGGTCGGTATTTATGTCAAATTGCTTGATCAACTGGAAATATAATATGGCGAACAAATTATGGGATAAAGGGTACGACGAGGATGCCCGGATTGATGCTTTCACGGTGGGAAAAGACCGGGAACTTGACCTGGAACTGGCCCCGTACGACATCCTCGGGACCATGGCCCACATCACAATGCTCGAGAGCGTAGGTCTCCTTCCCAAGGCGGATCTGGAGCTCCTGCTTCCGGAGCTTAAGGCTTTATATTCAGAAGCTTCCGAAGGGAGGTTCGAGATTGAGCCCGATGTTGAAGATGTCCATTCCCAAGTCGAGTTGATGCTCACCCGAAAGCTTGGGGACATCGGTAAGAAGGTGCACACAGGGCGCTCCCGTAACGACCAGGTCCTCGTGGATCTGAAGTTGTATGCCCGAGCGAGGATAGAGCGCACCGTCGCTAAGGTTGACAGCCTGTTCCGCACCCTGCAAAGCGCCAGCGACAAGTACAAGGATGTCCTTATCCCAGGATATACCCATCTGCAGGTCGCTATGCCATCATCGTTCGGCCTCTGGTTCGGCGCGTACGCCGAGAGCCTGACAGGCGACATGACCATGCTCAAGGCGGCTTGGGACATCGTCAACCGTAATCCTTTAGGCTCCGCTGCCGGATACGGCTCGTCCGCTCCTTTGAACAGGACTTTGACCACGAAACTTCTTGGTTTTGATGACCTTGACTATAATTCCGTCTACGCACAGATGACTAGGGGAAAGATGGAACGTGCGGTCGCGTTCGCATATTCATCCGTCGCCGAGACTGTCGGCCGTCTCGCGTTTGACGGCTGCCTGTATTCAAGCCAAAACTTTGGTTTCGTGAAACTTCCGGACGCGTTGACTACCGGCTCCAGCATCATGCCCCACAAGAAAAATCCGGACGTTTTCGAGTTGGTCCGCGCCCGCTGCAACAAGATCTGCGGCGCTCTGAACGACATCCGCCTCATTACGGGGAACCTTCCTTCGGGATATTTCCGGGACATGCAGATTCTGAAAGAAGTCTTTTTCCCGATCTTCGACGAGATGGATTCCTGCCTCGACATCGTGGAATATGCGGTCAAGGGAATGGAGGTCAAGACGGACGTGATGTCAGATCCCAAATACAAGCTTGCGTTCAGTGTAGAGAAGGTCAATGACCTTGTGAGTGAGGGAGTTCCGTTCCGGGACGCCTATCGTCAGGTGGCAGCCTCAATCGCTGATGGCTCTTTCGAATATTCCGGCAACTTGAACCACACCCACGAGGGCTCTATCGGCAACCTTTGCAATGATCGCGTCGCTGCCCGCATGGACCGGATCCTCTTAAGTTTCGATTTTGACTCAGTCGCCGCCGCCATCGACGCGTTGCTGTCCTGAAAATCTTTTTTTTCATAATCCTGCGAAATTCAGTAAATTCGCAGGATTTTTTTAGGAATATGCAGGAAATTAGGAATATAGCGCTTATCGCGCATGTCGACCACGGCAAGACGACGCTCGTGGACAGGATGATCTACCAGGCAAACCTGGTGCGTCAGCCGGAGAACCTCGGCCAGCTCATTCTCGACAACAATGACATCGAGAGGGAAAGAGGTATAACCATTCTCGCCAAGAATGTGTCCGTCACATATAAAGGCGTTAAAATCAACATTATAGACACTCCTGGCCATAGCGATTTCGGCGGTGAGGTCGAGAGGGTTCTGAATATGGCCGACGGTGTGCTGCTTCTTGTCGACGCGTTCGAAGGCTGCATGCCCCAGACCCGTTTCGTGCTTCACAAAGCTCTCCAGCTTGGCAAGAAGCCGATAGTGGTGGTCAATAAGGTGGACAAGCCGAACTGCCGTCCGGACGAGGTGCAGGAGGAGGTCTTCGACCTGATGTGCGCCTTGGACGCCGATGACGAGCAGCTCGATTTCAAGACCATATTCGGAAGCGCCAAGCAAGGCTGGATGTCGGAGGACTGGAGAACTCCCACCACGGACATCACTCCTCTGTTGGACGCTATCCTTGAGGTGGTTCCGGCTCCCAAGATGGTTGAGGGAACCGTCCAGATGCAGGTCACTTCGCTTGAATATTCCCCCTATGTCGGCAGGATCGCCGTCGGTAAGGTCACGAGGGGTGTCCTCCACACCGGGGAGCAGGTGAGCCTTTGCAAGAGGTATGATATTGTTGAGAAGCATAAAGTCAAGCAACTGATGGTCTTTGACGGTCTTGGCAAGTCCAATGTCGAGGAGGTCCGTTGCGGAGACATTTGCGCGGTGGTTGGAATTGACGGCTTCGAGATCGGTGACACTATAGCCGACTTGAACGCTCCCGAGGCCCTGCCTCCGATCTCCATCGACGAGCCCACGATGAGCATGCTCTTCACGATCAATAACTCGCCTTTCTTCGGAAAAGACGGGAAGTTCGTGACTTCCAGGCACATAAAGGAGCGCCTGGACAAGGAGCTTGAGAAGAATCTGGCTCTTAAAGTCAAACCTGGTCTTAACGCCGATTCCTTTATAGTGTACGGCCGCGGAGTCCTTCATCTCTCGGTTCTGATCGAGGAGATGCGCCGCGAAGGCTTTGAGCTTCAGGTCGGCCAGCCCAAGGTCCTCGACAAGACCATCAACGGGCAGCGCTGCGAGCCTATTGAGGATCTTTCCATTGAGGTCCCTGAGAATTTCGTCGGGACGGCTATCGAACTTGCCACCCGCCGGAAAGGAGCCCTTATCCACATGGAACCCCGCGGTGACCGCACTCTGTTGCAGTTCGATATTCCCACAAGGGGCTTGATGGGGCTCAGGAGCAATCTTCTGACCGCCACTCAGGGCGAGGCCATCATGGCGCACCGCTATAAAGAGTACCAACCTTTCAAGGGTGAGATCGACAATAGGACGAATGGTTCCCTGGTCTCTCTGGAGACGGGTGACGCGATAGCCTATTCGATGAACAAGCTTCTGGACAGGGGCAAGTTCTTCGTGGAGCCTGGTGAGGAAATATATTGCGGAGAGGTCGTTGGTGAGCATACCCGCGAGCGTGATCTCAACATCAACATCTGCAAGACCAAGAAACTCACGAATGTCCGTGCCGCGGGTTCGGATGAGAAGATAATCCTCCCTCCGGCCATAAAGATGTCCCTGGAGGAGATGCTGGAATACATCCGCGAGGATGAGCTGGTGGAGGTTACACCCCATCACATGAGGATCCGCAAGATACTTCTCGACCCCATGGACCGTAAGCGCGCGGGCAATGGTGGAGACGAAGAATAGAAAACTATTCCGAAAAGTTTTTATTAAGGAAAATTTTTTATACCTTTGCAACCCTTAATCTGTTTGGCGAAGCGATGAAAGAGAATTTTATAGTTCCTCTGAACGGGTTGACGCAAGGGAAGACAGAGTTCTTCATGAGCGTTGGGAAAGAGTTCTTTGAGAGTTTTGAGAATTCAGAGATTCTGGCCGCTGGGCTGGATGTCAAAATCGTTGTCGAGAAGTCAGGCCGCTTTATAGGCGTTGACTGTGAGATAGATGGAGATGTCACAGTGACTTGCGACAGATGTCTTGGGGATTTACGCATCCCTGTTTCCACCGGATTCTCCTTAAGTGTCAAGTTCGGGGATCCGGACTCGGCCGGAGAAGCGGAGGGTGAGAGGGAGGTCGTGGTTCTTCCGTTCACCGACACTGATCTTGACCTCAGCCAGACTGTGTACGACTACATCTGCCTGTCGTTGCCTGTCCAGAGGGTTCATGAGGAAGGGGAGTGCGATCCCGAGACTGTGAGATTTCTGAGTTCTGAAACTGAAGAAGAACTTTCGGGGAAGGATTCTTCCACTCCGTTCGCGGGGCTCAAGGACCTTCTTGGAAAGATTGAGTAAATTAAAAGATTATAAATTATGGCACATCCGAAACACAAAGTCTCGAAAGCGAGAAGAGACAAGAGAAGGACTCATGACTTCGCGAAGGTTCCGACTCTGGCCACTTGCCCTAACTGCGGCGCCACTGTGATGTATCATCACGTTTGCCCTGAGTGCGGCTACTACAGAGGTCGTCAGATCATCGAGAAGAGCGTCGAGTAAGTTCTTCAGAAGATAGCTGGTCCCTTAGTTCAACGGATAGAACGGAGGTTTCCTAAACCTTAAATAGTGGTTCGATTCCACTAGGGACTACGAAAAGAGCATCGCAAAAGCGATGCTCTTTTCGTGTCCCTACGGGCCTTCCATTCATTGGGGGGCGTTTCCCCCAAACCCCCTGCCGTCGCTTCGCTCCGACCCTCATGCCCGGCGATGCTCTCTTCTTACCCCTCCCGGGCAAGGTCTAATTTTAGCCAGGGGATCTTGCCCAGTTAAAGTGGCCCAGAGGTCGTTGGAAGCCTGATAAGTCGGGCAAGGTCTTTAGGTCTAGTCGGGGGAAAAATTATTACCCCATAGACAATTCCGATTATTATTTTGGAAGAAACAGATTAATCTTTATATTTGCGTTGTTGTGAGTTCGATAGGTTGGAATTATTAACAGATAACAGGCATCCATCCCTAAATGGATGTCTGTTCTTTTAAGGAGATTGATAACCGAGGGGAGGTAACGAAACAAAGAGCTCTTTTCGTGTCCCTACAGGCAAGGTCTAGTTAAGGTCTTGGTCGGCCAAGAATGTGGGAGACCTCTTCGCGTGGGAGACCAAAGGATCTGGAGAGCTGGGGCACCGTGGTTTTGACGGTCCTGAACAGATAGGGGATCAGACGGATTTTCCGGTCTATTGAGATTTGGTCAATGGGAGAGGAGAACCATCGCTGGCTAGTCTCCTCGGCAATCTTCAGGAACTCATTGTCTGTCAGCATGTGGCGTGGGGCCTCGACGAGTTTGTGCCTCATCTCAGCCGAATTTTGGCCACCGATTGTTTTCAGGAAATACGTCTGGTCATGCTCGAAGGCCTGCTCCAGGTATTCGAAGTCGCAGATGCTTTTGGGAATTAGCCTCCCATTATCATCCACAAGCCATCGGACATCAGCCAATTTGTCACCAGTGTGCATAACCTCCCGTTTCATTTCTTTACTCATCGAAGCGACAGGACATCCGGTCGGCGGTAGGCCGGAAAACATCGCTTTATAACCCGACCAAGGATATTCATCAACATTACATCCATTGTCCAGAGCATTTCTTGGCACATAAGCCAACGCGTTACGGGTGTACCAGTCATTATCCAGAAGCAAAGCTTTGACATCAACCGTTCTCATGATTCCGGTTCTCCCATATTTCCTGCTGAACCACATGGAATACATCCTTTTGATCTCCTCGCTGAAAGCGTCAGCATCCTCTTGGCAAATGGCAAGGATCGCGACATGACTGTGATTCGACACAACCGCATAGATGATGACTATCACGTTCTTCCTTCTGGCACAGACACTTATGATCTTTACCATGGCATCGTAGTCCTCTTCGTCCCGACACAAGACAATCGTTTCTTGCCCTTCCATGCTCACATGATATGGCTGGGCATACCTGACGCTGCCGTCAGGCATCTGTCTAAGAACAGTCCGGTTCATGTTCAGCTTTTTGTCTTTGGAGGCATTACGCCAGGACCGAATGTCATGATTTTACCGCCTTCTTTTTTGAAAGCCGCGCTCGCATCCTGAAAAGCCTTGTACAGATTGCCCGACTCCCTGTCAAGCCAACGGATCATTTCTTTCCTGTTGACACTGAGGGCAAGGTCGGCGATGGAAAGCACCCTGATCATGGCCAGTACAGCCTGCTCGTTGCCTCCCCATAACTTAGTGGCCATGGACATCATGGTCTGGATCAGCACGTTGTTGACTTCCTCAGGATTTTTCAAAGGGTCGACATCTGTCTTGAAAATGATGTCACCATTTCCGTAACGGAGAACTTCAAGAATCTTTTTCATAATCCAAGTCGTTAATTGTTTCAGCTAAGATACGCTTTTCCGTGCGGAAAAAGGCAAAAACACATGTCATTTTTCCCATCTTTCGGGCAAGGTCTATTTTTATGGGTGGGGACCTTGCCCGGAGAATCGGCAATTGACACGGCTGTAAAGCCCATCAGCAAGGCAAGGTCCCAAGCTTAAAAGTAGACCTTGCCTATGAATGTTGGATTATCCTTGAAAAAGAGTAATTTTGTAATACACTGAACTAACACCGCTGATAATCATGAAAAAGACTCTGATCCTGACTATCCTGTTCTGCGCCATAATGCCGCTAGCGGGAGCTAAAACAGGAAGTAACGATCTGACTCCTGTCAGGAATTATTACAAAATGCTTGACAGCCTCAGGACCGGATGGAATTCTTGGGACACTCGCAGCATGTTCACACAGCTTTACCTTCCGGAAGCATTTTCAGTGAAACTGGCGCTGGTTGATGCCAAAGGAGAGGTGGCTGATGACCTCAGGGCCGGAAATCCACGGAAAGATGCGGCCTACGTTCATCCATACGACCATGTGATAGATAATTCATATTCCGAGGTAGATGCCACTTGGCACGGGGTCTCCGTCAAGCTGCGGTCCACTTCAGAGGGCGACAGGCTTGTCATGCTCGTCACTCCGACCGGGGAGAACACTGACCAGAAAGGAATGATCAGGATCAAGCCTGAATATGCCTGGCCTCATGCCAACACTATCACAGGACGGGACAAACTGACACTTGACGAGAAGTCCTCCTTCCGCTTTGAGACGAGGGACAATCATGTCAGCATGTCTGGCGGGATCATAGGTGAAGGCCTCTGTTTCAAGGATGGAAGCTATTTCTGCGAGGCAGGAAGCCCTATCCTTATCTACACAGGAGAGCCCCTCTCTGTGTCTGAGGCGGAGAACATGCTAGATGAGAAGAAGCGGGTCTTCGAGGAGGATGTCTGCGCCGCTTATGGCCAGAACAAGGAACTCTACCGGGCCATTCACAGTATCTTGAGCTGGGACACGATTTACGATCCTGGAGACGATATCGTGGTCACTCCTGTGAGCCGGAACTGGAATCTCCGCTGGAGCATAGTCCAGGATTATGGTGGATATGTCCTTTTCGACTGGGACACTTATTTCGCGTCGTTCATGTTCTCCAAAGTCAGCCGCGAGCTCGCCTACAGCAATGTTGTGGAGCTGACCAAGTCCGTGGACCAGTGCGGTTTTGTTCCCAAGTCACGCAGCGACCACAACAGCTTGACCTCCGATTGCTCACAGCCCCCGGTCGGGTCAATGGCTGTGTGGAATATTTACAGTCAGTTCAAAGAAAAATGGCTCCTGGAACTGTTGTACCCGAGATTGCTGACCTGGAACAGATGGTGGCCGGAAGCCAGACAAACTGACGGGTTACTTTGCTGGGGAAGCGATCTCAAGCGCATCCGTCTCGGCGAGCGCGGCACAGGAAGCACCAACCACGCTATCCTCGAGAGCGGTCTTGACAATTCATCAATGTACGATGGGGTGAAGATCAATCCTGAGACCGGCCAGCTGAACCTCCAGGATGTCGGCCTGACCTCGATGTATGTGATGGACTGCGAGCATCTCGCCCTCATAGCCAATGAATTAGGCTATCGTAAGGATGCCAAGGAATTGCGGAAAAGGGCTGAATTCTTCCGCAAGAATATCCAACGTTTCTGGTGTGAGGAGGACGGCATGTTCTACAACATCAACACCGAGACCGGAGAATTCAACCGTCGTACCTCGGCCACGAACTTCTATGTGATGCTCGCTGGGGCGGCGACCAAGGAACAGTCCAGACGAATCGTTGAGGAGCATCTGTTGAACGAGAATGAGTTCTGGGGAGAGTGGGTTATCCCTATGAGTCCCAGAAATGACCCGGCTTTCCAGCAGCAGGATTATTGGCGGGGGCGTATCTGGGGCCCTACCAACTTCCTGGTTTATCTTGGTTTGAGGAATTATCCCGATGAGTCTGTGCGCAAGGCTTTCATCGACAAGTCCGTGAGGCTGATGCTGAAGGGCTGGAACGAGAAAGGTTATATTTACGAGAACTGGAACGCTATAACCGGTGATGGAGGTGACCGTAGCAGTTGCGACACCTTCTACCATTGGGGAGCCTTGCTTGGTTTCATGGCCTTGCTGGATTCTTGAATATATGAAGATAGTCGTAGCGCCTGATTCTTTCAAGGAGTGTTTGGATGCGGGAGAGGTCGCTTCCGCCATCGCTGAAGGAATATTTTCCGTTTCACCTGATGCTGAGGTCCGTCTGGCTCCTCTTTCCGACGGGGGAGAAGGGATGACTGAAATCCTGACGGAATCTCTTGGTGGTGAATTGGTTCCAGCGAAGGTTACCGGGCCGATGGGAGAGACTGTCGAGGCTCGGTTCGGGAGAGTTGGGAAGACGGCGATCCTGGATGTCGCATCGGCTTGCGGATTGAATCTTGTACCAAAGGAAAGGAGAAATCCTCTTATCGCCACCAGCAAGGGAGTCGGCGAGCTGATTGTCGCGGCTATAAATAGCGGATGTGAAGAACTGCTAATCGGGCTCGGCGGCTCCGCCATTTGCGATGGGGGAGAGGGAATGATGAGTGTTCCAGGTCTTATGAATATTGCGTCTGGAGTCAAGATAAAGGCTCTTTGCGACGTCGATAATCCTTTCCTCGGGACCAGAGGGGCAGCGAGAGTCTTCGGCCCGCAGAAAGGCGCTGATCCCCAGATGGTTGATGAGCTTGAAACCAGGATGGAGATCCAAGCTGCGAGAATACTGTCACAGACAGGCATAGATGTCTCAATGATGCCTAGGGCAGGTGCCGCCGGAGGCCTAGGCGGAGCGCTTCATGCCTACCTTGGCGCTGAGTTGGTTCCTGGGATAGAGACCGTGCTTGATATTCTCGGATTCGATAAGGAAATAGTTGACGCTGACCTTATTATAACAGGCGAAGGAACTTCGGACCTCCAGACTCTATCCGGTAAGGTTCCGATGGGTGTCCTGAGAAGGAGTAAGGGAATTCCTGTTTGTATTCTCTCCGGCCGGGTCAAAGACTGGGAAAGCTTGCTCGCCGCTGGCTTTGCCGCCGCTGTCCAAGTCACCCCGGATGGCATCCCCACCTCCGAAGCCATCAAACCCGAAATCGCCAAAGCGAATCTCCGCCTCGCCGCCACCCGCATCCTGTCATCCTGAGCGAAGCGAAGGATCTGAATAATTTGCTATATTTGTCGAAATCACAACAATAGCAACCAATCATGAAGAAACTTATCATTGCGGCAGCGCTTTTGTTCGGAGCCTTGGCCGTGAAAGCCCAGGAACTGACAATCCCTCAGATCCGGGAAGAATGGGCAAAGGCAGCGATTCAGGTCCCTCAGGTCAAGGGAAGGATCGGAATCCCTGAGTTCGCCTATGCGGTAGCCAAGGCTTTCCCGGGGAATGACCTGACAGACGAGTTGAAGGCCCAGCTGGACAATCCCGGCCGGGAGAACGAGGATGTGGACGAGTTCGTCCTGGACCGCCAGAACGGCTACTGCAGCCTTGGTTTTATCAGTGATGGGACAGTGAATATGGAGATGTGCTACTGGAACCGGAAAGACGGGCGGAAGCTGGTGGCCGTCAAGCTGTTCAATGTGTATGAGGACAAGAGGCCGCTGATGCTGCTCTATAATTACAACCCTGAGAATGGTTATCTCGAACCGGAGTTGGATCTTGACATCTTCGATCCTTACACCGTCCTTTCATTCTCTCTCCCCAGGGAAGGAAAGGATATCGAAGTGTTTTTGAAAGAATTCCCCGAGGTTGTCTCGCTTCGCTATGACGGGGACGCCGGTTTCGAATATGATATTCCCCCCATGCCCTATGTCAGCTGTTTTTTGGTCGACACCACTCCTACGAATATCCGCAGGGCCCCTAAAGGAGAGATCATCATGAAATTGGATCCGGATGAGTGTTATATGATGACAGTCGTTGACCCTACCGACGGCTGGTGGAGAATCCTCGGTGAGACGGTGTTAGGCATGGATGACGAGGTCGTTCTCACCGAAGATGACACACAGGCCTGGATACACTATTCAGTGATAGGCGCGGGGCTTCGCAACTATGGGGGCGAGAAAGTGGCGCTCAGGGAGTCTCCTTCCGAGGATTCCAAAGTAGTCGGCACGATAGATCAGCAGGAAGCTCTCGTTAATCCGCTCGACGTGAATTCTGACGGCTCCTGGGTCAAGGTCAAATGGGGCAAGCTTACCGGCTGGCTGGATTCAGACTGGCTGTGCGGAAACTCGCTGACCACCTGCCCGTAAATCTGGAACTACTTGAATATCTGCTTCATGGGCTTTCCTCTCCAGTCGTCGGGGATGTCCAGACCGAAGATGTAAGCTATTGTAGCCGCAGTGTCGTACTGCATCATCGGCTCGGGGAACTCGAAACCTTTTTTCACTTTCTTCCCGAACACGATGAACGGAGTCTCGAGCTCCAGCATCGTGAAGCCGCCATGGCCCTTGTCCTTTCCGCCGTGGTCGGAAGACATGATGATAATCGTGTCCTCGTATATTCCCGCGTCCTTAAGGGCTTGGATGACCATCCCGACTCCGCGGTCGAGACCTTTCATGCACTCAATGTACTCGGGACCGTACCAGCCGAACTGATGGCCGGCATTGTCCAGGGCTCCGTAGTAGAATGTGAAGAAATCAGGCTTCTTTGTCTTGATGTACTCGGTGGCTATTTTTGTGTATTCCTCGGTGGGAATCATTGTCTCCTTGCCCCGGTAGGTCTTGATGAAATAGTTGTAGTCAAGGGCCAGGGTGTCGGCGAGGATGCCGATGCAGTCCCAATCGTAGACGCAGCCTATCTCAGCGGAAGGCCTTTGCTGGCGCAGGATCGTGAATATTGTCGGAGGAATGCCGTTGCCATTGTCAGAAGTGGAGGGAATGGTACCTTTAAGGGAGTTCCACTTGTCGAAGCCGTGCATCTCGGTGGGGAGGCCGTTGAACATCGAGGTCCAGTTGATCGCTGATGCTGAGGGCATTACCGAGCGCTTCGCCAGAGTCCAGCTTCCGTTATCCATAAGGTAATGGATGTTTGGAAGATCCGATGCCGGAATCTTCCGGACTGCCTCGGCGGCCCATCCGTCGATACCGATCATAACCACGTGTTTCGCCTTTTTCTTGGCCGCGTCCGCTTCGGTCGACGCGATGAGGCACAGGGACGCTAAAACAATAAGGAACTTTTTCATATTCAGAATATTATCTCATATTAAAATCAATCATTATAGGAAGATGGTCCGATGGCCTCCAGAAATTCGACAGGTTTTGCGGGTCCCGGATCGGGGTGGTGTAGCTGTCCCAGATGACCTCGGCGGATGTGATCCGCTCAAATAGCGGCTTTGTGCAGTACACGAAATCGATCCTGGCGCTCTTGCTGCCGACCGTCGGGATGAATTGCCCAGGATATTTCTCTTTTATCACGTCCACATAAGGGGTTTTCTCCATAATATAATCGTGGACCAGAAGCCTGGGATCGTCATCAGGGTAGTTATATTCCCCGTTGTCAACTCTTGACCGGGAGTTGAAATCTCCCATCATCATCCAGAGCTGCTCGCCAGCCTCCGGGACAGTGCCTATGGTGTGGTCGCAGATGTATTCCATCTCCATGGCCCTGTACTTGTCTCCGCCATGGTCCGCCTTGGAGGCTTCCCGGTCCTCTGCCCCCGGGGCGTAAGCCTGAGGCCAGGTGTGCAGGGTGACGATGTTAACTGTTTTCCCGTTCACTTCGATCGTGGCCCAGCCGGCACCGTGAGCTACTATCCTATCGGGCTCTTCGCCGACTATCTTGTCAATGTAAGTGATTGGATATTTCGAGGTTATGACTTGGGGATAGTTGTCCCGGTATCCGCCGATGCCCCAGTATTTGTGGCCGTAACGGGCGGCTAGCTCACCCCAGCCTTCGACCAGGTACCGGTCCTCTTTCGGCATCGCCTGGTCTGAATCGGTGACCCAGATGCTCTGGGCCTCGCACCAGACGCAAATGTCAGGGTCCTTGGCTTTCACGAAATCCACGAAACGGTCGTAATTGTCGTTCTGCCCGTCCCACATCCCGTTCTGGATGTTCCAGTATAATAACCTCATTGTCCGCGGCTCCTTCCCGCAAGAGCAAAGCAGGCAAGTGACCAGGGCCGCGGCTAGGATGGTTAATTTGAAGGTTCTCATTATCTGATTGGAGTATTATGGTTATAAATATAGCTTTTATTTCTCATTTTTAATGATTAAATTGCATTGAAAAGATCATCTTAGTCATGAAGAAAAGAATTCTCAGCCATCTTGGAGATATATCCAAAATCCATCATCGCGCCGCCTTCGCTGATGTCCAGCACCATATTGACAAGCATAAAGGTTCCAACGCTTTCGTTGAGCTTGCTGCCAAGCGTTTCTCCTGCAGGGAGTTCAACCATCATCCGGTGTCTTCCGCCAAACTTGCCAAGATAGTTGAGGCCGCCCGTCTCGCTCCGAGCGCGAAGAACCAGCAGCCCGTCCACATCTGGGTATTGACAAGCGATGAGGCGCTCAGTCGTATCCGTCCCATCCACACTATGTTCGACGCTCCGGTGGTCATCATGGTGGGCTTCAGCATCTCCGAGGGTGCTAAAAGAGCTTGCGATGGAATGAACTGGGCAGAGACGGACGCCACTATTGCCGGCACCCACATCGCTCTGGCCGCCGCGGACCTGGACCTTGGTTGCACTTGGGTCGGATCGTTTGATCCCGTAAAGATTAGGGAGTCCTTCCCTGAGACGGAAGGCTACGAGATTTCAGCCCTTTTCGCGATAGGACATCCTTCCGCTCACGCCAAACCGTCAGACAGACACGTTGCCAGGAAGTCCATGGAAGAGTTCTCGACTGAACTTTAATCAGTCCCTCGGATACCGGACCGTAAAGCAGGCTCCCTTGAGGGAGAAGGATTTGGAGTAGAATATCTCCCCCTCGCATTTCTCAACGATGTTACGGCATATCGACAAGCCAAGTCCTGTGCCGTTGCTCTTTGTCGTGAAGTTGGGGGTGAACAGTCTTGACCTGTTCTCGTCACTGACACCAGGGCCGTTATCCTCGAACACGATGTCGTAGAACCCGTCCTTGTTGGATAGCCTCAAGGAGATGAGTATCTGGCCTTGGAATGGTTCTCCGCCTCTGTCGCGGATCTCATTCTGGGCGTTCTCGATTGCCTGGACCGAGTTGCTGATGAGGTTGACGAACACACGTGTCAGCTGTGGCTTTGGACCTTTGGCTTTGGCTCCTTCGAGCCCCATGTAGGAGAAGGTGATGCTTTCCCTGCTGTCAAACAGGTCGATCTGCTCCTTCAGGAGCTTGTCCAGATCGATCTCGACCGGCTCCTCTGTGTAGAGCTTGGCGAAAGTAGAGAACTCGTTGGCCGTGTCTGCCAGCAGGTCTATCTGCGAGAGGACCTCTTTGGAGATCTCGTCAAAACGGTCGGTCCAAGCCTCGTCACCGCGGCTCTTCATCCTGATCAGCCGCTGGATCTGGAGTTTGATCGGAGTGAGCGGGTTCTTTATCTCGTGGGCGACTTGCCTCGCCATCGTGGCCCAGGCCTTGTCCCTCTCCGCCTGTGTCAGCTGCTTGGTGGAGTTGTAGAGGTCGTAAACCATGAGGTTATATGCCCTGACTAGTGTGGAAACTTCGTCATCCCTCTCATAGACAATATATTCCAGATTGTTGATGTCGACTTCGTTCATCTTGCGGCCGACCTCTGTGATCGGCTTGATCATCGTCTCGACGGCCCTTTCCGTCAGAAGCCTGGCAAGCAGGAGCAGGATGAGGAAGACAGTGATGATCGTGATAGAGTGGAGCACGGCCTCAGACTTGAAGTCGAAGCTCTCGTCGGTGAACGGCGCTCCCATTATCGCTATCATGTTGCCTTGGCTGTTAAACAACGGGGCGTAGAGGAAATATGTCTTCTCAGGGCCGAACGACTCCTCGCCGATGTAGTAGCGCCTGTTTTTGTAGAGAATATTCTCAAAAGCGTCCTGGTTCAACCTCGTGCCGAGAAGCAGCCGGTCGAACACTTCAGGAGTGGTGGACCAGAACTCCTTTCCTGCTGTGGTGTAGAGCGTTATGTCGCACTTCATCGTGTTGCTCACATCCTCCAGGGCGGCTGCGGCCTCCTGCGTGCTCAGATCAGTGTAGTCCCTGGCGAAGCGGCATCTCGCCTCAAGCAGGGTCTGGATGGAGCTCGTCTTGTCGGCCATCGAATACTTGAGGTTCGCGTTGTTCCTCCGGTAGACGAACAGCACGCTGACCGTCGCCAGGGCGATCATCGTCATCACCAGGGCAACCATCATGGAGGCATTGATCCTGGACCTGTAGTAGTTCTTCTCTTTGCTCTTTTTGCGGTTCCTGAACAGGGCAAGTATGCTGAGGATGAAATAGAGCGTCAATGTGATGAAGAGGAAGGCAACGAAATAATTGAAGTCCTCTATCTTTTCCCGGGACACCAGGATCAGGTCATCCTCTGAGACGAAATTCACGAAGTGGGTGTACCCTCCGGCCCGGACAAAGCCGCTCCCGGTGTTGAGCAGCTCTTCTTTCCTGTCGCTGTCAAGCAGCGTTGGGTAGGCGTAATTACCTTTATAGGAGACCAGTTTGTCGGATGAGTATTTGGCGTAGGAATATCTGGCTGGGAGAAGGACGTCGCCCGGGGCTGAGTAACCGAGTATCCTGGCATAGCCCCTGTCTTCCCTGTTCGATTTCGGGGAAACGGTGAGCAGCATCATCGTCACGCCGGTCCCGCTGTTGTAATATGCGAAATTGCCTGTGTAAAAGCTGTTTCCATTATTGTCTCTCCGATAGCGGAAACGTGTGCCGTCGGCGATTGCGGTCCCTTCGGAGACCATCCTTGTGAAATAGTTGACGGCGGCCGGGTTCTGTTCGTTCTCGGGGAACAGCTCCACGATGATGTCATTGTCCTGTGACAGGCCGACCATGTAACTCTCCACGATCCTGTTGAGGATGATGCTGTTGCTGTTGGGGATTGCCGCCAGGGAAGTGATAAGCTGGTCGGAGGCGATTTTTTCCTCCACGAGCCTGAGCTGAAGCTCCAGGCTGATGTTCCTTTCCATCGACAACCTGTTGGCGAGGACATTGATCCTGTCCCTCTCCTTCTTGAACCCAAGGGTTCCGGCCATCGCGACAAGGTATGAGGCGAAAATGATCGACATGAAGATTCTCGCCTTTCCGGAAATCGGGTCTAACTTTATGGATGTCAGCTCCTCAAAAGGAATAGCCGCCAAAGAGATGAGCAGGGGGATCGTGACCAGGAGGGAAGCGAGAATGAGGTAGACCAGGAGGGTGTAGACGCTCAGGTCGTTAAGGCGGTAGAGCTCGAGGGTGATGCTCGAGTTTAGGATTATGCTCTTGAATATGAAATGAATATACAAGATGACACCCCCGAGAAGCAGCAGCGAGACCACCAGCAGGAAAACCATCCCTGATTTTGGATGCTTGCTTTCCAGGATGCGGCGGGATAGTCTCTTTCGGAAAGCCGCCAGCAGGCATACCATGAGCACGATCGCGATTGAGACGATCATGACCGTGCCGAGGGAGTTCAGAAGTCTGCCGTCGGCATAGATGGTAGGGGAGAAGAGCTTGGAGAACAGGGCTGGACTTGAGAAGGGCCCTTGCCGGGTGATCGATTCTGCCACTACCTTGAAGACCGGAGTGCCCTCGAGGCTGACAAGTGAGCCTCCATTCTCCGAAAGGGGGACGATTGAGAATCCTCTCCCAGGGTCAAGTTTAGGATTGACGCCGTTCGAGCCTTCCTCGGCCATTGAGTCCATGATCTCCAGACCGGCGATGACCTTGACAGCCCCTTTTGACCTGGATTTCACGAGGTACCATTTCATCCCGTAGTTGACAAACTGCGGCTCGTCTCGGACTTCGGCCAGAGGAGAGGAGATGTTCTCCCTCGGCCTGGACAGCCTCTGGAAGACAAGTCTGCCCGTTATGTCATCGTTTTTGACAGGGAACTGGTTGCACCAGGACACCAGAGAATCCTCGACGTATTTGTAGATCACCATGTCCCCGGGGAGCCCAAGTGATCCGACCCGCTGGTCCCCGCCGTCAAGGGCGGTTTCAAGTTGGCTATCGAGAGAGGCCATCCTTTTCCCGAGAGATTTCTCCGTGCGCTGGGCGGCCCGGATAATGTCGCCAGGAGTGGAGCGGGAAGACAACAGGACTACCGTGAGGATCAAGGCTGCCGCCAAAGCTCCCCAGATAAAGTACCAGCGTTTATGTGTTCCCGATCCTGTCATTCGTGGTGGTAAGGTTCCCCTCTAATTATCGTGAAGGCGCGGTAAAGCTGCTCGGCAAAGACTGTCCTGACCATCTGGTGGGTGAACGTCATCCTGGATAGGGAGACCTTGCCGTCAGACCTGGCGTATACGGCTTCGGAGAAGCCGAAGGCGCCACCGATCACAAATACAATATTTTTGCCACTGGCCATAAGCCGCTCGATTTCTTTGGCGAATTCTGCTGAAGTATATTCCATGCCCTTCTCATCCAGGAGGATGACGTGATCCTTTGGGGTTATGTTGGCCAGGATCAGATCCCCTTCCTTTTCCTTGATCTGGGCCTTGGGAAGGGATGACGCGTTTCTCAAGTCCGGGATCTCCTTCAAGATGAAGGGCACTTGGCGCTTCAGCCTGGAGGTGTAGGTCTCCAGGCCTTCCCGAACCCATCCGGAGTCGGTTTTTCCGACGGTCAGCAGGCAAATTCTCATCAAATGCAAAAATAAGAAAGTGGCTCGGTATTTGCAACAAAACAGCATGTCATGAGGATGCGTGTCAAGTTATTCCTCGCTTTCGCGGCGTTGGCGCTGTGCTTGTCCGTCAGAGCGGCAGGCGACAGCTATGATGTTTTTGTGCCGATCTCCAAATACATGGCGAGCGGTGATGCCGAGAGTCTCTCGGCGTGGTTCTCGGACAATCTCGAGATCTCCATCATGTCGTCCACCAACGACTCCAGCCGTAACCAGGCCAAGCAAATCCTGAAAACGTTCTTCGCTTCACACACGCCTCGTTCTTTTGAGATAAATCACACAGCCTCAAGGTCGAACTCCAAGTACGCCTTGGGCTACCTGAATGCCGGTGGAGAGCTGTTTGAAGTCACCATTTTCGTGAGCAAGAATAAAGACAGCTACAAAATCCAGCAACTCAAGATCGACCGGATCAGATGAGAGCCTTAAAGATAGCCTTGCCGCTTGTGGCGCTGTTGTTCTCGTGCTTTTGTCCGGCGGATATCCAGGCGCAGCCGGCAAAGGGCAGGGATAGGGCTGTGGTCCTTGAGGCCCTTGATCCCGCCTATGTCAAGGCTGATGACAAGTATCTGAAGAGTATCCTCACCAAGGCGCGGGACGCCAAGAGCAGGAACAACCCGGAGAGGCGTAAGCAATATGATTGCGAGATATACAGCCGTAACGAGTTGGATCTTGTCAATCCCGGAATGGTGGCGAGGTTCATCCCGAAAGGATTCCAGTTCATATATGATTATGTCGACACGTCCGCTTTGACCGGGCAGACATATCTGCCGGTCATGATAGCCGAGTCGAAGTCCCATTACTATCATTCCCGCAATCCTGAGATCAAAAAAGAAGTCATCGAGTCGAGCAGGATCTCCGGCATCAGCGAGCAAAAGACCGTCGCCCAGTTCACGGGAGGCCTGTACATCAAGGCAAATTTCTACGAGAATTATCTCAATATTTTCCAAGTGGAGATCCCTTCGCCTTTGGCCGACAACGGGTCCCTCTTCTATGATTACCACCTGGTCGACAGCCTCTCTATCGACGGGAGGTTGACCTACATGATCAGGTTCCGTCCTTCAAAATGGGCTTCGTCCACGGCGTTTGACGGTCACATGTTGATTGACGGGAAGGATTTCGCGATCAGGTCATTACACGCCAGACTCAATGGTGACTCAGGGGTCAATTGGGTTAGAAGTTTGGTGATAGACGTTGACAACCAATTACTTCCTGACTCGACCTGGTTCTATAGGCAGGACAGGATCTATATCGATGCGTCGGTGGCCTTGACCGGCACAAAGTCAATAGCGTTCATGGCAAACAGGCGGATAGACTATTCTGACCCGTCTTTTTCAGAGAGCCAGATTCTCGGGCTTCTTGACACGAAAGCTCCCGTGCTGATGCATAATGATGTCCTGAAGAATGACGATTCATACTGGGCGTCGGTCCGGCCATATCCCTTGGACGCGAAAGAGCAGGGCATCTATGACATGGTCGATTCCATCAAGAATGTTCCCCTCTACAAGGGCGCCGAGAAGGTCGTCGACATGTTCTCCACGGGGTTTTTCAATTTTAAATATTTGGGATTCGGTCCCTATAACTCGATCTACAGTTTCAATGACTTGGAGGGGGCGAGGTTCCAGATGGGGTTCAGGACCACAAAAGAGCTCAGCCGGACATTCCGGTTCATGGGCTATGCGGCCTATGGCTTGAAGGATGAGACTTGGAAGGGAGGAATGTCGTCGGAATTCATGCTTGGGAATATGCCTCAGCGCAAACTTGTCCTGACGTACAAACATGATATGCTTCCGCTCGGGGCAGGATCTTTCGGCTTTGGCAACGGAGATGTCGTCACATCCATCCTCACCAAGAAGGGTGGACGTAAAATGAGCATGATAGATGACATCGCCCTCACTTATCAGCATGAATGGTCCCACGGATTCAACATGACCACAGGCCTGGAACGCCGCGAGATTTTCCCGAGCTCGGTCGTACCGATGATTAGGCGGGACGGAACTTCTTATCATTCCGTCTCTTATGATCAGGCTTTGCTGCAACTTCGCTTCTCAAAAGACGAGATAGTCACCCGTGGCGTGTTTGACAAACACTACATGTTCTCGGCGTATCCTGTGGTGACAATCAATATGGCCGCCGCCATGCAGGGCGTCGGGCGCAATGAGTACACGTTCTTCCGTCCTGAGCTTAAAGTCCAGTACACGCTGCTAACCGCTCCGGCCGGATCGTCGAGCATAGTCCTCAATGCGGGAACTGTAGTGGGCAAGGTCCCGTATCCGCTGCTCAAGATTTACGAGGGCAATGAGACTTATCGTATCAAGAGCAAGGCTTTCTCGTGCATGGACTACTATGAGTTCGCCTCGGACACCTGGACCACTCTCTTCTGGGAACATGATTTCCGGGGATTCTTCCTTGGAAAGATCCCTCTGATCAAAAAGCTGAAGCTCAGGGAGATAGTCCTTGTCAGGGCGGCTTACGGAACCCTCCGTGATGAGAATAACGGGATCCTGAGCGATTCCGGTTTCGGTTCAGACATGCTTTTCCCTGAAGGCATGAACAAACTTGACACTCCCTACGTCGAGGCCGGGGTGGGACTGTCCAATATATTCAAGGTGATGCGCGTGGACGCCGTCTGGAGACTTACCCACAGGGACAAGATCGTGGACGGGGTGAAAGTGCCGCACCCTAACCGGTTTGTGGTTAACTTGGGCTTTGAATTCAATCTCTGATGATACTGTCATTAATACTCCTTTCGGTCTTGCTCCTGAGCTTGCCGTTCCTGGTCCCCGGGACCGGGTATCTTTCACTCGTGGCCTTTGTTCCTTTGCTCTTCGCCGAGCAGGTCGCTGGAGAGAAGAAGATGCGGGGCTTTTGCTGGTGGCATTACCTGTGTTTCCTCTTATGGAATGTCGCTACCACGTTCTGGGTGTGCAATGCTACCGTCGGAGGAGGAATATTCGCATGTGTGGCTAACGCTTTCCAGATGTCCGTCGTTTTCGGAATATTCAGGTGGAGCAAGAAGAGTTTCAATGGAGCCCTTCCATATCTCTTGCTTCTCTTCGCCTGGGTGGCCTGGGAACGCTGGTACTTGACATGGGCCCAGATAAGCTGGCCATGGCTTGTGCTGGGCAACTCTTTCGCCAGGACCACTAATTGGATCCAGTGGTACGAGTACACCGGGACTCTTGGCGGATCGGTCTGGATCTGGGCGAGCAATCTGGCCGTGTTCGGGATTCTGATGGCGATCCGTAATGGGAAATGGAAGTCGTTCAATTCCAAGGCTAAAGCCGCTTCCGTGATCGGTCTGGCCGTCTTGTTCGTCGCCCCTCCGGCAGTCTCCGTTTTCTTGAGGCCTGCGGAGTCCTCACGGTGGCTTGACGTCTTCATAGCGCAGCCCAATATAGATGTCTATGGCAAGCATGGCGGCTTGACTCAAGAGGATCAGAACGCCAAGCTTTTGTCCTTGCTGGAAAAGGCTCCCGCCGATTCCTCCATCCTTCTGATAGCTCCTGAGACTTTCACGAGCGACATCGTGATGAATGGTGTCGAGGCCAGCCCTACTGTCCAGTCATTCAAAAGGTTTCTTTCAAGCAGACCTTCTTCCGGTCTTCTTTTCGGGGCTTCGACTTGGGAATATGTTTCTTCGGTGACAAGGCCATCCCAGACCGCGAGGCAACTCAATAACGGCAGCTGGGTTGAATCCCATAACACCGCCTTGATGATGACCTCCGGGAAAGACATCCAGACATATCACAAGAACAAGCTCGTTGTCGGCGTCGAGATGATCCCTTATCCGTCTTTCTTCCGTCCTATTGATGACAAGCTTGGCGGCGTTATGGGGCGCTGCATCGGTGACGGCAAAGCCGAGTGTCTGCGGTTTGGGGAAACCAGGATCGGGTGCGCCATCTGCTATGAGTCCGTCTATGGGGAATTCTGCGCTGATTATGTGCGTGACGGCGCGCAGGTTCTCTCGGTAATAACAAATGACGCGTGGTGGGGGGACACTCCTGGCTATCGCCAGCACCTCTCTTACGCTTCCCTGAGGGCGATCGAAACCAGAAGATGGATAGCCCGTTGCGGCAATACCGGCATCTCGGCTATCATAGATCCGTCAGGTAGGATTGTAAGCAAAACCGCTTGGTGGGAACCCGCTACCCTGAAAGGCCGGGTAGGTTTGTCAGATGAGGAAACGTTCTTTGTCCGGCACGGGGATATCGCCGGAAGGATCTGTGTGATGATGTTCCTCTTGATGCTCCTGGGCGCCATCGTGAGACGTCTTACCTCACGTTAAGAAAAAAGGGGTCAGGCCTCAAGCCTGTCCCCTTTCTCATCATACAACTCATTCTGCAGGACCGAGAAGTCAGTCACTTCTTCGAGGTTGATCCGGCATTTGTACTTTTTCTTCCATTTCCCGATAAATGATTTGTCGGCCAGCATGGTTTGTCCGCGTTTAAGGTACGCTCCCAGAATCGGGCTGACCTTCAGAGTGATGACATTCTTTCCATGCTCGGCATAATAGGCGAGGTTGCGCTCGATCTGCTCGTCAATCACCACACTTGAAGAGATCTTCCCGGTGCCGTGGCAGACAGGACAAACCTCCATGGTGTTGATCTCGGTAGCGGGGCGGATCCTCTGACGGGTGATCTGCATAAGGCCGAACTTGGTGAGCGGAAGGACGTTATGCTTCGCGCGGTCCGATTCCATCTGCTCCTGCATGTATTTGTGGAGCTCATTGCGGTGCTCGCCGGACTCCATGTCGATGAAGTCTACAATGACGATGCCTCCCATGTCTCTCAGCCTAAGCTGCCTGGCGATTTCTTCCGCCGCTATCTTGTTGACTTCGAACGTGTTCTCCTCTTGATCGGAGGTCTTGGCGCGGATTCCGCTGTTCACGTCGATCACATTGAGCGCCTCGGTGCTCTCTATCACGAGATAGGCTCCCGGCTTCATCGGTACCACCTTGCCGAATGAGCTCTTGATCTGCCTTGTCACCTCAAAATGGTCAAAGATCTTCTCTTTGCCATCGTACAGCTTAACGATCTTCTCTTGATCGGGAGAGATCAAGGAGATATACTTCTTTGTCTCCTCGTAGACGTTCTCGTCGTTGACATAGATGTTTGTGAACGAGTCATTAAGGAGGTCCCTGAGGATTGTGGTGGTCTTGCTGTATTCCGTGAATAGCAGCTGGATGCCTTTGTTTTTCGCGATTTTCTGCCAAGATGCCTCCCACTTCTGGATGAGGGACTTCAGCTCCGCGACCAGGACAGCGGCATTTTTGCCTTCGGCTGCCGTGCGGATGATGGCCCCGTAGTTTTTCGGGAGGATGCTCCTGACAAGAGTCTCGAGCCTTCTCTTCTCCTCCTTGGAGGAGATTTTTTGGGAAATACTGACCTTCTCGGCGAAGGGCATCAGTACAATGTTTCGTCCTGCCAATGAGATTTCCGCAGTCAGTCGCGACCCTTTGGTCGAGATCGGTTCCTTGACGATCTGCACAACCAGCATCTGGCCGGGCTTGAGCACGTTCTCGATCCGTCCTTCCTTCTCGAGGATGGGACCGATCTTGATCTTAGAGTATAACTCACCGAGATCCGTGTTCGGGTTACTCTTCCTCACGAACTCGTCGAAGGAGGTGAAGTAAAGACCCAGGTCCAGATAATGGATGAAAGCTTCCTTCTTGTCTCCGATGTCGACAAAGGCGGCATTGAGCGCGGGAAGAATCTTCTTCACCTTTCCGAGATATACATCTCCCACGGAAAAACCGTGCCCTTTGCTGGACTCCTTAGCCAGTTCAATCAGCCGATGATTCTCCATCAGCGCGATGTGAACGTCAGTCGATGTGACATCGACGATCAAATCTTTTGATCTTTCAGACTCCATGGAAATAACAATGGTAGTTTCTTTCAAGAAAAGAGGCTGAAAGGATATATGATATCCCGTTCAGCCTCTTCCTTCTAGCAATCTGCTAAAATGACAGACACAGAGGACTTACTTCTTCTTGTGTCTATTCTTGCGCAAGCGCTTTTTACGCTTGTGCGTAGACATCTTATGTCTCTTTCTCTTTTTTCCGCTAGGCATAATAAAAAAGATTGTTAATGATTATTTCTCCTCCTTGACGGCGTTGATGAACACCTTCGCAGGCTTGAAAGCGGGGATGTCATGCGCAGGAATAGTCATTGTGGTCTTTTTGGTAATGTTGCGGGCGGCCTTCTGGGCTCTGTGCTTGACGATGAAGCTGCCGAAACCACGAAGGTAAACAGGCTCTTTCCTTACGATTGATCCCTTGACAGACTCCATGAAAGCCTCAACTACGGACTGAACCGCGATCTTCTCAATACCGGTTGACTTGGCAACCTCATTAACGATTTCTGCTTTTGTCATAATAAAAAGTGTTTATTAGGATTCGACTTTTGTCCCCAATTCGCTTTCGGGGGATGCAAAATTAGACTTATTTTTTTAATAATCAAAATAATGGCGGAATATTTTTTTGGCAAGATTATTGACCATAATGTTTACTGGGCCGTAAAGGCGCGATCTTCTGACAAATTGGCAGAAAGCCGCGTCACTGGCGATTGTTTTGCACCTTATATTAAAGAATGAGTATAGAATTTGGCAAAGATATGATGTTCCCTTCCGGGGCGGAGGTCAACATCATCCCTGTGATGCAGGGAGATGAGCAGATAAAGGTTGATGAATCAGAGCTGCCGGAGTCGCTTCCGATTCTGGCATTGAGGAATGCCGTGCTTTTCCCTGGCATGGTTTATCCTGTCACGATAGGCCGTGAGAAATCGATAGCGCTTGTCAAGGATGCCGAGAGGACGTCCTCGTTCATCGGGGCTGTCCCGCAGAACGACATCGCCGTCGAGGATCCCAGGGACAAGGACTTGTTTAAGTTCGGCACTGCGGCCAAGATAATGAAAACGCTTGAGATGCCTGACGGTACTGTCACGGCTATCCTCCACGGTGTCAAGAGGATACGGAAAGGAAAGATACTCTCGTACGAGCCCTACATAACCGCTTCTGTCAGTTATGTCGATGATATCGTCCCGGACAATGACAACAATACCAGGATGATCGCGGAGTCCCTGAAGGAGAAGGCCGCGGCCATCATCAAGTCCTCCTCCTTCGCTCCCCGCGAGGCTGTCGGAGCTATGAAGTCTATTGACAATTTCCAGTTCCTGGTCAATTTCATCGCCACAACTGTGGAGGTGGAGAACTTCTCTGACAAGGTCGACCTCTTGAGGTACGATGATGTGAAAGTCAGGGCAATGAAGCTACTCACGGCCCTGGAGACTCAGACCCAGCTTCTGAAGATCAAACAGGAAATCAACCAGAAAGTGAAGAGCGACATCGACCAGCAGCAGAGGGAATATTACCTGAACAACCAGCTGAGGACCATCCAGGAGGAGCTTGGCATGGATGAGGAAGAGGAGTTCGAGAAGTTCAGGGCCCGCGCCAAGAAAAAGAAATGGCCGGAGGCCGTGGCGGCCCAGTTCGAGAAAGAGCTCGCGAAACTGGAGAAGTACAATCCATCTTCTCCGGACTACAGTATCCAATATAACTACGTCGAGTTCATGCTCGATCTTCCTTGGGGAGAGATGTCGAAGGACAACCTTGACCTCAAGCATGCTCAGAAGGTTCTTGACAACGACCATTACGGGTTGGAGAGCGTGAAGGACAGGATCATAGAGTACCTTGCCGTACTGAAGCTCAAAGGCGACATGAAGTCTCCTATTCTTTGCTTGTACGGCCCTCCAGGGGTAGGTAAGACAAGTCTTGGAAAATCAGTCGCGAAGGCTCTTGGCAGGAAATACGTGAGGATCGCTTTGGGCGGGATGCACGATGAGGCCGAGCTCAGGGGCCATAGGAAAACCTACATAGGCGCGCTCCCCGGACGGGTCTTGAGCGGAATCCAAAAAGCCGGGACTTCCAATCCCGTCATTGTCCTCGACGAGATAGACAAGGTCGGGGCTGATTACAAGGGCGATCCGTCGTCAGCGCTCCTGGAAGTGCTTGATCCTGAGCAGAATGTGGCTTTCCACGATAATTATCTTGACATCGATTACGACCTTTCGAATGTCTTGTTCATCACGACGGCCAACACCGTCTCGACAATCCAGCCGGCCCTGCTCGACAGGATGGAACTAATCAATGTGACAGGTTACCTCGCGGAGGAGAAGATGGAGATCGCGAAGAGATATTTGGTCCCCAAGCAGCTTGGGGAGCACGGCATCTCCAAAAAGTCCCTCAAGATAGACAAGGGAGCGATGGCGGCCATTATTGATGAATATACCCATGAGTCGGGAGTCCGCGGCCTTGAGAAGCAGATAGCCAAGATCGCCAGGGTGACGGCCAAGAAGATAGCCCTGGAGCAGGAATGGCCTCCTGTGATCAAGAAAGAGCATCTTAAGGAATATCTCGGCCTGCCGACCAATATGCATGACCTCCAGAAAGGCAATGAGGCTCCTGGGGTCGTGACTGGACTGGCTTGGACCCAGATGGGAGGGGAGATCCTCTTTGTGGAAAGCTCAGTCAGCGCCGGAAAGGGCAATATGACTATGACCGGCAACCTGGGTGATGTCATGAAGGAGTCTGCCACGATAGCCTACCAGTACATCAAAGCCCACCCGGAGTTGGCCCAGATGACCTCCGAAGAGTTCTCCGCCAAGGATATTCATGTACATGTCCCTGAAGGAGCCGTGCCGAAAGACGGTCCTTCAGCTGGTATTACAATGGTAAGCTCAATGGTCTCGGCTCTGAGAGGCCAGAAGGTGAAGTCCGGAATAGCGATGACCGGAGAGATGACGTTGAGGGGCAGGGTCCTTCCTGTGGGAGGTATCAAAGAGAAGATACTTGCCGCCAAGAGGGCCGGCGTGGTAGAAATCGTGATTTCGGAAGACAACCGCAAGGATGTCGAGGACATAAAGCCAGTCTATGTCGAGGGCTTGTCGTTCCATTACGTGAAGACAATCGACGACGTGATCAAGGAAATATTCTGATATGGATGTCAAGATAGAGCAAAGCTGGAAAGAAGCGCTCGAGCCCGAGTTTGAGAAGCCCTATTTCTCTGCGCTGGCCCGCCAGCTCCATAGGGAAAAGGCGGAAGGGAAGGTGATATTCCCTCCCGGCCCGCAGATTTTCAAAGCCTTTGAGCTGACGCCTGTCCAGGATGTCAAAGTCGTCATCCTTGGCCAGGATCCTTATCACGGGTACGGTCAGGCGATGGGCCTTTGTTTCTCTGTCCCTGACAATATTCCAGCCCCTCCTTCACTAAAGAACATATTCAAGGAGATTGAGGATGATCTGGGAATAAGAATGAGCGGCAGACCGAATCTCGAAGGATGGGCCAGGCAGGGGGTCCTGCTACTGAATGCCATTTTGACGGTACGGTCCGGCGAGGCCGCTTCGCACAGCGGGATAGGCTGGCAGCAGTTCACAGATGCCGTTATACGGTATATTTCCGACAACCTTGATGGTGTGGTCTTCCTTCTCTGGGGCAATTTCGCCAAGTCGAAGAAGGAACTCATCGACACATCGAGGCATCATGTCCTTGAGGCACCGCACCCGTCTCCCTTGGCTCGGGGAGCGTTTTTCGGATGCCGGCACTTCTCGAGGACAAATGAGATCCTCCTATCTGAGGGTAAGACTCCAATTAATTGGCAATTATAGGATTATGAGTAAAATAGCATTATTCCCCGGTTCTTTCGACCCATTCACTTCGGGCCATCTGAACATCCTGACAAGAGCGCTGACCATCTTTGATGAGGTCGTGGTAGCGGTGGGAATCAACCAGGCCAAGCGAGGTTTCTTCACGATGGAACAGCGCGAGGATATCATCGCCCAGGCCACCAGAAACCTTGACGGAGTCAAGATCATGAGTTATGACGGGCTCACTGTCGATCTCTGTAAAGAGTTGGGTATTAAGCATATAGTTAGGGGCGTCAGGAATATGACCGATTTTGACAATGAGCAGGCTGTCGCTGATGCGAACAGGCACCTGTCTCCGGAAGTCGACACGATCATTATTCCTACGGCACAAGAATATTCCCACATCTCATCCTCTACAGTCCGTGACCTTTTGAGTCACCATGGGGATTTGTCGCGGTTCATCCCCGGATGGGTTGTCCTTCCCGAGGTGAAATGAGACGGTTCCTCATCATAATCCTCGTTTTCGCCTTGTCCGTTTTGGATGTCGCGGCGCAGGTCGATTCCACGCGTCTCGCGGAATTGGATTCGCGTCTTGAGATGTATTTCTCGGCATTGGAGGCGGAGCCCGCTGAGGTCAAAATCGAGGAGTGTGACGCTTTGATCGGTTCTGCCACCGATTCCTTATTGCGCCAGCGGATAGCTTTAAAGATGTATTCCCATTACTTCAATTCCCCTTTGATGGGAGATGAGGCGGTGGCTATCCATTTGACTGACAAGTGGTTCTCTCCTGGAAAGATACGGATGGCCAATGAGACCGATCTGCTGGAGGCGAAGCTTTTCGCCATGTTCAATCGCCAGTCCTTGATCGGTATGGCTGCCCCGGAGGTCACTCTGATTGACCCTTCAGGTGCCCATGTCACCATACCTTTCACCGAAAGCGGTGGTTCGACTCCGCTCACCAACCATGGTTCGACTCCGCTCACCAACCATGGTTCGACTCCGCTCACCAACCATGGTTCGGCACCGTTCACAGGCCGGTCCCTGAGCGGAGCCGAAGGCGATGCCCTGAGCGGAGCCGAAGGGCCGGCCCGCTTCCAGATCCTCTACTTCTACGACACCGACTGCGCCAAATGCAAAATCGAATCTCCAATGCTTCGCTCCCTTCTGGATGATAAGGACTACCCGGTCGATGTCTTCGCCGTTTATGTCGGAAGGGAAGAAGACAAATGGTCTTTCTGGCGAGAGTCCACATTCCGGGTCAAGGCCCCTAGCACCAATGTGATCCATCTCTGGGATCCGGACGACAGTTCAGACTTCCAGATGCGTTACGGTGTGACTTCGACTCCTAAGATGTTTCTGGTCGACCCGTCCGGAGTGATAATCGGCAGGAACCTGGACACTGATTCCCTGGAAAAGCTGATGGACGCCCGTCTGGCCGCATTAAGGTATGACTACGGCGGTGAAGAAGCGTTCGCTCTGTTGGACAAGTTGTTCTCCACTTACGGCGCCAAGGTTAGCCCTGAGGATGTCATGGAGGTGGCCTCAATGCTTGAGTCCCGGACCCTGGCCAGGGGAGACACGGTCTCTTTCAAGCATCTTGAAGGTGACCTTCTCTATTATCTCGCTGCCAAGCGGGGAGAAGGATTCAAGGAGGGAACCTCTTTATTCATAAAGGATTATATTCTGTCTCGCCCCCAGCTCTGGAGAACTCCGGAGGATTCATTGAGGGTCGTCGGGATGGCTTCCATGCTTGAGAGCATGATCAGTAAGGCTCCTGTCGGCTCCGTCATTCCCAAGACGTCAATAAAAGGGTGGAACAAGTTGAGGAGGAAAGGAGGATTCTTCTTGTTCACGACCCCGGGATGTCCTGTCTGTGCCACGGAGACCGCCGCGGCTGAATATATGCGCCTCGCATATTTGAAGGTGGATATGTCCGCCTTGGAGAGGGAATCTCCCGAGTTGGCCAGGGAATTACTGGATTTCTTCGATTTGTCGAGCCTTCCGCACATCATCCAGACGGGTAGGAAGGGGGTGATAAAGCGACGTTATCTCAGCTTGTCGGAACATCTTTTATTTTTGCGCGAAAAAGACTAAATTTGCACGGCTTTTGAAGCCGGATTAGCGGATTTGACAAATTCTTTAAGTTTTATTTATACTAATTATGGTTTCTTACAAAGATCTTGGCCTTGTGAACACCAGAGAGATGTTCGCTAAGGCTGTTGCCGGTGGTTACGCCATCCCCGCTTTCAATTTCAACAACATGGAGCAACTCCAGGCCATTATCCAGGCCGCCGCGGAGACCAAGTCTCCCGTTATTCTCCAGGTTTCCAGCGGAGCGCGTAAGTACGCCAACCAGACCCTCCTCCGTTACATGGCCGAGGGTGCTGTCGAGTATGCCAAGGAACTCGGTTGGGAGCATCCCCAGATCTGCCTCCACCTTGATCATGGCAACTCTTTCGAGCTCTGCAAGAGCTGCGTGGACATGGGCTTCTCTTCTGTCATGATTGACGCTTCCTCTCTTCCTTATGAGGAGAATATCGCTTTGACAAAGCAGGTTGTTGACTATGCTCACCAGTACGACGTGACTGTCGAGGCTGAGCTTGGTGTTCTCGCCGGTGTTGAGGATGAGGTCTCCGCCGAGGAGTCTCACTACACACGTCCTGAGGAGGTTATCGATTTCGCTACCCGTACCGGTTGCGACTCCCTGGCCATCTCCATCGGAACTTCCCACGGTGCCTACAAGTTCAAACCCGAGCAGTGCAAGAGGGATCCCGAGACCGGTCGTCTCGTTCCTCCGCCGCTTGCTTTCAACGTCCTTCATGAGATTGAGAAGAAGCTTCCCGGCTTCCCGATCGTTCTCCACGGTTCCTCTTCAGTTCCCCAGGAGTATGTTGACATCATCAACGAGCATGGTGGCAAGCTTCCTGACGCTGTAGGTATTCCTGAGGAGCAGCTTCGCGAGGCCTCAAAGAGCGCTGTCTGCAAGATCAACATCGACTCCGACAGCCGTCTTGCTATGACTGCTGCCATCCGCAAGGTCTTCGATGAGAAGCCCGGTGAGTTTGATCCCAGGAAGTACTTGGGCCCTGCCCGTGACGAGATGAAGAAGCTTTACATGCACAAGATCATCAACGTCCTCGGGTCCAACGGTAAGGCCGAGTAAAATCAGAAGGAATAGTTCATTCCTATATTTAACCAGAGGGGGTCGCCTAAATTCTCATTGAGATTATGGGCGACCTCAACTGATACTATGAAGTTCTGGTTCCAGGCAAGCTTGAATCCGATTCCGGGAGTGAACAGGGGAACCATGGCCTTGTCCTTTATGAATTGCGCTGTGTCTGAATACCCTTCCGACTTGGCGAGGGCGACCATCTGGGGGAGCCTCGCCATCTCATCAACCCTGGTGGGCTTGGTTATGATACCGGCATCGAAGAAAGGGTTGGTGGCGAAATAGAAATACTGTCCGAATAGATTGAACTTGAACAGTTTGATCCTGAGCTCAAAGTTGCCCCAGGCGTAGCCGTCAGCGATGATGCGGTTGGCGTAGGTGCCCCTGATGGTGTTGGAACTTCCGAAGCCTTCGGAGACCATCGTGTTCATGTTCAGGAGGGCGATATTCTGCTTGACGAAGAAAGGCGTCTCGCCGGCAATGGTCGATTGGTAGGCGAGGTGGTAGGCGAATACAGGGTCGCCAGCCTTGAAGATGTGGATAGGCAGGCTGATGTACTGACGCCACCTGGCGCAGAACTGGAGGTAATTGTAGCCGTCCGAGAATACATCCGGAGAGCCGTTGATGTAAGCCTCCGACCATATTCCCTTGTTCGGGGCGGCCTCGATGTCCCTGTTGTCGAACACGATTCCGGCTTTCAACTCGATGCGGTTGCCGCCTGTGGCCTCGTTGGAACGGATAACTCCAGAGTTGATATAGTCGCGGTAGGCGGTGTTGTTAATGTCATAGCCGTATTTGGGGTCGAAATCGCCTGCGTTGAAGTGCCATAGGCTGACTCCTCCGCCCCAGTGGAGATGCTCGGCGATCTTGCCCCTGAGGTCCACCTGGAAGCGGGCCAGGTCACGACGCATGTTGTAAAAGGATATTCCCGCATCTTTGTTGTAGTTCCAGTCAGGGTTGAAAGGGTATGCTGGCGCGTTGAACCCGTAGAAATTGTACAGGGGGTCCATGATGTAAGTCCCGGAGGCTGTGAGCCTCATCTTCGGGATCAGATACTTCGAGTCGTAGGCGAGATAGAAGCGGGTGCGACCTTTGGTGAAATGGGATACCTCCCAGCTGATCTTGTGCAGGGGATCGGGATAGGTGTTCCCGTCTCCATAGTAATACACGTCGCCGAAGGCTCCGTATTGGAAGCCCATGTCGGTGGAATAGGTCGCGCAAGGCAGGGCGCTGAGAGTCCAGCCGGTCTTCATCTCTCTTTCTTCATCACCTAGGTCTTGTGCTGAGGTGAATATAGGCGCGAAGAGGAGCATGATGGCTCCCAGCGCTTTTGTGGCCGTAGATTTCATTTGCTAGTGTTATGTGCTTGAATTAGATGGATTTAGCTTTCTCGAGGAAGGCTCTCACGTGCTCGGTGTACTCCTTCGGGTGGTCCTTGTAAGCCATGGCGTGCTCAGATCCGGGAGCGATCCAGATCTCTTTGTAGCCTTTTGTCTTGGCATCGTAGTTTTTATAGACATGGTCGGTGGGCACGAAATCGTCCTTGTCTCCATGGATGAACAGCACGGGCAGCTCGCATTTGGCTAGCTGGCTCACGGAGGAGGCTTCCTTGAAATCCCAACCGTAGCGCTTCCTGCAGACGATGTTGGCGCTGGTCAGCACCGGGAACGGAGGCAGGTGGAACATGTCCTTGAGGTTGTGGGCGAACTGGTCCCAGACAGAAGAGTATCCACAGTCGTCGACAAAGGCCCTGATGTATTCG
>JAEEGL012517029.1_pt1 | contig 85186 bp, 41 predicted proteins | sample 9134231 | NCBI WGS metagenome assembly JAEEGL01 (sample SAMN16246548, study PRJNA631951) | gut metagenome | biome: gut microbiome; feature: rumen; material: fiber-attached | host: Bos | place: Iran: Karaj | collected 2018-10
CGAGTGCAAGTACCTTATAATTTAAGGTAAGAAGAAAAAGTGAAAAGTGAAAGGAGAAAAAGGCTGCGTCATCCCCCCGCCTCATGTAGGGACGTGATGTATCACGTCCGCAATCGAAGAGTAAAGAGTGAAAAATTGCTGCCGCCAGTTAAAAGGTGAAAAGCCGCACATTCTCCCCTCCCCACGGGAGGTGTTGCGGGTAGGCCATTGAGGCCCCGAAGTGGGCTCAACTCCTAATTCCTAACTCCTAATTCCTAACTCCTAATTCCAATCACGCATCCGCAAACTTCATCCCATCCTCCAGCACCACCTGCAACTTGGTATATTCGCAATGGAAATCGTTCCTCAGCCGCTCCAGGTAGCGCCGGCTCTCCCACTGGCACATCGGCAGGTCGTGAAGCAAGCAATTGCCACAGGTCGAAGGCGTCGTGGCCGGCACCGCCTGCTGCGTCAGAATCCATTCCAGGCACTCCATGGTCAGCGCTCTCATCTCCTCAACGCCATAGCCCTCGCGCATGATGATATACATTCCCGTGAGGCAGCCCATAGGCCCCACATACACAACATCGTCCTTCACGCGCGAATTGCGGAACCACGTCGCCATCAAGTGCTCCAGGCTGTGCATGGCGGCAGGTGCCACCGCCGGCTCCTTGTTCGGCTCAGTGATGCGGAGGTCGAAGGTCGTGAAACCCCTGTCCAGGCGCGACACATAGATGCCGGGCTTCAAACGCGTATGGTCAATGGTGAAACTTTGTATTACTTCCATAATAATTTCTTTTAGTAAATTCCTTTTCAACTGCAAAGGTAAGAAAACATATCGAATTATGCAAATAGATTTTCTTAGAGGCTGATTATTTATCCATTTTCAAGACAATCAACCAAACAGGGGGAGCATTTTTACATTTCAGTTTTGACCTGTTTTTGGTGGATATTTTCATGATTAAAAATTATGAAAAATCTTGACAAAATGAGCGAATTTGTTACTAATTTGTAACACATTGATAATCAGTCAGTTTAAAATTCCGCAGAGTTTGACTGCAAATTTCGGGGGGAGATATTCAAGATTTCTCTCCTCAAACTTCAAGATTTCTCCTCGAAATTTGCGGTCAAGCCCTTCGCGGTTTTGAAAAATCTTTACAAACTTCTGCTGTCGGAACGGCGTTGTCCGCAGGGCGCCACTTCCCCACCCTGCCATGGCAAAAGTTAAAAATGAGAAAAGGGGGAGGATGAAAATAAAAACTATTTCGCCAACTGGTTGCTTTAAACGGAAAAAAGTTGTATCTTTGCAAGCGCAACGGACATGGGCACGGCCACCGCCCCGCGCGGTTGTGCCTCCGGCGCGTTTCAGACACTAACAAATCAAAAAAAACAAGCATAATGAAAAGAACCCTTCTTGTATTGTCCATAGCCCTGACATGCGCTTGCGCTATGGCCCAGAACGCGGCACCTACGGAGGTGCTGGAAACAGCCCGCAAGGCCAACAACTATTTCATGAAGAAGTATGCCGACCCCACGGAGCCCACGAACGTGGGGCGCATCCGTCCCAGCAGCCTGTGGACGCGCGCCGTCTATTACGAAGGACTGATGGCCCTCTATGCCATCGACCCCGACCCGCGCTACATCGACTATACGGACCGCTGGGCAAACTTCCACCAGTGGACGCCGCGCAACGGCGTGAACACCTGCGATGCCGACGACCAGTGCTGCGGGCAGACCTACCTGGACCGCTACATGATGACCGGCGATGCGAAGATGCTGGTACACGTCAAAGAAAACCTGGACCACCAGATGACTACGAAGATTGGCTGGTGGACATGGATTGACGCCATACAGATGGCCATGCCAGTATATACTAAAATATGGCGGGCCACGGGGGAACAGAAATACCTGGACCACGCCATGAAGATGTACACCTGGAGCCGCGACACGCTGGCAGGGGGGCTGTTCAACGAGGCCGAGGGGCTGTGGTGGCGCGACAAGGACTACGTGCCGCCGTATAAGGAACCGGACGGCAACAACTGCTACTGGAGCCGCGGCAGCGGATGGGTGTATGCCGCCCTGGTGAAGGCCATGGACGACCTGATGGCCATGAAGCCGAACAAGCAGACGAAAAGGTATATGAAGCAGCTGAAAAAGGACTTCCTCCTGATGAGCCAGGCCCTGCTGAAATGCCAGCGCGCGGACGGGTTGTGGAACCCGTCGCTTGTCAGCAACAACTATGAGGGTAAGGAACTTACGGGTACCGCACTCTTCCTCTACGGCATGAGCTGGGGCATCAGCCACAAACTGCTGAAAGCCGCCGACTACCGCCCCGCCTGCGACCGCGCATGGCAGGCACTGGTGAACGACTGCGTGCACCAGGACGGGTTCCTCGGATTCGTGCAGGGCACAGGAAAAGACCCGTCGGCAGGACAGCCCGTCACCTACACGCGCGTGCCCGACTTTGAGGACTATGGCACGGGATGCTTCCTGCTCGGAGCGGCGGAATATTATAAACTGAAGTAACCCCGCGAACCCATGATGAAAAAAACTTTCCTACTTATGGCCGCCATGCTGACGGCCACGGCATCGATGACGGCACAGACATGGCCGCAGGCCAACGCCGAGGCCAAGCCCGGCACTCGGTGGTGGTGGATGGGGTCGGCAGTCAGTGCCAACGACCTGAAATGGAACATAGAACAATATAGCCGCGCCGGCATCGGCTCGGTGGAGATAACGCCCATCTACGGCGTGCAGGGCAACAGTGCCCAAGAGCTGAAATTCCTTTCGGAACCGTGGATGAAGGCGCTGAAACTGGTGGAAGACGAGGGACGGCGCAACAACGTGCTCGTGGACATGAACTGCGGGACGGGATGGCCCTTCGGAGGACCCAACGTGCCCATTGAAGAAGCCGCCTGCAAGCTGGGTTTGCAAACGGCGGAGATAGAAGGCAAGGGCACCGCACAGCTGGCTTTGGACAGCAAGGAGATGGGATTTTCCACGCTCAGCCGCATCATGCTCTACCCCCTGGAGGGCGGCGCACTCCAGCAGCCCTTGCGCATCGACGACCTGCTTTCCAACGGCGGCAACATGGCCGCGGCACCGAAGGACGTGCGCAAGTTGCTGAAAAAGATGACACTGGAGGGCACCACGCTCACCTATAGCCTGAAAAAAGGCGAGCGCTACAAGGTGTATGCCCTCTATAACTCGCGCACACGGCAGAAAGTGAAGCGGGCGGCACCCGGCGGCGAGGGATACGTCATCGACCACTTCGACCGACTGGCGGTGGCCCACTATCTGGAGCGCTTCGACTCGGCATTTGCCGCCTCGGCAACACCGTGGCCCCACCAGTTCTTCAACGACTCCTACGAGGTGTATGGCGCCGACTGGACTCCCAAACTGCTCGAGGAGTATGAAAAACGGCGCGGCTACAAGCTGGAGGAGCACCTGCCCGAACTGCTCGAGGGCGACGGCAACGACGTGCTGGTACACTACCGCGAGACATTGGGCGAGCTGCTCCTTGAGAACTTCACCAACCAATGGACGGCATGGGCACACAGCCATGGCGTCACCACGCGCAACCAGGCCCACGGCTCTCCGGCCAACCTCATCGACCAGTACGCCGCCGTTGACATTCCCGAAATAGAGGGGTTCGGCCTCTCTGACTTCGGCATCCGCGGCCTGCGCACCGACCCGGGGTTCACGCGGAAAAACGATAGCGACGTGTCGATGCTGAAATATGCTGCATCGGCGGCACACATCACGGGGAAAAAGCTTGTTTCGAGCGAGACATTCACCTGGCTGACAGAGCATTTCCGCACCTCGCTCTCGCAAATGAAGCCCGACATCGACTTGATGTTCACCTGCGGCGTCAACCACGCCTTCTTCCACGGCACCACCTATTCGCCGAAGGACGACCCGTGGCCGGGATGGAAATTCTATGCCAGCGTGGATATGAGTCCCACCAACAGCATCTGGAGAGACGTGCCCTTCTTGACGAAATATATTGAGCGCTGCCAGAGCTTCTTGCAAATGGGACAGCCCGACAACGACTTCCTGCTCTACCTGCCCGTGCGCGACATGTGGCGGCAACGGGCCGACGGCAAGTTGCTCATGCAATTCGATATTCACTCCATGGCGAAAAAGGCACCCGACTTCATCAACACCGTGCTCGACATCGACAAGGCGGGCTTCGACTGCGACTATATCAGCGACAAATACCTGCTGACGGCAAGCGTGGAGAAAGGCTTGATACAGACAGAAGGGGGCACACGCTACAAGGCGCTCATCATTCCCGGAAGCGGACAACTGCCCGAGAACGTGAAACAACACGTGTTGGCTCTGCAGGCACAGGGGGCAAAGGTCATCGTAGGCACCAACGTAGAGCAGATGAAAGAAGCCGCAAAACCCGAGGCCATGAGGCTGGAGGGGCTGAGGACCATCAGGCGGAAAAACGACGACGGACACCACTTCTTCATCGCCAACCTCACGCCCAATGACTTCAAGCAAATGGTGCCGCTGGCGGTGAGGTTCAGGAGCGCGGTGCTCTTCAACCCCATGACGGGAGACATCACCGAAGCGGAAACGCGCGGCGACAGCGTGATGATTGACTTGCGTTCAGGGCAGTCGGTCATCTTGCAAACCTATCTTACAAGGCCAAAAGCCAATACCGCTGTTTCGGCAACACCCACACGCGGGGACGACAATATCGTGATTGGCGGACCATGGACATTGGCCTTCAACGAGTCATACCCCAAGACCGATGCCGTTTTCACCCTGCCACACCTTCAGACATGGGAAACGCTGCCCAACGACACCCTGCGCACCCTGATGGGCACAGGCACCTACACCACCACGCTGAAACTGACAAAGCAACAGGCTGCACAACACTGGGAAATAGACCTGGGCGACGTGAGGGAAAGCGCGCGCGTGTATATAAATAATGTGTTCGTGGGATGTGCGTGGGCGGTGCCCTTCGTGCTAGACTGCCGCGACGCGCTGAAAGCCGGCGTGAACGACATACGCATAGAAGTTACCAACCTGCCTGCCAACCGTATTGCGGAAATGGACAGGAAAGGCGTGAAATGGAGAAAATTCAACGAAATCAACATCGTGGACATCAACTACAAAACCACGGGATACGAGGACTGGGCTCCCATGCCCTCGGGCCTCAACTCCGATGTAAGGCTAATCAGAAAACAACAATGAAAAAAACACTTTTATTATTCTTTGTCGCCCTCGTCGCCACTTATTCGCAGGCACAGGAAAGGGTGGTGAAAGACATCAACTTCGGTTGGAAATTCAAGGCCGGAGAGGTGAACGGCGCACAAACCGCCAACCTCGACGACAGCCAATGGCGCATAGTAAACCTCCCCCATGATTTCCAGATTGAACAACCTTGGGTGGAACCCGACCCCTCGGAGCGTCCCGACAACACCGACGTGGCCGCCAACATCAAGAGCCGCCTGTCGAGCAGAGGCTTCAAGGAAATGGGGAAAGCCTGGTACCGCTACCATTTCACCCCCGGCGAGGAGCTTCGCGACAAGCGCGTACTCATTGACTTCGCCGGCATCATGTACGTCGGCGACGTGTTCGTCAACGGACAAGCGGCAGGCAGCACCAACTACGGATATGTAGGATTTGAGGCCGACATCACACAACTTCTGAAACAGGGACAGGACAACGTCATAGCTGTCTTGGCCGACACCCGCGACCCCCTGAACTCGCGATGGTACACCGGCGGAGGACTGTTCCGAGGAGTGAAAATCGTGGGCACGGCCAAAGACCTTTACTTGGAACGCCATCCGCTCTACATCACCACCAGCGACAACCGCTTCGTCAACGTTTCGGCCACTTTTACCAACCGAAACAAAGACCCGAAGACCACCCTTCAGCTGAAAATCTATGCCCCTGACGGACAGCTGGTTCACGAACAATCCACCACGATGGGCCGCCATCCGCAGACTCGCACCCAGGACGCGCACTTCGAAACGGCGGAGATTGAGCATCCACAGGTGTGGGACACTGAAACGCCCAACCTCTACACCGCCGAGGTGACGCTCATCAGGCCCGACGGCACCATCGCCGACCGCGTTTCCGAGCATTTCGGCATCCGCACGGTGGAGTTCGGTCCCACCTTCGGCATGAAGCTCAACGGCCGGAAAGTGCTCCTGAAGGGCTATGCCAACCACCACACCCTGGGTGCCCTCGGTGCCGCCAACTATCCCCGCGCCATCGAGAAACGCATCCTCTTGATGAAGGAGTTTGGCATCAACCACATTCGCACCTCGCACAACCCCTACAGCCGCGAGTTTATTGAACTTTGCGACAAATATGGCATCCTCGTCGTCGATGAACTCTACGACAAATGGACACAGCAGCACACCGGCGGACGCGTGCCCTGGCAGTACTTGTGGCAGAACGACGTGCCCGAATGGGTGAAACGCGACCGCAACTCGCCGTCCGTCGTACTCTGGAGCTTGGGCAACGAATTGCAGCAAGATCCCAACATCCCCTTCAGCGACTGGGGTGTGACGGCTTTCAAGCTTCAGAAAACACTTTTGCAACGCTACGACTCCACGCGCCTCGTCACCGTGGCCATGCACCCCCGCTACCGTAATTGGCAAACCGATTCGTTGCCTGCCGACCTTGCCATGGCCACCGACATTCAGGCCTACAACTACCGCTACATGTATTTCCCAGGCGACGGCCGCCGCTTTCCCTGGATGACCTTCTACCAAAGCGAGGCCTCCATCGCCGCCATGGGACAGAACTTCTTTGCCATGGACCTGCAAAAGGTCATCGGACTGGCCTACTGGGGCGCCATCGACTACCTGGGCGAATCACAGGGATGGCCCAACAAAGGCTGGGCGCAAGGCGTGTTCGACATTGACCTGCAACCCAAGCCCAAGGCGTGGTTTATGCGCTCATTCTTCAAACCCGACGAGCCGCTGGTCCACATCGCCGTCATTGACAGCAAGGGCGACATGCAATGGAACGGCATTCAGACGGGCAACGACGGCATGAGCGACCATTGGGACCGCCAGCCCGGGCAAACGCTCAACCTCATCACCTATACCAATGCCGACGAGGTGGAACTTTTGCTCAACGGCAAGAGTCTCGGGCGCAAGGCCAATGCAAAGGACGATGATGCACAGCGCAATCAAATCAAGTGGAACAACATTGTCTATCAGCCCGGAAAACTGGAGGCCGTGGCACGCAACAACGGCGTTGTGGTAGCCCGCCACAAGATAGAGACCACAGGCAAGGCCGTGCGACTCGTTGCCACCGCCGACAACGACCACTGGCAGGCCGACGGCATGGACCTGCAGCATGTGCGCATCACCGCTGTGGATGCCAAGGGCCGTCGCGTATTCAACGTGCAAGACGAGTTGTTGTTCGACGTTGAGGGCGACGCCACCATCGTTGCCGTGAGCAACGGCGACATTGCTTCATCGGAACTCCACACCGGCAACCGCCGTAGCCTCTACAACGGCACCGCCACCGTCATCCTGCGTTCCTCACAAAAACCTTCGGAAATCATTCTTACCACATCTTCCGATAAATTCAAGAAACTGAAGACAAAACTCTCTACGAAATAATGTTTACGGAGTGTTTATTTGCTCCATAACCATTAATAGAGAATTACCAATTCCATAGAAAAGACCTTTTAGCATGAAGAAATACAGCATCTCCTTCGCCGCCCTCCTGCTGAGTTGCGTGGCCCTTGCACAACCTGGCCGGAAGGAAACGAACCTCAGTAAGTGGCAGTTCTCCCACGACCAGCTCTCATGGCAAGAAGTCACCATCCCGCACGACTGGGCCATTGCCGGACCTTTCGACAAGAAGCACGACCTGCAGGTGGTGGCCATCGAACAAAACGGAGAAACGGAAAAGAGCGAGAAATCAGGGCGTTCGGGCGCCCTCCCCTGGATGGGCAAAGGCTGTTACAAGAAAACCCTGCACCTCGACAGTCGTCCCGAGCATGCCGAGCTGCTCTTCGACGGAGCCATGAGCGAGCCGCGCGTCATCGTCAACGGCACCGAGGCAATCTACTGGCCCTATGGCTACAACGCCTTCCGCGCCGACGTGACGTCCTTGCTCCGCCAAGGCGACAACCTCGTGGAGGTTCACTTGCAAAACCTTGAGGAAAGCAGCCGCTGGTACCCGGGAGCCGGCCTCTACCGCCCGGTGTCGCTCATCATCACCGGCAAGGCGCACATCGACGACTGGGGCACATATTTCCATACGCTACAGGCCGACGGACTGCAAGCCGACATCGACGTCACCACCGTCGTTGAGGGCATCGCCGACGGCGAAACGCTGGCCGTCGAGGTTTCTCTAAGCGACGAAAGCGGACATGTGGCGGCGGCGGCCCATCAAGACGTGGCGGCAAATCTTCCTGAAATCCATTCCACGCTCTTCGTAAAGAAACCCCGCCTGTGGTCGCCCGAGCAGCCGGCCCTTTACACCCTCACCACCACACTCTTACGCAATCACCAGCCCATTGACAAGGTATCGCGGAAAGTGGGCATCAAGACCGTCAGCGTGTCGGCCGAAAACGGATTCTGCCTCAACGGACAATCGCGGAAGCTCAAGGGCGTTTGCCTTCACCACGACCTCGGGCCGCTTGGCGCCGCCGTCAACAAGGCGGCACTCATCCGCCAGGTGCGCATCCTCAAGGACATGGGCTGCGATGCCATTCGCACCTCGCACAACATGCCCTCCGACATGCAGATGCAAGTCTATGACTCCCTCGGCATGATGGTCATGCCCGAATCGTTCGACATGTGGATTTACCCCAAGTGCAAAAACGGCTACGCACGATTCTTCAAGGAATGGTCCGACCGCGACATCAGCAACCTCGTGCTCAGAAACCGCAACCACGCCAGCGTCGTGATGTGGAGCATAGGCAACGAAATCCCCGAGCAAGGCATGCAGGGCGGCACCGACATTGCCCGCCACCTGCAGGACATCTGCCATAGCCTTGACCCGCAAACGCCTGTCACCCAGGGCATGGACCGTGCCGAGGCCGCCCTGAAGACGGGCTTCGCACAGGTGATGGACGTGCCGGGCTTCAACTATCGCGTGCATAAATACGACAACAACATGAAACAGTTGCCGCAGGGCTTCCTTCTCGGAAGCGAGACAGGCTCCACGGTCAGCAGCCGCGGCGTGTATAAATTCCCCGTAACCATCTCCGACCATGCCACTTACAGCGACGGGCAATGCTCATCCTACGATGTTGAATACTGCTCATGGAGCAACCTCCCCGACGATGATTTCCTGGTGCAGGACGACCGCTCCTACACCATCGGACAATTCGTCTGGACAGGCTTCGACTATCTGGGCGAGCCCACTCCCTACGACGGCTACTGGCCTTCGCGTTCGTCGTATTTCGGCATCTGCGACCTTGCCGGGCTGCCCAAGGACCGCTACTATCTCTACCGCTCACAATGGAACACCGGCGACCACACCCTCCACGTGCTGCCTCACTGGACGTGGCCCGGTCGCGAGGGAAAAACCACGCCCGTGTATGTCTATACCGATTATCCCCGTGCCGAGTTGTTCATCAACGGCAAGAGCATGGGCGTGAGGACATTCCGCAAACCGGAGGGCGAGGTAGTGCTTTCGGCACCCCATCTCGAACTGCTCGACCGCTACCGCCTGCGCTGGAACGACGTGACCTATCAGCCCGGCGAGCTGCGTGTCGTGGCCTACGATGACAACGGACAGGTGGCCGCCGAACAAACCGTCAGGACGGCAGGAAAGGCCCAGACCATACGCTTGGAGGCCGACCGCACCACCCTGCGTGCCGACGGCAACGACCTGGCGTTCATCACCGTCAGCCTTGCCGATGCCCAGGGCACCATGCTGCCCGCGGCCACCGACCGCATGACGTGCCGCGTCAGCGGTGCCGGATCTTACAAGGCCGCGTGCAACGGCGATGCCACCTCCCTCGTGCCGTTCACCGCCGCCACCATGCCGCTGTTCAGCGGGCAGCTCGTCTTTATCGTCCAGGCCGCCGACCATCCCGGCGACATTCGGGTGGAAATCACTGACGAGGACAATCCCGGGCTGAAGGCGAACCTTGTTTTGAAGGCTCAATAAGCTCCTGATGAGCTGGAAGATCTAGATATTCTAGAGAATCTAGATGACCTAGAAGTTCTAGATATTCTAGAGAACCTAGAAGCTCTAGATAGTCTAGAAAATCTAGATAGTCTAGAAAATCTAGATAGTCTAGAGAATCTAGATAGTCTAGAGAATCTAGATAGTCTAGAGAATATAGATAATCTAGAGGCTCTAGATAGTCTAGATAATCTAGGAAATCTAGAATTCCTATTTCAAAAACTGCATATTCATAGAAAACGAAGGCTCTCCCCAAAAGGAGGGCCTTCTGCGTTTTGTCAAGATTTTTCACGACTGAAAACAAGCCCGGGGAAGTTTGACCGCAAATTGAAAGGAGAGATCTTGAAGATTGAGAGGAGAAATCTTGAAGATTGAGAGGAGAAATTTGCGGTCAAACCCAGCGCCATTTTCAACACGCTGAAACACAATAAGTTACAAAAACGGCCAAAAACTGGCAATTTTGTAAAGAATTTTTACCACTTTTCGTCGTGAAAACGCCGCAAGCGATAAGGAATAAAAATGCAAAAATGGCGAAAAAGGAAAAAGAAAGGCATTGGCAAAAATTGCAGTAAAAAAGACAGATATTTGATGATGGCTAAAGAGAAAAACCGTAATTTTGCGCACAAAATGAAAATATACCAAGAAGAAAAATGACTGCAAAAAGATTTATCACTGTGCTCGTTGCCTTTCTGGCAACGGTGATGCCGGTGTGCGCCCAGCGCACTGCCGACGTGCTTGACCGCGGCCTGGTGGCCATGAAAACGGGGCGCGGCGTATTCTGCTCATGGCGTCTCATGGGCGAGGAATATTACGGCGTGGTGTTTAACCTCTACCGCGACGGCGTGAAGCTGAACGCCGAACCCCTTACCACCTCCAACTATACCGATGCCCAGGGCACCGAGGGCAGCACCTACACCGTGCGTGCCGTGGTGAACGGACAGGAGCAGGCGGCCAGCCGCCCCGCCACCGTCTGGGCGCATAACTACCGCGAGCTGCGGCTCACCCACGACGGCCTGACGAGCACCTTCGAGCCCAACGACGCGTGCGCCGCCGACCTCGACGGCGACGGCGAGCTGGAGCTGCTGGTGAAATGCTGGAACCTCAGCGATGCCGCCCTGGGCTACCCGCCCTCGGGCAACAACGGCGAATACGACGTCATAGAGGTGCTGAAGCTCGACGGCACCCGCCTGTGGTGGATTGACTGCGGCCCCAACCTTGCCGACTTCCAGCATAACGAGACCAACATTGCCGCCTTCGACTGGGACGGCGACGGCAAGGCGGAGGCCCTGATGCGCGCCGCCGACGGCACCGTGATTCACCTCAGCGACGGAACAACGCAGGTCATCGGCGACCGCTCGAAGAACTACCGCGCACCGGGCGGAAGCAGCGGGCAGTGGTTCGTTCACGACGGCGACGAGTTCCTGGTCTATATGGACGGCACCACCGGACGCCCCTGGCAGGTGACGGAATATCCGCTTCGCCGCCTGGAGCCCGGCGAGAACAGTCTCAACGCGGCATGGGGCGACGGCTACGGCCACCGCTCTACCAAGCACTTCTTCGGAGCTCCCTACCTGGACGGCCGACGGCCCAGCATCTTCCTGGCCCGCGGCATCTACACGCGCCACAAGATGGTGGCCATTGACGTGAACCCCGCCACCCACGAACTGACAGAGCGCTGGCGCTGGACATGCAACGAGCCGGGCAGCCCCTGGTATGGCAACGGCTACCACAACTACCTGATGGCCGACGTGGACTGGGACGGCAGGGACGAGATTGTGTTCGGCTCGATGGTCATCGACGACAACGGCCACGGCCTGTCAACCACCGGCCTGGGGCACGGCGACGCCCAGCATGTGGGCGACTTCAACCCCTATATCCACGGCCAGGAATACTACGGCTGTAACGAGGACCGCCCCGACAACAACTACCGCGACGCCACAACGAGCAAAATCTACTACCGCAAGACCAGTGGCAACGACGACGGCAGGGCCATGTGCGGAAACTTCACCAACCTCATTCCCGGATGCCTGGCAGCATCGGGCCACGACAGCCCCATCAGCACCGTGGTGAACGACCATGTGGAGGGCATCGGCGGCGGAGGCTTCGACCTCAACTTCCGCATCTATTGGGACGGCGACCTGCTGGAGGAAACCGTCAACGGCATGGAGGTGAGAAACTCCACTCCGCGCATCATGAAATACGGCACCGGCATCATAGCACGCTTCAACGGCACGCTGACCAACAACGACACGAAAGCCACGCCCTGCCTGCAGGCCGACCTCTTCGGCGACTGGCGCGAGGAACTGGTGCTGCGCACTACCGACAACAACATTCGCATCTACACCACCGAGGACGAGACGCCGTGGCGCAACTACACCTTGTGGCACGACATGCAATATCGCCAGGCCATGGTATGGCAGATGTGCGGCTACAACCAGCCGCCCCACGCCAGCTACTTCCTCGGCGAACTGGAAGGCATCACCATGGCCCCGCCGCCCCTCACCGAAACCGGGCGCACCGTGGTGGCCAACGGGCAGACCATCGGCTCGGCAATGGACGGAAAACATGTGCTGATGGCCGAAACTTCCAACATGACCGTGGCCGTGGCCGACGGCGCCCAGCCCGCCATCGTCACCGTGAACGCCCCCTCGTGGGTGCAGGGCCACGACGACAACAACAACATCACCACCGAATATTTCACCCACACACTGACCGGAGGTGCCTTTGCCGGCGCCATGAGGTTGGTGAAACAAGGCGACGGCCTGCTTCAGCTGCCCAATGTCACCGAGCAATACAGCGGTTCCACCGACATATGGGCAGGCACGCTGCTCTTCGACGGCACGATGGCCAACAGCCGCGTATGGCTCAACCGTTTTGCCACCCTGAGCAGCAACGGCGGACACTTCAACAAAGGCATACAGATGGACTATGCCTCCAGCCTGCTGCCCGGCGGAAAGGACAACCGCGGAGAGGTGGAGGCCGACTCGCTCATCCTCAACTTCGGCGCAAGGGTGGTGTTCGACGTCTATAGCGACGGCACGCAGGCCGACTTCGTGAAGGCCCGCGTATTGACCATCGAGAAGAAAGACTGGCAGTACGGGCCTACCTACAACACACCCGTGTTCCAAGTGGTGCCGCACTATGCCGACGGACAGACGGCCCTGAGCGAAGGACGCTACCTGCTGGCACAGGCCGAGGTGATAAAAGGCAACACCGACGACATTCAGGTGGAAGGCGTGGGAGCACAGAAAGCCAGCCTCGTGGTGGAAGACGGGAAAATATACCTCGACATTCAGGGCCTGCGCGATGCCACCAACGTGACGTGGACAGGCACTCAGGGCAGCGACTGGGACCTGGCCGACAGCGAGAACTTCGTATCGACGGCCACCGGCGAGGACAACATCTTCGTGACTGGCGACAAGGTGACCTTCGACGACACCGCCGTCAACACCAACGTTGTCATCAAGCAGCCCGTGTCGCCGTCGGCAGTGTTCTTTGCCAACGACGTGAAGGAATACACCCTTAGAGGCGACAGCATCGTGGGCACCGGCAGCCTGACAAAGACGGGCTCGGCCAATGTGAACATCATGAACCTGAACACCTACAGCGGCGGCACCTTCATCAACGGCGGACGCATCACCGTGGCAAGCCTGGCCAATGCCGAGGGCGTGGCCGTGGGCGCACTGGGAGGACTCAACAACAGCATCACCCTGCGCAACGGCGGTGAGCTGGCATCCACCGGCAACATTGCCACCAGCCAGCCCATCGTGCTGGGAAGCGGCGGAGGCGGCATCTGCGTGGAGGCAGGACAGACATTTGCCACCACCGGCGCCATCACGTCGAACGTGAAAGGAAACCTTGTGAAAACAGGCGCGGGAACACTGAAGCTGGGCTCGCTCAGCAAGTTCAACGCCGTATATCTGGAGCGCGGAACATTGCAAGGCTCGGAAAACGGCAGCAGCATCCACCAATATCCCGACACCGTGGTCATCAACGGCGGCGTGATGCGCGATGCCAACAGCATCTATTCATATTCCAACAGCAATGTAAACGTTGACGTGCCCGAGGGGAAAGAAGGCTCGTGGTACATGGACGAGCGCTGCAACTACCACGGCTCACTCAACGGCGGCGGCACCATCACCGTCTATGCCACCGGGCCGCGAGCTTACCTGCAGGGCAACTGGAGCCAATTCTCCGGAACACTCAATGCCAGGGGTGAAAAGACGGGCTCGTATGACCCGGAATTCACCTTCGACAACTCCTACGGCATGCGCTTCGCCCACATCAACACCGACGTGCGCATCAGCAACAGCGGCAAGAGCTTCGCCATTGGCGGACTCTCGGGAAAGGGCACGCTGGCAGGTGCCGGGCGATACACCATCGGCGCACGCAACGAGGACATCACCTGGACAGGAAAACTCGAGGGCTGCCTTATTACAAAGGTGGGCTCGGGAACATGGAGCATTTCAACCATTCCGACAAGCATCGGCACCGGAAACATTGAAGTAAAGGGCGGCGTGCTCAACATCAACCACTCGGCAGCCAACCAGCTGTTCTTCGGCAACAACCAGGTGGTGGCCTCCGACTCCGGCATCATCGCCGGCCGGGCATACCTGGAAAGCGTTTACCTGCAGAAGGGCGGAACCATCAAGCCCGGCAGCTTCACAAGCAATTATCCCGTGGGCAGCATCAAGGTGAAAAACTCGCTCTACGCCTACCCGGGCTCACACGTCAGCTTCTTCATCTACAACGCCAAGAACACCTCGTCGAGCCGCTCTTACCTGGAGATTGGCAGCACGTTCTCGCTGGCCGGCGACATTGAGGTGACCATGAAGAACTACACGCCGAAGGAGGGCGACGAAATCATCCTGTGGACGGCAAAGAACTTCACCGGCACACCCACGGCCATCAGCCTGCCCGACCTCTCGGAATACGGACTGGAATGGGACACCTCGGAACTGTTCCAGCCTGAAGGAAAGCTGAAAGTGGTCAACGCTGGCACCGCCATCAAGCAACTGCCGGCAGAGACCATCGCCACCTGCAGCGTTTATACCGTCAACGGCGTCCACGTGGCAACATTCACTGCACGGAGAGCCGACGTGGAGCGCATGATGGCACTCTACGGAAGAGGCACCTACATCGTGAGGATGACCTCTGGCAACATGCTGGAAACAAGAAAGATAACCATGAAGAAGTAAACAATTAACTAATGGAGCCCACTCTCATCCCCTCCCCCCTCGGGAAGGGCTGGGAGTGGGCTTTTCTCAAAAAAACACGAAAAATGATTTCCTTAAAGAAACAAGCCCTGCTGGCCCTGCTCCTCCTCCCCATGGCAACGAGGGCACAGCAACCCGACACCCCTGCCAGCATGATGGAAACGCTGGACCGCGGACTGGTGGTGGTGCCAACCACCTACGGCAAATGCTTCATCAGCTGGCGCCTGCTGGGCACCGACAACCAGCAGACCACCTTCGAGATACTGAAGAACGGCAAACTCTACGTACGCAACATCTTTAAAACCACGTCGATGTCGGTATCGGGAACGGCCAACGACAAATTCAGGGTTGTTACCTTGCAGGACGGTGTGGCTATAGACACCACACGGGAAGTGTCGCCATGGAGCACTCCCTACATGCAGGTGAAACTCGACAGGCCGCAGCGCGTCAACTCCAAGGACTATTTTCCCAACGACTGCTCGGTGGGCGACGTTGACGGCGACGGGCAATACGAGCTTGTCGTAAAATGGGACCCCGAAAACTCAAAGGACAATGCCAACACCGGCAACTCCAACGACGTCATCATAGACTGCTACCGCCTCGACGGCACACAGCTTTGGCGCATCAACCTCGGCAAGAACATCCGCGCCGGGGCCCACTACACCCAGTTCCTGGTCTATGACTTCAACGGCGACGGCAAGGCAGAGATGATTTGCAAGACAGCGCCCGGCTCCAAGGACGGCGAAGGAACATTTGTGTCATACGCCGCCACCGACCCCCTCATTTTAAGTGCCGACAACACCATCGACTACCGCGACAAAGGCTCTGTGGACAAAGGCTCCGGACACATTCTCAGCGGTCCCGAATACCTCACCGTGTTTGAAGGACTAACGGGAAAAGCCATTCACACCACATGGTATAATCCCAACCGCGCCGGAAAGTTCAACCAGAGCAGCCCACATCCCGAAAAGAGCTTCTGGAACGACAACTACGGCAACCGCGCCGACCGCCACCTGGCCTGCGTGGCCTATCTCGACGGTCCCGACAGCAACCCCTCGGCAGTGATGGTGCGCGGCTACTACACCCGCGCTTACCTCTGGGCAGTAGATTTCGACGGCCAGGAACTCAAGCATAAGTGGCTCCACGCCTCGGTGTCGAGAAACCAGGTGGAACTCTACGACAGCGAGTGGAACAAAACCTCCAAGACCTACTCGAACAACACGAGCGGAAAGGGCAACCTCTACACCATGTTCGGCAACGGCAACCACAACATCTCCGTGGGCGATGTCGATGGCGACGGCTGCGATGAAATTCTTTACGGCAGTGCGGCCATCGACCACGACGGCAGCCTGCTCTACAGCGTGGGACTGGGACATGGCGACGCCATCCACCTGGCCGACCTCGACCCCGACCGTCCGGGATATGAACTGCTCGACGTCCACGAGGAAAGCATCAACCCCTACGGCTGCGATGTACACGATGCACGCACCGGCGAACTGTTGTTCAACAAAACGTCGGACCGCGACACCGGACGCGGACTGGCCGCCGACTACGACGCCGCCTACCGCGGTTGCGAATTTACTTACGCCACACAGACCAGCACCTATTCCATCAACGGCCACGCCGTCTATAGCAGTAATCCTGGCATGAATTTCCGCATCTTCTGGGACGGCGACCCCTACGAGGAACTGTTCAACGACGTGACCGTCACCAAATGGGAGAACGGCAGCGCAACCCTGCTCGGCCTCGGCTTCTCGCGCGACCTGCTCAGTGCTTACGGCTCACCGGCATCGTGCAACAGCACCAAGGCCACACCGTGCCTGCAAGCCGACATCTTCGGCGACTGGCGCGAAGAAATCATCTTGTGGAGCAAGACCGACAGTTGCACGCTCAACATCTACACTTCGGCATTCCCCACCGAATGGCGCGTGCCGACGCTTATGCACGACCACCTCTACCGCATGGGCGTGGCCTGGCAGAACGTGGCCTACAACCAGCCGCCGCACCTCGGGTATTTTCTTCCCGACTTCATTGAGGGCTTCCGCGGACAGGATGTCACCGCCATCCGCGAAATCTCCACTGCCCCCGCCGCCGCCAACCAATGGTACACCCTCGACGGCCGTCGCATTGCCGCTCCGACAGTCCCCGGCATCTATATCAACAACAGGAAAAAGGTTGTTGTAGAATAACTTTTTCACTTTTTCATTTGTCATTTATCATTTGTCATTTATCATTTAGCGCAAGCGAACCATGCAATCACTTCGTATATCTTTTCTCGGTTTCTCCTTCGCCCTGTTCGGCAGTCCTTTGTTTCTTCACGCTCAGGTGCCGGCAGGTGTTGAGGACGTGAACAAAGTCGTTGACAACACCCTCGACAGCCTTCAGAAAGCGCAGACCGCACGTCCCGTGCCCGGCTCGTCGCGCCGTGGCAGCAATCCCGTGCTCTTCCTCATCGGCAACAGCACCATGCGCAACGGCACCCTCGGCAACGGCAACAACGGCCAGTGGGGATGGGGATACTTCGCCCACCTGTTTTTCGATGAAAACAAAATTACCGTTGAGAACCAGGCGCTGGGCGGCATGAGCAGCCGCACCTTCTACAACCGCCTGTGGGCTCCTGTGCGCGATGCCATTCGCCCCGGCGACTGGGTCATTATTTCCATCGGCCACAACGACAACGGCCCCTACGACAGCGGGCGCGCACGTGCCAGCATCCCCGGCGTGGGCCACGACAGCCTGAACGTCGTCATACAGGAAACAGGCCAGCCCGAAACCGTTTACACCTACGGCACCTACATGCGCATGTATATCAATGATGTGAGGGCACGAGGCGGACACCCCATCCTCATGTCGCTCACTCCGCGCGACGCTTATGACGACAACGGGAAAATCATTCGCAAGCCCCATTCTCTCTGGCTCATGCAAGTGGCAGCCGAAGAGGGCGTGCCCTTTATCGACCAGAATGAGATTTCAGGACAAAAACTCGACGGCTTCAGCCCGTGGAAAGAGAAATACCATTTCTTCGGCGACCACATCCACACCAGCCGCTTCGGGGCCATGATGAACGCGCGCAGTGCCGCCGAGGGCATTGCCCAAAGCCACAACCCTGCCCTGCTCCCCTTGCAGCAGATGATGAAAAACGTGGAACAGCCCTGCTACGACATCGACCGCACCGACGGCCGTCCCGTGGTCTTTATCACCGGCGACAGCACCGTGAAAAATGAGGACAAGGAAACCGACGGCATGTGGGGATGGGGTGCCGTGGCCAATACCGTGTTCGATGAAAGCAAAATACAAATTGTGAACGCAGCACAGGCCGGCCGCAGCCTCCGCAGCTACCTGCGCGAGGGCCGCTGGGACCGCGTTTACAACAGCCTTCGCCCCGGCGACTTCGTGCTTATAGAGTTCGGTCACAACGACATCGGCGTCATCGACCGTCCCAAGTTCCGCGCCTGCATCCCCACGTCGGCCGACACCTGCCACGTCTATAAAATGCAGGCCGACAAGAACGGCGCCCCGGCTGGCAATATCATCGACCAGCGCATGACGGTCACCGACATCCATCCCGGCGACTATGAGGTGGTTTACAGCTTCGGATGGTACCTGCGCAAGTTCATCGACGACGTGCGCGAAAAAGGTGCCACGCCCATCATCGTCTCGCTCACCCCGCGCAATGAATGGCCGGGAGGAAAGATTGAGCGCCGCAACGACGCCTACGGACAATGGTACCGCGACGTATGCAAGGAAACGGGCTGCGAGTTTGTGGACCTCCACAACATCACCGCCGACTTCCTCGACCGCAAATGCGGCAGCAAGGAGAAGGCCGCCAAGTACTTCAAGCGCGACCACACCCACACCTCGCTCCTCGGTGCCAAGACCAACGCCAAGAGCGTGGCACAGGGCCTGCTCAGCAACAAAAGCCCGCTGGCCGCTTATCTGAAGAAAAAGTTCTGAAGAACGCTGATTAAAGGAGTTTAGGAGTTCAGGAGTTCAGACAATAGTTATCACGCTCATATACAGAGTGAGGCCCACAAGGCGAAAGAAACCTGAACTTGCATTATCCAAAAAAGGGCGACCTGTCTTAGACAGTCGCCCTTTTTTATTATTTGAAAAGTTGGAAAATTGAAAAGATGAAAGAAGTAGAGGATACTCCATTTTCACCTTTTCAACTTTTCACTTTTCACTTTTTATACATCTGCATCATAACTCATCACTCATAACTCAAAGCTTAAAAGAGTCCACTCTTTTTTCACTTTTTCACCACCTTTCTTCCGCCCACCACATAGATGCCGGGCATCAGCCCTTGCAGGTCACCGGCATTGCGGCGCACCAGCTGTCCGTTGAGGTTATAAACGCCCTGCGGCAGGGGAACAACCACCGTGTTGATGGCTGTGGGCAATCCCTGATAGGCGTCGGCAATGCTGAGAGGCTTATACACCGCCACCTGCTGCAAGGTGCCGTTGGTGGCAAGTTGGTAACTGAACAGCCCGTCGCCGTCGGGATGCACCATTTCCGTGGTGCTGACATTATACCCCTGGCTCAGGTCGCTGCGCACCATCACCCATGTCCGTTCGTCGCCGAGGTTCTCGGCATGGAATACCGAATTCATGTTCTGCCCGATGCCGAAGTCCTGAACCAGTTGCAACGGGTACTGGCTTCCGCCATAGTCGGCCCATACCACGCGGTCGTTGTCGAGGAACATGCGCGAGGTGTTGTTGTTGTCAAGATACTCCACCATGACGTATTGACTGCCGTAAACATAATGGTTGGTGTTCCAGTCAGACCATAGCGTGGTTGTCGTCACTGGCCTCCACATATTGCCGAGCACTCCCGAGGCGTCAGCAGCGGCAACCGTGCTGTAGTCCGCCGTTTCGTAAGTCTTCACATAAGGCTCTTCCACGGTGAACGATGTCGTGGAGGGCACCCATTGCGTGCCGTCGCCAATGCTGCTGGTCACCGTCAGCGTTCCGGGCTTGGTGAAGGCGAAGGTCGAGAAGTCCTTCGCGGCACCGGTAATGCGGAGGTTGTCGAACTTGAACACGGGGTTATAGCGTGCCGCCACGATATAGATGCCGCCGAAGACGGTGCTGGTGCCCTCGGGCAGTGCGAAGGTGCCGCTGCTGCCGTTCGAGATGGTCCATGCCACGGTGCGCGCCGTCTGGTCCACCACGAGCGTGTAGTGATACCACGTCTCGGCGCCCAGCGTCACGGTGGTCGAGGTGCCGTTCACTTTGTAAGAGGTGGAATACGACTCGCCATACAAATCGAACAGCATGTTGGCATTGTTGTTGATCGAGGCATAGTTGTCCCAATAGTTCGAGGGCATGGTGCCGTTCTTGCTCATCACACAGAACTCAATGGCTTCCTTGGTAGAGGTTTTCAGCGCCAGGTCGAACTCTATGGTGTAGGTGGGACTGTCGCTCACGTCAACGTTCACCTTCTTATAGGCGTAGCGCGTCTTGTCGGCAGTGTTCAGGTAGAAATATTGTCCATAGACGGGGTCGCCGGTGCCCAGGGTGATGGCGCAGTCTGAGGCGCCCTTCGTCCATCCCGTCAGGCTGCTCACGTTCTCATAGTCCTGGCTGAAAATCTCCTGTGCCCCTTGCTGCTCAAAGGTCTCCACGGTGCCGTCGAGGGCGGTGAACGTTGCCGACAGTTGCGGCTGCTGGCCGTCGGTTTCACTGGCTTCCACGCTGACCACGGGCAGGTAGCAGTCGTCGCGGCCTTCATAGTCCACGGGCGACATGCCGGCCACGGCGATGGTGGCGGGCTGCACCATGGGCAGTCCCTCCAGCTCCACGTAGAGCACGCGGTTTTCAAACACGAGCTGCACGTCGCCGTAGTTGCTCATGCTGCCCTCAATCTTCACCTTTGCCAGGTCGCCCCTCACGGTGTTCACGTTGCCGATGGCGTAGCGTCCCGATGCCAGCGGCCTGCTGCTGTTGATTTCTATCACGGGGACGATGTTCTCGGGACCGTAGTTTTTCCACACGTCCTTGGTGGCCTTGGCCGTTTCCAGCACCAGGGTGGTGGCGTTGAGCAGGTCGTGCTCGTCGTCGCCGCTGCCGTTCACGTCAATCACCAGTCGCGAGCCGTAGTTCATGGTCAGCGTGCCGGTGGTCATCGTCCCGATGTTCCCTGCCTCGATTCCGCCGATGTTGATGGTGGCGTCATATTCCATGGTGATGCCCTTGGGGAATTCTCCGCCCGAGGTGTTCAGGGTGGTGAAGCGTTTCAGTGCCACCGCACTGTTGGAGAGCTTTCCGTTGCACTCCAGGATTCCTCCCCATACGGTGGTGGCGCCGCTGTAGGTATGCACGCCGTCGGGCAGTATGAGCTTGCCGTCGCCCTGCTTGCTCAGGTGCATGGTGCCGGTGAAGGGTGCGCCGGTCACGGTGTGGGTGTAGTATTCCCGGCTGATGGCGGGCAGGTTGGTGGCACCCACCGATCCGTTGGTCCTCACCTTCGTTCCCGTGGTGCCGTTGATGTCGTTGCCTTTCACCCACGACGGTGCATTGTCGGTGAACACCCAGGGTGCCGCACCTTCTTCCACGTTGATGGTCATGTCGGCAGCTTTGCAGGCCATGACGTGCTCGCCGTTCATGTCGGTGCCGATGGTGGCGCCCAGGGCCAGTTCCACGCGCCCCTCGTCGGTGAGTGGCGGCGGCGCCGTGGTGTAGCTCTCCATTTCGCCGAGGAAGTAGCTGATGTGCGGAGGCTGGTTATAGGCCATCATCTGCCATACCATGGCCTGGCGGTACTGGTGGTCGAACCATAGCGAGGGCATGCTGTACGATGTTGACATGCCCGAGGTATATACGCGCAGGTTATGGCCGCAGCGCACCACGATTTCCTCGCGCCAGTCGCCGATGATGTCGCCCTGGAAGCAGGGGTTGTTCTTCGAGTCGTTGTTCATGTTGCAGCCGTAGGAGGTGAACAGCCTTCCCGGACCAATCTTCTCCACGCTGGCTTCCTTGGCGGTGCCGGGGCTGTCGAGGATTTCCGAGCAGAGGTCGCCGTCCCAGTAGATGCGGGCGTTCAGGTCGGCCTGCGGCAGGGTGACGTCGCCCAGCGCCTGCGCGGTGATAGACGAGATGGTGGGCGAGTCCCACGACCGCCCCTGGCTGCCGGGATAGTCGTTGCTGAAGTTGCCCATCAGCGCGCGGCCGTCGTCGCCCGTGGCGGTGAACTTGTAGAGCACCTCACTGGTGGTGGCGTCGCGGTAGTTGCAGCCGTAGTAAGGCCCGTCTTCCAGGCATCCGAAGAACTCCAGCCCCTTTCGCCAGGGGTCGAAGTCGCCCACATGCTGCGCGTCGCCGTGCTCATAGCCCGTGGTGGAGAGCCCTTTGCCGTTGTCGTCGATGACCATCGAGCCATAGACGATTTCGTCGCGCCCGTCCTCGTCAACGTCGGCCACCACGAAGTTGTGGTACCCGTTGCCGTACCAGGGGCTGTTGCTGTTGTTGCACGACCATGTCCACTGCTCCTCCCACTGGTGGTTTTGTCCGAGCTTCATCGCTATCATCTTGTGGCGGGTGTAGATGCCGCGGGCCAGGAACAGGTAGGGCCTGCGCCCGTCGAGGCAGGGAGCGCCCATGAAGTACTTGCTCGAGCGGTGTCCGTAGTTGTCGCCCCACGCCTTGGTCAGCACGCCGGTGTTCTTCGTGAAGTAGTTGCCGTAGCCGGCATTGGCCAGCGCCACATAGTCGTTATAGGGCACCGACACCGTCAGCGAGGCCCACTCCGACCGCTCCAGGCGCGGCAGGGGGAAGTCCGTCACCTGGTAGGTCTTTCCCGTCTGGCCGTTTATATAGACAAGATATTCGCGGCCGAAGTGTGTCCAGGCGTACTGCCCGCCGCTCTCATGGCTGAAATGCGGACTGCTGCGGAAGTTATAACCCGCTATGCCGATGGTCTGCTTGGTGCCGTCGCTGGCGTGGATGATCATGTCGTCGGCACCGCGCACCACCACCTCTGCCTTGCCGTCCTCGTCCCAGTCATAGGCTATGAGGTTCACCTCGGTGCTGTTCAGGCTCACCATGTTGGGCCCGCAGTCAATGCGCCACAGCAGGGTGGCCGCCCCCGTCTGCCAGTTCACCTTGTAGGCGTCGAAGATGACGAAGGCGCGCGACGTCGCGGGATAGATATGCCAGATGGCGTCGCCGTCGCTGTCGGTGCGCCCCGTGTCGTAGCCGCCGGCATCGGCGGTGTTCAGGCGCTTCACGATAATCTCCAGCTCGCCGTCGCCGTCGAGGTCCGCCATCTCGGCGTCGTTCGGCTCATAGTCCGTGGTCACCAGGCGGTTGTCGCGGTCGCGAACTTCCGCCAGCTCAATGTCCAGGAAACCGGTGGGGCAGCGCACGTTGTACTTATACACATACTGCGTCCAAGCGGTCACGGGGTCGCACGCGTCGCCCTCCACTCCGCGCACCACCGGCGACACCTCATACGATGATGTGGGCAGGCCGTTCGACGTGTCGTCGTAGCTCGTCTTCGTCAGGTTGCGCGCAATGATGTTGCCGTCGCGATACAGGTTATACTTCGTGTCGTAGTACTCGCCGGCCAGACGGCGCCACGACACCAGGTTCGACGTGCTGCCGTCGGTGCTGCCCGTGGGCACCACCACCAGGCCACGGCCCAGGCGGTCCGTATGCCGCTGGGCCACCGCCTCGCAGCAGATAACAGCTAACAAGGCGGTCAAAAAAAACAGTTTCTTCATAAATATATAGTTTTTCAATTTTTCAATTTTCACTCTTCACTTTTCACGTCCGCATCATAACTCATTACTCATAACTCATAGTTTAAAAGAGTCCACTCTTCCCCCCCCTTTAAATGGCGGCAGCAAATTTTTCACTTTTCACTCTTCACTCTTCACTTTTTTATATGACGCCCATATATAAAATATGTACCCATAATCCCCCAATTTTATTTTTCCGGGGCAATTCGCATTAACAAGAAAAGGATAGCGGGAAAGGTAAAAAACGGTAAAAATATTTGACAAAATAAGGCGCTTTTGAACCATTTTTGTAAGTTGTTGAATTTCAAGCGGTTATAAATTCCTCAAAGTTTGACCGCAAATTTCGGTGAGAGATTTGCCAAATCTCTCCTCTCAAACTGCCAATTTTCTCCCCCGTATTTGCCGTCAAGTCTCTTGGAGTGTCCAAAAATCTTTGAAAAAATTTGACAAAACGGAGGGGGATTTGAAATGAAGAATGGGGGGATGGGTGAGGTGCGAAAAGAATGTAACCTGTAACCGATGGCAGGCATTGTAAGCCTGTTTATATTATATTGTGTGCCTACACCGCGGAATAGTTGTTCAATAGTTGGTGTTTTTTTTGGAAGTTTTTCCTTTTTTTTGTATTTTTGCAGCCTAAAGGAGCAAAAAAGCCCAAGAGCCCCCCTCTAATCCCCCCAAAGGGGGGAGGAAAAGGTGAGGGCACCAAAGGCCCCAATGGCCCCCCTCTAATCCCCCCAAAGGGGGGAAGAAAAGGTGAAAAAAGAGTGGACTCTTTTAAGCTTTGAGTTATGAGTGATGAGTTATGATGCTGATTTATAAAGATGATTAATAATAATTACATATATTGTGAGAAAATGAAAAAGGTTTTTTGTCTCATTGTGCTGCTGGCGACATTCGTCATCCCCGCCTTTTCCACACAACACGTGGAAATGGAGAAAGAAGACGTGGATGGCGGCTACCGTGTGTCGTTCGAGATGAACGAGAGTTTCCGGCCACAGGGAACGAAGTTCACCTATAACGACATTTGCTCGTTCGTCACCAACAAGAATTTCTTCAACCTCTACGGCCAGAACTATTGGCAGTTCACGCTGAGGGTGCTGCCGACGGCGATTGCCTCCAACACGTCGCGGCTGGCACAGAGCAACGTGAATGGCTCGGTGAACGTGAAGGTGGTGAACGGCCCCAGCATCACGGTGCTCAACTACACCGTCAGCGGTGGCGCGGTGTCCTTCAGCAACATCGACAACAGATATATCTATGCGCTGATACCCAACATGCAGCATGTGGGCTCCGACGGGAAGATATCTCTTGTGCTGCTGCCCTCGCACGAATTGCTCAACAAAATGCTGGAGAGCGTCACCATCAGCAACAGCCTGACCTGCGACGGACAATTCTGGGGGAACTTCACTTATACCAAAGACCAAATGCTCAACCTGATGACCGTGTACAGCGACATGCCGAAACTGGAATATAGCTGGACGCGCGACGGGCGGCTGAAGGCAACGGCAAAGGACGTTCCCGCACAGGCCATCAACCCCTATTACACCGTTGAGGTGACGGGCCAAGACTTCTCGTTCATCATCGACAGCCGCGACTGCCAGCCCACCATCACCCAGACGCAGGGCGACTGGTGCGACATGACGTTCTATATAGACCACCCGCAGGTGAAACCCGGCAGGGGGATGGTGCTTCACGACATAGGACACCAAACGGCATCGGCGGAAGACTGGGGAAACATTCCCGACATCTTCAAGCAATGGGACAACCCGTTATTCTACCAAACCATCGGGAAATACTATGTTCCGCAAAACGTGATGGTGGAATATGACCAGTGGGAAAAGAAAGCGATGGTGACGTGGGACATAGAACCCCACCAAAGCTCCATAGAGACCAACGGGCACATGTTCTCCGTGATGAACGACCACGCCGGCACATGGTACGTGCTGCGCACCGACAACGAAACGGGAGAGAGGGTGACCGTGGGAAGCATGAGGGGAAGCAAGAACCTGATGATGGAAGACAACGACCTGCCCTACTACGACCGCTCTTACACCTACCGCGTGGTGTTCATGCCCGACGCGATGGCCGAGGGAGGCGTGGAGACCTTCGACTGCCCGTGGCTGTGCGCCGAACAGGAGATGAACACCAACCGCGTAGTATATATAAGGTTATGGCAGGACCGCACCGAGGAATCGGGCATCAAGCTGTTGTGGGAATACAATATCAAGGGTGACGGGCTGGAATTCCGACTCGACAAACGCTTCGGCGACACGTCGTGGCAACCGCTGACACGCATTCCCGTGGACCCCAACACCAGCACAGCCTCGTACCTCGACACCGACGGCATTACGTCGCCATGCGACTTCTTCGACTACCGCGTGGTGGTGAACTGCCTGGGAAAGGAGTTCCAGTCGGAAGTGTTCACGTCGAACCTGCCGTCGGGAACGAAAATCGGCACCGTGACGGCTACCAAGGGCACCGAGGAGAGCTCGGTGATCGTGAAATGGACGGTGGTGCAAAGAGGCACCGACGAGACACAATTCTCCATACAGCGCAGGCCGGTGGGAGAAACGGGCGACGACAGCTGGACGGAGATAGGACAGGCCAAGGGAACGGCCAGCGAATACACCTTCGTGGACACCAGGCCGCTGGCTGGTACCTACTACGAATACTCGGTGGTGGCCTTCGGCGACAAATGTGCCGAACAGGTCATACAGACCGACAGGAAGGTGTCGCCGGGATTCTCGCAGGCCAGGGGAACCATTACCGGGCACATCAGCTACGGCACCGGCACTTCGGTGCAGGGGGTGAAGGTGAGGCTCGTGAAATCAACCGGCGACGACCAGGAGAACATTGAGCAGTTCCTCTCAAGGCGCATAGAGGGCCGCGGCACAGGACTGGCATGGGAAGCCGACTCGGCAAAATATGTCAACGTGCTGAAATCATCAACCCCGCTGACCATACAGATGTGGGTGATGCCCTCTACCTTCCAAAGCGAGGAGGAGACCAACATCTTCAGCCTGACGAACTTCATTGAGGCGGGCGTGAAAAACGGGCACCTCTGCATCACGGAGCTGAACAGGTCGAACAGGAAGCGGGAATTTCCCGACCTCACCCTGCACGACGGCACCTTCAGCCACCTGACGGTGATATACACTCCGAGCAACAGCCTGCTGAAATTCTACGTGGGAACAGACACGCTGAAGAGCGACTCCATCTTCGTAAGAAACACCTGGCAGCCCAGCCTGAAGGGTAAGGAAAAACCCACCTTCTCCGTGGGCGGCAGCAATACCATTGCCGAGCAGCCCTTCAACGGATATGTGGACGACATCAGGCTATGGAAACGTGCGCTCACCGAACGCGACATTGAAAACAACTACACAAGGATATTGGGCGGCACGGAAGACGAGCTGATGCTCTACTGGCCGCTCGACGAGGGGATGAACGTCGGCAGCTATGCCTTCGACTGCTCGCGACAGGACGGCATCTACAACGAAAACCACGCCGTGGTGGGCATCAACGCCACACCTTCCATACAGACGCCCGCGCAGCTGAGCCTCTATGGCATGACCGACAACGACGGCGACTACATCGTGAGGGGCATTCCGTTCAACCAGGGTGGCACCAACTACAAGATAGTGCCCGAGCTGGGCATTCACGCCTTCAACCCCGCCAACCGCTCGCTGTTCGTGTCGCCAACCAGCCTGACGGCCAACAACGTGGACTTCGAGGACGCCTCGTCGTTCCCCATGACGGGAAAGATTTACTACGCAGGGACCAACGTGCCGGCAGTAGGCATTCAATTCTTTATCGACGGTGAGCTGGTGACAAAAGGCGGAGAAGTGGCCGTGACCGACGCCAACGGACGGTACAACATCTCGGTGCCCATAGGAGAGCACTTCGTAACGGCCAAGCTCGCCAACCACACGATGGTCAACGGCGGACGGTTCCCGCATGTGGGGAAATATGACTTCAACCGCGCCGTGCAATACGACTTCTCGGACTCCACGCTCGTGAACTTCGCGGGACGCATAGCAGGCGGCGAGGTCAACGACACCATTCCCGTGGGATTCGCAGCTTCGAAAAACAACATTGGCAAGGCAACACTGAAACTGGGGCTCAACAACGAGTCGCTGAGCCTGAACTGCCTGAGCGACTACATCACCGACAGCAGCACGCAGCGCACCTTCGAAAGCGACACCACGGCCATCAACAGCACCGCCTACGCAGGGGCAAACGACCAGTCGAAATTCATTTTCATCAAGACAGACCCCGCAACAGGTGAGTTCTCGGCACTGCTGCCGCCACTGAAATACGTGGTGAAAGACATCACCATCGACACCAACTCCGACATCAGGTTCAGCAACCTGCCGGAAGTGGACCTCACCAACCTGGCCAACGAACAGACCGACTCGCTGAAACAGGAGGTGGCCGGCGGCGACAGCATCATGAACTACTTCAAGTACACCTCGAAGCTCATCAGGACCTACTATGCAGAGCCGAAGCTGTATGTGACGCAAAAAGACAACAACAACGGAGCCTTCGGACTGAAAGACCTGATGGAGTATGAGGACGAATTCGGGAAAACAGACATCACGGGAATCTATACGGTGGGAGACGACAACACCATCAACTACAAATACAACTATCCCATCTACAACATGGGCGACAGCGTGAGATTCCAGATAAGCGGCTACGAAACATACATCAACCACGACACGTCGCCGGCAGTGGAAGACCATGTGCCGCTGAAGGCGCAGATCATCACCGTTGTCAACGAGATGAGCGACGACCAGAAGGTGGTGTGCGACGTCACCGACCCCGGGGAACTGGGACTGGAACCCGGCGACATCGTGGACCTGCAGAGCAACCAGCTCATTCTCGACGCCAATGGCAACGCCTCCTACAAATGGGGCGTGGGACTGCCCAACCTTGTGCAGCCATATGTCAGGAACATGCACATGGTGTTTGAACGCAACGGACGCACATATCTGTGGGATGACCTCAAGGCCATCGTCTTCGGCAGCCTGCCAACAGGCAACAACTTCGTCACACTGGGTCCCGACAAGGTGGCCATGATACTGCGCGACCCGCCGGGAGCCACCTCGAAGACAACGTGGAAGAGGGGAAGCACGAAGACGAAAATCTCTAACTCCGCCCACGCCTTCTATGGCGACGAGAAAATCGTGGCCAGCGTCAATGCCGGCGTGGGAGTGGAAACATTCCTCGGACTCGGACTGGCCGTGGGAGCAAAAGCTTCAACAATCGTCAAGGGCGGCGGAGGATTCCACTACAACGTACAACGGGGATTCAGCAAGAACGAGACATGGACCATCACGGCCACCGAAAACGTCTCAACAGGCACTACCAAGGACTATGTGGGCTCCAAGGGAGATGTCTTCATAGGCGCTTCCACCAACCTGCTCGTGGGCGACTGCCGCAGGGTGGGACTGTTCAGGGAAAACCCGCAGGCCGAGTTTGTGCTCACGCAGAAAGACGCACTGAGCCTTGGCGACAGCATCAGGACAACATTCATGTACTCGGCCTACGAGCTGGAAACGGTGATGATTCCTAAATGGGAGGAATTGATAAAAGAATCATTGACGCACTTCAGCACTCAGGAGGAAGCGGAGGCATACGTCAACGACACGCCCGATGTCATCTACGTCACTTGGCTCAACGAAGACGACCCCGAGCTCGGCAAGGACTCCACTTACATCATGAAGTTGCCTACAAACTGGGACTGGAATAAAAAGAAAGGCGCCACCGACGAGGTGATGTGGTACTACAACCAGGTGAAGAGCTGGAAACGGGTGCTCTCTGCAAACGAATATGACAAGGTAACAGCCCTTAAAAACAAAGCGTTGTTCTGGAAAAAGAACATTTCCTTCGACGGCGGCGTGGGATATACCTATTCCAATCGCAACGACACCACCTCGCAGACCAAACACTCCTACAACCACAAACTCGGAGTTATCATCAAAGGCGGTCTGGGGCAAGTGGCCGAAGGAGGCGGGGCCAAGCTGGAGGTGAGCCTCGACTTGGACACCGAGAACGGATGGTCCTATTCGTGGGATGAAAGCGACTACGACGAAAACACGAAAGACTATGCCGAGTTTGAATATTCCTTCAGCGACGGCAACAAGGGCACCGACTTCTCGGTGGACATCTATGAGAGCCCCTCAGGATACGGCGACATCTTCAGCGTCTTCGGAGGACAAACCTACAACCCCTACCACGGCGAGGAGAGAACCAAATGGTATGAAAAGGGACAACATGTGCTCTCGAATGCCACCATGCAGATGGAACAGCCGCAAATAGGCATCTCCGTGGGCGACCAGGTGGCGGCGAAAAGCGCCGTCATCACCGACGTGCCCGCTGGCACCGCTGCTGAATTCAAGCTCTATTTCGGCAATACGTCAAACGTCAACACTGATTTTGACTTCTCCTACAACCTCGCATTACAAGAAGGCTCCAACCCCGGAGGGCTGGAAGTGTTCATGGACGGCGCACCCGCCAGCGGCAGGAGCATCTTCGTCAGAGCTGGCGAAACGGTGGTCAAGACGCTGACAGTGAGACAAACCGACCAGAGCATTCTCGAACATACAGGCTTGGAATTTTGGTATTCTTCGCAGTATCAGCCGTTGAAAATCCACGACGTCTGCCATCTCGACGTACACTTCAAGCCCAGTTCGTCGCCCATTGACATTGCCATTGAGGAACCAGTGCTCAACACGCTGGGCAACGACACGCTGAAGGTGGAGCTGAAAGACTTCAACCGCCTGTTCAAGAACCTCAAGATGCTGGGAGTGCAATACCGCTACCAAGGCAACCAACAGTGGAGCACGGCCCACTATTATGTGATGAACCGCACCGACTCGCTCAACACCTCGTATAACGTGGTGCCACCTTCGGGCAACATCCTGCTGAAACTCGGCATGGACGACGACAACACCTATCCCGACGGCAACTATACCTTCCGCGCATTCACCGCCACGCCCTACGGCAACAACGAGAGCGACTATGTTTACACTTACTCCAAGGAGGTGAACGTGGTGAAAGACCGACGGCGACCAGTGGCACTCACAACGCCGTCGCCGGCCAACAACATCCTGCAGTATGGCGACCAGCTCATGGTGGAGTTCAACGAAGACATCATCCCCGCCTACGTTTCCGACAAGAACGTCATCATCACGGCCAAGCTCAACGACCAGCCCGTCAACCACAACGTGGCCCTGCGGCTGGGAAACGAAGTGGGCGAGGCACGCACCGTGAACCCCATCTTCCTTAACGGCGACTTCTCATTCGACTTCTGGCTCACATGGCATCGTGGAGGAACAATCCTGCAACAGGGCAAGGGGGAGAACAAGTTCACGCTGGGCATCGACGATGAAGGGCACGCCGTGGCACAAATGGCCGGGACACTTTTCACCAGCGAAAGCATTTTGCCGAAGAACAAGTGGATATACTTCGTCTTCAGCTACGATTCAGAACAGATGATTTTCTCGCTGCTTGCACAATACGACAACAACTCCGTCATGCTCTTCAACAAGCAGGCGGTGACCATGGAAACCCTGCAAAGTTTCACCTACAACGGCGACAACTACCTCTACCTCAACAGCGACGGGCTCGCGGGAGCCATCCACGACCTCTGCCTGTATTCCATCTACAGGGACGTTTACGAAGCTGGCTCAGAGAAATACAAGGCCAAGGACAAATATGTTTTCGGCCTGGCCAACTACTGGCCCATGAACGAGGGCCACGGCACCGTGGCTTCCGACACACGCCACACGCACGACATCGTGACCCACGACTTCTGGCAGCTCGACAACAGGAACTTCGGCCTCAACATCAATTCCCTCTATGGTGTCCATGCCAACATCACGCATGCCAACACAGGCCCCAGCGACAGCTATGCCATAGAGTTGTGGGCGAAAGGCAGCATGGTTGTTGGAGCCATGGGCATGAGCAACGATGCCACACTCTTTGAAACGGGCAAAAACGGGCAAAAACGCCTGCGCCTGCATTTCGACAAGGACAAGAACCTATGGCTCGACTACGGCACCGAGACGCAGATAGTGGCCAGCCATGAAGACTTCCCCGACTATGGCGATTGGAACCACTATGCCCTGAACGTGGTGCGCGGACAGGCCGCCAGCTTCTACTACAACGGACGCCGCACGGCAGTCATCAGCGAGAACAAGGTGCCACCCATAGTGGGCGACTCGCTGAAAATAGGAAAGGGATTCATTGGCTACATGGACGAAATACGCCTGTGGAACGCCAACCTCTCGCAGGAAAAACTGCTCAAGAACATGTATTGCACGCTCGACACTGCCGACGTCTATTCGCGCGGTCTCGCCGTGTACTTCCCCTTCGAGCACAAAACCATGCAGAATGGCGTGGAAACCACGCTGTCCACCCTTGAGAACATGGCACCGGGCGTTTCGGGAGAATTGATCAAAGGCAACACCACCACTTATAATTCCAACATTGCGCCGCCGCTGAAGTCCCCAGCCGCCGAGCAGCACCTCATTGCCACTCCCGTGGCCTCTGAGCGGAAAGTGGTCATCAACCTGAGAACCGATGCCGGCACTTCCCTCCGCGACATTGAGGGAACCACGCTTAACATCACCCTCGACAAGATTTTCGACACCCACGGCAACACGTCGCAGCCCATCAAGTGGACAGCCTACGTGCAGCAGAACACCCTGAAATGGGACAAGGACAGCGTATGCGTTTATAAGATGTACGGCGACGATGCCACCTTCGATGTCACCATCACCAACAAGGGAGGCTTCACCGAGTACTATTCCCTGTGCAACATGCCGCAGTGGCTTTCGCTCGACGGCAGCAGCAGCGACGACGAAATGCAGCCGCTCACCACAAAGACCCTGCGCTTCCGCGTTGACCCCATGGCACGTGTGGGCAACTACGACGTCACCATCGGCCTGATGGGCAACAACGAAATCATTGAACCTCTGCGCATCGTGATGAAGGTGAGGGGAGAAATGCCCGACTGGACCGTGGACCTTGCCAAATATGACCAGAGCATGAACATCACCGGACAGGTGTATGTCAAGGGCATCTTGATGGAAAACAGCGAAAGCCGCGTGGCAGCGTTCATCGACGGTGAGTGCCGCGGCATTGCTGCTCCCGAGGTGGTGCGCGGTGCCACATACGTCAACATGACCATCTACGGCACAACGGCAGAAATAGTGAACGGCAAACTGGAGATGCGCGACGAAGGACAACCGCTGTCATTCCGCATCTGGGACGCCTCCAACGGCGTGGCCTATTCCAACGTCAACGCCATGTTGCCGGGAAGCACCGCCGCCGACACCATCCACTTTGAAACAAACGGCATGATCGGCAGCTACTCCGCACCCGTCATCTGGACAAGAAGCGACAACGTGGAACAGACCGTTGCCATGAAGAGCGGATGGAACTGGATTTCGTTCGGCGTGGAGCCCGTCGATAAGTCTCCGGCAGCCGTGTTCAGCCAGCTCAACACCTGGCAGGCACTCATCAAGGGCAAGACCAACGGCGTGGCCTACTCCAACGGCACCGACTGGAGCGGCACGCTCAGCAGCATTGAGGGCAACACCATGTACAAGCTGCAACTCACTCCCGGCGACAACAGCAAACCGCTGCCCGAAACGATTTCCGTCATCGGACGGCAGCTGACGCTCAGCGAATCGCCTGTGGTCATCAACGACGGCTGGAACTGGATGCCCTATACGCCCACCGTCAGCATGTCGCTGGCAGAAGCCCTGGCAGGTGTCAACCCGCAAGTGGGCGACCGCATCAAGTCGCAGACCGGCGTGGCCTACTACGGCGTGGACGGATGGGAGGGCAACCTGCGCGTGCTGGAAAGCACCAAGGCATACCTCTACTACAGCACCGCCGGCGAGAGCAAACAGTTCACCTTCCCGGCCTTCAACCCGTCGTCGCCAAGGCATGTCGCCGCCACCACACCGCGCCACGGCGCCGCGCCCCTGCCCTTCATCTTCAAGCCGGTAGATGCCGGCATGTATCCCGACAACATGACGATGGTTGTCAAGCTCCTTTCTGAAGGAAACGTGGCCGACACCTGCGAGGTGGCCGCCTTCATTGCCGACGAATGCCGCGCAGCAGCTCGCGCCAGCAACGGCCTCTACTACCTCATTATCGCCGGACAGGGAGCCGGACAGTCCATGGACATCCGCACATGCCTGAACGACCAAGAGGTGGTCATCGACAACAGCCTCTTCTTCGCCGCCGACGCCAACCTGGGAACACCATGGGAGCCCTACGTCATCGAGCTGCCCTATGCTGGCATTGCCACGGGCATAGGCACCATCGACACCATGTCGCCCGGCATCTGGTACACGCTCATGGGAACGCGCATAGGCGACAAGCGCCCCGCACAGCCCGGCGTGTATATCTACAACGGACGAAAGGTCGTGGTAAAGAACAAGAAGAAATAACCACCTTCAAAGACATTGGGATAATAAGAACCCGAGGCGCCATTAGCGGGCCGGGTCTTATTATCCCGATTTCTTTTTCCACTCTTAAAAACACACTGCTTACAACCATTTTTCAACATTCTGCTAAAACATGAACAACCACTTGAAACTTCTACTTGCCAGCCTGCTCATAGCGCAGACATCGTTGGCACAGAACATTGACTTCGACTTCATCAACCGCAACGATGTGACCGAGCCCAACTATATTGCCTGGCCCATCGGCACCGTGCCAAGCGACAGCAAGACCCTCCCCGACGGCACCACGCTCACCGTAACCGCCGGCGGCAACGCACAGACCCTGCGCTCTCAGTGGAACAAGCAGGCCGTCACGGCGGGACTCCGGCTCATGGGCGACGGCGTGATGGCGCTGGGCCTCGACAGCAACAACAACACGCCCGAGGTGACCGACGGCCCCACCAGCATCACGCTCACCATCGAGGGCATGGCGGCCGGCCACCACTCCGTCACCGCCTACCACCACAACAAGGACAAGGGCGCCGTGCTGCCCGACATTCAAGTGGAGGTTGACGGCACTGTGGTGCAGACCGGCGTACACTACTCGGCCCACTCCGACAATTTCAAGATGGCCGACGCCGGAACGTCATTCGTGGAATTCAATGTCACAGAGGGCGTGCCCGTGGTCATCACCTACTCCACCACCCCACTTCCCGGTGCCTCCTACAAAACCACAAGCATCACGCTCAACGCCCTGGAATTTGACCAGACGCCCTTCGGCATCTTGGACCCCAAGCCCGAGAACCACGACCTGCACGCCGAGGCCGAAGACGGCAACGTCACCTTCAGCTGGACACCGGCCGCCGTCGCCGCCAGCCACCGTCTGACGCTGGGCACCGACTCTCTGGCCGTGGCCACCGCCACCACCTTCCAATACGAGGGCAGCCAGCCAGTTTACACCGCCAGTGGACTCTCACCATTGAAACGCTACTGGTGGCGCGTTGACGAGGTGGAGGCCGACGGCACCGTGCACAAAGGCCGCGTAATGACTTTCCAGCCGCGGCGCCTCGCCTTCCCCGGAGCCGAGGGCTACGGGCGCTTCGCCATTGGCGGACGCGGGGGAACGGTGTATCATGTCACCTCGCTCGACGACTCCTCCACTCCGGGAACGCTCCGCTACGGCATTGAGAATGTTCGCGGACCGCGCACCATCGTGTTCGATGTGGCCGGCATCATCACGCTCAACAACCGCCTGGTCATCTCCGACAAGTTCGTCACTGTTGCCGGACAGACGGCCCCCGGCCGCGGCATCCTCCTGCGCGGCAAGGCATTCGGCATGCAAAGCGACGGCATCACGCGCTTCATGCGACTCTTCCTCGGCGGCGGCGACACCTGGGACGGCGCGTCTCCCAACCCAGCCACCAGCGACGGCATGGGCATGGCGGGCAACGACCACGCCATCATGGACCACTGCTCCATCGCCTGGACCATCGACGAGGGCTTCTCAAGCCGCAACGCAAAGAACATCACCCTGCAGCGCACCATCATCAGCGAGGCACTCAACTACGCCGGCCACAGCCACTATGCCGAAGAAGGGCAACTCGTCAGGCACGGATATGCCGCAACCATCGGCGGAGGTGAAATGGGAAGCCTCTGCGGCTCCTACCACCACAACCTGCTCGCGCATTGCGAGGGCAGGAACTGGAGCCTGTCGGGAGGTCTCGACGGCGCCGGATTCTACGACGGCCACCACGACGTGTTCAACAACGTGGTTTACAACTGGGGCAGCAGGGCAACCGACGGAGGCACACACCAGCTGAACTTCGTCAACAACTACTATAAGAAAGGCCCCGCCACCACGCAAAACTTCCTCCTTCGCCACCAGTTCGAGGGCGTGGGAAAAGGCACGCAGAGCGCTTACGTCAGCGGAAACATCCGGGAGGAACTGAACGGCACTCTGACCGAGGACCAGCTGGGCGTAACCTATAAATACGAATTGTCGAACAGCCAGGTGCTCGACTGGGAACCCTGGAGCCAGCAACCCTTCTTCCCCTCCTACGCCACCGTGCAGACGGCACGCGAGGCCCGGCAGGACGTGCTCTCCGACGTGGGCTGCAACATGCCCTCACTGGTCAACCACGACGAGCGCATCATCAACGAGACGCTCAACGGAACCACCTCAACTACAGGCTACTACACCAAGAAGAAAGGTCTGCCCGACCGCGAGAGCGATGCCGAAGGCTTCCAGGGACTCGACATCACCGAGGAGAGCCGCAACGCATTGTGGGACACCGACCAGGACGGCATCCCCAACTGGTATGAGCAGCTGGCACAAACCGACCCCGACGTGCCCAACAACAACGACGACCACGACGGCAACACCTACACCGACCTGGAGGATTATCTCAACTGGATGGCCGCACCCAATTTCACCATGACCATGGGCGAAAACCTCTCCTTCGACCTTAATCCCTATTTCAGGGGTTACGGCGACTTCACCGTGGTGGACTACGACCAATTCCGCAACGGCTTCACCACCACCTTCAACGGCACCGTCGTCACCGCCAGCGCCTTGTGGCAGGGCCTCTACCCCATTCGCATCACCATCAAGGACCGGCAAACAGGAAACACCATGACGCGGACCTTCCATTTTGCCGCCCTCCCCAACACCACCGCCGTTCACCACTTGCCGACAGCCACGCCCGCCGAACCTATTTACGACACCGGCGGCCGTCGCCACCCCGCCACCCACAAGGGGCTGAACATCAGCAAAGGAAAGAAATGGCTGGAAAAATAACCCCGGCCTTTCACTTCTTATAAACGGCACTCTTCGCTTTTGTAGTTCAGGAGTTCGGGAATTCAGGAGTTCAGACGTTACTGATGGCGGCAGCCTATTTCATTTTTTCACCTTTTCAACTTTTCACCTTTTATATGAAACAAATAATCTTCGCCCTGCTGCTCACAACAACCTTGGCAGCACAGGCACAGAGTACGCGGAAACTAAGAAGCTTCTTTACCGAACGTTATGTGCAGAATTTCTTTTACTACACCCACCCCAACGCCAGCGAGTTCAACGGCGTTGAGGTGAAACAAATCACCAGCGACCGCGTCACTCTGAAGGCATCTTTTGAGTCGGGAGGCATACTGAGCGCCATCTTCGGAGGCACCTACACCTGCACCATCGACATCGACGTGGACGGCGACGAGCACTTCACGAAAATCACCACACGTTGCGGCTCCGACGGCAGCAGCCGGTGGCCATGCTTTAAATGGGCGGCAGAGGAACTGCAGAAGAAATGCCGCGATGCCAGCCGCAGCAGCCGTTCCATCGACTACATGGAACGGCTCTATGGCAAGAGCCTGCGCAACTTCACCGGCGACGAGGCAATGTGCACCCTCCTCACCATCGCCCTCTACAATTATGATTACTGACACTCCCCATTAGCTCAAACAAAATCAGGAAGCTAAGAAGTAAACAATAGCTATTTTTTCAAAAAACCATATTCATAGACTTTGGGTTCTATCTTTTTTGCGAGGGCTTTCATGTCTTGCCTTAGTGAGCCGATAAGATGTGAATAGGTTGGGTCGCTGCTCTCCGTGTTCATTTGTTGTTTGCCGCTCTTGGTGGTCTTGGTGCCCTGGAAGTAAAGGCGGATGTCGTAGAATGATGCGTTGGGGCATTCTTTGGCTATGGGTTGTGAATGATAATATTGCCAAAGTTGCCTTCCGGCATCCATCACGGCCTGAGCCTCAGGAGAGAACAATATGCTGGTGGATGTGTGTTTCTCTTTACTTGGGGTGAATAGGTCACCCTCGGTGTTTGTACCTGCTATTTGAATCGTCCGTTTTCCTTTCAGCAGTTCGCTCATGAAATGGCTGTCAAACTTCTCTTGTGCCCCAACTTCTTCTTCTGAAAAGGGAATCCAATGATTCGTACCATGCTCGCAGCTGATGCGGTTTTGGCCGTGGAAGAGGGTATAGACTAAGCAGTCGGTTTGAAATATTACGTCAGTTTGCCAATCGTCGTTGGGTCTTAGGAACTGGTCGCGGTCATTAATCCATGTGGCATTGATACAGTGTCGGACAGCAAGATATATGGCAATTTCCTTAACATTCATATCTGTTATTACAGTTCCTCTTGGGTGTGGTAATTGTGTTTTGGAGTTAATAATAAAGTTATAGTTGGCATTCTGAAAGTCATTGCCTTTTGCAGACATATACCCAATTGTTGTTTCATTATGTCTGTTTCGGGTAGTAATTATCCAATCGTTTATTGTAGGAAAATTAGTTTCTGCATCAAGAGTCTTTGTATACAAAAAGTTGCCCTGAGCATCATAGAGGTCGGTTGATATCGTTTCGATGCGTTCTGGACGTTCTGTATGCCAAATAAAAAAGCCTATAGGGAATTCTCCTTTTACGTTGTCGAAAGTATTGGCAGGAACACAAAAATTACGACCAGGCTTTGCCAGGAATATTTTGCGAAATTCTTGGAAGTTCGGTGCTTGCACAATTTTCAACTTTGAAAATTGTGCAAGCACCGAACCAGGAATCTCATCCCATATTCTAATAAAAAATTGTGCAAATAATTCTCTTCCTGCAATACCTATTTTACTTAGGTATCTATTATATACCATTGTCTTTACAGCTACATTGGTTTTGTTTTCACCACTTCCTATAACTGTTTTTCTATTGGCAGCCTCTGCGTATGGCGGATTAATGTAAATGACCAGTTTCTTGCGTTTCTCCGGGTCGCGTATAATGTCTTGCAGCGACTTAGGGAGTTTTGACTTGTGTATGACGTTTCCGTTTTTGTCTGTTTCGTCGAGCAGAGGGTCGTTGAGAAAGTCGAATTGGAAAACATGGCTCTCCAGAAGGTTGGCTCCACCTCTACTTTTATCGCGTGCGGCGGCATTCATGGAGTCAATGCGTTGTAACATGACCTGTACGTCGGCTTTGTCGAGTGTGGAAGCGTAGATGTTGTATTTGTTTGTAAGACCGGACAAGAGATTTCCTGTTCCTGCACAGCAATCCCAAACGTAGTATTCCTCCTGCCAGTTCTCTCCTAATTCTGCGGCAATGTACTGCTGCGAAAGTTCCACCCATCGTGCCGGTGTGAAGAAACTTCCCTTTCGTTCGCGCACATCCTGAGGCACCAAGAGGTCGCGGCGGTCGGCGATGTCGTCCCAATATTCGCGTTGTGGCGGTCGGGCATAGCGGTTCCAAAATTGGATGTGCGCCAGCTGTTTGTCGTTGAACTGTGCCTTAGTGAAATCTTCCAGTCCGAGGTCGTTTACACGCCGGTCCAACAGGTAGTGGTTGTTTTGTAGCAACACATAGAGTTTATCCCTAAGTGTAAAGTTCTCTTTCGACAGGATGTCGGCAAGGTAAAAGTCAGCATCGATAATACCTGCCTTTTTGGCAGCCTCCCAGTTGATGTTAATGGTTGGCTTCACGGCATCGAGCCATTTCAGGTAGATGTGAGTGAAATTGTTTTTGTTAATGCGGATATGGCGCACTCCCTGCTTGCGGAGTGTGAAATTCTTGCGTATGAAGAACGTCAGTTCCTTGGCATCGCGGTCGTAGTCATAGATTTCCAGTCCATTGTGGAGTGCATCGGCGAGCATGGCCTTTAGTTGCAGGAACTCCTTGGTGGTGTGGTCGCTGGGGGCAACATTCCAGTTGAAATCGTTCTGCCGCAACACGTCGAGGATGGCAGAGTAAGGAAGGAAAGCCATCTTCCCAGCATCAAAGGCTCCAAGAAATGCCGGGGGCAGAATGGTGTCTTGCGGGCGTTCCTTTCCCAATGTGAGAATGAGCTGTATGAACGACTCGTAAATATCGTGGCCTGTGCCTTTCTTCGCCTCTGCCCAAAGCAGAGACTCAGGCTCGTTTAACCCAAGTGGATCGGCGGGGATGCTGACGCAAAAATCAATGCGCCCAATGATTTGTGTGGTATCGAAACCCTCGAAAAGGTCGTTTGCCACCTTATTTTTCAGTTCCTCCTCCAGTATGTTGCCGTAGTGACCTTTGTTCATAATGTCTGAATGATTTCTTTTTGAGTGCAAATATACGGATAATAATTCAACTTTCCTTTGGTTATTATCATAAAAATGCGCTTGTTCAAATGAATTATCTTTATTTTTCGACGGATAATGTCATAGGTAAAATCGGTAAAAAAAATTGACAAAACGGGTCTCTTTTGTACCGGTTTTGTAAGTTGTTGAATTACAGCGGTTTGCAAAACTCGCAAAGTTTGACCGCAAATCTCGGGGAGAAATCTTCAAGATCTCTCCTCTCAATCTTCAAGATCTCTCCTCGAAATTTGCCGTCAAACCTCTTGAAGTAACTAAAAAAACCTTGAAAAATTTTGACAAAATGATTGCTCTGCTCGAAATAAAAAGTTATAGTTAGCAGCTAACCATTCACACTTCTCATTTATAGAGTTCAAAACTAATGTGTAAATCCTGAATTGGAAAGCCGAATTCAAGCGCATAAAAATAGATTTATTGGATGTGGTATAAGATTAAAAAAATATGTATTAAGATAACGTATCGTATCTTTCAATCGTAACCAAGATAGATATGACATAAAAAGAGAGATTTAATATCACATCCTTACAGGAAGCAAAAAAGACTTTCATTATCCCTGTTTTTGGCAGAAAGGCGTTTTAGCCAAAAAACAAATGTGAATAATCAAAAATTATGATACACTGCGGCAAATAATGGTTAATTTTGCAAAAAATTTGATACTGCGCTTTTCAGCACAGGCTGTTTTGCCATTGCGTGCGCAGAATAATGCTATTACTGAGAACCTGATGAGAAAACTATTTCTGGCATTTTTGCTTGTCCTCGTGGCCGTTTCTTCGGGCGCGAAGGGCAAGAAGAAGTCTGCCGTTCCCACATTCCCCGACGGCACGCCCATCCCCGCCTGGTTCAGCGATACCACGCGCGTGGACATGGCTTCGGCGGGCCGGCAATATGTGATTACCGACTACGGCGTGCGTGCCGACGACACGTTGACGGTGCAGACGGCGGCCATCCAGCGCGTCATAGACCTGGCGGCCAGCGAGGGCGGAGGCGTGGTGGTGGTGCCCAGGGGCACCTTCCTCAGCGGATCGCTCTTCTTCCGACAGGGCACTCACCTGCGCGTGGCAGAGGGCGGACGGCTGAAAGGCAGCGACCGCATCCGCGACTTCCGGCTCATGGACAGCCGCATGGAGGGTCAGAGCATCAAGTATTTTGCTGCCCTGGTGAACGCCGACGGCCTCAACGGGTTCACCATCAGCGGCCCGGGAACCATCGACGGCAACGGACACCTCTACTGGGAGGAGTTTTGGATTCGCCGGCAGTACAACCGCCAGTGCACCAATCTCGAAGCCATGCGCCCGCGCCTTACCTATATCAGCAACTGCTCTGACGTTACGGTACAGGACGTGCGGCTGGTGAACAGTCCTTTCTGGACCAACCATATCTATCGCAGCCATCATGTGCGTTTCTTAGGATGCTATATCTACGCGCCCACGGAGAACGTGTTTGCCGAGGAACCGCAGCGCGGTGCGCCCAGCAGCGATGCCATAGACATTGACTATTGCCACGACGTGCTGGTACACGGGTGCTTCATGCATGTGAACGACGATGCCGTGGTGCTGAAAGGCGGCAAGGGGACCTGGGCCGACCAGGACCCGAACAACGGTCCGAACTACAACGTCATCATTGAGGACTGCACTTACGGGAAGGTTCACGGGTGTCTGACGCTGGGCAGTGAGTCGCTCCACGACCGCAACATCATCTTGCGCCGGTGCCATGCCGAGGATGCCAACCGCGTGCTGTGGCTGAAGATGCGCCCCGACACGCCGCAACATTATGAATATGTGACGGTGGAGGACTTCACGGGCTCTTGCGGCAGCTTCCTCGTGGTGAGGCCATGGACGCAGTTCTTCAAGCCCGAGGACCGAAAGGACATGCCCCTGTCGCAGTGCAACAACATCACGCTGAGCGGCATACGGGTGACAAGCAAGAATTTCTTCGACGTGGGTACATCTGACAAATACCGCCTCACCGACTTCCGTTTCGCCAACTGCGACGTGGTGGACGAGGCTGGGGCATTCGATGCCTCGCTCATTGAAAACACCGTGGTGGAGAAGGTTAATATTAAAGGGAAAAGTGAAGAGTGAAAAATGAAGAGTGAAGAGTGAAGAGTGAAGAGTGAAGAATTTGCTGCCGCCATTTAAAAGGTGAAAAAGTGAAAAGGTGAAAAAGGCTACCGCCATCAGTAACGTCTGAACTCCTGAACTCCCGAACTCCTAAACTCCTATAATATTTCCAAAGTCAATTCTATAGAAATTGCAATTTTACAAATCAATTAAATATCTCAAATGAATTACAAACAGTTTAACAGAGGGATGCTCCTATCGGCAACAGCCTTGGCCCTGGCCCTCACGTTTTCCCCGGTGGGGGGCGTGAGTGTGGGTTATGCCGCGCCGCAGGATGTTCTGCAGTCGGACGTCATCAGCGGTACCGTGGTTGACGAAACCGGCGAGACAGTCATAGGAGCAACGGTGATTGTCGTTGGCGGCAATGCCTCCCAAGGAACGGTGACCGACTTTGACGGTAATTTCCAGATTAAGTGCAAGGCCGGTCAGAAGCTACAGATTTCGTACGTGGGCTACCAGACAGAGGTCGTCGTGGCGAAAAATGGCATGCGCGTGGTTCTCAAGAGCGATGCCGTGTCGCTGCAAGGCGTGGAAGTGGTGGCCTACGGTGTACAGAAGAAAGTGACGGTGACGGGAGCCCTGTCTTCGGTGAAGAGCGAAGACCTGGTGCGCACCCCCGTGTCGTCGGTCAACAACGTGCTTGCCGGTCAGCTCTCGGGCGTTACCACCGTGCAGTATTCCGGTGAGCCGGGCAGCGACGCCGCCAGCATATTTGTGCGCGGCCAGGCCACGTGGGTGGACTCATCTCCGCTCATCCAGGTGGACGGCGTGGAGCGCGAGATGTGGGACATCGACCCGAACGAGATTGAGAGCATCACCGTGCTGAAAGACGCTTCGGCAACGGCAGTGTTCGGTGTGCGCGGTGCCAACGGCGTGGTGCTCATCACCACAAAGCGCGGCGCCGAGGGAAAGGCAAAGATTTCGGTCAACACTTCGTTCTCGGCACTCACGCCGACAAAGATGGTTGAGCAGGTCACCTCGTCGGAGTATGCCCGCTTCTACAACCAGATGCTGGCCAACGACGGCCGCGAGGCTGCCTTTACCGATGCCGTCATCAGCATGTTCGACAACGGCACCGACCCCATCCGCTTCCCCAGCATGAAATGGGACGAGTACATCATGAAAGATGTTACCTTGCAGACGCAGCACAACGTGAACATCAGCGGCGGCAACAACCGCGTGAAATACTTCATCAGCGCTGGTATGTTCACACAAGACGGTATCTTCAAGGAGTTCGGCGACCGCGACTTCCACTACGACTACCGCTACCAGCGCTTCAACTATCGTTCGAACCTCGACATCAACGTCACCAAGAACACCCTGTTGAGCTTCAACATCGCCGGTAAGGTGGACGACTCGTCGAAACCCCGCACCGGCCAGGGCGCCGGCGGCATGATCAAGGCCATCTACCAGAGCACGCCGTTCTGCAGCCCCGGTTTCGTTGACGGCCGCTACATCGTGAACACCATTGAGGGTTCGAACAACATGGACGGCCTGGTGCTGCCTTTCATCGGCGACACCCCCATGACCTATTACGCCTATCAGCCCGGTGCCATCCTGCAGAACAACAACAAGTTGTCGCTCGACCTCATCCTGGACCAGAAGCTCGACTTTGTCACCAAGGGCCTGTCGCTGAAGCTGAAAGGCTCCTACAACAGCTCCTTCGGCGTTACAAAGACCATCACCGCCGGCAGTGACGCGGCCACCTATAACCCCGTGGTGCTGGCACAGCTCGACGACGAGGGCAATCCCATCACCGAGGAATACATCGACGCCGACGGCAACAAGCAGATACGCACCCTCACGCAGCCCATGCAGTTCCGCAAGAAATTCGACGACGTGGGACCCACCTACGCCTATGGTTACGGCAAGGGCCGCGACTGGTATGCCGAGGGTTCGCTCAACTACAACCGCTCGTTTGGCAAGCATACCGTGACAGCCCTGGCCCTTTACAACCAGAGCAAGGAATACTACTACGGCGGCAGCACCTATTCGGACATTCCGCGCACCTACGTGGGATTTGTGGGACGTGTCACCTACGACTGGAACAACCGCTACATGGCCGAGGTGAACTTCGGCTACAACGGCTCGGAGAACTTCGCACCGGGCAAGCGCTTTGGTAAATTCCCCGCCGGATCAGTGGGATGGGTGATGAGCGACGAGAGCTTCTGGAAGCCCCTGAAAAAGATTGTGAGCTTCTTGAAATGGCGTGCCTCATGGGGACTCGTCGGTAACGACAAGGTGGGCGGCAACCGCTTCATGTTCCTGGCCGACCCCTACAACGTCAACCAGAGCGCACTGCTCGAGAGAACGGGCAAGGACTCGGGCGCATTCGGCTACAACTTCGGTATTGAGAACGGAACAACATCGAAAGGTGCCGTGGAGGCTGCCAAGAACTATCCCGACGTGACGTGGGAAAAAGCCTTCAAGCAGGACTATGGCGTGGACATCTACTTCCTCGACGACCGACTGAAGACCACGTTCGACTATTATCGTGAGCACCGAAAGGACATTCTCTGGAAAGACGGTACCGTGCCCGGATACCTCGGCTTCGACGTGCCTTACACCAACTTCGGTGAAGTGGACAGCTGGGGATGGGAACTGTCGGTGAACTGGAACGACAAAATAGGCCAGGACTTCCGCTACTGGGCAAAGCTCAACCTGTCGAACAACGACAACGAAATCATCGTGAACCGCCAGGCACAGCAGAAGAACGACTATATGTACACCCGCGGCCACCGCATCGGCTCACGCTCGCAATACATCTTCTGGAAATACTATTATGAAGGCGCCGAGGCCGACTACAAAGCAGAATTTGGCACCGATTTCCCCGAACAGTTCGTAGGAAAACTGGAACCCGGAGACGCCGTCTATGTTGACATGGACAAGGACGGCAAGGTTGACGGCAACGACATGGTGGTGGGCACCGGCTTTACCGACGACCCGCGCTACATTGCCGGTCTTACACTCGGCTTTACATGGAAAGGCCTCTCGTTTAATGCACAGATGAACGGCGCATGGAACGTGAGCCGCGTTATCAGCGACGTGTTCCGCCGTCCCTTCACCGCTTCCGGCAACACCAACTACGGCGGACTGCTGAAGTATCACCTGGAGCACACATGGACAAAGGACAATCCCTCGCAGGATTCAGAATATCCCCGCGCCACCTGGCTCAACGCCGACCAGAACTATGCCGGTTCAGACCTTTACGAGAAAGACTCCAAGTATTTCCGCCTGAAGACTGTGCAGCTGGCCTACGACTTCCACTTCCCGCTGATGAAGAAACTGGGAATGAACCAGTTACAGCTTGCATTGAGCGGTTACAACCTTCTTACCTTCTCGCCTTATTTGTGGGGTGACCCGGAAACGCGCGCCAGCAATGCACCCTCTTATCCTTTGCAGCGCACTTACACAGCAAGCCTGAAGATTGGATTCTAATTATATAATAAGGTATAAACAATGAGACTACATCATAAATTTTCAATAGGAGCCGTGACACTGGCAATGGCCGCAACGTCGCTCGTGTCGTGTACCGACGAGATAAAGTTCGGTAATGCTTTCATCGAAAAGGCTCCGGGAGGCACGGTAACCATCGACTCGGTGTTTGTCAACGCCGAATATGCCCGTCAGTTCCTCACCGGCATTTACGCCCTGCAATATTATGGACTGCCCTATAGCAACGCCTCTGGCATTGCCACCAGTCAGAACCACTACAACGGAAAGTTCGACGCGCTGACCGACTGCTACCAAATCCACTGGAACGGAACAGCCATCTTCAACGCCTATTATTCGGGCACGCTTACTGCCAACCAGACTCCGCTCTTCAGCTACACCGGCGACAACGTGTGGGAAGCCGTTAGACAAGGCTGGACACTCGTGGAAAACATTGACCGCGTGGAGGGCATCGACGAAGCCGAGAAGCGCAATATGAAGGCACAGGCCAAGGCACTTATCGCCTCGCGCTACTTCGACATGTTCACCCACTACGGCGGACTGCCCATCGTTGACCATACCTACACCGGCATGGAAACCACTTACGAATTGCCGCGTGCCACTTTGGAGGAAACCGTGAACTTCATGGTGAACTTGCTCGACGAGGCCATTCCCGACCTGCGCTGGGCATACAACGGCACCACCACCGACACCGATGCTGCCAACAACACCGGACGCTGGACGGCAGCAAGTGCCATGGCCCTGAAAGCCAAGATTCTGCTCTTCGCCGCCTCGCCGCTCTATAATGCCGACCAGCCCTATTATGGAGGCTCGGAGGCTGAAAGCCAGCACCTCGTGTGGTACGGCAACTACGACGCAAGCCGCTGGAACAGGGCACTGCAGGCCTGTCAGGACTTCTTCAACAGGCTCAACAGCGAAGGTTACTATGAGCTTACACAGCCCACGGCAAAAAATGCCAACGGCTACCGCCAGGCTTACAGAATGGGATACATCTATCAGGGCAGCAAGGAAGTGCTGCACGCCACCCGCGTGGCAACCGTTTACGGAACTCAGGGAACCTACGCATGGTGGAACTGGGTGGGACTCGGACGTAACTCCTATCTTCCCACATTAGAGTATATGGAAATGTTCCCCTGGAGCGACGGAACGCCCTTTGACTGGGAAAAGGACTCGCTGGCAGGACGTGTGGCCGGTGCCAACGGCAGACTGTTCTACCAATATAAGGAGTATCGCGGAACAATTACCAAAACGCCCTCGCGCGACCCGCGACTCTATGAAAACATCCTTGTCAACGGCACAACGCTGCAGTTTGACTGGACAGCAGGAACGCCCAACGGCGACTCTTATGAGCTTTGGGTTGGCGGCGAACATGCCGGCACAAGTGTGGCATCATACGACGAAGCCACCAACACGCTGAAACTGCAAGAGCAGCTGACCACCCGCTTCGCCGACGGCTTCGGACTCATCAAGTATTACCTTGGCGAAGAATACCACCGCAAGTTCATGCACTGGGTGTATCTCAGCCTTGACGAAATGTACCTCATGTATGCCGAGGCTCTGGCACAGTGCGGACAGCTGGAAGAGGCCATCAAGCAGGTTGACGTGGTGAGAAGCCGCGTGGGACTGGCAGGACTGGCCAACAAGAACGCACAGCTCGACCTTACACACAACAAGGAAAACCTGATAGAGGAAATTCTCAGGGAGCGCGCTTGCGAACTTGGCATGAGCAACAACCGCTACTACGACATGTGCCGCTACAAGCGTTCTGACTGGATGACCAAACCGCTGCACGGACTGGTCACCTTCCGCCTCATTCAGAACAGTAAAAAAGAATGGGTGAGAAACTACAACCCGTGGATTGGACAGCACAGGGACAACGGCATCGTGGAGCCCAGCCGCTTCGACTACATGCGGTTTGAACTGTTCAACCGCCGCCGCGTCATGTGGGACAAAGACCCCAATTCGCAGGATGTGAAGAAATGGTATCTCTCACCGTTCCCCATCACCGAAGTCAACAAAGGCTACGGACTGGTGCAGAACCCCGGATGGGAATAGTCCTTTAAAACAAAGATTTTAAGAATCAACAACTATGAAGAAGAAAAATATATTTATGTTGTCACTGTTGGCAAGTTTATGCCTGCCGGCAGCAGCACAGCAAGACAGCACAGGCTATGCCTTCCAGGATCAGGTCATAGAGGTGGGTGCCAACAAGAACTTCACCCGCGGCCAGTCAACAGCGGCCGTGTCGGTGATTACAGGCGACAACGTTGACAAGCGGTCGGCCAAAAATATTGGCAACTCGGTGCTCGGCCAGGGCAACGGCCTCATGTCGCTCGACGGCTCCGGCATCTATTATGCTGTCAACCCCACACTGTATGTGCGCGGACTGCAAAGCCTCAGCTACAGCACACCGCTCATCCTTGTTGACGGCGTAGAGCGCGACATTACGTTGGTAAGTCCCGACGAAGTGGACCATGTGGCCATTCTCAAGGATGCCGCCGCCGTGGCCCTCTACGGCTACAAGGGCGCCAACGGTGCTGTACAGATAACGACCAAGCGCGGAAAATACAACAGCAAGTCCGTGCGTGTAAACTATGACCACCTGATGAATTTCCAGGTCAACCGCCCCGAATTTGTGAATGGCTACTCCTACGCCAGCGCAATCAACGAGGCCCGTGCCAACGAGGGACTTGCACCCCGCTATACCGACGCGGAGCTGGCAGCCTTCCAAAACGGTACGGCTCCTTACCAGTATCCCAGCGTGAACTGGGTGGATGAAACATTCCGCAAGAGCGGCGTCACCAACAAATACGCCATTGAGTTCTCGGGCGGCGGTGAGCGCTTCCGCTATTTCACCCTGGTCAACCTGCTTTCCGACAAAGGATTCATCAAGAACTTTGACAAGAATGACGGTTACAGCACGCAGGACAAGTATGTGCGCGGCAATCTTCGCACCAATCTCGACATTGACCTGACTCCCACCACCGACCTGAAGGTGAACTTAATGGGCGTGCTCAGCGAAATGTCAAGGCCCGGCTCGCAGGCCGATTTGTGGGGCATGGTTTATTCCGTTCCCTCAGTGGCATTCCCCATCAAGAACGAAAAGGGCGACTGGGGCGGCACCTCCACTTACGCCGGAACCCAGAACCCCGTGGCACAATCTTCGGATGCCGCTTACTACAAAATTCATGAGCGCGCACTCTTTGCCGACATGACCCTTCATCAGGATTTGAAGTACTGGCTCGAAGGCCTTAGCTTCAATGTCCGCATGGGCTACGACACCTTCTCCACACTCTATGAAGACCACAGCAAGACATACGTTTATGGCAATTACCCCGTGACGGGATGGGCCAACGGCCAACCCGTGCTGGGCGACTACTGGACCGGTGGTGAGAAGACGGAAATGGGCAAGGGAGCCAACACCAATTCCTACGCCCGCCGCTTCATCCTCGACGGCAGTGTCAACTTCGACCGCCATCTCACGGAAAACGACTACCTCTATGCACAGGTGAAATGGGACTATGAGTATCAGAACACCACGGGCGGCAACCAGTCGGTTTATCGGCAGGACGGTTCGTTCTACGGCCATTATGTGCGTGCCAACCGCTATATTTTGGATGCAGCCGTGGTTTATTCCGGAAGCAGCCGCCTGGCTCCGGGCACCAAGTGGTCGTGGTCGCCGACGGTGTCGGCAGCATGGGTGCTCTCTCAGGAGGATTTCCTGCGCGACAACAGTTTCGTCAATTTCCTCAAGCTTCGTGCCAGTGCCGGCATCATCAATGCCGACTACCTGCCCGGCGACAACGTATGGACCTACTACACACAGTCTTACACACAGTCGGGAGGAAGCCTTTATCCCCTTGGCAGCGGTTACGATTCCGCCATGTACCAAGGCGTCATCCTTGGACAGATGGCAGCCGTGAATCCCACTCACGAGAAAGCTTACAAGTACAATTTCGGCCTTGACGCAACACTTATCGACGGCCTTGACATTGAGGCTGACGTGTTCTTCCAGCAGCGCAAGGACATCTGGGTGAGCGGTGCCGGTGCCTATTCGTCGCTCATCGGCTTCGATGCTCCTTACACCAACCAGGGCAAGGTCAATCAGCACGGCTTTGAACTCAGTGCCAACTACCACAAGGCATTTGGCGACCTGCAACTGAACGTCGGTGCCAACATGATGTATTATAAGAATGAGGTGAAGGACATGGCCGAGGAGCCGCGCGTCTATGACAACCTGGTGCGCACTGGCAATCCGCTCAGTTCCACCTACGGCCTTATTGCCGAAGGGCTGTTCACCAGCCAGTCAGAAATTGACGCCAGCCCGCGCCAGACCTTCTCGACAGTCCGTCCCGGCGACATCAAGTACAAGGATGTGAACAACGACGGTGTGGTGGATGCCAACGACGTCTGCAAAATCGGTTACAGCACTGCCTGCCCCGAACTCTATTATGGTTTCCACTTCGGCTTCGATTACAAAGGCTTTGGCTTCAACACCGTTTGGCAGGGCACTGGCCGCTACAGCGCACTGCTCAACACCAGCGGCTACTACTGGGGACTCATCAACAACACGTCGCTTGCACAGCATGTCTATGAGAACCGCTGGTCGCCCGACAACAACGTGGCCACCGCAGAATTCCCGCGCCTGAGTTCCTCGAGCAACGCCAACAACTACCAGACCAGCACCTTCTGGCTGCGCGACCGCTCCTATCTCAAGCTGCGCAACGTGGAATGCTACTACAACTTGCCCAAGTCGTTGCTTGAGAAGACGAAGTTCGTCAACGCCGCCAAAATCTATCTCCGCGGCATCGACCTCCTCACCTTCGACAATGTTGACCATATCGACGTTGCTGCATTCGGCGGCAGCCCCCTCACCCGCAGCATTGTTGCCGGTGCTTCCATTACGTTCTAAATATTTGTTTCAACTCTTAAAAAGACATAGATAATGAAACTGAAACATATAATAATCAGTGCGTTGGCACTTCTTGCCCTTGCCTCCTGCAATGACAAGATGAACTACCACGAGTACAAGGTCGATGATGCCGACTACATCAAGGAGATGTTCGGACGTGTGGGCGGCTTCATGACGACCATCTATTCCGACCTCGACAGCGATTTCGGAAACTACAGCGGTGCCATGCTCAGCTCAGCCACCGACGAGTCGGTGTATTCCCATCCCGGCAACCAGGTAGAAGATTTCTACAACGGTGCCTGGAGTCCGTCGAATGCCAAAGGCTCCCTGTGGACAACCTGCTATCACGGCATCAGCTATTGCAACCTGCTGCTCGATGAGTTCCAGGGCCTTACATTCCCCGACTACAGTCTCGACAAAGACTATCTCAAGGAAATGTTCCAGTACAACAACTACCAGTGGGAAGCCCGCTGGGCCCGCGCCTATTTCTATTTCCTCTTGGTGCGCCAGTATGGTGATGTGCCCTTGAAGATCAACCACCTGGATGCCGACGATTCCAACAACCTGCCCCGTGCCTCTGCCGACGAAGTGTTTAAGTTCATCGACGACGAATGTGCAGCCATCAAGGACACCATCATTCCCGACTACAACTCCCTGGGCAACATGCTCCTTTCCATGGCCGAGAGCGGCCGCGCCAACAACTTGGCCGTGCTTGCCCTCCGTGCCCGTGCCGCCCTCTATCATGCCAGCCCGCTCTTCAATCCTTCGGGCGACAAAGAACTGTGGCACCAGGCTGCCCTGCGCTGCAAGGAAGCCATCGATGCCTGCAGGGGGCGCAGCATGAGCCTGGTGAAAGACTATATGTCGCTCTTCCAGTCTGACAACTACAAAGACACGAAGGAAATCATCTTCGCACGCCGCCAGAACAGCACATCGAGCAACAACAACTTCGAGCGCTACAACTTCCCCATCGGCATGGAGAATGCCGGCGGTGGCAACTGCCCCACGCAGAACCTGGTGGATGCCTTCGAGATGACGAACGGAAAGGCCATCACCGATGCCGACAGCGGTTACGACCCCCAGAACCCCTATGCCAACCGCGACAGCCGCCTTTCGTGGATTGTGGCCGTAAACGGTGAGCAGTGGCCCAACTCCAACCCCAACCCGCTGGAAATCTTCACCGGCGGTGCCAATGCCGAGCCCATTGCCTACGCCACTCCCACGGGCTATTATCTGAAGAAGTACTGCAACCCGGCCACCGTTATCGGTGCCACCGGTGCCAACTCCTTCTACCACAACTGGGTGATTTTCCGCCTGGCCGAGCTTTACCTCAACTATGCCGAGGCCATGCTCAACTATACGGGCAGCGGATATGAAACCACTTCCGACCTCAACATGTCGGCCGCAGCAGCCATCAACATCGTCCGCACTCGTGCCGGCCAGCCCAACCTTCCCGAAGGTCTCAACTCCTCCGACTTCAAGAAAAAGTATGAGAACGAGCGCTTCGTCGAACTGGCCTTCGAGGGACACCGCTTCTTCGATGTGCGACGCTGGAAAGAGGCTCCTGAGTATTTCGTCAACATCCGCAAGATGGTCATCACCAAGAACGGAGAACAGGTGACCTATACTCCGGCAACACTCGAAACGCGTTCTTGGAACGACAAGATGTATTTCTTCCCCATTCCACAGAGCGAGATTCAAAAAGCCGGCAACCTCACCCAGAATCCCGGCTGGTAAACCCTTTTCCAAGACTCCGGCAGTTGCAACAAGCCACTGCCGGGGTCTTCAACAGTATTTTAAAATTCTTTTTTAAACATCAACTTATTATTAATTTATTAAAAGTCTAAACAATGAAAAAAGTTTACATGCTTTTTGCTGTGTTGGCCGCTTTCTGCTATTCCAACACCGTGAACGCTGGTACAAAGAACTTGTACAAGCAGGACTTTGAGTCCACGAGCGATCCCGCCGCTGCCGGCTGGGCATCGCCGAACCTTGCTGCCGGCATGTCCATCCAGGGCGACGAGTACGGCAACTACTTCGTGTTCAACGTTGGCGGCAACAACGGCCGCAACTGCTACACCCTCTGGGGTTCAGACATCTACACCGACCAGCTTCCTGATGGCAAGTACCACATGGAGTTTGAATGGACCTACTCAGCCAACGCCAACAACCAGTACAGCACTGAGGTCACCGTCGTTTCCGACGAGGCCATCGCCGTCAACAACGGCAGCTATGTCGGCAAGGAAGGCTCACAGTGGCTCTTCGACATCCGTCAGCTCGATGCCGACTGCAACTTCGCCATCAACAACGACGATGCCAACACCATGATTGTTGAGGTGGGACGCTGGTACGTCATCTCGCTTGAGGTCGATGTCAACACCCGCACCGTGGAATGGAGCATCATGGACACCTCGCGCCAGACAACCTACGCCGAGGGCATCCGCGACATCCCCGAAGGCACCAGCATGCTGGCCACCGGTATCAACAACCTGAACAGCCGCTACTACAGCGAGTGCCGCTACGACAACATCAAGGTGCAGGTCATCACCGACTACGACATCGCCAACAAGCCCACCGTGGCCCTTACCGGCGTTGACGGCATTGAGCGCACTTACACCATCAGCTTCGACGAGGCCGAGGAACTCCACCTGAAAGGCACCGACGGACAGGAGCAGACCGTTTATTACATGGACTGCGACGGCATGTACCCCTACACCACAACCACCAGCGGACAGCTCGAGGCATGGACCGTTTCCGGCACTGCCGAGTCTGAGCACGTCTTCACCGATGTGGAGTGCATCATGATTTCTCTGCCTGCTGCCACGGCAACCATCTCCGCCGTTGATGAGGGCTACTCAAAGACCTACACTCTCACAGTCAGCAACGCTGAGATTCCCACACAGCCCACGCTCTTCCTTGAATACACCTTCACCGACGAGAACGGCAACGTCGTCATCCACCAGGAGGACAAGTTCTCCGGCGAAAAGGTTGCTGTCAACGTCAAGGGTGTGCTCACCGTCAACACCATCGCCCCGGGCTTCACCTCCGCAACCACAACCGTGGAGAACAACCGTGAATATGAAATCAAGGAAGACGTCGACTTCCAGCACATGACTGCTGAGGACTACATCAGCAAGGGCTTCACACCCATGGAAGACCTTGACAGCGATGCCACATCCGGTGAAAACAACTGGACAGCCCGTAAGCGCATGTACTACAGCATCGACACTGGCGAAGTGGACGAAGAAGGCAAGGCCATTGTTGAGACATACGTCGTTTATGGTCCCTCGTCACAGGGTTACGAGCCCATCGCCCGTCTGCGCCGCATGCAGTCAACGGTTGACTCCATCGCTGCTTACACCATGTTCGCTCCCGTCTATGGATGGTACCAGAACGTGGGCGGTGTCTCTGGTTCCGACTGGAACGAGGCTAACGCCACCACCAACTACAAAGTTTATCCCGGCATCGGACTGCTGCATTCGGGTGTCATCGGCGACAACGAGGACTTCAAGCCCGCATCAATGGCCGACCTGAGCTACGCTCCTATCCGCGTCAACAACACCACCCTCGGTGTTAACGGTTATGATGAAGATGCCTTCATGGTGGTCTATAAGATCGACAACTATGGCGGCGGCTCCGTGCATCCCGTCTTCCCCGTTGGCACATCACCTGCTGAAGCCCTCAGCGAGTACAAGGCCATGCACCTCGGAGGTGTGGTGGAAGTTAAGAGCGGTATTGAAACCTTCCAGATCTATCGCGTACAAGACGCCGTCGCCCGCGTTGTGGTGCTCGTCGAGAAGGGTGGTACTGGTATCGAGGAAATTCGCACCGATAAGGTGACATACGATCCCAATGCACCTGTTTACAACCTCAATGGTGTGCGCATGAACGGAACTCTGCTCCCCGGCGTCTATGTCAAGCAGGGCAAGAAGTTCGTCGTGAAGTAAAAAGCCCCCTGCCCCGTGCAGGACAAATATCGAAAAAGCCCCGGACCATCCCGTCCGGGGCTTTTTTCATTGATGATGATTTAGTCGCCACTTCCCGCAGGAGCTAGGACATGTTTGTCATCGACCTGCGTCGAGTTGTGATTGTTTATTTTCCTACATCAAACCACAACACATTTTTATTTATTTTCAGGCACCAGAGTGTTGTGATTGTTTATTTTCCTACATCAAACCACAACTCTTATGTATGTACGTCCTCGTGTTAAATAGTTGTGATTGTTTATTTTCCTACATCAAACCACAACCTGAGTTTGATAATCTTGGTCCTCAGCCTTGTTGTGATTGTTTATTTTCCTACATCAAACCACAACTAAGTCAGAATGTCCTGAATGTTTCTCAAGTTGTGATTGTTTATTTTCCTACATCAAACCACAACCCCGTCAACGCTTCTAAATCAAACATATTTGTTGTGATTGTTTATTTTCCTACATCAAACCACAACTCCAAGGTAGTATTTGTAACTTTTTGTTAGTTGTGATTGTTTATTTTCCTACATCAAACCACAACTTATGAAGACAACAGCCAACAAGACCAACAGTTGTGATTGTTTATTTTCCTACATCAAACCACAACTTTGGAATGAAACATAAAAAAGATAAGAAGTTGTGATTGTTTATTTTCCTACATCAAACCACAACATGTTGTACTGCACCTTGTTGGTGGTCTTGTTGTGATTGTTTATTTTCCTACATCAAACCACAACCGTGAGGCGGTTGAGTTTGTCGTGCGCCTCGTTGTGATTGTTTATTTTCCTACATCAAACCACAACTTAGGTAACATTCGTTCCTGTTTTCCAGCAATTTACGATGTTTCTTTAGCCTAAGAAGTGGCAATTGATGAGGTATTTCCATGCAAATATACTAAAAAAATTCCAACTGCATAGGGGCGGTCTGCACTTTTTTCTTTTCTTTTCCCCAAAAATTCATGATGTCGCCATATTGTTTGTCGGTAACGCTCAGGATGCTCACTTTCCCGGTGCTTGGCACAAGTGCTTTCACCCTTTTCACATGTACTGTTTGGCTTTCGTAGGATGCACAATGCCTGACATAGACAGAATATTGAAGCATCACGAACCCGTCTTTCATCAAATTTTTACGGAAGAGGGCGGCTACTTTGCGCTCTTTCTTTGTCACGACAGGCAAGTCGAAAAACACGAACAGCCACATGATGTGATATGCGTTAAGCCTTTCTTCACTCATGGCAGTTGCGGCAATGTCAACTTGTCCGTTTCACCCTTATAGAGTCTTAGTAACGATGCCGTTGTAACCGACAAGGCATTTTCCAATGGTCGCATCATCTTTCCTATCTTCACATCAGAGAACAAGACCCTGAGCAACGATGCCTTCGACACATTGTCCAACTCCTCAACGCCCTCAGAGAGATAGAGATGGCAGACAATATCATCGACGAAAGGTCTATAGGGTTCCATCACATCGTCGGCCAACGGAAAGGCATTGTAGCGGTTGCGGTGAAAGATGCCGAAGGCCGGGTAAAGGCCGGAGCCTATCAGCGCCCTGGCCACGGCAGCCCGCAAGACGGTGTATCCATAATTCAGGAGGTTGTTAGGTGGCGGTCCCTCACGGTCTCGCTTGAAATCTTTGTCGAACAAAAGGCTCCAGTAAATGCGTGCCGCGGCTCCCTCGCGGTTGTCTGCGTCACCCGACTTTACATTCATGTAATAAGGTTTCAGCATGCTGCCATTCTTTCCCTGGTTGTCCAACACGCTGGCCTGGTTCTTTATTTTGCTTTCCACCAACTGTTTCCACGCTCTCTTTTTCAGAGGTACCTTAGCCTCCAACTGATATTTATAACTCTCTTGTAGCGTGGTGTTCCCTTCAAGTGTCATGAGCATAGTCTTGGGCATCTGCTTTTTATCACAGAAAACCACAGCCACATTATTGTCGGCCAACTCGTTGATCAGTGGCACCGTCATACTGACCATTGGGTTTTCCACGACCACGAATCCGATGTCTTCAATGGGCCTCGTCACAGCATCCCTATTATCTTTAAAGGTGATGACCATTTGGCGGTCTTTCAGCGTTAAGGCCACAGGGGATGTCAGCATCAGCGTTTGTTTTATCATATCAACCTTTTGATTTCTCCTAATTCATTCAACTCGAAGTCGATGCCTTCGATAAGAGCGTTGAATTGTGTGTGAAGCATTCTTATTCCTGGCCGGAATAATTCATTCGAAACATATTTGCCATTCTTTTTCGTTATCTCTGTGCTCTTCCGAGCATCTTGATGATGTACTAGTTCCAATGTTCCATAATTGCAGTCGTTAACCACCATTGACGACATCCCAGTTACCTTGTAAAGTCTTTTTTGCAGGTTGGCCCTGTCCAAGTCCCATATTTCTTCTGGACTGTTCTCGTAGAGCAGCACCATGGTTCCTATCTTTAGCACATAGCGTAAGGGGAAACCGTTCTTGGTCTGTGGGATAAGTTGATTGCCGTCAACAGCATGGTCGTTGCTGCGACGATAGAATTTGGCGGCTGTAAGGTAGTTAACCAGTTCAAAGTCGCGTTTCTCCTTGCCTTTCTTGTCTTTCCCTATATAAATGGCCATCATATAATTGCGGTCGTTTGTAACATAAAACGGCCGTTTGTACTCATGCCTTGAAAGGTCGCGCTGTTGGCGGATTTGCGGAGGACGGGTGACAGTAGGAGCGAACACGCGCACCTTCTTTATGGGAATCTGCTTTTCCTCATTCATCCATATTCCGTGTTCCACAGCCTTTTTCAGCGAACCAAACTGTTTGACGGCAGTTTCCACTATCCGTTTCACCTCCTCGTCAACGATGTTTTTTACATTACTATCATCCAACATGTCGAGGCTTTTTCGCACCACGAATTTCAACTCTCCATTTCTTTCGATAGCCCCATAATGGGTGTCGTTATGGAGGGAGCCGCGTGCCGTATCTCCTTGCATAAGCACCCTGTTGCCCTTGCGGTCCTTGATAATTCTCCGTGACTGTTTGGGCATGTTGTCCTTCACATAATGTGCAACAAGCAGTTCGTCTTGTATTTTCTTTATATCGCTGACAAACGAGGGCCAGGGTTTCTCGAACACGGGTTTCTCTCCCCTGCCCTGCCGGTATTCATCAGTCTGGTGATAGAAGCGAGCCAGTTTATCATACTCCGCCTTGTCGATGCAGGCAATGGTAATGGCATCAATGCAATGGTGTACATGGTTGATGCGCTCCTTTTTCTCATATTCCTCCTGTATGCCCCATGCCTTCCTGAAGTCGGAAGTAGCAATGCCCTTGACGACATATACCTGATGGAAGACCGATTTCAGATACATTCTGGCATAACGCGAGATGACGCTGATGTCAGTGCCTTGCCTTCTGGAGAAGCCCTCTGGCACTTGTGTCATGGTGAACCGCTCATATTTGCCCCGCCAGTAGTCGCGTTGCAGTTTTAGCAGGTGTTTCCGCCTTATTTTGGCATCTTTCTCATCTTTTGAGGCACTGCCTCGGGTGCTGATTCTCCTTATCTGCTTTTCCAGCTCCTCATATTTCTCCTTCCACGGCTTTATTCTTTCGAGGATGTCCTCGTGGGCAGGCAATTGTGAAGGAAGCATTGTCTTTTTAACCTCCCTGTTATATCTGCTATTACAAAGTGTGAGGTTCATTTTGGTGCTGTCGCCACCGGCACTGCGAGGAATGGTATGTTCAATGTCGTACTTGGGGTTGGCGCCCAAGAAGTCAGAAAGCCTGATTTCCTCGCCGGTATATAAGCATTTATGGCTCTGCTCCTCCCACAGCTGATATTTCAGGATGTCGGTTTCGGTGGGATTGTCTAAATAGTTCTTTATTTCCTTTCGGCAACGTTCCCTGTCTTTTTCATTCTCGCGCTGCCAAGCCTGTATGGCATTTCTTCGATTGGCATCATTGAGATTGCGCGAGAACTCTATGTGGATTTTTGTTTCCGGGTCAATTTTCCCCTCTTTCAACAGGCAGTTGACAACCTTTCGCAAACGGAACAGCGAGTGCATTGCCATGGGGTTCTTCACGCTGTTAATGCGTGGTGAACCCAATTGGCAAAGGCCATTGGCATCGGGACGCTGCCTTGGATAAAGGTCTATCATAGAGGGATGATAGAGTTTTTCCACCTGCTTGTCGTCCAAATGGTACCATTCTTTCAGATGGTCTTTCACGCATTGCTCCAAGGTTAAGCCTCCTACATTATTTTTATTGTAAGACTGCATGATACCTATGACCTTTTCAATGGCAGCCTCGCGTGTTTCCCTGATTCCCCAGACATGTTGCGGCAACACCTCAGCAAGGTTGCCAAGGAACACGGCATGCGAATAGATGAGGCCATGGTCGCGCATATAGGGCAATATCTTTCGGATGGCTTTCAGACTAAGGGCGGCATAGTCGCCGGGCATCGATATTTTGCTGAACTTTACGGCTTGCTCTTCGTCAAGCTGCAAACGGTTCATGCCAAACTCCTTCAGTTTTTCCTCATCGTCGAAGAAGAAGAGCGCATGCCACACATCGTCGAGTATTTGGCCGCGCGTCTTGTCCTTGGCCAGCGTGTACACCTCACAAGCATGGCTGAGCCAGTCGCTGCCAAACACTTCCTCCAATTGTGCATTTACCACATTTCCAGCCACCTGCGTGTCCATCGGGAAATTGAACTTGTAAGGCTTCTCCGCTTTGTCCGTCATGCAGCAATAATTGTTCTTCCCCGCCAATTTCTTGGCAATGTCCTCAAAGTTGAAATTACGTTTCGATTTTCTCATGAACAGCGGAATGACCTTTTGCTTTTCTTCCTCGGTCAGTCCCCTCTCGCCGTTTTCATAGAGGGTGTTCACCTGCACTCTGATGCTGTTGAGAAACTGATACATGCGAAACTCCTCGTAAAGCGGGTGCGACGACGGGCATCGCGGTTTCCCCTTTTCAAAAGTACACATGCCCACCTGTCCCTTCTGCGACTTCAACGGCCGTTGGAAGAAGATGGCCCTTTCCAGATTCTTCACCAACTCTGGCTCAAGCTGCTGTTTTTGGCAGATGGCATGAAACTCCTTGAGGTAATGCTCCTTGCGCGAGGTGTATTTATTCCTGATTTTCTTTCCCTGCTGGTAGAGAAGATAAAAATATTCGCCGAGGAACTGGCAACCGGCTTTCTCTATTTCGTCAGTCAGTTTGTCGATGTCTTCTTTCACCACGCCTTCTGACTCTTTGGAGGTTTCCTTTCTGTTGCTGAGGAAGCCGCGACGCTGGGCCAGGTGGTAAAGGGCACGGCCCAAGATATAACGCTGTGTGAGGTCGGTAAGGTCCAGTTTCCTGTTGAGGCACAGATACCTGAACTTGTAAGGGTTCACATTCTCCGTGTCGTCTGTCCGTTGCCAAGCCATGAAGGCCTCACTGTCTGGATAGACTTTCTTTAACCTCCATTGCCGCAAGCTATCGCTGTCGAGTGGCGGACAAAGATGGTTTTTGCTCAAGATGGTCAGCAGGCGTATCTTCCTAATCTTCCTACGCCAGTAGGTTTTGCGTTGAGATCGGAACCCCGTTCGTTCCAATGCCTTGGAAGACTCTATTCCTTTTTCAATTTTCACGCCTTCGGCAAAGATGTTGACGCCCTTTTCCACAAGTGTTGTCACACCGTCTTGTTTTTCCACAATGGCCCATCCAAGGCTGTTCGTGCCAGTATCGATTCCTAGTATTTTTTCCATTTTCAAAAGGTTAATGTTAAAATTTTCGGTAAAAGTACGGAATTATTTTGATATTACAAAAAATATTTATACTTTTGCACTCAAAGTAATAAGATTTCCTACATCTTATCACAACAAGGCCTTAATGGCCGAAGGGTAAAACCTATACTCCCGCTTCGGTGGGAGTTTTTTTGTTGGCCTCACTATAACATTTATAATCTTTACGCAAGAAACGCAGCCATACGGTTTATGCTTCTTCGTTTCTATTTGGTGATCATCGCCAAAGGGCAACGCTTCAGACACCCTTTATTTCAAGTGAGCTTTTTCGCCCTTTAATGCTATCTGTTTATTATTTCAGGTGGCGAAATGAGCAATATTTTGTTAAAAATTTGGGAAATTTCCATGAATTTTTGATATTTCGGGATTTTTTTGCTAATTTTGCACATGCTCCTTTTTGACGGGAGTTATTCCTTTAAAAAGATCATGCCATGCAAAAGAGTAAATATTTAGTGGTGAACGACCGCGACAAATTATGGGGCCTTACAGTATGCACGGTGGGCTATGAGGAGCTGATGCCGGGCGACCCCTACCCTACGCAAGGCCATGCCGACGGCTATTATTTCAACATTGCACAGGGAAGAGTACTGACCGAATATCAACTGCTTTATCTCACTGAGGGCGAAGGGGTGTTCACCTCGACAACCCTCGGCAAGGAGGTGCCGCTGAAGGCCGGCGACCTGTTCCTGCTCTTCCCCGGCGAGTGGCACTCCTATCATCCGCTGCCGCAGAAGGGGTGGAAGAGCTATTGGATTGGATTCCGCGGGCGCAACATGGACGAGCGTGTGCGCCACCGCTTCCTCACTCCCGACAAGCCCATCTACCACGTGGGGTTCTCGGCCGAAATAGTGAGGCTCTACAACAACGCACTCAAGACGGCCATGAAGGAAGCGGCCTATGCCCAGCAGGTGATGGCGGGAATAGTGAACCACATGATTGGGCTGATGTACTCGTTGGAACGAAACATTGAGCTCAACATGCAGGGGCACTCCCACGTGGACATGGTGAACCGCGCCAGGCTGCGCATCAGGGAGTCGTTGGAAAGCGAACTCACCATCCAGCAGATAGCCAGCGATCTGGGCGTGAGCTATAGCAGCTTCAGAAAGCTGTTCAAGGAGTTCACGGGCATTTCGCCCTCGCTCTACCAGCAGGACCTGAAGTTGCAACGGGCAAAGGAACTGCTCACCACCACTCAGCTGAGCATCAAGGAAATAGCCTACAGGCTTAACTTCGAATCGCCCGACTACTTCTCGTCGAAATTCCGAACGAAGACGGGGTGCAAGCCCAGCGAATTCCGATGCGCGGGGGCGGCAGGACCCAAATCGCAGGAAAACGGGAAAGAGGAGACAACGGCCTGAGTTTCCCTTAGGGAAGATTCTGGGAGTCTTTGTCTCAACTCCACCAAATCAACTTCATACAAAAGAACATTCATAAAGTAAAAGAATTATGCAAACGAGAACAATGATGGCAGCCCTGCTGCTTTTTGCCGTGTCGGCATCGGCATCGGCCATGATGAAAGTGAAAACCGCGAATTCAAAGTCAACGGGCGTTGCGAACGTTGCGAAAAGAGAATTGAGAAGGCCGCCAGGGCCGTGGAAGGCGTGAAGACAGCCGACTGGGACCAGGTGAGCAAAGAGATGGTGGTGACCTTCGACACGAAAAAGACCAATGTGAAAGACATCCAGAAAGCCATTGTGGCCATAGGTTTCACCGCAGGAAAGATGAAACCGGAGGCCGGCAAGGAGCAGAAACACGACCCCAACTGCAAGGAGGGGTGCGAGGATAAGAAATGACAAATGGAGTGATTGCTTATAATGAGAACGGGGCGCAGCCAAGCTGCACCCCGTTTTTTGGCCTCCTGCAACACTCATAGGAGCCGATGCCTTAGGAGCCGACGCTTCCATCTATTATTATGAGTGTTTTAGTTAGTCCGACGCGATAGGAGCCGACGCTTCCAAGCGTCGGAACTGACATAGTGTTCGGAGTTTTTTTAGTTAGTCCGACGCTCGGAGGCGTCGACTCCTATTGAGGCGGGACTGACATAGTGTTCGGAGTTTTTTTAGTTAGTCCGACGCTCGGAGGCGTCGGCTCCTAATGCGTCAGCTCTTATTGGGGCGGTTTCTAACGCGGCGGTTTTTATTATGTCGATTTTTTACGTCGGCCCCTATCGATATGAACGTGGATAGAAATTATGAAAAATCTTGACAATTTTTTTCAATATTTTGACAATTTTGTAATGTATTGATAATCAGGAGGTTCAAAATACCGCCGAGTTTGACCGCAATTTGAGGGGAGAGATACGCCAAATCTCTCCCCTCAAATTGGCATATTTCTCCCTTCGATTTGCGGTCAAGCCTATTGAGATGTCCAAAATTCCTTGAAAAATCTTGACAAAACAACACGACGTGGAAAGAGTAACAATGTCGGAAAAGTGCATGTGAAGAAATGACCGGTGCACAACGAAGCGAGGGCGTAACAGTGAACGCAAACCAAAAAAAATCGTCAAAGAGAGTGAAGGTTCGAAAAAAAAGTGTACCTTTGCAAAAATTTTTCAAATAGCAAGTCAAGGGGTGTCTGCCGTGGGCAGGCTGAGATAAGACCCTAAAACCTGATACGGGTAATGCCGGCGTAGGGATGGACTCTCTGAAAAAAAAGAAAAGTTGAGATTTTGAGAAAACCGGAATGGTTGACCACAACAGCCCATTCGCTTTTCCGCCTTTCCCTTTTCGCTTTTTCGCATTGGAAAGCCCCCGCCCCCCAGGAGAAGATTGTACACATATATTATTTAAGACAATGAAAAAGAGCAAGAAACTTTTGGCGGTTGCCATGGCCTGTGCCATGCTGCCTGCTGCTCAGTCGGCCAAGGCCGGCGACGAGGACACGTTGCGGCTGGAGAAGTTGCAAGAAGTGGTGGTGAAAGGCGTATGGGCGCCCAAGCATGCCCCCTTTGCCGTGGCCAACATGAAGAAAAAGGAACTGGAGGACTTTTCCAAGACGGGCCGCGAGCTGCCCTTCCTCTTCTCGCAGACCCCGGGTGTGCTGGCGTGGGGCGAGAACGGCCTGGGCACCGGCACCGTGAGCATGCGCATCAGGGGTGCCGCCGGTTCGCGCATCAATGTGACCATCGACGGCGTGCCGCTTAACTCGCCCGAAGACCAGACCGTGTTCTGGGCCAACATGAACAGCTACGGCTCACTGCTCGGCAGGGCGCAGATACAACGTGGCGTGGGAACATCGACCAACGGCGACGGCGCGTTCGGCGGCACCGTGGCCCTTTCCACCAAGACGCCGTCGGAACGGCCGTCGGGCGAGGTGTCGGCCAGCTACGGCTCGTACAACACGCTCAACGTGGGCGCGCAGTTCTCCACCGGACTGCTGAAAGACCATTTCATCATTGACGGCGCCTGGCACCAGACCACCACCGACGGCTTCATCGACGGCACCGGCGGGCGTAGCGGTTGCTACTACGGCGGCGTGACCTGGCAGAACGACAACCTGGCCATTCGCTACAAGAACCTCGGCAACTACGAAAGAACCGGACAGGCCTGGAACGGCGTGACGGCAGGCACCAACGACCTGAGCATCATGGACGGCACCTACGGCTCGAAGACCGGCATACGCACCTATAAAGACATGTGGAACGCCGGACTGGGGAAATACAACTCGCTCTATGAAGGGCTGACCATCAACGACGACGGCACCTACACCACCAGCCGCTACCAGATGTATGGCAACGACGGCCAGCCCACGAAGCTATGGGACAAGACCACCGACAACTTCTGGCAGAACCACAACATACTCTCCTCTGCGTGGAACATCAACGACGAGCTGAGCGTGATGGCCACCGCCCACTACACCTACGGCCACGGCTACTACGAGGAGTTCAGGGCCGACAACAAGCTGAGCAAGTTCGGACTGACCGCCACCGACGACGACGGCAACAACATCAAGCGTGCCGACTTTGTGCGCAAGAAGGGCACCACCCAGCACACCTACGGCATCATGTACACCATCAACTACAAGAACGAGCACATCGACCTCATCGGCGGACGCTCCGTCCAGCGGTTCGACGGCAGCCACTTCGGGTTCCTTAACTACACCAGCAACCCCTTCGTAAGGAAAAAATACCTGGCTGGCGGCAGCCACAGATACTACGACTCTGACGCCACGAAGGTGGACTACAGCAACTTCCTGAAAGCCACCGTACACATCAACCCGAAGTGGGACGTCTTCGGCGACCTGCAATTCCGCTTTGTGAGTTATAAAATCAATGGTTATAACGACAAATTCTACGACGACGCATCGCAGCTTTACAACCAGCCGCTCGACATCGACAAGAAGTACGGATTTTTCAACCCCAAGGGCGGAGTGAGCTGGCACCACGGCGGGCACAGCGCCTACCTGTCGGTGGCCCACAGCCATCGCGAACCCGAGCGCAACAACTTCACCGACAACGGCAAATATCCTGCTCCCAAAGCAGAGCAACTCACCGACTGGGAGATGGGCTACGAGCTGAACCTCGACCACTTCAACCTGGGCCTTAACCTTTATTACATGGACTACACCAACCAATTTGTGCAGACGGGCGAAAAGAGCGACATCGGCGAGAACCTGACCACAAACATCAAGGACTCGTACCGCACGGGCGTGGAGCTGAGCGCCTCGTGGTCGCCGCTTTCATGGCTTACCATCGGCGGAAATGCCGCACTGAGCGAGAACAAGCTGAAAGACTTTGAGGAAGTGGTGGAAGACTGGGACAACTACGACACGGGCACCCGCACCATCCACTACGACGATGCCCAGCTGGCCTTCTCGCCGTCGGTCATCGCCAACGCCTTCGTCAACCTGCAATGGAAGGGGTGGCAGGCCACGTGGCACACCAACCACGTTAGCCGCCAATACCTTGACAACACCGAGAACCGCGACCGATCGCTGCCCGCCTTCACCACGTCGAACGTGAGCATGAGCTACCAGTTGCCATGGAAATGGCTCGGAATAAAGGAAACCATTGTGGCCTTCAACGTCAACAACGTATTCGACGAGCACTATGCACAAAGCGGGTGGGTGTATTCGGCCATTTACGAGAGCGGCGGGCACGGCAACGACAACCGCTATTACCAGATAGGGTTCATGCCGTCGGCAGGAAGGACGGTCATGGGGACCATCACCTTGAAATTCTAAGAACATGGACATCATAGAATGGTTGTCGGGGCACGGACTCGACGCTTTCACCACGGCCCTGGGACTGCTCTACATCTTCCTCGAATACCGGGCGAGCATCTGGTTGTGGCTGGTGGGCGTGGTGATGCCGGCACTCGACATCATACTCTACTGGAGCCACGGGCTCTATGGCGACGCGGGCATGGCGGCCTACTACACGGGGGCCGCCATCTACGGCTACGCGGTATGGAAAATGAAAGAAAAAAGAGGGAAAATGTCTGTTATACATGAAAACGGACAAAAAAGCGGAGAAGAACACGAAAGGGGCATCACCCATTTTCCAACAAGGCTGGTCTTCCCCACCCTCGTGTTCTTTCTGGCGGCATGGGGGCTGACGTGGCGGGTTTTGGTGAAATTCACCAACAGCACCGTTCCCGTAATCGATGCGTTCACCAACGCCCTGAGCTTCGTGGGACTATGGGCGCTGGCTCGCAAATACGCCGAACAATGGCTGATGTGGATTGTTGTTGATGCGGTTTGCTGCTACCTCTACGTGGTGAAAGGCATTCCGTTCAAGGCAGCCCTCTACGGCCTGTATGTCGTCATCGCAGTAATGGGATACAGGAAATGGGTGAGAATGATACATCCAGACCGCCATGTTAATAATCATTAAACTTGACAAAAACAAACATTTTTTGTCACATAAAATTTGTATAGAATAACTCTTGTTTGTATCTTTGCAGTCGAAATGTATCACTTCATTGTATTTTATCTCACAATTGTGAGATTAAATAGCGAGCTCGTGAGAGCCAAGTATCCCTATAAACTTGAGTTAATTTAGTTTTAATTTGGAGCCGGCTGACACGTGAGTGACGGCCGGTTTTTCTTTTCTGTCTGCCGCAACATGGCGGCGGGATGGATTATTTCACCACCTTCCGCCCGTTGCGAATATAGATGCCGTGTTGCGATGGCTTGCTGACCTGCTGGCCCGTCATTGTGATCCACTGGCCGTTGGAGCTGTTCTGGCCGGCGCTGATTTCCCTGATGGCCACCACCTGATAGTCGATCTTCACGTCGGGAGTGATGGTCACGAAACCAGGATTCACCTCGCTCTTGTGATACTGGAAGCGCATGTAGTACACGCCTTCAGCAGGAAGGGTGATGGTGTCGTAAATGAACTCGGCCGAGTCGTGGCCCGGCACCACCTGCACCTTGTCGAGCTTGCCTTTCTGCTTTTTCTTACTATCAAGGAGCAACATTCTCACCTCGTCGGTGTAGTCGTAGTCAGAGAAATTATGGATGACGACCTTTGCCACCAGCGGGTCGAAGGTGATTTCATAGCTTTCCACGTCGAGGTCGTAATATTCAAAGTCGCGGAAACCCACTTGCTGGATGTATTCGCCGTGTTCTGCCCAGATGCTGATGTTAAATTCATCGAGCGTGCTGACATTGAAGAATATGGACATTCTTGTTTCCGAATCTCCTTCCAGGGCCACGGTGACGTAGCCGTTGGGGGCAGTGGGGTTGGGTCCGCAATACACATATAACATACCGTTGTATTCGTCGCCGCGGTTGAGCACCGTCACATTCATCTTGTTCATTCCGACATTCACCCTTCCCTCGGGCTCAATCTCCGTAATTTCAATGTCGAAAATTGGGTGGACGACATAGCTGTAGGCCAATGTGCCGTTATTATCTTCGGCGTTCAAATCAATATAATCGTAGTAACGGCCGGCTTTGCGCCAAGTTGCATCGTCGCCGTCTTCCTTTATCAGCGGCACCACTTTATAGGTTCCGGGAGTTGTGATGACGGTGTTGGTAAGGCACGAAATCGACTTCGACGAACGAGCCTGCATGGTGTATTTGGCCTCGTTGATGACCTGCCAGTCCCCGTTCTCGTCTTCCAAAGCAAGTGCCAATGAAACAACGATGGAGCGTCTATGACTATTGTAGAACTGTGCCGTCATGGAGTTGTCGGAGTTGTAGAGCCTTGAAAGATTGGGCAAGACGGGCTGCGTCACGGGAGGCTCGCCGGTGGGCGGTTGCACGCCGATGACTGCCTGCTGGAAATTGGGGAAGCCGTCGGGCGTTTCACCGGCCCCGGCCCCTGCCGTGCTATTGGGGTTGAGCACCGAAAGTTTGAAGTGTCCGTCACAATTTCCGCTCCATCCCCAATTGATGCTGAAAAGTCCGTTTCCGTCGTAACCGTCGCACACAAATTCGTGCCCGGCGTCCATGGAACTTCCACTATAAAGCACCGGCCGGTTGTTGGCCAGTTCCTCATAAATCAAGTCTTCCCACTCGGCGATGGTATAACCGGCCCTGTGCACCAACCGGATGTTCTGGTCGTAGTTAAAATAATTCTTCAGAGCATTTACGACCATTTCATTATTGGCTCCCGAGCCATCGGGGGCATAGTCCATCTGGATGCTTTGTCCGGCATAGCGCATCAGTTCGGCCACGGCGGTTCCGTCGGGGCGGTCGCTGTAGTATCTGTGATGCATGTCGTCCCAAGAGAAAGTCAGTGCCGGCAATGCCTCCACCTCAATTTTGTGAGTCCAGGTGGTATAAGCGGGCAATGGAAGCGACTCTTCGGGCCATTTATAATAATACATGACCTGAGCCATGGCCGTTGCCACGCATCCGGTGAAACAAGATTTGTTGTTATACTTCGGGCAGAGGTTCCAGTAGGGTGCGCCCTGGTCCCATTTGGTCTGTATCATAGGCTCAATGGCTGGTTTGGGAGCCCGAAGTATGCCTTCCTGGGCGGGTGTCACGCCGTCAACATTGTTTTCCTGCAACCATTTCATCTCGGCCTCAATTCCTGCCAACCATTGGCGCATGGGGTCGGGCATGGTCTCCTCGTCGAAGTTGCCGTGGTCGCAATAACCCAACAAGGTCTCGGCATTGTCGTCACCCGAAATGACGACAAAGCCCTTGCTATTGCCTGCGTTGAACACATAATAGGGCATGACGCTGTTCTGGGCAGGAGCCTTGTTGGGGCGGGCAGTCGAAATGTCGGCATCGTCGATGGTCCATCCCAGTTGTTTCATCGCCACAACGGCCTTCTGCCTGGCCTGCTGAAGGCTGACGGGGGCCGTCCATGCCATCACGAAGGCATAAAGACATACCGTCGTAAGGAATAGTCTTTTCATATCAGTTATTTATAATCGATTTATAAAAACAAACGGAAAATCGTGCAAAGTTACTGAAAAAAAATCACTTTTACAAGTATTTGCACATTTCTTTTGTAGAAGTGCCTAAAAAAGGCCGTTAGCAAGGTTTGCCAACGGCCTTGATAAAGTATCGAATTATTTACCGTGAGTTAGTTTAGGAGTTTAGAAGTTTAGGAGTTTAGAAGTTACTGATGGCGGCAGCCTTTTTCACCTTTCAATTTTAAATGGCGGCAGCAAATTTTTCACTTTTAGCCTACCCCCGGCCCCTCCCGTAAGGAGGGGAGCCTTTGGGCCGTACGTCTTCCCCCCAAGGGGGGATATGAGGGGGGCCTTCACTTTTCACTCTTCACTTTTCACTCATACACAGTGTATTGCGCCGTGCCGTCAATGATGACGCAACGGTTCTTGTCGTTCTCGGCAAAGGGCTGTTCGCGGTCGCCCTTGGCAGTAACGATGATGCGCGAGGCGTCGATGCCGTATTTGTTCACCAGCTCGTTGACGCACTCGTGGGCACGACGCTCTGAATACATCTGGTTGAGCTCGGCATTTCCCGTGCCCTTGTCAGCATATCCCACGACGTTGATCTTGGCATCGGCATGCTTTTTCATGAAGGCGGCCACGCGTCTCAGCTGGGCCGTTCCGTTCTCTTCGGGGTCGCTCATGCAGATAAGGTAGAAAATCTCCTCGTGCAGCTTTTCGGTCTTCACCACGGCCTTGGGCTGGGGTTTTGGTTTCTCAACGACGACGGGCTGAGGCGCCGGTTGCGGCTGGGGCTGCGGAATAACCACGGGCTCGGGCACGGGGTCGGGGCGACGCTCAGGTGCTTTCGCCTTGGCGTGGCCGAAACGGAGGCTCAGGCCAAGCATTCCCGAAAACATCCAGTCGTCTTTGCCGTTGAGTTTGCCGTTGAACTCGTCGTGAAGGTTGTTGGCGTCGAATTCCAATGACAATCCCAGGGGCTTGTTCATATTGGTTTCAAGCCTCAGCCCCAGTCGGCATCCGTTGCTCCATTCCTTCACTTTCGATGTCACCACGCGCTGGGCCACCTCGTTGGGCATGGCGGCAGCCAGCGTTGCCAGCTCGTCGTGCTTGCCATATTTGGTAAGTCCGGCACCGGCCACCGCGATGAGGTTGAGCGGATGGTTCTTGTTGGAACTGAACAGATTGGTGAGATTTACCAGCACGTCGGCGTTGCCCATGATGTAGTTCCATTTGTAATCTTTGTCGAGTCCCTCAAACCGCCCTTTGGCCTTCGGCGCACTCACATGGAGGCGTGCTCCCACTTCGGGCGTGAAATAGTGGCCCAGCGAAACGGCGCCCACCGGCATGAGCAGTTTGTCAATCTTTGCATCGGTAGCCGTCCATTGCATTCCTCCTTGTAACTCCAAGAAACTGTGCGACTTGCTGTACGCACTAAAATCGCCCTGCGCCATCGAGACCAGGGAAACGAGCAGCCCTAAAGCCGCAAACACAAGTCTTTTCTTCATAGTCTTCTTTTATTAGTAGTATTTTGGCACAAAAGTAAGGAAAAAAGGTGAAACCGCCAAATAAAATATTCTTTTTTTGTTTTTACTTGTTTCTGTCTCAATAGCACCATTGCCGTAGCACTATGGCATCACGACGACAAATCATTCGTCTGGGATAGGCTCATTGCATTCTTCTATTTTTCTTCTTTCTTGAGAAGACTTTTTCCGTTCTCTCCAAGGACCATGCCTATCCAGATAATCAATTAATTGAGGTTCTTTCACTCTCTCCTTGAATGATTGAACCTTCTCAGTAAGATGGCCTTCAAGATACTGCTGTATTAAATCAAAGGCAGCATGGTAATCGCCGGTAATCGAATCTTGATTAGATAAGTACAAATAGCATTCAGACTGCACCATAAAATAATATGTATATCTATATCCATTTCCACCATTAAGATGCTTACGTTTGCTTTTATCTACGGAAAAGGCCACTTGAGAAAGTTTTTTCACCAACTTTTCATATTCTTTCCTTTTGGAAACACATACATCCTTCTCTACAATACGCTCCCGAGAACTACTATATGTCCACACAACGGAGTCGGGAAAAATAGAAGCTGTAAATGACCTGCCAATGCAACAACTCGATTGGAAATGATACTCCATTGAAGTTGTTTCCTTTTTAATGAGGAGTTCCTGAGCATTGCCTACAACAACACTACAAAAGGCAAAAATCACTGCAAGTGCTGACAATCTTTTCATCATTATCAATATTTAATGGTTCATGTATCCTCTATTTTGTGTGTAAAGGTACTGAAAAAAAAAGAAATATGCAAGAAAAGAACCTTTAAAAACCTTCTTCCACCTGCAAAACCCGCTTCACCAGTACAAAAAAGGCGAATAATGGGGATTTTTCTTGGTGAATAGCGGAAAAAGTCATACATTTGCAGACATGAAGACATGGATACGCCATGCCAAAACCTTAAAAAGAAATACTACGATGAAAAGAATTGCTTTCGCCCTGTCGCTTCTGCTTGCCACCCTCTGCCTGCAGGCACAAGTCATTCAACGCTCCGACCTGGAAAAATATACGAAGGAACGCTTCGGCGACAAACTCCTGGAGGCCGCCAGCAATATTGCCGCCAGCACGGCCCTCGACAAAAACCAGGGCATTGCCTATCAGCAGGTTATAGAATCGCCGGGGTGCAGTGCCCGCCAACTCTATGTGACCATGTACCACTGGGCGCTGGCCACCTTCCGCGACAAGCAGGCCATCGTGATGAACGACCGCGAGGCGGGCTGCATCATCGTATGGCCCACCATGTCGGACATTGTGGAGCACACCGGCACCATCAATGCCTATTCGGTGAGCATCTCGCCCATCATCCGCATCGACATCAAGGACCAGCGGGTGCGCGTCAGCTATTCCTTGCAATCGTACGACGTGCTCAACAAGGAGGGCGGCGGATGGCTGGGAATGCAAGACGACGACTACATCCGCTACATCGGGGACATGAAGCGCCTGAAAATTGACCTTACCAACCCCCTGCTCTACGACGAGCAATGGGTCATCGGACAGCATTACCCCTATGTGGAAAAAGATGCCCAGAAACGCACTTGCGCCAAAGCGCTGGTCATGGCCTACGCCTACTCTAACGTGTTGATGGACAAGGTTGTGGAGGCTGTAAGAAACGGCGTCATCGGCAACGAACACGAGGATTGGTAAGAGGGGGAATAGTTATAATTTATGAGTTATGAGTTATGAGTTATAAGTTATAAGTGAAAAGTGAAAAGTGAAGAATTGAATCTGAGTGACTGATGGCGGCAGATAAATTCTTCACTTTTTCTTTTCCCAAAATTGTCAAGATTTTTCATAAAAATATCCACCACCGGAAAGTTTGACCGCAAATTTCGAGGAGAGATTTTGAAGTTTGCGAGGAGAAATTTGCGGTCGCGCTCCCCGAAATTTGCGGTCAAACCCAGCGCGTTTTTGAACACATTGATTATCAGTAAGTTACAAAACCCCATGAAAAATGGTAGGAATTGTCAAAATTTTTGACAGTTCCTACCATTTTTCATATCCACCCCAAAAAGGGGAAAAAGAGAAGGTGGAAAGGTGAAAAACCGGCTGACGGATGCCGTCAGAAGCTGACCGTGCGCGAACCGTCGTCGGCCACTACGATGTCCACGCGAGTAGCATCTTCGGGCAGCAGTTCTTCAATCATTTCCGGCCACTCAATGAAGCAGAGCGCACCACTGTCGATATAGTCGTCGAAGCCGATGTCGTAGGCTTCCTCGACCTTTTTTATGCGGTAGAAGTCAAAATGGTAGATGACGGGCGGCGTTGTCGCAGTGGCCTCGTATTCGTTTACAATGGCAAACGTCGGCGACGTCACCTCCTCCACCACCCCCAGCTCCTGGCAGAGGGCTTTGATAAAGGTTGTCTTGCCCGCACCCATCTCGCCATAGAAGGCAAAGACGTTGCCCGCGGGCATCTGGCTTACGAACTGCCTTGCGGCGGCGCGAATGTCGGCAATGTTGTTTATCTTGATTTTCATGCAACTGATTGTTTATCTGCGCCTTGGGCGCATGGTGATGAGCGGCACCAGCATCTCCTCCATCGAGATGCCTCCGTGCTGGAACGTGTTCTTATAGTAATTGACGTAGTAATTATAGTTGTTGGGGTAGGCAAAAAAGGTGTTGCCCGTGGTGAACACATAGCTTGTGGAGAGGTTGGGAACGGGCAGCATGGCCTTGGCGGGCTCCTTGATGACGAACACCTCCTTGGCGTTGTAGCTGAGGTTCTTGCCCAGCTTGTAGCGCAGGTTGGTGTTGGTGTTGCGGTCGCCAACGATTTTCACCGGCTTGTCGGCACGTATGCTTCCGTGGTCGGTGGTAATGACAACAGTGTAGTTGCTGTTGGCCAATTGCCGGAACAGCTCCGAAAGCACCGAATGTCGGAACCAGCTGAGGGTGATGCTGCGGTAGGCGCTCTCGTTGTTGGCCAGTTCGCGCACCATTTTCGACTCTGTGCGTGCGTGGCTGAGCATGTCTATAAAGTTGACCACCAGCACGTTGAGGTCGTTCTGCGCGAGGTTGGCAAACTGCTGCATGAACCTGTCGCCGCCCACCGAGTCGTTCACCTTGTGATAGGAGAAGCTGTTTCTACGGCGATAGCGGTCGAGCTGTGTCTGGATGAGCGGGCCCTCGTTGAGGTTCTTTCCTTCTTCCTCGTCCTCGTCAACCCACAGTTCGGGAAACATCTCTGCAATCTTGTTGGGCATGAGTCCGCTGAAGATGGCGTTGCGGGCATATTGCGTGGCGGTGGGCAATATGCTCATGTAGAGCTGCTCGTCAATGTCGAACATGTCGCCGATTTCCTGCGCAAGCATTCGCCACTGGTCAAAGCGGAAATTGTCGATGACAATGAGGAACACCTGCTCCTTGTTGTCGAGCAGGGGGAAAATGATTTTCTTGAAGATATGGGGTGAGAGCAGGGGTGTTTGCGCTGCGTCGGCGGCCTTGGCCGACTGCACCGGCGCCATGCGTCCGCTCGGCCTTAGCAGGCGTGGATTTTGCGACTGTGCGGCCGGCCCTGCCAGTGTGGACATCCAGTCCAAGTAGTTGCTTTTCACGAATTTTGAAAAGCCGTTGTTGGCCTCCTCTTTCTGCATCTGGAGCATTTCGGTCATGGAGCTGTCGGTGCTGCTCAATTCCAGCTCCCACCTCACCAGCCGGCGATAGACGTCCACCCAGTCGTGCCAAGTACGGCAGTCGGCAATCTGCATGGCAATCTGTTGAAAATCTTGCTGATAGCCGCTTTGTGTCACCTCGGTGACGATTTCGCGGCGGTGGATGTTCTTTTTAAGTGTGAGCAGTATCTGGTTGGGGTTGACAGGTTTGATGAGATAGTCGGCAATCTTTGAGCCGATGGCCTGGTTCATAATGTCCTCCTCCTCGCTCTTGGTGACCATTACGACGGGCGTGGCGGGCTGTATCTCCTTGATGTATTGCAGGGTTTCCAGGCCGTTGAGTCCGGGCATCATCTCGTCGAGCAAGATGAGGTCGAACGTCTTCTGACGGCATTGGTCAATGGCATCGGTACCGTTGCTCACCGTCACCACGTCGTATCCTTTCTTGCCGAGGAACAAAATATGGGCTTTCAGCAATTCTATTTCGTCGTCAACCCAAAGTAAAAGTCCGTTGCTCATTAGAAGTCAATCAGGTGAAAAGGTGGAAAAACTAAATAATCAGAAAAAGATTTTGGTGCTCAGAAGCCCTCAAAGTCGTAATACTCGTCGTCGATGTCGGGCACCTGCGGCTGGTTCTGGGGTTGTTGAGTCTGCGGTTGCCTGGGCTGAGCCTGCGGTTGCGGCTTGGCCTGGGGTTGCTGCTGAGGCTGGGGCGTTGGCTTCGGGGCGGCCGGGGGATTGCTGCTTTGCGGAGCGGTCTTGGGCTTTTCCTCCTGCTTTTGCGGTTGCGGGCGGGGAGCCGGTTGTGCCGGGGCCTCGTCGTCATCCACGACCACGGTGCCGTCGTCTTCATCAATCACGGTGCCGTCGTCCTCAATCACGGTACCGTCGTCCTCTTCTGCGGCAGGCGGCAACACGTTGCCCTCGTCGGCCACGGGCACGGCGGGCAGCGGTGCTTCCTCAGCCGGGGGCGGCGAGTCTTCCACTTCGGCGCCTATGCCGAGATCCAACAAGGCGTCGTCGTCCACCACTCCGCCGTTGAACAAGTCTTCGCGTTCCTCGCCGTCGTCGGACTGTTGCTCCTCTATCTGCCTCTCGTATTCCACGTCCACGGGCTCGTTGAGCAGTTCTACCGTACTGATTTTCAAGGGTATGAAGTGTTCTTCGTAGAACTCCTCGTAGTCGTTGTAGCTGAACTGAGTTCCCAGCAGTTCCATGTTTTTGGTGCTTATGAGAACGGCACGGCCCTTGCTTGCCAGTTGTGCCACCGCCTTGTTTTCATAAAGCTGACGGGCATATTGCAGCACCTCGTCGTAACTTTGGAACCCGCTGATTTTCAAACGTCTCAGTCCTTCAAGCTCTTCTATTTCCAAGTCGAAATTCCTTACCAGGAAGCTTGTGAAGTTGAAGCGTGCCATTTCAAAGAGCAGCTGGTTCTCGTTGACCGAATCTGGCTGATAGACAATCATAAACACGAACTCGGTGTTTCGCTCCACCTCGAACTTTCTGGCCGCAATAGAGTCGCTGTCGCTCATCACCACGGCTCTCCTTGCCCACACGTCGTCGATGTCGAATTTTCCACCATGCAGGCGTTTTCCTGCCTTCACGCCGTTAATAATCATTCCGGCCATGTTGCTGACTTCGCTTTGAGGATACTTCTCAACCACCGTCTGCATGTCCTTCAGGCATCCTTCACCGTCGCCGGCATTGAGCTTGCTCAGTCCGCCAATGAAGATGAATTTGTCGCGGTGATAACCCAGCGGGAACCTGCTTTCCGAGAAACCGGTGTTGAAGCGCACCTCGTCGAAGCGGTCTTTCTTGAAAGCGGCGTAGGTGGCGGCGTAGAGTGAGTCCTCCATGTGCTCGCCAAACTTGGCGTTTTCCACGAAGTTGGGGTCGCTGAGCAACTGTGTCCACTGGCTTTCGGGCCATTTTTCCTTAAGCAGGGCGAGGTAAGTGTCGGCCACCTGTGGCAAATTGAGCCGTTGGTAGAGCAGCCAGAGGTGGTAATAGGCATCGTCCATGTGCTCAAAGGTCTGGTAATTGTCCGAGAGCCTTCGCAACTGTTTCTCGCTGAGTTTCAGCATGTCGAGCTTATCTTTGAAGATGACGCCGCTATTGTAGAGTCCGTCCATGATGATGAGGTTGCTGGCCTCCACGGCCTCCTCGGTGAAAGGAATCTGCGCCAGGTAATACTCCCTTTTGTGCGGGTCGTTCTGAGCGCTGTCGGTCACTTGTGAGAGCGAATCTTCAATCTCTGCAACCCTGGCAATGGAATCGCGCATCTCGTCGGTCATTTCCTCGGCCCCTGTCGGCCCGGCCACCACGGTTTTGTTGACGCGTTGCCAGTGGTCCACGTTCTCGCGCTTTCCCCATTCTTTTTGGAAAGTCTGCTTTCCCTGGCTCACGGCCATGGGGTTATAGAAGTACCAGAGGCCTTTTTCCTGCTGGGCCAGCGGTGTGTTTGTCTTGCTCTGGTTGCCACGGTTGTTTCCGTTTTTCCCTTCCTGCTCCTTGAGTTGCTGTTCGGCCTCGGCCTCCTGTTGCTTTCTTTTCTCCTCCTTTTCCTTTTTCTTCAATTCCTCAATCACGCGGTCGATGGCTTCATTGCGCTCTTTTTCGGGCAGTTTGGCGAGCCATTGCAACGAGTCTTGCAAGTGGATGGCCTCGGTGAAAGGCACCAGTTCGTCGAGTTTCTTGGAACGGTCGGCCAGCTGTTCATAGTCGTCGCGGTCTTTGTCGAGCAATCCGATGGCCTCGCCGTAGCACCTTCCGGCATCGCTGAACTTCTCCATCTGCCAGTAGAGGTCGCCCAAATGTAGTAGCAGCACGCCTTTCTCGATGCCCGAGCGCGTGGCCTTCTCGTTGCCTTTCTCGTAGGCCCATACGGCGTGGGCGGTATCTTTCTGTGCCAGGTAGATGTTTCCCATGGCGTAATACACCTGGTCGAGGTAGTCTTTGTTCTTGTCGGAGGCGGCCATTCTTTTCAGCCTTGACACCATTTTCTTCGGGTTGCCGCCGGCCATCACCTCGCTCATGGCAATCCTGGCGTTGAACTCCAGTTCGTAGGGCGGGTTCATGGAAGCCACGTGCTTGAACGCCTTGTAGGCGGCATTCTTGTCGCCCTGGGCGGCATACACCTGTCCGAGCAGAAACCACTGACGTGCCTTCTGCTTTTTCCTCATTTCGTGCTTGATGACCTTTTTCAGGCTTGTGGCGGCCTGTTCCAGTTTCCCGGTGTGCAGGTAATAGTCGGCCATGGTGTAGTCCCACTCCTTGCGTGCCCTCCAGTCGAGCGAGTCGCGGTTCATTTTGTTGATGACGTCCTCGGCATCGTAAATCCAGTCCTGCTCAATGTAGCACTTGGCGAGCCATGCGCGAGCCTTTCCATAGATGGCCGGCTGCGTCTGATAGAGGCGGCTCATGTATGCAAAGGTGGAGGCGGCCTCGTCGAAGGCGCCCTTGTGGAACTGGGAGCGCCCCATCATCATCCATGCTTTCCACAGGAAGGGGTTGTATTCACGGCGGTTGAGCCATTCAATGTCGCGCTCGGTCTTCTTGCGGTTTTTGGTCCAGTCGGGCCGGCGCTTAATGCTGTGCTGCTTAATGGCTTTCTGGCTTTTCTCAATGGCCTTGTCAAAGTTTCCCTTTCCTATCTCGCGGCTATTCTTGTTGCCCACGGCATAGAGCGGAATCATCTCGGTGTAGTTGTCTTTGTTGCCTTCTTCTTTCTCCAGCGAGCCGTCTATGTAGGCCTGCGAGCCGTTGTAGTAGGTGTTGTATTTGGCGGTGAAGGAGTGCCACCAGCGGGTCTGAGATGTGTTTTTCTCGGTAGAGCACGACGTGGCCACCACCATGACGATTGTCAGGGCGGACAAGGCGCAGACCAGCGGGCGCAAGCCTTTCGGCACGCGCACGCCCCGCCGTTGTTGGCTTCTGCCGGCATGGCCGGTGGTGGTGGTAACGTTGTTCATTGTTCGTTCATCAGCATAAAGGCATCGTCTTTCACCTGGTCGGGCAATTCAATCCCCCTCAGCGTGAGGCTCCGCGCCCAGTCTTTCACCTCGCCGGGCTGCATGGTGTAGAGCACCTCCCTGAATGCCTCGGCCTCCTGGTCGGTGTAACTATTGGAAGGGCGGCCGCCGAAGGTGTCGAGTTCCTCGTCGTCGAAGTATTCTATGTCGTTCACGGCGGCTTCCATCATGCACACCTGCTCGCATTTTTTGTCAAGAGGGGTACACGAGGCGCAGTCGCTGCCTTTTGTAATAACGTCGTTGACCCCGTCTTTATTGTGTTGAAACAGGCCGAATAATGCAGAAAAGGCCGCAAGGGCCACAAGCGAAAGAATAAGGAATGTCATCGGATGAATGCGAATGGCGGGTTATAGGAATGAATGGGTGCAAATATACAAAAAAGAATTGCGAAACGCTACAATTTACCAATTTATTATTGTTCTGATTGCGAAAAATCACCATTTTCGATTATTTCAAATGCGATAATTTACCTTTTTCGCATGGTTCCGAATACGATAATTTACCAATTTGGGCCGTTTCATTGGAGTTCGGACATTAGTAGTGAGCGGTCTGTTTCCATGCTTTTGCCGCCCTACCCATCCAGTCCGACTCCAGTCCAAGCCGCATCCGACTCCAGTCCAAGCCGCATCCGACTCCAGTCCAAACCGAGTCCGACTCCAGTCCAAACCGCATCCGACTCCAGTCCAAACCGCAGAAGGACTGGAGTCGGACGCGGTTTGGACTGGCGAGATTTGCCGTTTTGAGGGCAGAAAAACAAAGTCTTTCGTTAAGAAGTTTTTAATCAAGGCACTCACTGTCAAGGATATACAGGGGTTACAAGCGTTGCCTGAAATGCAGGACACTTGTAACTCCTGAACTCCTTTGACTTACAAACATGAATTATCCGGCGAAATCGGCCTCCTCGGTGATGGTGAATCCGGCCTGCCTGAGATGGTTCCAAAACATGGGGTACGACTTTGTGACCACGCTGGGATTGTTGATTGTCAGCGCCCCCAAGCGCAGGCAGGCAGGGGCAAAGGCCAAGGCCATGCGGTGGTCTTCATAGGTGTCGATGGGCTCGCCGGTGGGCTGGCAGCGGGTGCCGTCCCACATCAGTTCGCTGCCGTTGCGCTCTTCCACCACAAATCCCAGCTTCCGCATTTCCCTGACAAGGGCCTCCAGGCGGTCGGTCTCCTTGATGCGCAGGGTGGCCAGACCGGTGAAATGGAACGGCACATTGAGCATGGCGCAGGTCACCACGAGGGTCTGCGCCAAGTCGGGCTGGTTGACGAAGTCGTAGTCGAAGCGCGTCAGGCGGGTGGGAAAGCGTTTCAATGTCACCGTGGTGGGCACGCCCTGCTCGGTGCTTCCGAACCGTGAACGTATGCCGAGCATGGAGAAGAGGTATCGCGCCACGGAATCGCCCTGACGCGAGGCATCGGTAAGGCCCTGCAAGACCACCTCGTCGTCGGCGCCCTGCGAAAGGGCCATCATCTCGTACCAATAGCTCGACGCGCTCCAGTCGTTTTCAATGTAGTAGGGCCGCTGGCGATAACCGGTGGGCTCGGCGGCAATCACGTTGATGTCGGTCCAGTCAACCTTGGCCCCGAAATCGTGCATGGTGTGCAGCGTGAGGTCGATGTATGGCCGGGAAATAATCTTGCCGGTGAGTGTCAGTTCCAAGCCGTGCTCCATCACCGGGCCAATCATGAGCAGGGCGGAAATGAACTGAGAACTGACGCCGCCATCCATGACGACGCTCCCGCCGGCGAGATGCCTGCCTTGGATGCGCAACGGCGGGAAGCCTTCCTCGCCCAGGTAGTCGATTTGTGCGCCAAGCTGTCGCAGGGCGTCCACCAGTTTCCCTATGGGGCGGTGCTTCATGCGCTCCGTGCCGGTGATGGTGTGAATGTGTCCGGGCAGGGTGCACAGGTAGGCGGTCATGAAGCGCATGGCCGTGCCGCCGGCGCCGATGTCAATGATTTCGGGCATGTGGCGCAGCGCATCAAGCACCACGCGGGTGTCGTCGCAATCGCTCAGGTTAAGGGGCATCTGCGGGCCGCGGGCCAGGGCATTGATGACGAGCGCCCGGTTGCTGACGCTCTTAGAGGCAGGAAGGGGCACCGTGAAACGCAGCTCTTGAGGGCCGCTCAGTGTATATCTCATGTCGTTTATATTATATAAATAAGGTGTGGGGAGCTGGCGGCACAAGGCTTGTTTTGGCCATGTTGCCGAGTTTTCTCCGATTTTCTTGCAAATTTACAAAACTTTTTCGTAACTTCGCAACCTGATAGCATTATTTAATACTTCTACCATGTCTTTTCTCAGCACTCCAAACACTTCCGACGAGATGATTGATGCCGCAAAATCATCGGCCACGAAAAAGCGGAAGACTACCACCAAGCGAAAATCGACCACGACGAGCACCCGCAAATCATCGTCCGACAAGTATCAGAAGACGGGCATTCCGGGACTTTCCGTGCGCTTCAACTGGAAAGAATTTCTGGGCATCAACAAGCTTCGCCGCAAGTTCACCAAGAAAACGGGCATTCCTACCACCCAGGCTGGCATAGAACGGAAAATAGGCCGCACCATCGGCGACTGGCTGAAGGGCCTCTTCAAGTCGAAGAAAGAGGTGGAAGACTGACCATGTGCCGCTATGCCGACATCATATTGCCGCTGCCCCTTCCCGGCTGCTTCACTTACTCCATTCCGGACACGCTGGCCGGAGAGGTGAAGGAGCGTGTGCGCGTGCTCGTGCCCTTCGGCAGCAACAAGACCTATGTGGGCGTGGTGGCCGAACTACACGACAACAAGCCGCAATTTGACGTGAAGGACATCCGCCTCGTGCTCGACAACCAGCCCGTGCTCCTTCCGGTGCAGATGAAATTGTGGAAATGGATTGCCGAATACTTCATGTCGCCACTGGGCGAAGTGCTCAACGCCGCCTTCCCACAGGGAATGAAAGTGACCGGAACCTTCAAGCCCAAGACCGAAACCTATGTGGAACTGGCGCCGAAATACCGCAATGAGCAGGCCATGCACTTGGCGCTCGACATGATGGAAAGGGCTCAGAAGCAGCAAAAACTATTCATGGAATATCTCAGGATGTCGCACTGGGACGAGATGGACAACGTTTGCGAGGTGGCAAAAGACGAACTCGCCAACGCAGCACATTGCACCGCCGGCGTGATGAACGCACTGCTGGAGCGCGGATTCCTGAGAACTTACGAAAAAGAAGTGGGAAGGCTCAACAAAGGCGGTGAGCCCGACTTCAACAATATAAAGCCGCTCAACGAGGCGCAAGCCACGGCCTACAACCGCATATTGCTCCAAATGATGGGCAAGAACGTGGTGTTGCTTCACGGAGTAACGTCGAGCGGAAAGACGGAAATCTACATCCACCTGATTAAAAGGACATTGGAGCGCGGAGGACAGGTGCTCTACCTGTTGCCCGAAATAGCGCTCACCGTGCAGATGCGCGAGAGGTTGCAAAGGGTTTTCGGCAACCGGCTGGGCATCTACCATTCCAAATATTCTGACAACGAACGCGTGGAAATTTGGCGCAAACAGCTGTCGGACAATCCCTACGACATCATTCTCGGCGCACGCTCGGCAGTGTTCCTGCCCTACAAGAACCTGCAACTGGTCATTGTTGACGAAGAACACGAAACGTCGTTCAAGCAACAAGACCCCGCCCCGCGATACCATGCGCGGTCGGCAGCCATCGTGCTGGCGCAGATGTGCGGGGCAAAGACGCTCTTGGGAACGGCAACGCCGTCGGCAGAGAGCTACCAGAACGCGTTGACGGGCAAGTACGGGCTGGTGACGCTCACACAACGTTACCAGGACATTCAGCTACCGGAAATAGAGGTCGTCAACGTGGCCGACCTGCAACGGCGGAAAATGATGAGCGGCATGTTCTCGCCACAACTCCTCGCCGCCGTCAGGCAGGCCCTGGAGAAGGGCGAACAGGCCATTCTTTTCCAAAATCGCAGGGGCTTCGCACCCATGGTGGAGTGCAAGCAATGCGGATGGGTGCCACACTGCAACCAGTGCGACGTGTCGCTCACGCACCACAAAAGCCTGGGGCTCCTTTCGTGCCACTATTGCGGCACCACCTATCGCCTGCCGGCGGCTTGTCCCAACTGTGGCTCAACCGAACTGAGGGGAAGAGGCTACGGCACCGAAAAAGTGGAAGACCAGGTCATGGAGGCGTTTCCCGAGGCACGGGTGGCACGCATGGACCTCGACACCACACGCACACGGACGGCCTACGAACGGCTTATCAACGACTTCTCGGCCGGTCGCACCAACATATTGATAGGCACGCAGATGGTGACCAAGGGGCTTGACTTCGACCATGTGTCGGTGGTGGGAATACTGAATGCCGACGCCATGCTCAACTTTCCCGACTTCCGCGCCTATGAGCATGCCTTCATGATGATGGCACAGGTGAGCGGAAGGGCCGGGCGAAAAGGGCACCGCGGCCGTGTGCTCCTTCAGACCAGAAACCCGCAACTGCCCGTCATCCAGCAAGTGGTGAACAACGACTACGCCTCGTTCTTCAGCGACCTCATGCAGGAGCGCCAGACGTTCCGTTACCCCCCGTTCTACAGACTTGTCAACGTCTTCCTGCGCCACAAACAGGTGGCCGTGGTGGAGCGTGCCGCAGTAGTCATGGCGACACATCTGAGACGGCTCTTCGGCGACCGCGTGCTGGGACCCGACAAGCCCGCCGTGGCCAAGGTCAAGACGCTCAACATAAGGAAAATAGTGGTAAAACTGGAAAACGGCATCGACATGAAGCGCGCAAGGGAATGTCTGAGAAGCGTGGAGGAAATGGTGATGCAGGACCGCCAGAACAACTCCCTGCAAGTGCTTTTCGACGTGGACCCGCTATAACAAGAAAGCCTTATGCAAACAGAAATCCCCGGCCTGACAAGCAAGCCGGGGACAATGTCTGTAGAAATTCCAATAAACGGGAATTATCGGCGCAGACCGAGGGCCTTCACGATGGCGCGGTAGCGCTCAATGTCGCGGTCCTTCAGATAGTCGAGCAATGCGCGGCGCTTACCAACAAGCTTGGTCAGCGAGCGGGCCGTGTTGTGGTCCTTGTGGTTCTTCTTCAGGTGCTCGGTAAGATGAGCGATGCGATAGGAGAACAGGGCTACCTGGCTCTCAGCAGAACCCGTGTCGGCGGCCGTCTTGCCATACTTGCCGAAAATCTCTTCTTTCTTGGCTTTGTCTAAATACATAATGTTGTTGATTAATAAAGGGTTTTGAAATTACATCCTTCTGATGCCTCGTGCCTTAATCACAACGCGGAACATCGTCGAATGCATCGGATTTTCCGAAATCGGCTGCAAAGGTACGCTTTTTCTTCCATTCCCACAACTTTTTGGCTGTAAACTTTTTACATACGGCGTTTTTTCCGTACCTTTGCACCCGATTTAGGAAAATAACAAGAACCAGGAAATATATGCAAGACATCAGAAACATTGCCATTATTGCCCATGTGGACCATGGAAAGACGACGCTGGTAGATAAAATGATGCTCGCCGGACACCTGTTCCGCGACGGGCAAAACCTGAGCAGCCAGGTGCTCGACAGCAACGACCTGGAGCGCGAACGAGGCATCACCATCCTCTCGAAACACGTCTCCATCAACTATAAAGGTGTAAAAATCAACATCATCGCCACTCCGGGACACTCCGACTTCGGCGGTGAGGTGGAGCGCGTGCTCAACATGGCCGACGGATGCCTGCTACTGGTGGATGCCTTTGAAGGGCCCATGCCCCAGACGCGCTTCGTATTGCAAAAGGCCCTCCAGATTGGCCTCAAGCCCATCGTGGTGGTGAACAAGGTGGACAAACCCAATTGCCGCCCAGAAGAGGTGAATGAAATGGTGTTCGACCTGATGTTCAACCTCGATGCTACTGAGGAGCAGCTCGACTATCCCGTGATTTATGGCTCAGCCAAGAACGGCTGGATGAGCACCGACTGGAAGCAGCCCACTGAGGATATCACTCCGCTGCTGGATTGCATCATCGACAACATTCCTGCTCCCCAGCAGCTGGAAGGCACTGTGCAGATGCTGATTACCTCTCTTGATTATTCCTCTTACACAGGCCGTATCGCTGTGGGGCGTGTGCATCGTGGTGTTATCCAAGAAGGTATGAACGTCACTTTGGCGCATCGCAATGGCGAGTTGACCAAGACGAAGATCAAGGAGCTCCACACCTTCGAGGGTATGGGACGCCGACGCGTAGCTGAAGTGGGCTCTGGCGACATCTGCGCCATTGTGGGTCTTGATAACTTCGAGATTGGCGATACCATCTGCGACTTCGAGAATCCTGAGGCTTTGCCTCCTATCACTATCGACGAGCCAACCATGAGCATGCTCTTCACCATCAACGACTCTCCGTTCTACGGACAAGAGGGCAAGTATGTCACCTCGCGCCATATTCAGGAACGACTGGAGCGCGAGTTGGACAAGAACTTAGCACTGCGTGTGGATAAGGCTGATGTGGAAGGCAAGTGGATTGTTTCAGGTCGTGGCGTGCTGCATCTTTCTGTGCTCATCGAAACCATGCGTCGCGAGGGCTATGAGCTGCAAGTAGGTCAGCCTCAGGTAATCTACAAGCAGATTGATGGCGTGAAATGCGAACCTGTGGAGGAACTCACCATCAACGTGCCCACTGACTATAGCAGTAAGATTATAGATATGGTGACTCGCCGCAAGGGCGACTTGCTGAAGATGGAAGATGGTGGTGCCGATCGTGTGAACCTGGAGTTCAGCATTCCATCGAGAGGCATCATCGGCTTGCGTACCAATGTGCTCACAGCCTCAG
>JAEEGL010929409.1_pt1 | contig 85167 bp, 45 predicted proteins | sample 9134231 | NCBI WGS metagenome assembly JAEEGL01 (sample SAMN16246548, study PRJNA631951) | gut metagenome | biome: gut microbiome; feature: rumen; material: fiber-attached | host: Bos | place: Iran: Karaj | collected 2018-10
AGACTCGCAATGCTATACTCTTGACCGTGCAGCCTGCCAACCAGGTTTATCCGCTGACCCCGTATGACTACGTGGAAACCCCATGGCCTGTGTTCCCGTGGTGTTCCCTACAGGCACGAAAAAAGGAGTTACATCTTCGTAACTCCTTGATTTTCAAGTGACTCCCGCGGGATTCAAACCCACAACCTTCTGATCCGTAGTCAGATGCTCTATTCAGTTGAGCTAGGGAGCCATTTCTTAAATGCGTGTGCAAAGGTATGCATTATTTTTGTTATCGCCAAATTTTTTTCGTGTTTTTTTGATTTTTGCCTCAATTAAGGGTGGAAATGAGCAAAAAACAGGGTTTTTCGTAGGAATACACCCATTCGTTTACACTTTTCTGAGCACTCACGAGGGATATAAAAAGAAGAAAAATATTCGGCAAAAACGTTGCAAATGACAATTATTATTGCTATTTTTGCGAAATAATACCAAAATGTAAACACATGATAGACTAAAAACAACAAATCATATATTTTTATCTAATTTACTAACTAAACAAACAATGCTTATGAGAAAACTATTGCTACGCATGAGTATGTCGTGCCTGATGCTGATGGTTGCTGTCATGGCCAATGCTGCTCCTGTGACAGCCTCGTGGGATTTCAAGAATGATCTCCCAGCGGGCATACAGGAAAGCACCAACTATCAGGGTGTCGAGGCCGACATCGCGTCTACAGTGGAGGGTGTCTTCATGCATGTCGATGCTACCGCTGGAAAACTCTATTGTGTGGGGCGCAACAATGCCCAGATGAATCCTGGCACAGTATTGCAGGTGCCTGTCTCTTCCAATGACGACGTGGTGACGGTAGAGGGGTATCCCGGCTATTGTCATTTCGCAGTGGGCGGTGAAGAGAATGGCAGTGAGAGTATCGTCAATCACAAGGCCACCAATGCGGAAGTGAAACAAGGATTTGTGGAAGTGACAGCTACGCAAGGCAACAATTACATCTACACAGTGAGTGTGGTGCTCAACAAGTCGCTGACTCCTGCGGAAGACCTGATCGGAACATGGGATTATGCCGACTCAGATGTCATGGCAGCCACGGTGGCCCTCTCTGGCAGTGCTGAGGAAGGCACGGTCGAAGCTATTGAGAAAAATGGTCTCTTGATGATCGTTGCTCCCAATGGCGCGTCGTTCCGCAACAATGGCAATAATATCCAGGTGCGCAAAGGCGCCGTGTTCAAAGTGCCTGTCAAGAGTACCAGCGATGTGGTGACCGTCTATGGCTATCCCAGCTATTCATATTATACTATTGGCACCTCGACAGAGGAAATCACCAATACCCAAACCAATCCATCCACCACTTATTCACCTAAGAATGGTGAGGTGGCACAGGGATATGTGGCCATCACCTCGACCAACGACAACAATTATTTCTACAAGATAACGGTCTTGCAGAAGGCTCAGGAAGAGAAACCTGTCTTGGAGAATGTCGACGCTACCGCCACATTCCCGTTCAACCTTGGTACCGAGGGACAGACGGCTGACTTCGGTGAGGCTGCTGACTATTTCATCGCCAGCAAGGTGACATACGGCTCCGGTCTTCAGCTTTTGGATAAGAACAATGGTGGTGGCTTTGATGAGACACGCTTTATGCCCTATGACCAAAACAACTCGCCTGATGAGACCAATGTCATCAATTTCCTCATCCAGCCGAAGCACGGTCTGACATTCACTCCCACCAAAGTGGCTCTCAAGGCCACACGTTTCGGTACGGACAATGGACTGCTCGACATCGCCTGGCTCAACGCAGACGGGTCTACGGTGACATTAGCCACCGAGGTGAAGCCCAACCGCAACAGTGGCACCAATCCTGCCATTGCCTCTGAAGAAGGACAAAAATTCAGCGACCTTTCTTATGATGTGACCGGCGCTACTCCGGGAGAGGGCGCTTGTGGTCTTCAGGTCAACCTTTATCACTTGCAGAATGGCAAGCAGATAGGTTTTGCCGACATCGTCATCACGGGTCTGCTCAACGGCCAGGAGGTGGAGGTGCCCATCCTCAATGAGTTCACAGCCAATGGCACGGTCTATGTGGCTGACGATGTGTTTGAGGCCGATGGCGACGCTTTCAAAGCCACTATCGAACTCTCCAAGAAGGATCCGATGATCTCCGCTTCCAATCCGCTTACTGAGGTGACAACCATCTCTGGTGAGGTCGGTGAGATTACCTATGCAGGCGATGAGACACAGTGTGTCGTCACGATACCTGTTGTCCTCGGCGACATTGTCATCAATTATGTGGCAAACTTTGTACAGAAGCCCGATTTCACGCTCACCTATATCAACACCGACGGCTCTGTGATGGGCACTCAGACGGTGGAGAAGGACGCTGCCATCGGCGAGTTCGCTGTTGATTACTCCACAGCCATCGCTGAGGAAGGCTACAAGGTGCGCGGATGGTTCGAGAAGAAATTCTACGGTGTGAAGTACAAGGTGACCGATATCATCACAGGTGACTTGAACCTCTATGCCGTGGCCACAGAGATTGAGGGTCCGAGTCCGTTCAGAAAATACAACTTCGACCTCACGGATGTCAACTTCTATCCCGAAGATCACGAGGCGTTTGAGTCGACAGGCTCTGGCTATTGGCACGATGTGCAGCACGGATGGGCTTTCGGCAATGGAGACCGCATCACACTCCTTGTGGGTGAGAAAGCCAATATCATGGTGACCAATTGTAAATATTCTAATGCCAATGCTCAGCTCGTCTTCAAGAATGAGCAGGGTGAGGAGGTAGGCCGTATTCCTGGTGTCAGCGAAGGTGACGGCGAGATAGCCGGATTCATGTACGAGGGAGCCGCCGGCAAACTCTATATCGACATCGAGTCGGGTGGGGCTGTCTATATCCACAGCATCCGCATCGTCAACACTAGCGAGACCAACTACGCCAGCCAGGGCAATTGGTATTTTGTGAAACCAGGCGACGCTACCAGTCTGATTGACGTCATCGATTATGTCAATGGTGTCAATGGCGACAGGGCTGCCGAGCGCTCCTTCATCTTCCTGCCCGACGGCATCTATGATCTGGGCGAGACCGTTCTCACGGCCATCAGCGGACATAATCTGTCGCTCATCGGTCAGTCGACAGAGGGCACGATTATCAAGAACGCACCCGACCGCAGTATCGAGGGCATCGGTACCACCGCCACCCTCGTCAACTCAGGACAGAACCTCTACATGCAGGACATCACCTTGAAGAATGAACTTGACTACTATGGTGCTCAGTCGTCAGGGCAGGCTGGCGGACGCGCTGTGTGTCTGCAAGACAGAGGCGACCGTGCCATCTTCAAGAATGTGAAGATGCTCTCGTATCAAGACACCTACTACAGTCAGAACACCAAACAGTCGTATTGGGAAGACAGCGAAGTGCATGGCACCGTCGACTTCCTCTGCGGTGGTGGTGATGTGCGCTTCCAGAATGTCACCATCGGGCTGGAACCACGCAATCTGAATGGTACCGGCGGCCGCACCATTTGTGCGCCTACCACACAAGGTGACTTCGGCTATGTCTTTGACAATTGCAAAGTGGTGGACCTTGCTGAAGGCAAAGGCGACTGGAACTTCGGCCGCACCTGGCAGAACTATCCTATCGCTGTCTATCTGAACACCACACTCGATGCCAATGCGGAGAAAACGCTCGTTGGTAGCCGCTGGACACAGAAGGGTATGAACAACAAAGACCCGAAAGTCTTCGGTGAGTATGGCACGATGAACGAGGCTGGTGAGAATATCACACCTGCCAGCAACATCATCACTTCTTATGGTGGAGAGTTCCAGACCATCCTCACTGCTGAGGAGGCTGCCGCTTACACCTATGACAAGATGTTCAAGGAGAATGAGAACGCCTGGGATCCCGCAAGTCTGACCGTTCAGGTTGCCGCTCCAAAGGCTTCCTACGCAAACGGCCAACTCTCTTGGGAGGCTGTGGATGGCGCTATCGCATACGCAGTGTTCAAGAATGACGTGTTCGTAGGTCTGGCGGACGCTGCCACCACCACTTGCGAGGTGGAGATGGGTGCCAACGATGTGCTGAGCGTGCGGGCTGCCAATGCTATGGGTGGTCTCGGTGAGGCTGCAGAAGTAGAAGGTGTCACCTTGATCCTTGACGAGAATGCAGAAAACGTGCTGCCAACAGAACGCACATTGGTCAGCGAGGTGAAGACTAAGCGCACACTGGTAGGTGGTGTGTGGAATACCATCTGCTTGCCTTTCGACATCACTGAAGAGGATATGGCCGCTGAGGATCATCCTTTCCACAATGCTCAGATCATGGAACTTTTCGACGCAAAATACGATGCTGCCACCAACCATCAGGAGGTATCTTTCAATACGGTTCATGAGATGGAAGGCTGTATGCCATACGTCATCAAGGTCGACAATGATGTGGTTGATCCTTCATTCTTCGACGTCACCATCATCGGCGAAGGGGAAGGTGTGCTCTATGCAGGCAACTGTGTCATGAAAGGTCTGTTCAACCCACACGAGTTCACAGAGGCTGACAAGAGCATCTTCTTCCTGGCTCCAGGCAATCGGTTTGCCTATGTCGCTGAGCCTGGTGTCATGAAAGGCATGAGAGCTTATTTCACCCTCTCTGAGATACCTGAGAGCCAGCTGGCCACGATGCAGGTCACCATCGGAAGTGTGGATGGCATCATCTCTGTCACTACAGCCCCTGTCGACGGAAAGATTTATGACCTCCAGGGACGTGAGCTCAATAAGGCTCCACAGCAGGGAGTGTATATCAAGAACGGACGTAAGTATGTAAAATAATTATTCACAATAAAACGAACGAATATGAAAAAAGTATATGTCATGCCGACAGTGAAAATGATGTGCGCTGTCATGAAGTATCAAGTACTCGCCGTATCAGGCGATATGACCATTGGTTCACAGGATCTCGGTTTTGATGGCATCTTCGGAGGAGGAAATCCTGGCGATGCTTTGTAGCCGAAACCAAATCCCTCAGATAGAAAAACGCCACCCGGGCTCGGGTGGCGTTTTTCTATCTGAGGGATTTGTCAATTGTCAACTGTCAACTGTCAATTGTCAACTGTCAACTGTCAATTGTCAACTGTCAACTGTCAATCTTCATTGAAACTCTCTGATCCTGATGTCGATGTTGGTGCCTTCCAGGGCTTCGAGCATGGCTTCAGGGTCGGTGTCGCCATAGTGGTAGGGGAAGAGCACTTTGGGCTGCACCATGTCGACAGCATGACGCAGTTGGGCGGGCGTCATCGTGTAGGGCTGGTTGCAGGGCAGGAAGGCGATGTCGATGTCTTTGATGTCGTTCATCTCTTCGATATCTTCCGTGTCGCCGGCGATGTACACACGCAGGCCATCTACTTCCAGGATGAAACCATTGTCGCGGCCTTTAGGATGAAATTGGGTGTGTCCGGGGGTCGTATTGTAGGCTGCCACGGCATACAGCATGATATCGTCAGCGATACGCAGGGTGTCGCCGTTGCACATCACTTCACCGTCGCCCAATATCTCGGCAGAAGAGGGGTTGGTCACGATCACGGTCGATTCTTTGCACAGGTCTTCTACCGCCTGGGCGTCCAAATGGTCGTAGTGGTCATGGGTGATCAAGATCAAGTCTGCTTTCTTCATTTTGGTGTAGTCGGTCACGGGAGGTGTGCCGCTGATCACGGGGTCTACTTGGATGATACGTCCGTCATAGACGATCTCCATACTGGCGTGCTTGATGGGGTTGACCTGAAAAGTCTTGCCCGATGGGGTTTTGAATGTATCCATATATATTCAGATTTTTTGGGTTTGTCAGCAAAGGTAATCAAAATAAATGAAATATCCTTCCATTTCTCATTTTATTCCCTCTATGGTGTTGGCTATCTTGTCTACGTTCATACTGCGGGCGCTGGCATCGAAGATGTCTTTGTAGACACCACCTTGTTGGTACACCTCATTGGGTCGTCCGCCCTGCACCACGTGGCCCTCTTTTAGCACATAGATATAGTCGGCGTCGATGATCTGTCCGATGTTGTGTGAGATGATGATCACCGTGCGTCCGGCCTTGATGGCATCAATGCTGGCTTTGATTTGCTCTGTGGCGATGGCGTCGAGACTGGCGGTGGGTTCGTCAAGGAAGATGATGGGTGGGTTTTTGATAAACATCCTTGCGATGGCGATGCGCTGTTGCTGGCCACCACTCAGTTGCAGCGCCTGTGTCTCAAATCCGTTGGGCAGTTGGGCTATCTGATCGTAGATATACGCCTGTTTGGCGGCTTTCACCACCTCTTCGTGGGTGGCGTCAGGATGCCCATACTTGATGTTCTCCTCTATGGTGCCGTCGAAGATATGGTTTTTCTGCAGCACCAGTCCCACGTTTTCTCGTAGCCACTGGGTGTCCCACTCACTCAGGTCCACACCGTCGAGGGTGATGCTTCCACGGTCAGGGTGATAGAATTTGTCGAGCAGGTTGACAATGGTGCTCTTACCGGCTCCGCTGAGACCTACCAGAGCGGTGATTTTGCCGCTGGGTATATGCATGGAGACATCAAAAAGGGCCTGGGTGCCGTTGCTGTAGGTGAAGTCGACCCCGGATAGTTGGAAGTCGCCTTTCACTTCTGCAGGATGGTGTTTGCCCGTGTTCTCCACTTCGCCGTCGGCATGCAGAATGCCGAAAAATCCCTCGGCATAGATGAGTGCGTCATTCATGTCGTCGTAGATGCGGTGGAGCTGCCGGATGGGAGCGCTCACATTGGCGAAGAGCATCACATGATACATGATTTTTCCGATGGTCATACCGGGGTAGTCGATGAGCACCAAATAGGCTGTGAGGATGATGATGAGCACGGTGCCGATCTGTTCGAGAAAACTCTTCAGGCCATTGAACATATAACTCTGTTTGCGGGTGTTGAGTTGCAGGTCGGTCATCGTGCGCTGGATGTCGGCTTGTCTTTCGGCTTCTATCTTCTCGCGGTTGAACGATTTGATAACGGTGATGCTTTCGATGATGTTGAGGATGCTCTGGCTCACAGCCTGATGTCCGCTGAAGATGCCCCTTCGTCCCCCTTTCATCCGTTTGGCCTGGATATTGGTGACCCAGAAGTAGATGGGAACGATGCAAAGAGCCACGAGTCCTACGTACACGTTGGCCATGAACATCAGTATCAGGGCGAGGATGGCACTGGTGAAGAGGGGGAGGATTTCAATGAAGAAGTTGTTGACCGTATTGCTCAGGCTCATGATGCCACGGTCGATGCGTGACTGCAGTTTGCCGGTCTCATTGCCTTCAGAGGTGAAAAACGACATCCTGAACGACAGCATCCTCTTCACGACGTTCACCGACAAGTCGCGGCTCACAAGGATGCGCATACGCTCACCATAATAACGCTGGAAGAAAGTGACAAGAGCGGCCACCACCTCTTTGCCCAAAAGGATGATGCTGATGGTGGTGAGTATGCGCACCGCACTTCCCCATGAGAACTCGGGCTGTTGGATGAGGGCGTTGATGGCGTCGACGGCGCGGTCGAGCACCACGGCATTGACCTGTGCCATCAGTGACCCGACAAGCGTGAGCGCCAATGTCACGCTGATCAACCACTGGTAAGGCAACACAAAGGGCAAGATATTCTTCAGCAGGTCAAGGATGTTCATCTTGCCTGTCGATTCTGTTTTCTTCTCTTCAGTCATCTCTCAACTTTCATTTTTCATTTTTCATGTTTCATCATCCATCTCATCATCCAGATGGTCATTCCATAGATAGTGGTTGGTCTCTTGCATCAAAACCTTGCTGAGGAAGAGCAGGGCCAGCAGGTTGGGGATGGCCATCAGGGCATTGAAGCAGTCGGCCATGTTCCATACGATGCTCAGGCCGATTACGCTGCCACCAAACACGGCGATGATATACAGCACGCGGTAGGGGAGGATGCACTTGCGGTTGAGATATTCGACGGATCGCTCTCCATAATAGCTCCAGCCTAAAATCGTGCTGAACGCAAAGGTGAACTGGCCTATGTTGAGCAGGGTGGACCCTACGTAAGGTATCTTTGAGAATGCGCCTTTGGTGAGTGTGGCACCGTCGGCGAAGTTGATGTCGGGGTGGGCGAGGGCACTGCTCACAATCACCAGTCCTGTCATGGCGCAGATCACCACCGTGTCCCAGAAAGTGCCGCTGCTCGACACCAAGGCCTGGCGCACTGGGTTGCGTGTCTGTGCCGCTGCTGCCACAATGGGGGCAGATCCCATACCCGACTCGTTGGAGAACAGACCGCGTGAGATACCATAACGGGCTGCGATCATAAAGGTGCCTCCCACAAAGCCTCCACCAGCTGCGGCAGGGTTGAACGCCGACTCCACGATCAGCTTCAGGGCGGGCCATAGGTAGTGGCCGTTGACACAGAGAATGTAGATACAGCCTACCACATAAAAGATAGCCATAAACGGCACCAGCGCGCTGCACACCCGGGCGATGCTCTTCACACCACCGAGGATGACCGCGGCAGTCAGAGCACAGACGACACCACCCACCAGATAGGTGGAGATGTTAAACGTCTCATTGGTGAGCGTAGAGATGGCGTTGGCCTGTACTGTACAGCCGATGCCGAAGGAGGCGATGGTGCAGAAGATGGCAAAGAGCACCCCCATCCATTTCCATCCCAGCCCCCGTTCCAGGGCATACATCGGACCGCCCAACATCTGTCCGCTGGGGGTCTTCACACGATATTTGATAGCCAGAAGTCCCTCGGCGTATTTGGTCGAGATGCCAAAGACACCCGTCAGCCAGCACCAGAACACCGCGCCGGGACCTCCCAGGGCGATGGCAGTGCCCACACCTACGATGTTGCCCGTGCCGATGGTGGCTGCCAGGGCGGTGGCCAAGGCGCCAAACTGCGACACGTCGCCCGTCGAGCCGGGGTCTTTGGTCACAGACAGTTTGATGGCCTTGAATATTTTCCGCTGGGGAAATTTCAGGATGATGGTCAGATAGATATGAGTGCCCAGCAGTAGGATGATCATGGGCCAGCCCCATAATACACTGTTGATACTGCTGATGATGTCGTTGATGGCGTTCATGGAATGTTTTCTTAAAAATGTACGTCTACATAGGGATAGCCCATCGCCTGAAACAGTTTGGTCATCTGTTCCACAGCGTTGAGCTGGGCGATGTTGATGTTTTCTGTGGTCAGACAGCGCGAGAGCATCTTGCGGCGGGCTTGTTGGTAGAGTGCCTCACGTGATACCTGGTCCCAGGTGCCCGACTCGTAAAACGCCTTGGTCTTCGCCTCGTCGATGAAGTCCTTGTCGAGCATGATGATATGGGGCAAAGTCACGTCCACGGTGTCACCATCCATTTTCACCCAGTCGTCAGCGGCTTTCCTCAGGTCGATGCCTAAACGCAGCGTGCCATAGTAGATGCGTGTCAGCCGGCGGTCGCTCCCTATCAGGCGTGTGGCGGTGGTGTCGGCCAGTTCCTCCACGTCGATGGTCAGAAATTCCCACTCACCTGTCTCTTTCACTGATTTGATCTGTGTGGGTGTCACGCTGATTTTGCCATTGGGCTCTTCTTTTGTCTCGCCTCCGCCTCCTCTCCCTTTCCAGGCCAGCACGGCCACCAAGGCGATAAAAGTGGCGATGGTCACATAAGTGAGTATTTGACGGGCCATATAGTTAGACTCGTTCACGCTGCCGAAATTGTTGTGTCGTCCGCTCATTTTCCTGCTTTGTTAGTGTCATCGGTCACTCTCATCGATTTTGAGGTGAATCCTTTTCTGAATGTGATGGTGATATCTTGCTCGTCGAAGCCCAGTTGCGTGATGATAGGCACCAAAGTGCGTGCGGCGCTCTGGCGGGTGCGCTCTTCGATGCCCAGTTCTGGCACCGACTTGAGTATGCTCGCGCGACCCTGTTGTTCATATCGGGCCAGTTCTTCGTCAGAGAAGTTGCTGCGAAAAAATGCCACGTAGGAACTGATCTCGTCATGGTTGATTTTTGAGCTGGTCAGTGCCACCTCGGGGTCGGGTAGGGTGATCTCCACTTTGCCTTCATCGTAGAATACGTCTTCGGCGGTGAATTTGCCAAAGTCAATATAGCCTTTGAGGGTGGCGTCGATAGGGATGGCGATTTTGCGCTCACCCACAGGCAGGTTGATATTGAAATCCTGTCCTAGGATGCTGCCTTTCAGACTGGCTTGGTCGGCATGGGTGACGATTTTGTGCACCTTCACTTCTGCTGCGTATAGCTTGGAGCATTTCTGTATGTTGGCCACCAACAGTTGGGTAGTGTCGATCTTGGCACTCACATCTTCCACGTTATTGGCTTGGTCGCCCTCGCCCTTGCACGAGAGCAAGAGGGGCACCAACATCGCAAGGGTCAATAATTTTCGCATGTCAAAATGTATTTTGTAGGGGTTGGCCTTCTCACTATGGATGGCCCTGTAATTATGCACCGCAAAGTTACATTATTTTACTGGAATAAACGAACCATTGCATTTTTTTAACTCATCTTTCATTATCACGACCATTTTGGCAACTTATTTCTCCGATTGTTTGGCGGTTTGATTATTTTTCCCTAAATTCGCCACCCAATTTGAAACAAGTAAAAATGATGGCGAATAATAGTCAACTAAAAGAACCATGTCCTTCCTTACCCGAACATATCCATTCAAACAGAGAGATCACAGGCTGAGAGATAGTGTCGCCTATGGAGTCATCATTTGGGCCATTCTTTATCTGTTGCAACCCTTTGGCTTCAGCCATTACGGTGGCAACAAGTTCATCGTGGCGTTATTGTTCGGACTGGTCACTACCTGTTGCTGTGCGTTCTATACCGTGCTGGTCTTCAAGCGCCTTACCCAGCATATTACACCTTGGCGCATTTGGCACCATGCCTGTGCCGTGTTTGGACAGATTTTACTGATTGCCGTTTGCAATTTCCTCTTCTTTACCTTCATTTTTCATGCCCCCATCAACCTGCTTTCTTTCTTCCTGTTTTTATATTGGACGGTCATCATCGGCGTCATCGTATCCGCCCTGACGATAGGTGTAGAGTACAATAGATTTCTGAAAGACAGGATGGAGGCCTTGTTGAGCAATACGACGGAAGAGCAGAAAGATGTCAGCATCACCATCCACGACACCCATGTCCGGGGCCATGACCTCTCCATTCCCATCAATAGTCTGTTGTATATTGAGGCGAAGAAAAACGATGTGTCGGTCTGCTATCTCAAGGACGACCAACCTGTGACTGTGGAGTTGCACACCACCCTGACAGCGGTGCTCAGCGAACTGCAAGACTATGAGAATATCTTCCAGTGCCACCGCTCGTTTATTGTCAATATCAACAACATCACCTCTGCCCAAGGCAATTCCAATGGCTATCAGTTGACCCTCGGACCAAGCACCGCCACCATTCCCGTATCGCGCTCCTATGTGCCTCAATTAAAGGCTTTTATAGCTTAGTCATTCGTCATTTTTCTTAGTCACTCGTCACTGGCCATAGCTGTCTGTCAGTAGTTTTAGCTGTCTGTCACGGAAATTTGGAGGGCTCGTTTTCCTGTCGTATTTTTGCGGCATGAAACATCGACTGATAACTCTCATCATCGCCCTGATAGCGGCTTACAACATGACGGCGCAAACCGTCATCTCAGGTGTCGTGACCGACGGACGGCAACCGCTAGCCGGTGCCAATGTTTTTATATTAGGTACCATAGACGGCTGCCTTGCCGACTCATTGGGCGCATTCTCTTTTACATCATCCATGACAGGCGAAGTGTCGCTGAAGGCATCGTATATCGGTTATGAAGATTGGACGCTGACAGCTGATGTCAATCAGTTGGGGCACGTCACGGTGGTGATGAAAGAGCGTGCGACAACCATCAACGAGGTGGTCATCATGGCCAGTTCATTTAGTTTCGGAAAAAGTGACAACTTCAAGACCTTGGATGCGCTCGACGTGGTGCTGACGGGCAACTCGTGTGGCGATGTCGTAGCTGCACTGCAGTCATTGCCGGGCACACAGAAAGTGGGCGAAGACGGCAAACTGTATGTCCGTGGTGGGGAGAGTGATGAGTGCCAGACCTTCGTCAATGGTATGCATGTGCTCATACCTTACACCACAAATACGGAGAACTCGGCGGTGCGCGGACGTTTCTCACCGTTTCTCTTCAAGGGCATCAACTTCTCTTTGGGTGGCTATGGTGGGGAATATGGTCAGGCGCTCTCCTCAGTCCTACCCATGGAGACGACCGATGTGGCGACGGGCGATAAGTTGGGCGTGAGTGCTTCGCTCGTGGACTGGAATGTGGGCGGCACAAAGGCTTTTGCCAATAGTAGCTTATCCTTCAATGGGGCATTGACAAGTATGGGCCTTTATGAACGGCTTTCTCCAGGACGGTTCGATTTCACCAGTCCTTATCGCAAAGGCTCAGGCGAGGCACAGTATAAGAGAGAGTTCGGCACATCGGGTGTGCTCAAATCTTATGTGGGCTACGACCTGACATCGGTAGAGCAGCGCATCGACGGTCGTGACCTTTCGCTCACAGAGCACAACTTCTATGCCAATGTCACCCATCAAGCCTCTATGACTGGTGGACTCTCCCTCTTCACCGGCATTGCCTATTCCGCTGTGTGCAATGACATCGACCAAGCGCGGATAGCCGGCGACCATTATCATTGTCTCCGCCAGGAGGTGCATCTGAAGGCGGAGGCGCGCAAGGCTTGGTCGGGCGTGCTGAAAATGTCGGCAGGCATGGAAGACTATATCCGAAGCAGTTCACTGAAGTATACCCCCGCTCAGTATCAACTCGACTATCATATTCTGGCAGCTCATGCCGATGCACAGTGGCGCGTCGTCCCAAAGCTGTTTCTCAACTTATCCACAAGAGCAGAGATGATGCGGGGGACGTGGTTGCTCATGCCGCGGGCCACACTCAGTTATGTTCCTAGTCCGCGGTGGCAGTGCTCTTTTGTTGCAGGCCGCTATAGTCAGGCTGTTGCCGACGACTACTTGGCTCAAAGCCGTCAGACGATGACACAGAGCACCACCGACCATTTCATTCTCTCCATGCAGTACAAGACGGCAGCCACCCTGCTACGTGTCGAGCCATATTGGAAGAAATACCATCATTTGCCCTTGATGAAAAACGGACTGTTCATGCCCAAAGGCTATGGCTACAGTCGTGGTGTGGATGTGTTTATGGAGAATCACACGATGGTCAGAAACCTCACCACCACACTCTCTTACTCCTACAATGACTCCGAGCGTCTCTATCTGGACTTTGACCATCCTCGTATGCCCGAATATGTGTCACGCCACAATCTGAGGCTGAATGCCAAATATGCCATTGGGAAGACCATCGTAGGTGTATCGGAGTCATGGGCCAGTGCCCGGTATTTCACCAATGGAAAGACACCGCATTACAACAGTGTCGATGTCAGTGTCACCTATCTGCTCAGTCCCAAGGTCATTGTCTATACTTCACTGAGCAATGTTCTTGGTCGCAACAATATCTTCCGTTACGACAGCCATAGCAACCCTGTCATGGCTGCGCGTGACCGCTTCCTATACCTCGGATTATTTATCTCATTAAAAAACAATAAAGCTTATGACATCTCCAATTTTTAAGTGCCATCTTTTGGCCGTCGTCATCTTTTGTATGGCATCAGTTAGTATCAACGCCCAAGAGTCTTCTATGCAGACGCTCATCGGTCAGTCACTCTCGAAACTTCAACAGCCCACCCCAGAGGCATATCTCAACTGTATAGCTGAGATGAAACGCATTGACGCGATGTTCCCCGACAGCGTCCAGCCCAAGTATCAGATGGCGTTGCAAAGTCTCTTCTTCGCAGTGATGAATCCTCAGGACAAGCAGACAGAGAGTCTGCTGGAAGAGACACAGCAGACGATTACAAAAATGGGAAAGATGAAAGGGGCCGATTCCTCTGACATCTGCACCCTCACGGGATTTCTCTATATGGTGAGAATCGTGCAAGATCCCGCGCAGAATGGTCAGAGATACTATCTCGATGTGATGCAAAACTATGAGAAAGCCCTGAAACTCAACCCTGACAACCAACTCGCTAAAGAGTTGCAACAGAAGTTCTTTGAGGGCATGCGGCAGGCTACAGGAATGTAGCCTCGCCGCAAGAGGCTCATCTGAGCATATCCACTTCGTCCTCGGGCAGGGAGAGGTTTCCCACCTCCTTTCCCCTTGCTGAATATACATGCAGCTCAGGATAGAGATATTGCTTGTTGAAAATGATATACTCCTCGGTTTCTTTCAGCGGTTGCTTCTCAGAGCGCATGCCTGTACTTGTCGTGATGATGTAGTCCTGAGCATAATCCATCTCTGCCATCATCAGCATGTTGGACAGCGTGTGGGAGACGCATACAAACATCTGGTTCTCCAGCTTCAGCACCTTTTTCGTGTCAGGATATACCAGGAGTGTCATCTGCGGTGAGTGGGAGAAACCCGTGAAAACCTCTGCCTGAAGGACGACCACTGGTTTGCTGGTGAACTGCTGCACGCTGATTTTCTGTTTGGTGTCCGACACCACCACGTCTTTGAACGACGACTGTTTGTCGAGGAGCCATGCGATGCCCATTACAAATAACTCCTCATATTGCTCTCCCTGCTGGCTGAATATTTTACTTACCCGATCCTTCTCTGCATCATACATCCACAGATTGATGCGGGCATAAAGGTCATCAGCAGCGGATGGTAACTGTTCCACGAAGAAGAAATACTCATCGTCGAACCCGCTGAGTGAGCTCTCCGCAATGTCATCTGCCGTTATCGTCAGGTTCTTTTCTGCATATATGTTGTCGAAATACAACTTTGCCGGCACTGCTTTTGTCGGCAAACCAAGCTGTCGCAGATGGCTGATTTCTACGGCCGTTGCCATGCTAACGATGAACATGGCGGTCATCAAAAATAGGATTCTTTTCATCATTGCTATGTATGTGTTAATATGTTTTTCTCTATTTCTTCCGTCGCTGGGATTGTGTCGTGAATTTGCTGATGGCCTTCTGTGTCTTCTGCCGTCCGATGGCGACCAGTCTCTCTGATTTGTCATAATCGAAACTGCCATAACGGCTCATCTGAATGTCGACAAGGATATCGGGGTTCATCAACTGGGCCATCAGTTTGGCATTCTGACGGATCATCAAAGAACTGGTGCGTGAGAGCATCGTGTAGTAATTGAAATCGATGTGCTCAGGAATCAATTTGTTGAGAATCTGTGAGGCCAGTGACTTACCGCTTTTGCGGCGCTCTGAGAGCTCGTGTTTCCTGATCTCCTGGGCTTTATAGTCATGTCCGCTGACATCCACACCCATCAGGAGGTCACCCTTGTGGCGCTCCACACGGTTCAGTGGGATGGGATTGACCACACCGCCGTCGATAAGGATCATCCCGTCGCGATGCACCGGTTTGTAGAACGAAGGAAGGGATATGCTGGCCCTGATGGCTTCGAAAAGACTGCCGGTGTGGAACACCACTTCGCGTCCCGACACCCAGTCTGTTGCCACAGCGCAATAGGGGATGGGTAGATCCTCGATGGCTACATCTGGCACAAACTCCATGATGGCCTCAATGATACGGTCGCCTTTGACGATGTGATTCAGCGACAAAGAGAAATCGGTCAGTTCCAGCATCCTCTTGCGGTCGATGCCTTTCATCCATTCCCGGAATTCTTTCAGTTTCCCTGCGGCATAGACCCCTCCGATCAAGGCGCCCATGCTACAGCCGGCTATCGAGGTGATGTGATAGCCTTCCTCTTCGAGCACCTCGATGGCTCCAATGTGTGCAAGCCCTCGCGCACCGCCACTCGAAAGCACCAATGCGACGTCTTTCCTTGCGGGTTTATCCTTTCCCGCTATTCTTAGCAGTTTCTCTAACATTCGTATTTATTTATAAATTTCGCATTCGCTCAACTTCCTGTAGTTCAGGAGTTGAGGAGTTGCAAGAGGGCTGACAATAGCCCGAAAACACCTCGTCAAACACAATTTCGACCACAAAATTACATATAATTATCCAAATTTCATGAACGATGAAAAGTTTTCCAACATTATTTTTGTCGAGGTGATGATGAAAAAAGAAGGAAAAATGATGCTTTTTTACTCTCATCATCAAAATTTTCACTATATTTGTACAATGCAAATCAAATACTGCTTTCTGTATGAATGAGAAATCCTTTTGTCTACTGCTTAAGAACATTGTCTACCAACAAATAAGCTTTTCCTTACAGCATAGGAGACTGATGGTATGTCTGGCCTTCGCATTGCTCAGCATGGCTGCACACGCGCAGTCGGCACTTGACAGCCGACAGTTCAAGAAGTATTGGAGGGTGGAGTCAGAGTCCCCCGACTACCGACTGACATTCCGTGGCGACACTTGCGAGATGTTGTCGCCAAAGGGCCTTACCCTCTGGCGCAAGCAACGGCTGCACGAGGGTCAGACGGTGGAATATGATGCCTGTGTGATGGACGAGGGGAAGGATGGCGACCGTCTGAGCGACCTCAACTGTTTCTTCCTTGCCAGCGACCCCCATGCCCGTGACATCTGGAGCAGGGCGGAGTGGCGCAGCGGCATTTTCTTACGCTGTTATACGTTGCAGATGTACTATCTCGGCTTTGGCGGCAACCACAACACCACTACCCGTTTCCGTCGCTACGACGGTGATGAGGCAGGCGTGGAGGATGCTGATCACCGGCCCGCCATTTTGAAAGAATATACCGACGAGGCGCATTTGCTGAAGGCCAACCACTGGTATCATGTGAAGATAGAGAGCAAGATGGGTCACGTACGGTTTTACGTCGACGGGGAGTGTGTAGTCGACTATTTCGACCCGCAACCCCTGCGTGAGGGATGGTTCGGTTTCCGCACCACGCTTTCGCGCACCCGTATCACTCATTTCAAATGTTATGACACACCTATGCTCAACTACGGTACTACGGGCGTGCCCCTCCACTGGCTTGATGGCGCTCCGCAGACGCCCCAGCCGGTAAGTTTTGGCGTTCCTTTTGCGCAGGGAGAGTTGGCCGACGTGGCCTCGCTCACGCTGAGTGGCGGCATCGCCACCGACACGTGGGTGAATGCACGATGGCCAGACGGGTCGGTGAAATGGGCAGGTTTGGCGGCCGTGGTGCCGGCGGGTGCCAATGACCTGCGGGTAGTGAGGCAGTCGGCAAAGGTCAAGAGCGGTGGACTGGCCTTAGCGGAGGATGACGGGCATATCACGGTGAAGACCGGACGGCTCACGGCATGGCTGTCGAAAGAGGGCGAAACGTTGTTCGACAGTCTTGCCATCGATGGCCGTAGGGTAGGCGGCGCCGCCGTACTGACAGCTTCTGCAGGTGGAACTGACTACACCTCGTCGGTGCGGAAGATGACAGTGGAGCATCAGGGACGTGTGCGTGCCGTCGTCAAGGTAGAGGGTGTCCATCGGTCACCCTCCCGTGAGTGGTTGCCATTCACGGTGCGCCTTTATTTCTATGCCGGCAGCGAACAGGTGAAGATGGTACACACCTTTATATATGATGGCGACCAGCAGCGCGACCTCATCACCTCGCTGGGCATACGGCTGAAGGTGCCGATGCGTGAACCCGCCTACAACCGGCATGTGGCTTTTGCCACGGGCAATGACGGGGTGTGGGCAGAGCCAGTGCAGGTGCTCGAAGCCGGCAGCGACCGCTCACGGCTGCGGGCGATGCAGATGGCGGGCCGTCAGATTGATGCTGAGGCCATCCCGCCAAGAGCGCGGCAGATGCTGGGCGACTGGGCGCAGTGGGATGGCTACCGTCTCTCCCAACTCACCGACAACTCTTTCTCCATCCGCAAGCGTGCCACTACCGTGAGTCCTTGGCTGGGCACGTTGACAGGGGTGCGCTCCCCCGGCTATGCGTTTGTGGGCGACACTCAGGGGGGTATCGGTGTGGCACTGAAGGATTTCTGGCAGTCGTATCCCTCAACGATAGAGGTGGCGAAAGCTCGAGGCGATGAGGCCGAACTGACTATGTGGCTATGGAGCCCAGAGGCGGAGCCGATGAACCTTTGCCATTACGACACCATAGCACATGGCTTACGCGCCAGTTACGAGGATGTGCAGGAGGGGCTGAGCACTCCCTATGGCATCGCCCGCACCAGTGTGGTGTGGATACTCCCACAGACCGCCTATGGTGGCAAGGCACAGGTGGCTGCAGACGCATGCCGCCTGACTGCTGAGGCTCGTCTGCTGCCCACCCCCGAATATCTTTATGAGAAGCGTGCATTCGGCATCTGGTCGCTGCCGCATGGTGACATCGAAGTGGAGCGCCGCCTCTCACAGTATATCGACTTTTACAGAAATGCTATCGAGCAGCAGAAATGGTATGGCTTCTGGAACTATGGCGACATCATGCATGCCTACGACACCGACCGTCACTCCTGGCGCTATGATGTGGGAGGATATGCATGGGACAATACCGAGCTGGCCACGCCCATGTGGCTTTGGTATAATTTCTTGCGTACGGGCAGGGCCGACATTTGGCGGATGGCAGAGGCCATGACACGCCACAATGGCGAGGTGGACACCTACCACATCGGTCCTCTCGCCCCGCTAGGCAGTCGGCACAACGTGAGTCACTGGGGGTGTGGTGCCAAGGAGGCGCGCATCAGTCAGGCAGCTTTCAGCCGTTTCTATTATTACCTGACCACCGACGAGCGCACCGGCGACTTGATGACCGAACAGGTGGATGCCGACACGCTGCTCTACCATCTCGACCCCATGCGGCTGGCGGAGCCTCGTGAGCAGTATCCATGCAGGGCTCCGGCGCGCCTGCGGGTGGGCCCCGACTGGCTCGCCTATGCTGGCAACTGGATGACGGAATGGGAACGGACAGGCAATATGAGGTACCGTGACAAGATCGTGACCGGCATGCGCTCTATAGCAGCACTGCCCGACGGCGTTTTCACCGGCAACTTGGCCAAGGGCTACGACCCTGCCACAGGGCGCCTTTCTTACGACGGCGACCCCACGTTGCGCTCCACCAACCACCTGCTCTCCATCATGGGCGGTTTCGAGGTGATGAACGAACTGTTGCCATTGACCAATGAGGCCTCGTTTGCCGCCACATGGCTCGACCTGGCGCGCCGCTACAAGAAGATGGCGTTTGAGATACGTCACAACAACTTCCCCGTGCGGCGACTGGAGGCCTATGCCGCCTGGCACGACCGCGATGCCGCAAGGATGGCATCCACCTGGCAGGCGCTCTGGGGACTGGCCGACCATGGACTTCGCCTGCCCGAGGCTCCCTCCCGGCTCATGCCGCCCGAAGTTCCTATGCCTATCGACGAGTTGCCGGGTCTGAGCACCAACAATGCCGCCCTCTGGAGTCTGGATGCCATTTATATGCTCGAGGTGTTGCTTGAATAGCTTTTGGCGGTGTTTTGGATGATTTTTGTATTTTATTAGACGATTGTGTCACATCATGTGATAAAAAAACTATTATTTTGCATTCGATAACGATACGACAACCATACGATAACAAATAACATCATACCTCAATCTACTATAACTCATATGAATATAAGACTATTATCCCTCGTCGGTGCTGTCGCCATGAGCCTTTCGGCAGCAGCCCAGCCACAAATCCAAGAGGTTTCGTTCGCACAGGTCCATCTGACTGATGGGTTCTGGGCACCCCGCATTGAGATCAACCGCACCGTCAGCATCCCTTCCGCTTTCCGTGAATGTGAGAAGAACGGGCGGTTTGACAACTTCGCACTCGCCGCACAAAACAATGGGCGCATGAAGACGGATGTCAAGGAGCATCGGGGCGATTTCTCATTCGACGACACCGATCCCTACAAGATCATCGAGGGGGCTTCGTACGCTCTTGCCGTACACTATGACAAGCAGCTCGACCAGTATCTTGATTCCGTCATCAATCTCATCTCCTTGGCCCAGGAGCCTGATGGCTACCTGACCACTTGTGTGACCAACAAATGCACACGCCTGAGTGGATGGTGGGGCTCACATCGGTGGGAGCGTATCAACTCTCATGAGTTGTACAATTCGGGGCACCTCATTGAGAGCGCTGTCGCGCATTACCGCGCTACGGGAAAGCGAAATTTCCTCAATGTGGCCATCAAAAATGCCGACCTGGTCTGCAAGACATTTGGTCCTGACGAGGGGCAGATACATCGACCAGGCGGTCATCCCATCATAGAGATGGCCCTCTGCAAACTGTATAAAGTTACTGGCAACAAAAAATATCTCGATGGTGCAAAATACTTTGTCGAGGAGACGGGACGGTGCACAGATGGGCATCGCCCCTCGGAATATTCGCAGGACCACAAGCCCATCCTCCAGCAAGACGAGATCGTGGGACACGCGGTGCGTGCGGGATATCTCTTCAGTGGTGTGGCCGATGTGGCCTCGCTCACTGGCGACCAGTCTTATTTCAAGGCTCTGGAGCGCATTTGGGAGAATATGTCGTCAAAGAAGTTGTTCATCACGGGTGGTATCGGCAGCAGGCCGCAGGGCGAGGGCTTCGGTCCCAACTATGAGTTGTGGAACCACACCGCCTATTGCGAGACCTGCGCAGCCATTGCCAATGTGTACTGGAACTATCGCATGTTTCTTGCGACAGGCGACAGCAAATATATGGATGTGTGCGAGCGCGCTTTATACAATAATGTCTTGAGTGGCGTGTCGCTCAGCGGCGACCGGTTCTTTTATGACAATCCGTTGGAGAGCGACGGCGAGCACGAGCGTCAGAAGTGGTTTGGATGCGCCTGTTGCCCTGGCAATGTCACACGCTTCATCGCTTCTGTTCCCGGATATATCTACGCCCGCCAAGGCAAGGACATCTACGTAAACCTCTATGCACAGGGAAAAGCGGAAATAGGCAATGTGCAACTGGAGCAGACCACCGACTATCCCTGGGACGGACGAATCAGTATCCGCGTGGTGAAGGGCGGTGGAAAATATGCCATCAAGCTTCGCATCCCCTCTTGGCTCAAGGAAAGCCCCACCAACAACAATCTCTACACTTATGCCGACGCGGCACCGTCGTTCACCTGCATGGTCAACGGAACGCCCGTTTCCACTGTCACCACTTCCGGTTACATCACCCTGCAACGCACATGGAAGAAAGGGGATGTCATCCAGCTCGACCTGCCCATGCAAGTGAGGAGAATTGTAGCCAATGACAATGCCGTGGACGACCGTCACAAGGTGGCGCTTGAGCGGGGACCAGTGGTGTACTGTCTGGAAGGATCCGATCAGACCGACGGCAAGGTGTTCAACAAATACATCCTCAACAGCACACCGTTCAACACCCACTTTGAGAAAGACCTGCTCGGAGGTGTGATGGTGATAGAGGGGGCTGCCAAAGAAATACAGCCCAGCGGCGAAGTGACCGATACCCACTTTAAGGCCATCCCTTACTCCACCTGGAACAACCGTGGGGCACAACAAATGGAGATATGGATCGCCAATAGTCCTCTCAAGGCGGTGCCTACGCCGCTGCCCACCATTGCTTCGATGGCACAGACCTTCTCCAACCGTGGCCCCATCCAAAATGATGCGCCAGAGACAGCACCCACCGACTCTTGGGCAGGAGGCGTCAACGACCAATGGGAGCCCACCCACTCTGCCGATATCTCCAAGCCTTACCACTACTGGTGGCTGAAACGAGGCACCACAGAGGCCATCTCTTATCGGTTTGACAAGGAGTATGAAGTGGCCAACGTGCAAGTCTACTGGCTGCAGTTTGACCATTACGACGGCGACTTCCGCACACCTGAATCGTGGACACTCTACTATCAGACAGCCGACGGAGAGTGGCGCGAGGTGGAGCAGCACTCTGCGTATGGTGTCAAGGCCGACTGCTACAATAGTGTCGATTTCGCTCCCGTACGTACCAAAGGACTGAAAATCCTGGCCAAACTCAGAGAAGGACAGTCGGGTGGCGTGCTGGAGTGGAAAATCAACTACGGACAGACACTCAATGACGTGGTTGCGGGCAAGAAGCCTTATTTCCAGGGGTATGAAATCAGATAATCACCAATCGTTTCTTCAATTTTCATGATGACATCAAGAATCATTCTCAGCCTCATGTTGGCGCTGGCGCTGAATTGTGCACAGCGTGTCAGTGCACAAAAGAAAGTATATATTCCTGAAGACTTGCGCGGCATGGACCTCACCGCTGACACCTCTCAGTGGTCGTATCAGCGTAGCATAGAGACGCCCGATCTCATCTTTATGTGGCAGCGCGGTTTTGGTCAGGACTTGACCAATCCTCCTCTGTTGGATGGCAAGCCCATGGCGTTTCGCCTGGACGACCTGAGATACCGTGTGCAGCATTTCTACCATTTCTTCCGGGATACCCTGAAGTGGGTGAATGGCCCTTCCAAGGCCGACCGCTATAAGATGATGGTCATGATCAACTATTCGAATGACGGCACAGCCTACGGTGGCACATACGACAATTTCATCGGTGCGCTATGGGTGGCTCCCAATCGCATACAAGACAGGAAGATGAACTGTCTGGCTCATGAACTTGGACACTCCTTCCAGGCTCAGATCATGGCTGATAGCATCGGGGAGTGTTGGGGTGGTACAGGATTTTTCGAGATGACCTCTCAGTGGATGCTTTGGCAGGTCAACCCCGACTGGCTCACCGACGAGAACTATCATTTCGAGGCATTCAAGAAGCTGACTCACAAAGCTTTCCTGCACATGGAAAACATCTACCACTCTCCCTATGTGATACAGTGGTGGAGTGACCTCCATGGGCGTGAGAGCATCGCAGAACTTTTCCGGCAGGGCAGGAGAGGGGAAGACCCCGCTTCCACCTATATGCGGATGTACGGAATGAGTCAGGCAGCTTTCTGCGACGAGATGTTTCGTGGATACCAGCACTTGATGGATTTTGACTTCCAGCATGCGCGGAAGGAGACACGGCCCTATGCCTGCACGTTCGACACCGAGTTGCAAGACAATGGCAAAGGATGGTTCGCACCGAAAGACATCCCTGAAGGATATGGCTTCAATGCCATCAGGTTGGATGACCGCGTGAATCTTCAGGCCAAGACCTTTAAACTGCGTATCAAAGGCAACAACTTGCGCTATGGTTTCGTGGGGGTAACCACTGACGGCGAATGTCTATATAGCGCTGTCAATGCCACCACCATGCGGGTCTCGAAAGACAAACAGCTGAGGCATCTCTATCTGGTTGTGATGGGAGCCCCACAGCGTCATGAGGAGGTGTTCGTCAAAGACGCCACTGACCCTCAAGCATACAACTATCGTCAGTTCCCTTATGCTTTCAAGATTTCCTATTAAAGTCATCATGCTGCTGATGGTGGCGATGGTCGCCTGCCATGGAGAGAAATTGGCTGCGCAGTCGCACACGCATGTCTATATGAGTCAAGACGATGGGCACTGGCATTTCCCTATTGCCATCGACAGCATCTCTGATATCAATGTGAGTCCCGACTTGCAATATCTGCAAGTCAATCTGAAGGGGCGTCAGACGGTGCCGTTCTATATCCAGCAGATTGACAGTGTGACTTTTGAGAATGAGCCTACAGAGGAGACTAAAGACCATTACAAGGTGTTTCCACTCTATATCACAACTGCCGATGGCAGAGAAATCACCTCAAGAGAGGAATATATCCCCTGCCATCTTTCACTCGGTGGGATTGGGGCGTTTTCCAACTATTCTGGCACCGGAGGCATTCGTGGACGGGGAAATAGTTCGTTCCTGTGGTATGACAAGAAACCTTTCCGCATCAAACTTGACCACCAGCACAAGATACTCGGACTGCCCAAGGCGAAAAGCTGGGTGCTGCTTGCCAACTATCGTGACGTGACCGACATGATGAACACTTTTGTGTTTGAGATGGGGGAAGCGCTCGGGTTGCCATACACCAACCACACCAGATATGTGGAGCTTTTCGTCAATGGAGACTACAGAGGAGTCTATCAACTGACTGAACAGGTGCAACAGAACAAGAACCGGGTGAATGTGAGCAAGGAGCGGGGCATCCTCATCTCTCTCGATGTCGATGACGGTCCGGGCGAGAATCCCTACGCCGACGACAATTTCTGGAGCCGGGTCTACCGCATGCCGGTATGTGTGAAATACCCTGACGAGGAATATGCCACCGCCTACACCGTCGACAGTGTGCGCACCGTTTTCGCTGAGCTCGAACAGGCCATCAAGTCGAAAGACTACGAACTCGTGAAGGAGTTGCTCGACATCCCGTCGTTTATCAAGTACCTCCAGATACAGGAGTTCGTGTACAATGTGGAATTGTCAGCGCCACGCTCCATCTACATGCACAAAGACGGTGACGGAAAGTGGTTCATGGGTCCCTTGTGGGATTTCGATGCCGGTTACGATTTTGACTGGAGTCAGATGTACACAGGCCATAACTATTTCTCCAGCTTCACGGAGACGGTCATGGGCTCTAATCCCCTGAAACGCAATGGCAATTATCCTTATGTGCCTCAGTTCTTCACCGACCTCTTCGCATGTAAGGAGTTCGTGCAAGACTACAAGGCACAGTGGGCTGCTGTCAAAGACACCATTGTCACGCATGCGTGGGGTGAGTGCATGAAATATGTGGACCAACTGCGTGCTTCGGGCGCCATCGACCGTGAAATGAAAAGATGGCCCTTGGCGGGAAAGAAGTTTGACACCGAACTGGAAAAAATGCGCAAGTGGCTTCAAAACCGCCTGACTCACATTTCCTATCTCATCGCGGCGATACCCGAGCCTAAATAGACATCCAATAACCGTGCCTTTTATCCATCACAATAACAAACATCAAGAAAGAAATGCAGACATCTCATCTAAGAGGCCATCGTGCCATCGTATGGACAACAGTCTTGTTTTTTCAGTGTACACTGTTCCTGACCAGTGCCTTCGCACAGAAGACAGTATACATACCCAATGAGTGGCGATATTTCAGTAGTGATACGCTGCTTTACAAGGAAAGTGACCCCGACAACAAATACACCTGGTCGAAGAGTCGCTCCGTAGAGTCGGACAATGTCATCATCTTCTGGGACAAAGGATGGGGCAACACCAAGCCTCATGAATTGCCCAAGAGCAACTTCTTTTATGTGGACATCCCTTATCTGCTTCAGCAGTGTGAGTCGTTCTACGATTTGGAGATCAATCAACTGGGGTTTGTCAATCCGGAGACATCCAACCTGAGCAAATACAAAGTGATGGTGCTGATGAACCACACCACCGAGTGGACCTGTTTTGGCGGCGGTTATGATTTTCAGGTCTCTGCTCTCTGGCTCAACCCATCCACCTGTAAGCCTGTTGAATTTGCTGTGGCGCATGAGGTGGGGCATAGCTTCCACTATATGTGCTATGCGGAGCACAGTGGACACACCGATTCCAACACCGACAACACCGGATTCCACCTGGCGTGTGGCAATGGTCAGGCCATCTGGGAACAAACCGCCCAATGGCAAGCCAGTCAGTCGTTTCCTGAACTGATGTACTCAGAGAGTTACGGTCCCTATGTGCCCATTTTCCGCCATAGTCACAACTATGCGTTCTCGCATGAGTGGCATCGCTATCAGTCTTATTGGTTCCATTATTACCTCTGCGAGCGTTATAATGATATCACTACCGTGGCGCAGGTTTGGAACACACCTATGACGGGGCAGCAGCAAGGTCATGCCACAGACTTCAACCAGGCGCTGATGAAGTTGAAAAACCTTTCTGTGAGAGATCTCTATCAACTCTACTTTGACTATGCATGCCGCTGTGTCACCTGGGACATACAAGCTTGCGAACCCTATCGTGACCCCTATATCGGCAATTTTGAGTACCGCTGCGTGTTGTTGGAAGACGGTGGCTATCAGGTGGCGCTGGCCAGTTGCCCTCAGGGCACAGGTTTCAACGTCATTCCATTGCAGGTGCCCACTGCTGGCACGCAGGTGACGACTCATCTCACTGGTCTGGCTGTTGGTTCAACGCTGCTGGACGAAGATCCGGGCGAGTTCTACAATGGCAACTCTGTCTACGAGAAGTTGCCCGCCGATGCCAATGGCTTGCGCCATTATGTCAATGGAGGAACCCGCTCAGCACGGGGCTTCCGTATGGGCTATGTGGCGTTGATGCAAGATGGGACGAGACAGTATTTCTCTGAAGACAGTGTCTATTGTCAAGGCACGAAAAACGGGGTGATGGAAGATTACTCTTTTGTCGTGCCAGAAGGCGTCAGCCGGTTGTGGCTGGTGGTGTCACCAGCCTTGAAGAGCTATGTCAAGCACAGTTGGGATGACACCATCGACAAAGACGATATGTGGCCATATAGTTTTAGTCTTGAGGGGACCGACATCGGCCCAGGGGCTACGGTCTATGCCGCACCGACCCTCGATGGCCGTAGTATTGCCGACATCACTTATACTTATGATGTGCAATTCCCACGTGATGTTCAGAACTATAGCGGATGCACTTTCTCTCTCACAGGACGTACGGCAGCGGCATTGGGGACCGCTTTCCAGATGAATGCTTCGACCATCAGTTCCAAAATGCAGGCATGGAGCGATCGGGGACCGCAAAATGGGAAGATCATGTTCTATGCGGTAGATCCTGATGGCACTTTGGCCACATCGGGCAGTACCGCCAATGGTTATGGCCACTGGTTTGACAGGCAAGGCAAGGTCACCTCTTATAACAATGGCTACGTCTACTCTGAATTTCAGCCTTCTGACCTCTCTTTCACCATCGGACAGTATCCAGGCAAGTCTCAGGAAGGGGCACAGTATACCATCCGTCAGACCTTGCGCTATCGCAAGAACGCCCAGTCATACGCCAATGCCAATTTCATTTTCCATGTCACAGTAGGTGGCTCTATCGCTCAGGCCACGCTGCAGTCGGTAGACTACGATGACCCCACAGGTATTCAAAATCTGGTGAATGCAGACCCAACGTCAGCATCACAGCACATCTACAACCTGCAAGGACAGAGGCTCAATGCCCCACAGCCTGGTCTCAATATCATCAACGGTCAAAAAATAGTTGTAAAATAATAGGATCAAGGGTTCATTCATTCTCTGAATCCACTTTTTGCCCTGTTGATAATCCCATAAAAAAACAGCGGGTGTCATCGAGACGCCCGCTGTTTTTTGTGTTAAGGGAATGGGCGCTGAGGCCCATTCTATGTCTTGTCATTATTTCAGAACCATCTTTTTGCCATTGATGATGTAGATACCCTTGTGTGTGGTGTTGACCTGGCGGCCCTGGAGATCGTAGATGAGACCGTTGGCAGCCTGATTGCCTGTCAGTTCTACAATGCCGTTCATCAGTTCATCATACTTGGCCTGTGAGAGGAACTTGGCATAGTACACATACTGGTTGTTGTTCACCTCGAAGCAGAATTGGCCATCAGCGCTGTAGTCATCAGCCACAGGATCGTTGGAGGCGATGTTGAGAACCACTTTGTCGCCATCCTTGGCGATGTAGAAGTACATGTTTCCATAACCGTCGTAGTTGCCGTCGGGATTGAAGCTGAGGCCATCCTCGCAGTTCTTGCCCTCGCCATAGACTCCGTTGGACATGCCGCGCAGATAGTAGTTGCTGCTGTTGAGCAGGTCGTCGACAGTTACTTCCAGTGCTGCGGCAGCTTTGCTAAGGTCAATTTCCACATCCACACCGTCTTGTGTCACAGGCAGGTAGATGGTCTCAGAGCCCACCTCTGTCTTTTCCTCAAGAGTCTCAACAAATGCGATGTTGATGTTGATGGTGATCATCTTTTCGGTTTCCTCGTTCACCAGGAAGAGTTGGGTGGAGAAGGTGTCGCCAACGGCTGGCAGATTAGGCTTCTGGCAGCCACGGAACAGACCGTCAGCATAGACGATACCCATGATGGAGTTGCCATCGCCCCATGTGGAGACACGGCCTTCCTTGTTGAGCCAGAATCCGGGGTTGGGGTCGCAGCTCCAAGCCTTGGAGTAAATGCCCTTCACGACAGCCACCGAGTCGATGTTCAGTCCATAGAGAATGGGGTTGGCAGTGCCAATGAGGCTCTCGATGTCCTCAACGGGAATCGTGCCAAGGTCAAACATGGTGTAATTGTTGTCAAGCAGTTGCTGTACGGCAAACGTACGGCTGCCTACACTTTCAAACTGATATTCCACATAGGTAGGATCAACGATTCTCAGTGTGACATTATATTGATAGTAGTTGCTTTCGTTGGTGAAATAGAGGCTGGCGTGAAGTTCGTCGCCCACTTGTCTTGTGTTGGGCTTATGACCCACGTTCAGTACAGAGTAGTCGTTGGCTACGGCAGGCTCAATATAGAAAGAACCGTTGGCGTAGGCAATGACATAACCGTCTTCGGTAAACCACCAGCCACCGTTGTTGGCTGTGCTGCCGCCGAAGTTGTCTTTATCATCAAGAGCCACCAGTCCTAATGCCGACACTTCACAACCTAAGGTCTGAGCGATTTTCTCCAGGTCGGGGTAGATTTGTACAGAACCCCAGTCGGTCAGCGGTTCCTGTTCGGCCACGACATCCTCTTCACCGAGTTTGTTATAATTGGACATGCCACTTCCACTTTCCACTTCATTGAGTTTCAGGGTGTACTTGATGCGGTATGCATTGGGGCCATAGATGATGTAGACGTTGGCAAACCACGTCTCGTTGTCCTTTAAATTGCCAGGATACTGACCCAGGTAGGCACTCAGAGAGTCATCCTCTGCCGAATAGCTAAAGTTCTCAAGGAAGAATTTGTCGGTGTCGCCCCATCCTGCGGATGACACTTCGCCATCTTCCACGCCGTCAGCGTTTTGCACAGCACGATACCAGAATCCGTGTCCACCGGCAGTGGGAACATTGGTGAGAGAGTCTTTCTTCATACCGCCACCCTGCTCCACATCAGCAGTGTTATATTCTGTGGTGTAAATCACTTTGGAGATGTTTTCTGCCATACCGGCCTTGTTGGTAATACCCAGCAGGTCGAGAGCCTCTTTGATGTCAACCTTGACCAAGTCGGAGCTGTAGTCGCCTCTTGGGAACTGCTCCACTACTTTCTCCTGCTGGCCGACGATGTTGAGACTGGCCTCGACGAGAGTAGGTTCGGGAACATCGAATGTTGGCTTATCAATGACGTTGAGGGTCAGCGCGAAGCTAGCTTCCTTGCCATTGAATTTCAACTTGAGAGTAGCCTTGGCCACATCGCCTGCTTGCATGGTGCCAGGCATCTGACCGCAGTAGAAGAAGAAATTGTCGTTGGCTGCATCATCGATGTTGGGACTTGCAAAAAACCTTGCGTTGTCGCCCCAGCCCACGGGCACACCATTGGCGTCCATCCAGAAACCATGAGCATCAGCTTCTGTAGCGGCAGCCCAGGGCGTATCCTCGCCATTAACTACGGCATAGAAAAGGATGGGGTCGGGCACTTCAGAAGTGATGTAAGTGCTGATGGCCTCGGTGAGCGTAGCCGCATCGGTGTCCAGGGTGGCGGCAATCGCCGAGAGTTGGAACTGATAGGCCGAAGCAGAATAGTCCGTCGTGGGATACTGCGAGGCTTCGGCGCTGAACTGCGCATGAGCCTGAACGCCTGTCAACAGACAGACGACTGCAATGAGCAGGTTTTTCATTGGAGTATTAAACATTCTCATAAGCTTGAAATTTGTAAAAAATAAGGAAAAGATTCTGTTAGGTGTTATTCCAAAGGCAAAGATAGGTAATTTCATTTGAAAAGACAAATATTCAAGGCCGAAATATCATCCATTTAGACGATATTTTTATCATTTTGGACGATATTACAAGCCTTTTTTGAAAGGGTGTTTTTTTGCTGTTTTTTTTCTATTTTTTTCTTGCAAGGATAGAAAAAAAAAGTTATTTTTGTTCGAATTTTCATTAAAACTACCGACCAATACCTACTAACCCAACAAGAGATGAGCAGATTTTTTGTAAAAATGCTGGCCGTCACCATCTGTCTTTTATTGACGTTGTCAATCCATGGACAGACTTCTGTCAATCTGTCATTGAAGGCTACTATGCTGTCCGCATCGGTCAACAATGACATGTCTCAGCTGAAATATCTCAACGACAATCGCTACGCCACCAGTGCCAAGTATTGGAGCAGCTATCAGAGTGATGCCTCTGAAAATCAAGAGGTGTACATTGAGATGCATTTTGCACAGCAAAGTGTCATCAATGAGGTGCGTGTCTATTGGGCTGTCGACGGCGACGAGGTGGCTTTACCCTCCGAGGCATACGTGGCATGGTGGGATGGTCAGGAATGGCAGCAGGGTCCCATGCTGCAAGCTCCTGATGCGAGTTTGCTATCATCGACGCCTGTCAGTCTGTCAGCGCAGCAAGTTAGATTATATATAATAGGTGAAAAAGCCTGTGGTCTGCGTGAATTGCAGTTCTGGGGCTACACCGACCCTGCTGCTGATTATAAATGGCCTGCTTACAACCCCACACTCAACTATGACTTCCGATGGGAATACCCCACACTGGACGCACCTACCAAGGGGAGGCTTCCTGAACAGATGAATGTGGCCCGCGAACGCCATGGTGAATGGTGGAGTGTGGCTGTAGGTCCCAATGCCAACAAGGCAATCACCGACACCTCTCTCGTGCTGCTGGTGAAAAAAATGGACGAGGATTTTGCTTTCTTCCGCAATGAGTTTGGGTGGCCTCCTGACAAGCGTGCACGTAATGGCTATTATAGTCAGATTTATGGATATGGAAGTGGGGTGGGCACTGACAACGAGCCCAATACTGCCACAGGTGGTTGGCAGAGTGCCACATGGTACAATGGCTCCAACTGGCCCATGGTGCTCCTGAGCTATTATCCCATCGCCAGCTTTGACCCCGACTGCACCTATTCCGACCGGGTGGCCCAGCAGAACGCTTGTGTGCACGAAGGCATACATGCCACCTTCGCCGACTTGGAAGGCTGCAAGCAGAGCGCATGGTTTCATGAGGGGGGCAACACATGGCTGCAGGGGGAGGCCGAACTGGTGAAAAGCGGTAAGACGCCTACCAGCATGGGGTGGCTCAGCGCCGGCAACATGATAGCGCCTTTTATGCCCATTGAGTGTTATTCGGGGTGGCTGCAAGATGACTCTTTTGGTGGACCTTCCGCCGAGGGCGTCAATATGTATGGTGCCAGTGGGCAGATATGCACCTGGCGCAGGTTGCTTGGTGGAGTACAATATGGCGAACTCTTCCCACACTTCCTTAGCGAAATCATGGGACGTGGTGCCATACCCTGGATCTGGCGCTATTGCAAAGAGCGCGTGTTGGAGGGAATGGCCGACTCGTTGGGGGCTGACCAGATGCGCCACATGATCTTGGAGTATCGGGTGCGCCAGGCCATGATTGATGTGGGACAATGGTCCAACGCCTGCCGAAAACTCATCGATGACAATTGGTTGACGTCTATAGAAGTTGATTGGAGTCCTTACTGGAAGAAAGTGGAGCCATGGCTCGCCACACCCTATGCCAATATGTACAAGTGTGATGAAGTGGACAGTGTAGGTTGGTGGCGACCTGAGTGGCGCACCACTCCCGGTTGGAGCGGCGCCAATCAGATTCCTTTGCATGTAAGTGGAAAGGCAGGCGACCTCATCAGCGTGCATTTTAAACCTCTTGGCACTAATATGGTGGCCATGCTATGTTATCGCACCAAACAGGGACGTATCTACTACTCCCAGCCTCTGGAAGGGGAGGGCGATGTGTTGATGCAGTTGAAAGCAGTTCCAGCCAACAACGTGGTGCTGTTGGTGGTCTGCAACACCGACTTCAAATATGAAGGTGAGGAAACCCGCAAACGGCATTTCGACTACCGCCTCAAAATGGGCGAAAATGTCTATCAGCCTGCCAAGGCTCAGATCAAATGGTACAACTATAAGTCGACCCTTCGCGATCCGGATTTCGTCACGGGCTTGGAGGAAATCGTGAGTGCAACAGATGATTCGCCGGTACGCTTCTCTATACAACCGGAGCATACAGTGGTGAAGCGTGGCGAACAAGTTTCGCTGCATATCACCGCTGCCTCACAGTTGATGGTACCTGTCCGGCTGGTCGACACCGCCGGCAAGGTCGTTTACCAGCAGAGCCTCTTGCATGACGGCGACTATCAGATACCTGCCGATGTCACCCCTGGACTCTATGTCCTGCAGGCCATCAACGGCAGGCAGACAGCAAGTGCAAAAATCATTATCAAATAACAACCATCACATGAATATGACAAGAAAGCCAAAGTTTCTCAGTGCGAGTTTTCTCGTAGGCTGTGCATTGGCCTTAACCTTCACCGCTTGTAGCGAGAAGGACGAGCTGATGGATGAACCCTCCTGGCTGGGCAGTTCGATTTACAACTGGCTGAGCCAACAAGGCAACTACAGCTATACGTTAAGGCTGATCGACGACCTGGGGCAGAAAGACGTGCTCAGTCAGACGGGTTCGAAGACACTTTTCGTCGCAGACAATGAGGTTTACGACCAGTTCTTCCGTCAGAACACGTGGGGAGTCAATAGCTATGACCGACTGTCGGAGGCACAGAAAAAGTTGCTTTTCAATAGCGCCATGGTCAACAATGCCTATCTGGTCGAGTTGCTGAGCAGTGTCAGTGGCACGAAACCGCTGAAAGGTCAGTGTATGCGGCGCCCCACGGCAGCCTCGGTGTTCGACTCCGTATCGTATATCAATCCCACTGACATGCCAGATACTAAATTCTGGCAACCGCATCGTGATGCAGGCACTCGCATGGTGTTGCTGCGTGACAACACCACCAAACCTATGATTCACTTCCTGCCGGTTTTCATGCGTAACAACAAGATCACCGACGAGGACTTGTCGATACTCACCAACGGGGTGTCCACTTCTATCAGTGACTCCTGGGTCAATGGCAAGAAACTCACCGAGATAGACATCACGTGCAAGAACGGTTATATACACAAAGTAGACGGACTGCCCACGGCTGCGGAAAACATGGCCGAGATCGTGCACAACCACCAGAACATGTCTCTTTTTGCCAGCTTGCTCGACCGTTTCTCAGCACCCTACTACGACGAGGGGGCCACCAAGGAGTACAATCGCCTCTTCAACAATCAGGAGAAGGTATACACTTTGAAGTATTTCTCTCAGAACAGCAATATCAGAGACTATCCCGAATCAGAGGGTGGGGCTTTGGAAACCGACCCTGATGGCCATACCGTGGATGCCACACTGGCTTTTGATCCAGGGTGGAACCAATATATGTATGCCAACACTGCAGGTCGTGACTTGCATTATGACGCCGGCGCTTTGTTGGTTCCCTCCAATGAGGCTTTGAACTTCTGGTGGAACCATGACGGGAAAAGTCTACAGGACTTATACAAGGCGTGGGAAAAGGTGCCTATGAAAGTGCTGGTGAAGTTGCTGGACATCAATTTCGTGCGCTCGTTTACAGAGTCTGTGCCCTCTAAATTCAAGAACATCGTCGACAACACCAACAAGGTGCCGATTGGTATTACCGTCGGTGATGTCGACTCCTGTTTCATGGGTTGTAATGGGGTGGTTTATCTGCTCAACCGTGTCTTTACACCCGCTGCATATAGTTCGGTGTCGTTCCCCGCATTGGTCAACGAGACAACGATGAATGTGATTTACTGGGCCATTGAGAAACTGGAGTTTGAGCCTTATCTCAACTCTATGGACTCTTACTACAGCTTCATCATCCCCACCAATGATGCCATGCTCACGTATGTAGACCCCTGTACCTATGGCAGCAACACCTCCGTACTGTATGAGTTCTATTGGGATGCGGTCCGTCAGACCGTAGGCGCCCACCGTTACAACTACGATGTCGCATCGGGCACCAAGTTGGAGGGCGAGTTGAATGATGCCAGTGACAGCCAGGTGCAGAACCGTCTGCGCGACCTGCTCGACAACCTTATCATCATCGACTCTATAGAGAGTGGCCACCAGTATTATCAGACCAAGGGTGGCAGTGCCATCCGGGTGGCCAATGCCGGTCAAGTCAATGCCATGACACTGGCAGGTGGTCTGCAGATAGAACAGCAGAAGGTGGTGAATGTCAGTCGCATCTACGACCAGACACGCACTGGCAATGGCAAGAGTTACATCATTGAGAGCCAGTTGCCGCTTGGCAGCCGACGCTCACTTTACAGTCTGCTCAACGGACGCGACAACTGCAGCCGTTTCTTCGAACTGCTCACCAAGGGCGGCTCAGTCAACACCTTGATGAAGAACCGTATGGGTGGCTATACCTGCGCCGACTACAACTGTTCGCTCTTCGATGCCTATAATTATACGGTATATGTGCCTTCCGACCAGGAGATCGACCGCCTGCATGAACAGGGCTATCTGCCCTTCTGGAGTGACTATGAGGCATTGGCCAATGACGCGACACTGGATGCCAACCAACTGCGCCAGGCGCGGAAAATCGTTTCAGAGCGTATCATGAACTTCGTGAAATACCATATTCAGGACAACTCCATTTTCATCAGTGGCAATCCTGTCAACCATGTCAAGTTTGAGACTTCTACCCTCAATCCGAAAAACAAGCGATTCTACAGTCTTGAGGTGACAGCTGATGACAACAACCTCACCATCACCGACTTGATGAACAATACGCGACGTGTGGTGAAGGGGACCACCACATCCAATCTCATGGGACGTGAATACTGGATACAGAACGCCAGCAATCCCAACCACAATGAAATGCTCTACAACGCCAGTGACGTAGTGGTGCACATGATTGATGGCCCCCTGATCTATGATGCCTCACAGCTCACTAGCTGGCGCCAGGAAGTGGAAGCCTTACGCAACGCCGAATAATGTCAATCGCAAAACGATCCTTACTATGATGAATATAAAGAACAGTACTCGACACAGATGGATGATGCTTGTGGCATGCTTCATCATACAAAGCACTTGGTTCGTCAGTACAGCACAGGCACAGATCAAAAACGTGCACGGTACGCTGTTTGACGAAATGGGCGAACTCGTCGGAGCATCGGTCTGCGAGATTGACAACAGTGGACGTATCATAGAGGCTACCGTTACCGACCTCAACGGCAATTTCTCCATGCCCATACGCAACCCCAAGGACAAACTGCGTTTCAGCTATGTAGGCTGCAAGACTAAGACGCTGCCGATAGACCGTGACAACTATAAGGTGACCCTGGAGTCAGAAAATATGCTGGTGGATGTGGTGATCGTGGCTGACAGGCGTCTCAACGGAGGCGGTCTTGCCATCCCTGAGCGTGAGATCTCATACGCCACACAGACCATTGACATGAAAGAGTTTGAAGGTCTCGGACTGACCACCGTCGACGAGGCGCTACAGGGTCGTGTCGCAGGTCTTGACATTGTGGCCAACAGTGGTAACCTGGGTGCAGGTACCACCATGCGCCTCCGTGGTGCGTCGTCTATCTCGACACTCACCAGTTCCAACCCGCTCATTGTGGTCAACGGCAACACCTGGAACGTGGATATGAACAACTTCGATGTGAATAATGCCAACGATGAGCAGTTCGCGCAGCTGTTGAACGTCAATCCGGAAGACATCGCTTCCATCACCGTTTTGAAGGATGCCGCGGCCACTGCTATCTATGGCTCACAAGGCGCTAATGGTGTCATCGAGATCACCACCAAACGTGGTTCACGTGGTGCACCAAAACTGACCTATTCGCTCCGTCTGACAGGCACCTACCAGCCAAAGGGTTATCAGATGCTCAGCGGTGATGACTATACCATGCTGCTCAAAGAGAGTTATTTCAACCCCCAGCAGAATGACGCGGCCTCCGATATCCGTGAACTGAACTATGACCCCACCTTCTCTGAATACGAGCAGTATAATAACAACACCGACTGGGTGGATGCTGTCACACAGTGGGGTCTGAGGCAGAACCATTATCTCTCCGTCACCGGTGGTGGTGAAAAAGCTACCTTCCGCATCTCCGGAGGTTATGACCATGAGTCTGGTTCGGTGATAGAACAGAGGCAAGACCGTTTCTCAACCCGTGTGGCACTCGATTACTACGTCTCTGACCGTATCAAAATCTCCACCAACTTCGCACTTACCTATACCGACACCAAGCGCAACTATGACGACTTGCTGGGTATCGCCTACAAAAAGATGCCCAATATGAGTATCTATGAGCAGTATCCTGTGGGTCACCCCAAGCAGGGACAGAACACCAGCAAATACTACACCATGTTGCAGTCGGCTCCCTCGGTGTTTGATGGCGACCAGAAAAACTATGTCAACCCGGTGGCCTCCGCCAAACTGGCTAAGTTTGACGACCGCACCTACGATATCACTCCCGAGCTGGAGCTGAACTACCGTCTATGGGGCATGGACAAAGAGCATCACCAGTTGAACTGGCAGGGACGTGTCTATATGAACATCTTCAATGAGTACATCAACAAGTTTTACCCCAAGGAGTTGGTGACCGTGCCATGGAATTATGGAGTGAACAACACCAATACGGCGAGTTCGAAAAGCGTGGCCTTCAACACGAAGCAGACGCTCACCTTCATACCACATTTTTCCAACGAAGACCACTCCTTGATGGCCATGGCAAGATTTGAGCTGACCAGCGGTTCTAGCAACGGCCAGAGCACCGACGCCACCAAACTGCCCTCCAGCGGTATCACTACCCCCATCGGTGGAGGTCGGGTGACAGGCATGAGTTCCAATTTTAGCGAGTGGCACTCGATGTACTACACCTTCTCTACCCATTATGCCTACAAGGGGCGGTATATGTTTGATTTCAGTGTGCGTGCCGACGGTACTACCAAATTTGGCCCGGAGCGGCAGTGGGGATACTTCCCAGCTGTGTCCCTCAGATGGAACATCATCGATGAACCATGGTTCCAGAAAATGGTCGGTGTCAGTGATTACAATGAGAACCCATGGATCTCGATGCTCGCCATCCGTCCCAGTTGGGGTAGGGTGGGCAACCAGCCCAATCGCGACTATCTCTACGAGAGTATCTACAGCCGCGACATCAAGTACATCGACATGGGAGCCATGAAACCTGAGAACATCCGTCTGACCGACTTGCGTTGGGAGACCACCACCACTTGGGACTTAGGATTTGACTTGGGACTCCTCAACGACCGCATCATGCTTCAGGCCGAGTGGTATCACTCCACACGCCGTGACATGTTGATGGAGAGTGTGAGCATACCGTCGAGCACAGGTTATCCCACATTGTCATACAGCAACGTTGGCTCGATGCGAAACATCGGATGGGAGTTGAACCTCAACACCAACAGGTTGCTTAAGTTTGGCAAGTTCTTCGCTGACGTTAACCTGTCGTTCGGCAACAACAAAAATGAAATCCTCACGATGGACGAGACCGTGCTCAACTCGCTCAACTCGGAGTTCCACTACGACAACCGTGAGGTGCTCCAGCGTGTGCAGATCAACAACCCCTTCGGCGCGATATATGGTTTCCGCTTCAAGGGAGTGTATGAATACCAGTATGAGACCTTTATCGACATGACACCTGAGCAACGACTCCAGTTTGTGGCCGAAGGACACACCGCTCCTTTCGTGCTCAGTGAGACTGGCGAGATCGTGGTGGATGATGAGAATAAACCTGTACACATGGTTTACAACTACTCTCATGACGGCACTGGAAAGAATTACGAATTTCAGGGTGGCGACGCTATCTATGAGGATGTGAACTACGACGGACAAATCAACGCCCTCGATATCGTCTACCTCGGTTCGTCGCTGCCAAAACTGACGGGTGGATTCGGCATCACACTCAACTACGGCCGATGGAAGCTGAACTCACAGTTCAACTACCGTGTCGGCAACAAGATCTTAAATCTGGCTCGTCTTGACGCCGAGGCCATGTCTACCAACAACAACCAGAGCAAGGCCGTCAACTGGCGATGGCGTAAGGAGGGCAACCAGACCTCTATCCCACGCGCCATGTATGGGGCATCGACCAACTACAACACACTGATCAGTGACCGCTTTGTCGAGAATGGCTCGTTCCTCCGACTCAACTACCTGCAGCTGTCCTATTCATTAGACCCCAAGGTCGTGGCACGTGTGCTGGGTGTCAAGCGTCTGAGTTTGTACCTCAGTGCCAACAATCTCTTCGTTGTCACCAAATACAAGGGGGTAGACCCTGAGGTGGGCTATGGCGGCTATGGCGCTTCCGTAGACGGCGGTCAGACACCACGCGCCAAGTCTTTCACTTTGGGTATCACTGTAGACTTCTAATCATCTGACCATGTAGAATTGTATCATCATTGCTGTAGATAGAAAAAATAAAGACCATGACAAAAATGACCAATCATATACGGAAAAGATGCTTGAGAGAGGCGATGAAGACGCTTCTGGCGGCCCTTGTCATCCTGCCATCTATCCTCTTCTCTTCCTGCTCCGACTTCCTTCAGATAGAGCCTCAGGAAATCATCGTGCTCGGTAAATATTGGGATGAAGAGGCCGACGTGGAAGGTGTCGTCTCAGGGTGCTACTCTTCGATGCAGGCGCAGTCTGTCATCAGCCGCATGATGGTGTGGGGGGAGTTTCGCTCCGACAACATCGTGGGTGGACGTAATTACGAGAACGACATCCAGATAGCCAACATCTTCAAGGAAAACATCAACGCCAGTAATACGTATGCGAAATGGGGCGACTTCTACAACGTCATCAACCGTTGCAACATTGTGCTAAGGTTTGCCCCCGAGGTGGCACAGAAAGATCCCAGCTACACGCAGAGCAAACTCAATGCCACCATTGCTGAAGTGTCGGCTTTGCGTGACTTGATGTATTTCTACCTCATCCGCACCTTCTGCGACGTGCCCTACATCACAGAGCCATACCTCGACGACAATCAGCAAATGGATATCCCTGCCACACCCTTCAATGATGTGCTGGCATCGCTGATTGAAGACTTGGAGGCCAAACAGTCGTTGGCCGTCAAACGATATCCGCTGACAAAATCTTTCTACCAGCGCGGACGCATCACGCAAGACGCTATCCATGCCTTGCTGGCCGACCTTTACCTGTGGAAGCAAGACTATAGCAACGTGGTGCGCTATGCAGATATGGTGATCAAAGCCAAACTGGATGAATATGAGACGGAGAAGAAAAGCCGTCTCGGAACGGTCAATGGAGGCAATGATTTGATTGATGGCTACCCGCTTATCAACGACAACTATTCCACGGGCAACTACTACGGCACGGCGTTTGGAAGCATCTTCGGCAGCGGCAATAGCAGTGAGAGTATCTTCGAACTGATTTATATGGACGATGACGACATGTTGGCCAATGGTGCGGTCAGCGCGTTTTATGGCAATGCCACGACCTTCCCAGGTCTGGCTCGTCCGGCTGATTTCATCGGTACAGACATGAGCGACGAGTCGTTCAGCGTTTTCCTCTCCAAGTATGACACGCGGTTCTATGAGAACCTCCAGCCTGTACAGGGGCAGTCCAATACCTATGGTATCAACAAGTATATCTCTCAGACGGCCATGGTCGACCTGACGAAAGCTGAAATCCAGACCACCTATTCTTCGCCTTACGCCGACGGGAAGTGCCATTCCAATTGGATTGTCTACCGTTTCACGGATGTGATGCTCATGAAGGCTGAGGCATTGGTGGAGATGGCACCTGAGGGGGAGGACGAAACTTCCAAACAGCAGGCAGACACCCTGCTTCGCCAGGCTTTCGCTATCGTCAACGCCATCAACAAACGAAGCAACTGTAGTAAGGAGGACAAAAACCTGGAATGGGACAAGTATTCTTCGAAGTCCTCTATGCGCTCCCTCGTCCTGGAAGAGCGACAGCGTGAACTGATGTTTGAGGGCAAACGGTGGTATGACTTGGTGCGTCGGTCGCGCCGTGACGGCAACACCACCTACCTGGTGGGCTCCGTCTCACGCAAGGGTACGAGTGGCTCCGGTGCCCTCTCCAGCAAACTCTCTCGCATGGAGGCCATCTATTGGCCATACCACATCGATGAGTTGAAAGTGAACAGCAACCTCAAGCAGAATCCTGCTTTTGGCAGCGGTGAGAACAGCTCCATAGAAATCACTCATTAGTCTCTGACGGATATGTTAAGTCTATCATCACTATGTATCAAAGAAAGAAATCAAATCATCCTATGTATACAGTCAAACACTCTTCTTTCCTTCTGATCTGCTGGTTGAGTTTCGCCATGGCCGCCACACTCTCCATGTCGTCATGCAGCGATGAGCCCGACACTTCCAATTTCTATACCTTCAAAGGGCAGATGATGAGTGAATATCTCATGAGCCATGACAACTACAGTCAGTTCACAGCCTTGGTACAACGGACAGGCATGATGAAACTGCTCTCCACCTATGGCGAGTACACCTGTTTTGTGCCTACCAACCAAGCCATGTCCAACTATCTGTCAAAGAAAGGCATCGCCAGTATCGATCAGCTCAGTCTGGCCGACTGCGATACCCTGGTGCGTACACACCTGGTAAAAGATATGTATACCACCGCCGATATGAACGACGGCGTATTGTCGACCTCCAACATGAACCGACGGTACATTGAGGTCAGCCATGGACTCGACGACCGTGGCAACACGGTGGTGTTCCTCAACGGCACCTCGCACATCATCTTCGAGTTGCAAGACGACTCCGTGGAGAATGGATTCGTGCAGCCTGTCACCGAGGTGCTGGAGAGCAGCAACCGTATGATACTCGATATGATGGAGCAGAATCCTCATATCAGCATCTACTCTCAGGCACTGCGCGCCGCTGGGTTCGCCTCTGTCTTATACCAGTATCGTGACGAGGAATGGGAGAAAATCAAGGTCAACTACCCTCGCATACGCTACATCTCGCATGTCAATAAAGAGACGGCCACCGTGCCTGATGAGAGACGTTTCGGCTTCACCATCTTCGCTGCCACCGACTCGGTGCTCCGGGAGAAATATGGCATCACGTCTGTCGAACAACTCTATAAAAAAGCCTGTGAGATATACGACGAGCAATACCCCGAGGATAAAAATGCCGAGTACCATGACTTCGCGCACATCACCCATGAGAAGAATCCGCTGCACCGTTTTCTCGCCTACCATATTCTCACACGCGATGTCAAGGGATGGAACTACCTTACTCCCTACAACGATATCGGTATAGAGACCCGTGATATGAATCCTGTCGATTGGTATGAGACCATGTTGCCCCATACGATGATGAAATTTGAGCGACTGACCGTGCGTAAATGGGCCGGTCCCAGTGTCGTAGGTCAGCGGTATGCCAACCGTCGTTGGGACGATGAGTTCCAAATCCCCGGAGTGTACATCTATCCCACCGTCGAACCTGAGTACAAGCAAGATGCCCTCAACGGCAGGTATTTCTATGTGGGCGACATTCTGGCTTTTGACGATGTCACACGCAATGAGGTGTTCAACGCCCTCATCCGCATGGATTTCTCGACCATTTTCCCCGAGTTGATGACCAACGACATCCGTCTCAACCAACGCAACAATGGTGTGAAAAACCAGGATCCTGACTATGATGAGACAGGAAAGTATGGGCGCAACTACTACTTCCCCAATGGCTACCTCGATGGTGCGACCATCAACGAGGGCAGCTGGTTTGTCTACCGTCGGCCTCATGACTGGTATGACAGTTATGAGGGTGACGAGATGAACCTCTTCAAAGATTTCGACTTTACCTTCCGCCTGCCTCCTGTGCCGTTTGATGGACAATGGCAGATACGCATAGGTTTTGCTTCTGAGCCCACACGTGGTGTGGCACAGATTTACTATGATGACAAGCCACAGGGCATCCCTCTCGACATGACCAGGAGCTTGAGCGACGCTTCCATCCTTGGTAACAATTGGAAGGCAGACTACAACTCCATGACCACACTCGAACTCTCCACCGACCAAAAGGAGTTGAAAAACAAAGGTTACTACCGCGGCCCGACTGGAGGCTATCATTACCCATACGGTGGCGGCAATGACCATGTCTACTTCGCGCGCCAACCACACACCTACCGCATGGTGCTCTGTACGACCAATATCAACTCCTCTGAAGATCACTACCTGCGCATCCGGTGTGTGTCGGCCAAGCAGGGTAATGACAATGAGTTTATGCTCGACTTCCTGGAACTGGTGCCACGTAGTGTCTTCGGCATCACGGATGAAGGGGCGATGGAGCCCATGCTGTAAATGATGTCGACCAATAACAATGAACATAGAAGATTTAGAGATATGACGAAAATGAAGCATATATATTTCTCGTTGGCATGCTGGACATGTTGCGGACTCATCACGCTCGCTCTCACGGCCTGCAGCGATGAGTGGGATCAGCACTTCGAGCCTGCAGCATCGGTGGAAGGCACCCTTTGGCATGCCATCTCCGCCAATCAGGAGCTGAGCAATTTTGCCCGTGTCGCTCAAGCTTGCGGCTATGACCGCATCCTCGATGGTAGCCAGACGTTCACCGTTTTTGCACCCACCAACGCTGCCTTCACTGTAGCAGAGGCCGATGCGTTGATAGCTTCTTACAACCAACAGCAGGCAGAGGGTGTGCGCGCCAGCGACAACACCGTGGTGCGTCGTTTCATTCAGAACCACATCGCACAGTATCGTTTCCCAGTGTCATCGCTCACCGACTGTACCATCTCACTGATGAACGACAAATATGCCACCCTCACCAGTAGCCAGCTGAATGGCAATACGTTGTCGACGAAGAATGCTCACTGCGACAATGGATTGCTCTTCACCTTGGACAAAAAGCTGGACTATGTGCCCAACGTGCTGGAGTGTCTCGATATCGAGAACGGGCTCGACAGTGTCTATCACTTCCTGAGCAGCCACAATGTCTATGAGTTCAACGAGTCGCAGAGTGTGCCAGGGGAGATCATTGATGGTGTGACCCACTATCTCGATTCTGTCACGGTGCTTACCAACGACCTGCTTTCACTGTATGGGTTGATCAACTCTGAGGATAGCACCTACTGGATGGTCGCTCCCACCAATGCGGAATGGAACCGGCTGGTGGAAGAATATACGCCCTATTTCAATTATGCCAACAATGTGGAGAGGCGCGACTCTATGTCGTATACCAACACGCGTCTCGCCATCATCGGCGGCGGCTTCTTCAGTCGCACGAAAAACCCCGATGTCGCCTTCCGTGACTCTGCCGTCTCTACACAGGCCGTCAGCGCACAGCTTCGCAAGATGCAAGGCATCACCGACAGTTACTATGTCTATCAGCGTCCATTTGATCAAGGGGGCGTGTTTGAGGGTACCATCGACATACCATGTAGCAATGGGCATATGCTGAAGGCAGAAACCTTCCATATCTCAAAATTTGAGACCTTTATGCAGACCATCACGGTGGAGGCAGAAAACAACCTCTATCAGGATACTCTCATCAATGCGGTCTCTCCCATGGCTATCACACAGGTGATGTCCAACAATGAATTTTACGATCAAGTTTCAGGAGGCGCTTATGTCGAGGTCATACCCACCAACCCTTCAGCGCGTGTAGCTGTAGGCTTCAAGGTGCCCAACCTTCTCTCGGGTGTGAAATATGACATCTATGCGGTATTCGCCCCTGCCACAGCCGCTGATCCGCTGGCCGTCGAAGAGGCGAGTAAGCCTTTCAGGGTACTCAGTCGCATCAGACAGGTCAATCAGGACGGTGTGATGTCAGAGCCGCCTTTCCGTTATGCCAAGAGTGTTGACGGAACGAAGGTCGATGAGGTGTTGCTGCAGTCGGGAGTCCGTCTGACAACCTGCTCCTGGGGACTCAACAACCCAACGGTGCGGCTCGAGATGCAGTCCAACACCGATGGTGCGACCCTAAGGATAGACCGTGTGATATTCCGCCCGGTGGAGTAAATCACTTGACGAAAGAACAAAGAAAAGCGAACAAAAATGACCCATATAGCTATGAGAAGAATCATCATAACCAGTCTCTCGCTCCTGACGCTGGGCTTTGCGCCACTCTCAGCTCAAAACGCGGAAACGGTGGAGGGTGCGCCGCAACAGGTGCGTAAGCAGGCTTCCACAAAGCAGTATCCAGCGAGAGAGGTGAAAGGACGTGTCGTCGATGCCACAACCCGACAACCTCTTGGCGGTGTGCTGGTAAGTGCGGCAGAAATTGAAGGCTATAGCACACTGACGGAGTCGGACGGAACCTTTACACTTCGTGTGCCTTTGATAGCCACCTCGTTGTCATACAGCTCTCCTGGATACAACCTGGTGAAAGCAGGCATGTCGAAGGGGGAGAAACAACGTGATGTAGGCCTTTTCCCCAACACATTTAGTGCAGACTATTCACCGCGGACCAATGTCGACGCTGTCAATAGTGCAGAGGGATTTGAGTATTCCAATGCGGTAAGCATAGATGAAGAAATCCAGAAACGCCTTGGTGCACAGGTGCGTACCATCGCACGCAGTGGTACGCCAGGAATAGGAAGCGTGATGTTGATGAATGGTCTCAACTCCATCAATGCCAATGCGCAACCGCTCATCGTTGTCGATGGCGTGATCTATGACCAGCAATACGACCGCACCATGCTGCACGATGGTTTCTACAACCATATCTTGTCCAATATCTCTCCCTCTGACATCGAGCGGGTGGAGGTGCTCAGAAACGGCACCGCCCTCTATGGCGCTAAGGGTGCCAACGGCGTGATTCTCATCAGTACACGGCGCAATCATTCGATGGCCACACGCATCACGGCCAGTCTGTCTGGTGGTGTCACTTTCAAGCCAGCCACCTTTGACGTGATGAATGCCTCGCAGTATCGCAGCTATGCCAGTGACATGCTTCAGACCACCAACACGACGCTCAAGGACTTCAAGTTCCTCAACGATTCTCCTACCAACTATTATCTGCCCCAGTATAGCAACAACACCGACTGGAAAGAATATGTCTATCGCAATGCGTTCACACAAAACTACAGCATCAATGTAGAGGGTGGTGACAACGTGGCCGACTACAACCTCTCGCTGGGTTACATCGACCAAATGTCGACGCTGAAAAACAATAAGATGAATCGCATCAACATACGCTTCAACTCTGATATCCATATCACTCAAAAACTCGGAGTGCGCTTTGATGCTTCATTTGCCAACCAGACACGCAACCTGCGTAATGATGGCGCACCGGCCAACTATACAGAGGGTACGCCCACCTCGACAGCATTCCTGGCTTACGCCAAGAGTCCGATGCTTTCTCCATGGACTTTCTCTGGTGGGGTCATTCGTGACGGCTACATCGACGTGACCGATGAAAACTATCTCGATGAGGCACTCTCTGGCTACAGCAACTACAATTACAAGTTGTCTAACCCTTTGGCAGTCAATGAGTATGGAGATGCCAAAAACAAAAACCATTTTGAAAATTCGGTCATTAACCTGTCGGTGACACCCAGTTACCGTTTCAACGCTCATCTGCTGCTGAGTGAGCATTTTAGCTACAATCTTGTCAACACCAATGAGAAGTTCTACATCCCTCGCAACGGTGTGCCCAGTTATTATGTCTCTGGGGTCAATGCCTATTGTGAGAATGAGGTGCGCTCTATGGCTGCCAAGCAAAATTCTGTGATGAGCGACACCCGACTGGCATGGAACAACCGCTATAAAGCCCACAACATCAATGTCTTTGGCGGGGTACGTTTCAATTGGGAAGAATACACACAGAACAATCAGTTGGGATACAACACCACCAGCGACAAAATGCCAGCCATCAGTTCGTCACTCGACAATGCCAAACCCTCCGGATACTCCAACTCCTGGAAGAACATCGCATGGTATTTGCAGGCGGGCTATGACTACCTGCAACGTTATTATTTGCAGGTGAATGCGGCTGTGGAGACTTCATCCCGTTTTGGCCATGAGGCTGATCAGTCCATCAAAATGTTTGATGTGCCTTGGGGCATCTTCCATGGTGTTCAGGCGTCATGGGTTCTCACCAACGAACCTTGGCTTTCTCAGGTGAAAGGGGTCAATCATTTGCGGCTGCATGCCGGCTATGATGTCAGCGGCAACGATGACATCAGCTACAATGCCGCACGCAGTTACTTCGCTTCGCACAACTTCCTGGAGGATGTCTCTGGCCTGTCGTTTGAGAACATCGGCAACACACGTCTGAAATGGGAAACCACCACTCGTTTGAACGCAGGCATCGAGGGACATTTCTTAGGCAATCGTCTGAACGTGCGGTTCGATTATTTCAACAGCAAGACCGACGACCTGCTGATGTATCAGTCTCTCAAATACATCACCGGCCTGAGACAAAACTGGGCAAACAATGGGGCGATGAAAAATAGTGGGTTTGATGTCAGTGCCGTAGCCAAAGTCATCGCAACGAAAAACTTCCAGTGGGAGTTGGGCGCCAGTCTGGGGCATTACAAGAATGAGGTCACACGACTGGCAGACGGCACACCACATATCGACTACACCGTCTATGGCGCTACCATTCGCACTGAGGTGGGGCAGCCTGCCAATCTTTTCTATGGTTATAAGACAGTAGGGGTTTTCGCCACATCTGAAGATGCGGCAAGTGCCGGCCTCTCCATCCTGGGAACTGATGGGATCACTCATCATTATTTCCAGGCCGGTGATATGCAGTTCGCAGACCTCGATGGCGACCATCAGATCACCGAGGCCGACCGTACTGTTATCGGTGACCCCAACCCCGACTTCTATGGCAATATCTTCACCTCGTTCAACTATCAGCGTCTGAGACTCGACGTTCACTTCAACTACTCGGTCGGTAACGATGTCTACAACTATATGCGACAGCAGTTTGAGAGTGGCTCGCGCTTCATGAACCAGACCACGGCGATGACACGTCGCTGGCAGAACGAAGGACAGCATACCGACATTCCCCGTGTCGCATTTCAGGACCCCATGGGCAACGCTCGTTTCAGTGACCGATGGATAGACGATGGGTCCTATCTCAGACTCAAGACCATCACCCTGTCATACTCATTGCCCATCACCTCTACGTTCCTCCAGGGATTGCAATTCTGGGTACAGGCCAATAATCTCTTTACCCTCACCAAGTATCTGGGCACTGATCCTGAGTTTGCCTTGTCTGGTAGTGTCATCGGCCAAGGTATCGACTTGGGACGCCTCTCTCAGAGCCGTTCTCTGGTGGCTGGAATAAAAATCAATCTGTAGCGGGTTTCCAACTAAGTAAGAATAAATACCATTATGATGAACAAGATATCCAACGGAAAGAAGAAAGTACTGGCCACCAAGTTGATAGGTCTTTCTTTTGTCATTTGCAATTTGTCAATGACCATTGCATGTAAAGACTTTCTGTACGATGACTCCGACATCGTGACCTACTCCGACAAAGAGTTCCTCAACAGCGACGCCGACACGCTTTGGTCCGTAGTAGGTATTATGAACAAAATGCAGACCATCGCCGACCGCACTATCCTGCTCGGTGAGTTGCGCGGCGACCTCGTGACGGTCACCCCCAATGCTGACGCTGACCTGCGTGACGTGTCGTTGTTCACTATCGGTGCCGACAACAAGTATCATGATCCGACCGACTATTATGCCATCATCAACAATTGCAACTATTTCATTGCCAAGGCAGATACAGCCCTGAGGAACAATCGCAATGAGACGATTTTCATGAAAGAATATGCCGCCGTGAAAGCGTATCGGGCATGGACATATCTGCAGTTGGCATTGGTGTACGGACGTGTGCCTCTGGTCACTGAGCCTATCGTCAGTATGGAACAGTCCGAACAGTCGTTCCCCCTCTATGGCATAGATGACATCTGTCAATACTTTATCGCCGACCTTGCACCCTATGCTGAGATCGAACATCCTGGCTATGGCACCATACGCAACACCGATTCCCAACTATTTTATTTCCCCATCTATGTGCTGCTTGGCGACCTCAACCTTTGGGCGGGACATTATCGTGAGGCGGCTGAGAACTACTACAAGTACATCAGTCAGAGAAACGGACGAAATTCTTCCTATCCCATCAGCATCAATGCCGTTAGGTTCTTGGCCAACGATTCTCACTGGATGTCAACAGCCGACAGTTGGTCGATGATGTCTTTTGACAATGAGACCTATTCCATCAATTCTGAACTCATCACCATGATTCCAGGTGACTCCATCCCGTCAGAAGGCAACTATAGTGAACTGCGCGACCTTTTCAACACCAATGAGCGCAATGAATTCAAAGAGTCGATACTCCCATCCCAACAGCTCTATCAGTTGTCTGCTGCGCAGCGCTACTGTCACTACACCTCAGGTGGGGAGTATGTGTTCTCGCCCGACGGTCTGGAAAATCACCTTTCCGGTGACCTCCGTCTCCAGGCATCGTTCAGTCAGACCAACGTCAATATGATGCTCAATGGAAAACGTGTCACCAACTATGTGACTAATAGAAAATACGCCACCCGCAACGTGCATCTCTACCGCCGCTCCATGGTCTATCTGCGTATGGCAGAGGCTCTCAATCGGGCTGGTTTCCCACGCTTTGCCTTCCAGATTCTGAAAAGTGGCGTGAACAACAGTGTTATTGAAAGTGAGGTGATACCTTACTATCCCTCTGACGAGGCTTGGTTGAGAACTTTTGATTTCCCCGACAATATCTATGTATTGGAGACGACAGCAGGGGGAAGCAATGAAAACACAATGGGGATCCATTCCCGTGGCTGTGGCTACTCCAATGCCAATACATCCTATGTCCTTCCTGACGACGAAAAACTCGATGACGCTCAGCGACTGCAATATCAAACCGTCATGGTAGAGAATCTCATTCTCGATGAAGCCGCGCTGGAGTTTGCATTTGAGGGGCATCGCTACTATGACCTCATGCGCATCGCCCTCCGTCGCAACGATCCCTCTTTCCTGGCAGGGCATGTGGCTCGTCGCAATGGCACGCTCGACAATGCTCTGTTCCAGAAACTGTCTTCGACAGACAATTGGTACTTAAAATTGGAGTAAGAAATGCGAAAAGGTCTCATGCTGATAGTGTCACTGTGCCTGCTCCTGTTCTTGTCAGCAGCAGCTCGCGATGACTACCGCTACCAAAACCTGACGATGAACGATGGATTGGCGGCCAATGCCGTGCGCAACATCGTCCAGGACAAATATGGATTTATGTGGCTGGGCACAGACAATGGATTGTGTCGTTTCGATGGCGTCCGTGTGCTCACATTCCGTATTCCCGATTTGGGCGGTAACCAGTATGTGACCTCTTTGTTGGCAGCCAACGACGGCATCTACGTTGGCACTGAGCGTGGTGTCTTTCTTTTGCCTTTCGAGCATGCGAGATTTGTGAAACAACCCATAGATGTCCATACCACGGTGACGAGTATGGCCAAGGACAAAGAGGGTAGGCTATGGTTGTCCACCAATGGTCAGGGTGTCTTCTGTGGTGAGAAACAGTACGACTTCAAGTCGTCTGGCGGTGACGTGTCTCAAGTGTTCATCGACAATAGCAATCAGATTTGGACCGTGACCAATAGGGAAGAGCCTACGGTACAGAAACTCAATAGGCTTCATGACCGGTTTGAGCCTGTCGCACTCGATTTCCCCACCAACTACAACTCCCTTCGGATGTTGCAGACACACGACGGACAAATGTGGCTTGGTAGTTGGGAGCAGGGGCTGTTGCTGATGCACAACGACGGTCGATTGGAGCAGATACTGAACCCCTCAGAGACCAATGTGGGGACTCATATCCATACGCTTTATGAACGCTCCGACAGTTGCATCTGTATCGGTTGCGACGATGGACTCATCTGCCTCAATCCCCAGACAAAAAAATGGTATCGCCTTTCTGACCAATTGCATATACCACCCAACAAGTTGACCGACCGCTTTGTTTATTCCATAGTCGGCGACAAAGAGGGAGGACTTTGGATTGGCACATTTTATGGAGGCGTCAACTATCTCTCACCGCTGGGTATGCGCTTTGACGGCTACACCATGGGCGATGGCCTGACAGGCAATGTGATTTCCAGATTTTGCGAGGACAAAAATGGCCATATTTGGGTGGCCAGCGACGATGGTGGTCTGATGTGTTACTCGCCCTCCAGTCACTCTTTCATATCGTATCCTCACCAAGATAGACTGCGCTGGCGCAATATCCACGCCTTGGCCGTCAAGGGCGACAACCTCTGGATAGGTACCTATACAGATGGCGTCTATGTGCTCAATATCTCGACAGGCAGTCTGCGACAGTTTACTAGATCGGACAACGATAGTGGACTCGATGACAACAGTTCGTACGCCATACTCCATGACTCTCATGGCGAGACATGGGTGACCACGATGACGGGCATCAGTCGCTATCAGCCTGCAAAAGACAAGATTGAACGGATCGGGAAGACCAATGCTATCACTATCGATATCGATGAAGACAAGGATGGAAACCTCTGGTTCTGCACACAGGGCGAAGGCCTTTTCCATCTGGACCGCAAGACGCTCAAGCTGAAAAATTATCAATATCATACCAAGGACAACCATTCGCTGTGCGACAACCAAGTTAACTGTGCTTACCTGGACGAAGGTGGCAAACTGTGGATCGGCACATTTGGTGGTCTCTGTACCTACGACCGTGAGCATGACCGTTTCGTGCGTCTCCATCTTGACGTACCCAATCAGAATATACAGAGCATCGTGGAGTCGAACGGGGCGTTGTGGCTTGCCACAGACAAAGGGGTGGTGAAATATGTGCCTGGAGAAGGGGTGCAGCATTTCACCATTCACGACGGACTGGTGGGCAATCAGTTTCAGACCAACAGCGTCTTAAAGGCCAGCGATGGACGTATCTATTTTGGAGCAACGAATGGTTTCAACGCATTTTATCCACAGCTGATCAACGCCAACAAAACTTCTCCACCAGTCTATATCACCTCGCTCCGCATCATGAATCATGAGGAGCAAGCGGATGATGGCTCACCCCTCAATTTTTCTGACTTGCATGAGTTGAGTCTCAGATACACCGATGCACGAATGATCACTATATCGTTTGCATCGCTGAGCTATTGTTCGCCAGAGAAAAACCAGTATGCCTATATGCTCGATGGTTTCGACCATGAGTGGAACTACGTGGGCAACCAGACACAGGCCACCTATACCAATCTCCCTGCCGGCACCTATACTTTTCGGGTGAAGGCTACCAACAACGACGGCATTTGGTCGGAGCATGAGGCGACACTGCGCATCGTGGTGCATCCCCCTCTTTGGTGGAGTTGGTGGGCCAAGCTGCTCTATTTGTTGCTCATAGGGGGCGCCATATGGTATTATGTGCATCTGCGTCTGAAGCGTGAGAAGCACCACCATCAACTGGAAATGCAACGTCTCAGCCAAAAGAAAGAGCAGGAGGTGCGCGACGCACGTCTGAGATTCTTCACGATGATAGCGCATGAGATACGTACGCCTGTTTCGCTCATCATCGGACCTTTGGAGAAAATCATGAAGCGGGGCGATGTCTCGGAAGACATGAGGGTCATCAACCGCAATTCACACCGTTTGCTCGAACTTGTCAATCAGTTGCTCGACTTCCGCAAAATCGAACAGCAAAGTCTGCTGATGCATTTCGCTCCTCAGAACATCCACCAATTGATAGAAGATGTGGTGGTGAGGTTTGCACCTACCATAGAGCAAAGTGGCAAACGGTTCAATGTGGATTACCCCGCCCCACATTTCACGGCCATCGTCGACTGTGAGGCTCTGACCAAAGTGGTCAGCAATCTGCTCACCAATGCCATCAAATACACCAAAGACGAGGTCTCACTGCGCTGTGTGGAAGAGCCTTCTGGCGAGCAGTTCCGTATCATCGTCAGCGACAATGGCATAGGCATCCACCAGAAAGACTTGAAGCAGATTTTCGATCCGTTCTTTCAGGCAGAAGGCAACAAACCGGGCACTGGCATCGGTCTGAATATCGTGAAGAACATTGTCGAACAGCACCATGGCTCTATCGATGTGGACTCTGAGATAGGAAAAGGTTCCACCTTCACCGTCGTCTTGCCTGTCACACAAGAGGTCACAGAGACAGTCTCCGACACCTCAGACGTGGTGGCTCCAGTTGCTCATGACACACCTAGCACCGCCGTTCCTGTTGGCCATGACATCACCATCCTTATCATTGATGATTCGGAAGACATGATCCATTTCCTGGAAAGCAACTTCAAGCAAAAGTATGATGTCCTTACGGCTCACGATGGGGTAGAGGCGCTCGATATCCTGTCCAAGCAAAAAGTGGGCATCATCATCTCCGACTGGATGATGCCTCGTATGGATGGTGCCGAATTGTGCCGTCGTGTGCGTCGTGACCCTCTGACGAGCCACATTCCATTTGTGATGCTCACTGCCAAGGCCGACGATGAGTCAAAGGTCAAGGGGATGGATGTGGGCGCTGACATTTATATCGAAAAACCGTTCTCGATGGAGTATCTGGAAGCATGTATCCGCAACATGCTTCAGATGCGTCAACATCTGATGAAGAAATTCTCGTCACAGCCCCTTGAACCAGTCACAGAAATTGCTCACAACCCGACCGACAACGCATTTTTGGTGAAAATGAACAAAATCATCGAGGAAAACTTCTCCAACTCAGAGTTGAATGTCAATTTCCTCGCCGATAAGTTGAATATCAGCCGAAGCGGTCTTTTTGCCAAAATCAAGACGCTAGCGGATGTCACCCCCAACGAGATGATCATGATAGTGCGACTGAAGCGTTCCGCACAATTGCTTCTTGAAGGAGATCACACGGTGAGTGAAGTGAGTTATATGGTGGGTTTCTCCAATCCATCCTATTTCTCAAAATGTTTCCACAAGCAGTTTGGCATCCGCCCCGCAGACTACATGAAGTCAGCAAAAGATACCACCTCCAGCTGATGCCTTTCGGCAGCCCCCTCGTTCTGTATGTGGCTATATTATAGCCACCCATCGTCCTGCATGTGGCTCTCCCCACACATCCCTCGTCCTGCCTGTGGCTCTCTCCGCCCTTTGTCCTGCCTGTGGCCCCCTCGTTCTGTATGTGGCTATATCATAGCCACCCATCCTACAAGCAGAAAAAAGAAAGTGAGCAAACCCACCGTTTGCTCACTCTCTTTTTTATCGATCCATGAAGCCTGTTACTTCACCACGAATTTCTTGCCGTCGCGGATATAGATGCCTCGTTTCGTAGCATCCTTCACCTCCATACCTTGCAGGTTGTAAATCTTTCCGTTGTTGACAGTCGTTGTCACCACATTTTCTACACCAGTAAGGTCGGGCTTCTCTGTGCCATAGTATTTCAGGCGGAAGTTGTCGACAACTACCCAGTCGCCTTCATGGCCTTTTTCGTCCTTTGCCACACCGATGTCGAGAATGCCACTGGCATTGACGTCAACCAGAAGTTGTACTTGATACAGACCGAGTTGGAAGAACTGTACAGCCTGGTCGATGCCATCGGGATATTCTCCCACGCTGGTGTTGTTGCCAAGGCCAGGAGCCTTGTTCACCTCAGCGGTGATATTGGGAAGCAGGATGTCATACATGCCGCTATAGACGTAGGCGTTCTGTGCTGGCTCAAGACCTTCTTCAGTGATGAGGCGTGCCTGATCTCCGTGATGACCGTCACGATAGAATCCCTGGACAGTGAGGAGATAGTAACCGGCTTTGAGACCAGTGACACTGGTAGAGAAGGAGCAGTCGTTGGAGTTCCATGACTCGAGTGCGAAGTCGGGATGGTTGCCACCGCGTCCCCATACACTGCCGTTGAAGATTTGCCATGCTGGCTCCACTTCTGCGCGCTGGTTGAAACCGGGGTTCACAATGTAGTAGCTGGCGTCGACGGGAGCGTCCTTTGCGGCCTTCTCGAGAAGGGCGTCACGATCGGCTCTGGTGACCAGTTTCCACTGGGCATCAAGGTTATAAGACTCGATGTCGCCACGCTGCTCGGTGCATACGGTGGTATGGTCGCCGTTTCCGCCGTCAACGCTGCAGTCGGGATTGAACACGACGAAGGCATCGGGATAGTCAGCCTGGAAGATGTTGTAGTTGCCGTTTTCGAGTTTCACGAAGCGCCATGCACCTGCCTTGGAGGAGTCCATGTAGCCGCGGTAGCCAAGATACTGGCTGGGGTTATCATCAGGACCGCCGTTGCGCAAACCGGTATTGATGTGGAAGTCGGTTGAAGGATCGGGACGGTTGGTTTGCTCCTCTTCACCCTCTGTAGGCTCTTCAGGAGTATCGATGTTCTCCAGGGTAAGGAGAGTGCCAGGCATGCCGAGGGCTGCGTGTGCGCCCCAGTCGGAACCGCCAGTGAGGAAGCGTTGCTGACCTACGTTATAGAGGTAGAATTCACCTGCTTTGACATCATTGCCTGCGAACATGTCGGGCTGACGCTCTGCGTGGAAGTTCTTGCGGGCATAGCGCAGGGCCTTGAGCTGGTCGTAGAGTTGGCCTTGGGTGGTACCTGACTGGAAGAACTCTTCAGCGTCGGCAGTGTTGATACCTTCTTCTTTTGCCAAAGCGATGGTCTTTTGCAGGGCGTCAAAGTCGTTGCTGTTGATGGACTTCACATTGTCAAATGCTCTCTGCAGATTTTCAAGAGCCTGACGTTGTGCTTCCATGTCATCGCCATTGAGGGCGGCTTTGGCTGCGTTGAGTGCTTCATCAAGAGCAGCCTTGAGTGCTGCGGTGGTGTTAACGGTGAAGGCCTCTACCTCTGGGATAAGGGCTGCCAACTGTGGCTTGTAGATGTTGATGACGGGGTAGGTCTCAGGATATTCCAGTTTCTGCAGCTGCAGACCGCTGAAATGGAACCAGAAGCCCAGGGCTCCGTCGTTGACATCGCCAAACTGATAAACCAGTGTCTCACTGTCTTGCTCGGCTGTGAATTCCAGGTTGACGGTAGTCTCTTCTGGTGTGCCTGCAAATGGGATGGTATAGGTGGCAAGGATATCACCGCCTACGTCAATTCCAGAATGACTGGTCCACAGGTCATAGAAATTGGCGATGTAGGTACGCATCTCTACATTATGCCATGAGTTGTAGGGGCTGCTGGTAAACTTGTAAGTGAAGTTGTAGGTCTCACCGGGAACGGTGGGCAACTTGACCATCAGTGGCTCGAAGCCGCCAATGCCTTCATAGTTGTTGATCTCATTCATGCCAGTGGCCTCGTCATAGCTGATCTTGCCGTCATAGACCACGGTATGGTCGTTGTTGGTCTCCCAGTTGTTCAGGTTGCGGTAGTCAACAAATCCCTCACGGGTCTCTGCGGGAAGGAATGCGCGTGGACCTACCAGTTGGAAGGCGCCATTCGTATATTTATAAAGGTTCTGGTCGGTGGTGTTGAAAACCAGTTTGCCTTCATAGACAGTCACACCTTTTCCACTGTTGGCAATCTCCTCACCATCGGGGCTAAGGAATACTTGGCCGTCTTCTGCCACTTTCACCTCACCTGTCAGCTGGTTGAGCACGCCTGCCTCTCCCATGTCGGTGACCACGGGCACAAAGTCGCATACCAAAGCGCCATCCTCGTAGATTTTGAAACTGTAGAGTTTCATGTAGCAACGGGAGTTGTCACGACGCTTGCCGTCTGGGCCGTCAGTGTTCAGGTCAAAAATAAACATGGTGTTGACGCCATCGTCGGCCACTTCGTCATCATTGCCTGCTGTAATGCTGGCAGCGGGTTGTGACTCTCCCTGGCGGGTGAAGGTGACGGTTCTACCTTCAGCAGCGACAGTGATGCGGGTGTTCATGGGTATCTCTTCTGTACCCGGCTGCTCATAGCGTCCGCCACCCTCGAAGGTGCGGCTAAAACATCCCTTGTCTCCAGCTCCTTCTTTGTCGGAACGGCTGAACACGACGAAAGCATTGCGCTCCCAGTTGCCATTGCGGGCACCAAAGATGGCCTCCCAGTTCTGGGCGGCGTTTTGGGTGATTTCCACATCTGCCACCACACGGGTGGATGATTTGTGGATGTAACCAGTGTTGATGAAACCTGTAGAGGTGCCAAGACGGGTCTCGATGTACTCGATGGCCTTCTGCTGGACGGGTTTGGCTATATTGAGGTCACTGACGTTCACATAGACGCCATAACGCTCATATTCGCCAAGGTTGTTCAGTACATACACCTTTCCGTCGGCCTTGTTCAGCACATAGGGGTCTGAACCCGTGTAGTTCGACAGGTTGTCGATGACCGTTGGTACGATGCTACTCTGTGCAAAGGCCATGTTGCCGATGAACAGACATGCAAAAAATAGTAACAATTTTTTCATAAAATAGAATGATTGGTTAATATTGAAATTTTCTGGTGTAAAGGTAGTGCTTATTATTGGTATGGTTGGATAATAACTATTCAGATAAGGATAAAAATGATTCAATCCTCACAATCAGGGTCAATACCGGTGTTTACATCGGCTTTTGGGAAGGCGGATAGGCGCAGACGGGCGGCTCCCATCGGCACCAGACGGATGGTTTCCTCTTCTTCTGAGCGGGGGGCGAAGCGGGTGGGCAACACATCGGTCATTCCAGTCTGGTCAAATCCCCAGGTGGGTATCTTCCTTCCTTTGACAGAAAACTCCAGTGGCACGGTCTCCAAAGAGAAGGGATAGTCATTGGCGGGCCAGGGTTGACGCTTGACGGTGAGGTCAATGGGCATGTCTTGGTCATCGACCATCAGAGAATAATTCCATGGGGTTTCGGCAAAGATCTCGTAGGCAGGCCAGAGGCTTTTGTCCACGCTCTCTTGCCAGTGTGAGTCGTCTTGTACGATTTCCGGGTCACTGCTGTCGCGCTGGTTGTAGCGTTCTTCGATGCGAAGTGAGAGGGTGAGAGGACCGTAGTTGACACTCACACTGCCTTTGTTTTGGGTCCACTCATGGGTGGAGATCGTCATGGGCAGCGAGAGCGTCACTTCATCGCCCTCTTGCCATTCGCGTTGGATATAGAGATATTTGCCTGATGCCAATTGCCCTTCAAAGGGGATGCCATCGACAGATACAGAGGGATGCTCGCACCAAGATGGTATACGCAGGTAGAGTGGAAAGCGGACGGGTTTGTCGGTCGAGACCTTTATCCGTATCTCTTCCTCGAAGGGGTAATGGGTGTCAATGGTGAGTTTGACATTTTGACCCTCTGCCACCTGTGTCGTTGTCTCGCTGGCGGCATAGAGCATCGTGCAGAGACCGCCATCGGTGGTCGACATGACGAGATGTTCAGTGAAATAGGGCCAACCCATTCCATGGTTGTGCTGGCAACAGCGGCTGCTGAAAGGACTCATGGAGAGCATGCCACGCAGGCTGTTGTCGATGCTGGGAGCATGATTCTTGCCATCGCTGATGGCCATATTGGGCGAGGTGATATAGCGGAGGGCACGCATGTCTGTTGTCAGGGCAGCGGGCAGGGTGTTGAAGGCCACCTCTTCGCAATGGTCTGCCCAGAAGGGGTCGCCGGTAATGCTCATCATGATTTCGTCGCTTGCCATTTGTTCCACTACCGCACAGGTCTCTGCTCCCTGACGTGGGTCGAAATAGCCTTGACGGGCATTCTCGTCAGCGCCATACATGCCGCCGGGCACCTGTCCGTAGCGTTGACGCATGGTCAGGTGGTTGTCGTAAGCGGCACGGAGTATGGCTTTATCACCTTGATAAACATAATAGGTGGCAGGCTCACGAAATCCTTGGGCTACGTTCACGCCATGCCAGTTGGGCAGGTCGTCTTTCATCGTCCAGTTGACACCACAACGGTGCAGCTTGTCGATAAGAGGGAGTATGCTCTCATCGCCTGTATGATTGTAAAGCCAGATGACGCTCCATTCATTGTCGCCACCACGCTTTTCCTGCCACAGACCTTTGAGGAAATGCTCGTCAGGGATCGTGAGTTCCCATTTGAAATATTGGGTCATGGCTGTCAGCACACGTTGGTCGCCACTGTGCTCATAGTAGGTCTGCAGCGCCCAGAGCATGGGCATCTTGGCCCATAGTTCTGGATTCTGTGTGTTGCCGTCCATGGCATCTGGTCCCAACAGCCCATTAGGCTTGACATTTTTCAGCACGGCGTCAAACCAGATTTGTGCTTCTTGTTTCATGGTCTCGTCATCGAGTATATAGGCGAGTGATGAATAGCCGCGCAGCCAGTAGGGCACTTCCTCCCATCCGTGATCGCCCTGGTCGCTGAGCCATTGGTTGTTGTTTTTGTCTAGCCACGCACTGACGGTGCCCAACTGACCACAGAGCCCGTCGCGCTGACGGGTGAGTATCTCACGTAGCCAACCGCGTGGTTGCACCTGTCCGACAGGGAGTTTTCTCAGACAGCCACCATGCAAAGGCGCACGGAAACCGTTGGTGACATTCTGTGCTGGGCGCTCAACGACAGCCATTTCAGAGGTTTGTGCCAGGGCGTTACCTGCTATCGCGCTAAAAAGTACTAATGTCCATCGTGTGATTGTATGTTTCATCTTCTTTTATGTTCTATTGAGTATGAGGTTCTGTTGAGGATTATGGTCTACTGAGTATGATGGTCTTTCCTTCCTTAATATATATACCTGGTAGGGTCGGGTGTGACACTGCCATGCCATACAGATTGTATACAGATTCGTTTTTCGTTTCGTCTGGTAGCAGCGTCTCCATTCCATCTGTATTCTCAGGGCGAGTGATGGTCAGGCCAAAATCGATGTGCCCGCCTCCTGCTCCTTGTGTCAGAGATACAGCCAGGATGTTGTCGCCCTCATGCAGCAATGCTTTGTGGCGTGGGGTGAATGTACGCGACACATAGTCATTGTCATTCCAGCCTGTGAGACTCCATAGTGATTTGCCATTCAGGTAGAAATGGGGATTCTCGTCGTAACTGCAAGTCAGTGTCACTGTGCTTTGTGCCAGGGCTGCCATGTCATCGGCGGTCAGTGTGAAATGGCGGCGTAGAAGCAATGGCTGCACCTCGCTGGCCCAGATACTGACCCGGAAGGGATCATAGGAGTTGCTCAAGGGTCCCCATCCGTATATCCAGTCGCTCTCATCAACACAGCGGCCTGCCCAGTCCTTGGGCTCTACCCTTGCAAGCTCCTCATTGTTGTTGAGAAAATAGTAAACACAGGACCAAGGACCTTTTTCCTTCGTCTCCAAAAGACTGACAGTGGTCGTCTGTGCGTTTGACAGATGAATGATACCGATCAGTCCTATCAGAATCCATGTTTTTCGCTTCAACATATGAAAATAGTTTGATGCCACAAAATTACTCGTACTCACGGAAGAACAACAAAACTCAGAGTTCAAAAAACGAAAAAAGCAGGTAAAACGGCCTGTGGAAAAGGGGAAAACCGTTTTTTTTCTTTTTCATTTGGGGCGTATTATAAGAAAAATACCTATCTTTACACCATGGAAACAAACAAACGAATAGTCTTCATCGATTACATCCGCGTGGTGGCTTGCCTGATGGTGATGCTCGTACACGCAAGTGAGAATTTTTATGGGGCTGATCCCTCAGGACTGGCTGGCAATATGTCAATGTTGGCCAACGAGCAAAATCGTTTCTGGGTATCCTTCTATGACGGTGCGCTGGGCCGCGTCTCTGTACCCTTGTTCATGATTGTGTCAGCCTTTCTTTTGGTGCCCATGCGGCAGGGGCAAACCATGGTGGGCTTCTATCGCAAACGCTTCATGCGTATCCTGCCTCCTCTTGTTTGTTTCTTGTTGCTCTATACATTCTTGCCTCTGCTCTGGGGTGGTATGACATGGGAGCAGTCGATGACCGATTTGAAGGCGCTTCCGTTCAATTTCCCGTCAATGGGAGGACATCTTTGGTTCATGTATCCACTCTTCAGCCTTTATTTGATCATCCCTGTGGTCTCTCCTTGGCTCCAGCAGGCTTCTGCGCGCGATGAGCGTATCTTTATCGGCATTTTTGCATTCAGCACGCTCATGCCCTGGCTCCATCGGTTTGTACAACCAGAGTTGTGGGGTGAATGCTTCTGGAACCAGTTTGGAATGTTGTGGTATTGCTCCGGATATCTGGGCTATTTGGTGTTGGCTCATTACATTCGTGTACATATCAAATGGGATCGTAATCGCAGGCTGACTATCGGCATCGTTTGCTTCCTCATAGGGGCTGCATTCTCAGCATGGAGCTTCTGGTGGAAAGGACAGCCTGGTGTGCTCATCGAGACACCGATGCTGGAATGGTCGTGGGAGTTCTGTACGCCCAACGTCCTCTTGGCCACATTCGGGTTGTTCCTGGTCTTTACTTGTATACAGGCCCCCAAAGCACCTGCTTGGATCGACAGACTGTCGCGCATGTCATATGGCATGTACCTGATGCACATGTTCTTCTTGAGCCTGATAGCACCATGGGTCATTGGCGGCGATGTGGCCAACCCCGCGCTGCCTGTCTGGCTGGCAATACCAGTGATTGCATTGCTCACTTTTATCGGTGCTGCTGTCACCACGCGTCTGCTGTCCCTGCTTCCTGGAAGCAAATATATCGTAGGCTGTTGATGGAACAGATAAGAATAGTAATTAATAAAAGGTAATGTCTGAACTCCTGAACTCCTCAACTCCTGAACTCCTCAACTCCCGAACTCCTGAACTCCTGAATTCCTCATATACCCATGCGAAATATCCTTTTACAACTGGCATTGTTCATGGCCACATGCTTGCCGCTGCATGCACAAATGGCAATCGTTTCCGAGAGATATACCACCAGCGAGGGACTGTCGGACAACTCAGCACTTTGTGCTTTGAGGGATAGTTATGGCTTTCTTTGGGTGGGAACAGAGAATGGACTCAACTTTTTTGATGGGTCGCGTATTCGTGTCTTTCGTGACATGGCGGCATCGGAAAGCCCTGATGAGACCAATACGGTCATATCTCTCTATGAGCACAAGGGCGATATCTGGTTGGGAGGGTCGGAAGGGCTTTATGTGTTCAACCGCCGGCAGAACCGTTTCACTCGTTTTTCAAAGAAAACCCGGTATGGGGTGATTATTTCATCGGCTGTGACCAAGATGATGGAATCTGATAATGAGTTGATCTGGATATTGACATATGGACAGGGTATCTTCAACTATAATCCTAAAACTGACGAACTCACACAGAACAGCCGTCATGGAAGTTTCTACAGTGATATGATTATTGGAGCCGACGGCCTGGTCTATGCTGTCACGCTGACGGGCAAACTGGTGGTGTTCAGGGCTGATGGACAGTTTGTGAACAGCTATGAGGTGCAGGAAAGCCAATTCGACAAAGACCGCATCAGCATTACTGAGGCTGGGGGAGAGTTATGGCTGGCAAATAATACCCGGCTCATGCGACTCAACAAAGATAAACGAACGACGGAGCTCGTCATGGACTCTCCTGAGATGGGTGCCATTCATGACTTGATAGCCGATGCCAAAGGACAGTTGTTTTTCGGTTGCGACAATGGGGTATACCGGTATGCTCCCTCGGACTCACATCTGGAGCACTTCGGACAGTCGGGCAGTGGTAACAGCTTGTCAGACAATATGGTGAACACGCTGATGTGGGATACTGACAGCACCTTGTTGGTCCTGACACGAGCTGGAGGGCTGAATACCATCGCCATGCTCCAGTCTGGCATAGAGTTCATCCCCCTGCCTTCTACCGTCAGGATGTTGGAGCCTATTTTCGTACGCGCCATGTGCCGAAATCCACAGGGGCAAGTGTGGCTGGGCACCGATAATGGCCTCTATTGTGCCGATGACGAAAAAATGACGATTACGCCCTACGCTCCTTTGAAGATACCTTATGAGGTGACGGCTCTCATGCTCGACAATGATGATTTGTGGATAGGTACACGGCATAATGGTCTGTTTATTCTCAACACCAAGACAGGAGGATTGGTCAGTCACACGTTCTCAAATAGCCAGCCATATACGATACCAAGCAATGAGGTGAACAGTATCTGCAGAACCCGCACCGGTGATATCTATGTGCTCACTTCATGGGGACTGTCCAGATATGACCGCAAAAACGAGCATTTTTATGGTTATGCCAGCATCAGTGCCATGTCATCGTTTGTCTGTATGCAGGAAGCTGCCAACGGATGGTTGTGGGCTTCGTCGAGCAACAAGGGCTTGTTTATCAAACGGGATGCCAATAGTACTTTCGATGCTTTCAAATCCCAGACAATCGGACGGCAGACCGTGACGGTCATGTATGGCGACAGCCAAGGTGGGCTGTGGGCAGCGACTAATGGCGGTGGCCTGTATCTCTATGACACAAAGAAGGAGGATTTTGTGCGTTTTGACACGGAAGGCACATTGCTGTACAATCAGGTGGTCAGTTTTATTGAGGAAGATGACCAAAAAGGGCTTTGGCTGGGCACATCAGCAGGGATCATCCGCATCGGGTCTTCTCGTGATGTCAACAATATGCAGGTCTATGGTTTCAGCCAGGCTGCCAATTTCTACCAGTTGCAAAGATCATCATGTACACATGGTTATGGCTTCGTCTTGTTTGGGGGCAATGGTGGAATCTTCAAGCTCAAGACCAATGAAATGACACCCCTCGTCAACCTTAGACGTATATACATATCAGAACTTTCTCTGCCATACGCATCCGACAGTCATGCCGAATTGGTGCGCCTGGGGCTTGATGTGCCTCTTTATACGCGTGAGGCCATCCAACTTCCTTATGCAGACAATAGTTTCACGCTCCATTTCCTCTCAACGCACTACAATGGGATGCCTGAAGCCAAATATGAGTATATGTTGCAAGGGTTTGACAACTCATGGGTGCATGGGACTACTACTCCTGAGGCCACTTATGCCAATCTGCCCCCAGGCGATTATGTGTTCTTGTTGCGCAGCGTGGGACAGACGGACGAGGAAGAGACAGCCCGCCTGCGTATCACTGTCTTGGCACCGTGGTATCGCACTACACTCGCATATATTATTTATGTGTTGGCTTCATTGGCTCTCCTCGTGGGGGCTTACGATCTGATTCAATACCGCTTGAAGCGGCGTTACCAGCGTCAGATGCAAGCTTTCAAACAACAGCAGGAGAAGGAGACTTTCCAGTCTAAGATTCGTTTCTTTATTGATCTGGTGCATGAGATCCGCACACCGCTGACACTCATGAGCTTGCCGTTGGAGGCCATCAATGATGAGGTGAAAGACAAAAATGAGGATTCTCCACTGCGCAGACACCTCACTTCCATCCGTCGCAATATGAATTACCTGCTGGGTATCACCAATCAGTTGCTCGACTTCCAGAAACAGGAAAATGGGGGTATTTCGTTGAAACGCCGTAAAACTGATATGGGAGTCATGTTGCATCAGATTTACGACCAGTTCAACAATGCTGTTGAGGTGCAGGGCAAGCAACTCCAGCTTCAACTACCACCAGAGCCTGTGGTCCTTTCAATAGATGACGACAAGATGATGAAGGTGATGATGAATCTGGTGGGGAATGCCTTGAAATATGCTCAAGAGGAGATTATCGTACGCTTGGAGCAAACAGACGATATGGCCCGCATTTCGGTGATTGATGATGGACCGGGTGTGCCGGCAGAGGAGCGTGAGAAAATATTCGACCGTTATTATCAAATCGGCAAAGACAGCGTGGCTTCCACACTGGGCACAGGGCTTGGACTGGCCTATGCCAAAATGCTGGCAAAGGCTCACGAGGGCGATCTGGTGTATGCCGACGCACCAGGCAGAGGGTCGTGTTTCGTTCTCACCGTACCTCTTTCCGGCGAGATATCGGAAGAGGCAGAGCCTGTGATTATAGCTACGCCAGAGACGGAGACCCCTGTAGAAGAGAGCACCGGTACGACTCCGACATTCCGCATCCTTCTGGTCGAGGACAACGAGGAACTCCTGAAGGCGACCGCTGATGCCTTGCGCAAATGGTACAAGGTGGTCAAGGCGCATGATGGGCAGGAAGCACTCGATATGCTGAAATATCAGGAGGTGGACGTGATTGTCAGCGACGTGATGATGCCACGCATGGACGGCAATGAGTTGTGCCGCCGGCTCAAGCAGGACATTACCACCTCTCATCTGCCTGTCATCTTGCTCACGGCAAAAGTCTCCGTGGAAGCCAAAGTGGAGGGAATGGAGAGTGGCGCTGATCTGTATCTGGAAAAACCTTTCTCCATTCGTCAACTCCATCTGCAGATAGAGAGCCTGCTGCGCCTGCGACAGCAGTTCTATGAGCGCATGAAAAGCATCGATGGGTTCATGGCTTCTCCTCAGGACAGAAAAGAGACGGCGTTGGGACTGAGTCAGCAAGACCTCTTGTTTATAGAACACCTGCAAGAGTCTGTTGAGGAGAATTTGCAGGATGAGGAATTCTCCATTGATACGCTGGCAGAACAGCTGAATATGAGCCGAAGCAGCTTCTATCGCAAAATAAAGGCGCTCACCGATATGACACCCACTGACTATCTGAAAACTGCCCGTATGAACAAAGCGGCATGTCTGCTCAAGGAAGGATGTCGCAGCAGCGAGGTGGCGGAGCGTGTCGGTTTCACCTCAAGCAGTTATTTTGCCAAATGTTTCCGGGCTCAGTTCGGATGTTTGCCGAAAGACTATGCGGCACAATAGATCATGGAAGAGCGGGCTTGCCGAAGTCGGGAAGGCCGCTCTTGTCCCATTCGATGGGTTGCATCAGCACGCTGCGGTGCCAACCATCTTCCAACTTCCTGTTGGCTTCGTAAAGCAATAAGTATTGTTTGCCATGGGGGGATGGCACCAATGAGATGTTGGAAGTGCCATAAAGCCGGTCGATATCGTCAGAGACAAACAGAGGCTCTTGCACTTTTGTCCATGAGGATGGTGCAAGCAGGTCGGCATCTGTGCGGGCATAGAGCATGCCCAGGGCATGATAGATGGTCCAGATGCCGCTGGCAGAATAGCAAACACAAACATAATTGTTGTTGGGAGTGATAAATGCCTCCGGGTTCTCGTTGACGAAGATGGGATAGTTGGAGCGGTCGCCGTTGGGATTGATCCACTGCCGTTCCCATTCCAGCTCGGGCTGGGAAAGAAGCACGCGTTCAGAGTCCAGCGTCCAGGGATTGCCCATCCGGGCTATATAGATGCATTGGGTCTCTGTCTCGGAGCGGCGATGTTGCCAACCTGACCATAGCAGATATTGCTGACCGTGGACGACAATGCTGGTAGGGTGCAATCCAAAGTTCCATTCATCATTGGTCTTGATGGCTCCTTTGAGCGTGAACGCTCCTTTCATAGGGTCATCAGAAGTATTTTCCAAGACATAGAGTTGGTGATTGTCAGTGTTGCCGCCATCGGCTTCGAAGTAGATATACCAATTGTTGCCAACCCTGTGCAGTTCAGGCGACCATATATGTTCCATCCCCGAGGCGTGATAGGCCAGACGATGGCGGCCCTGGGATAAATGAGCTGGGTCATCACTGGCATATATGATGATGCTGTCGGCCGACGGCACCTGCATGGTATAGTAGTACTGGTCTTGCCATTGGATGCAATAGGGGTAATAGCCAGCGTCGAAGACGACTTCCATTCCTGTAGTGTCTGTCTTGCTTTCGGTGTGACAACTCATTAAAAGCAGACACACCCATCCAAATGCAATGATTATTTTAGCATTCATTGTTCATTCTTTTCAAACTATCAGCAAAGTTACAAACAATATCTGATTTTTTTGTTCTTTGACGAGTTTTTTTCCCTATTCCTACTGCTTATTTATTTATTTTGCAAACGAAAAGATAATAGTTGGGTTATTTGATAGAAAAGGTTTCTTCAAAAATCAGGTATTAGAAGTGAAGGTAACAAAGAGTTGTTGGATGGATAACATTTTTAATGGAAAATGATGTTAAATAAATGATAATGGTAATGAAAACAAAATTATTGATTTGCGCAATGCTCTTTGGATCGTTGGTTGCAGAGGCACAGACTACCGACTTGTTCAGCCCCTATCAGCCAACAGACCTCCGTGTACCATCGGTGCCACTGGTCGTCAATGACCCGTATTTTTCCATATGGTCGCCGTATGACAAACTGAACGATGGCGTCACACGTCATTGGACCAATGATGAGAAACCGATACAGGGATGGCTCCGGGTCGATGGTGTGACATATTGCTTCATGGGTGTCGACCGTGATGTGTTCTGTGCCATAGCTCCTATGGCTGACGAGGGAGGATGGAAAGCTCGCTACTCTCGTGACAAGCAGCAAGATGGTTGGCAGAAGCCTGACTTCAATGACGCGTCATGGCAAGAGGGCACAGCTGCCTTCGGTTCGCCCGACCTCAGTTTTATACGCACTGATTGGCGTGCGGAAAACAGCGACCTCTATGTTCGCCGTGTCGTTGATGTGACGGCTGCCGATCTGGAGGAAGACCTGATGATCATTTATTCTCACGATGATGTCTTCGAGTTGTTCGTCAATGGCACAAAGGTGGCCGACACTGGCGAGACATGGCGTGAGGGCATCCGATTGCCATTGGACGACAAACTGAAGAAACTGTTGAAGCCCGGCAAGAATGTGATAGCCTCTCATTGCCACAACACGACAGGTGGCGCATACACCGATTTCGGACTCTACAAAATGATGAAATCAAAGGTGGGCAATGTGCAGCAGGCACAACAGAAAAGCATCAGCGTGCTGGCTACCAATACCTATTATACGTTTACTTGTGGACCCGTGGAACTGGACCTCGTGTTCACAGCACCGATGCTTATTGACGACTATGATCTCCTGTCGGCTCCAATCAATTACATCTCTTATCAGGTGCGTGCCACCGATGGCAAAACTCACGATGCCCAATTGTTGTTGGCAACCTCGCCTTTACTCGCTGTGAATAAGGCAGGACAGGCCAATGTGAGCACGATAGAGACAAATGGAGGCACCAAATACCTCAAGGCGGGGACTGTGGAGCAGCCCATCCTGGCCAAGACAGGCGACGGCATCTGCATCGACTGGGGATATCTCTATCTGCCTGCCATCAATGGCAACGTGGCCATCACTGACATGGACCAGCTGAAGAGCTCGTTCTCTTCTACAGGAAAGTTGCCTCAAGGCCAACAGCGAGTGGTGGCACAGAAGCCCAATGAGGCTCCTGCATTGGCCTATTGTCATGACTTCGGCCGTGTGAGTCAGGCAGCGTCTTTCGCTATGATCGGATATGACGAGATCTGGGACATCGAATATTTCTATAAGCGATACAAAGGATACTGGGCACACGAGGGCAGCGTGAGCATTTTCGATATGTTCAATCGCATGAACCGTGAATACATGGGTATCATGAAGCGTTGCCGCGCGTTGGACAAAACGATTTATGACGACGGATTCAAGGCAGGAAACAAGCAGTATGCAGAGTTGCTGTCGGCTTGCTATCGCCATTGCATCGCAGCTCATAAACTGTTCCGTGATGATGAGGGCAACTTGCTCTTCTTCTCAAAGGAGAACAACAGCAACGGATGTGTCAACACCGTAGACCTGACTTATCCTGAGGCACCGCTCTTCTTGGTCTATAATCCAGAATTGCAGAAGGCCATGATGACAAGTATCTTCGAATACAGTTATACCGGGCGCTGGCAAAAACCGTTTGCGGCACACGACCTCGGACAGTATCCCAAGGCCAACCATCAGGTTTATGGAGGTGACATGCCATTGGAAGAGGCTGGCAATATGCTCACGCTGGCTGCCATGCTTTGCAAGATAGACGGCAACACCAATTATGTGGACAAGTACTGGGAAGTCATCACCACATGGGCCAACTATCTCTCCGAAAACGGACAGGATCCCTCCAACCAGTTGTGTACAGACGACTTCGCCGGCCACTGGGCACACAATGCCAACCTTTCGGTCAAGGCCATCATGGGTGTGGCAGGATATGCTGAGATGGCTCGCATGAAAGGACTGGTAAGTGTGGCAGACAAATATATGGACCGTGCCCGCGAGATGGCTGTGAAGTGGGAGAAGGATGCCAGGGAAGGTGACCATTATCGGTTGGCTTTCGACCGTCCCGACACTTGGAGCCAGAAGTACAATATGATTTGGGACAAACTGTGGAACACCAATCTCTTCCCCAACAATGCCATGGACGTCGAAGTGAAATATTACCTCACCAAACAAAACAAGTATGGTTTGCCACTTGACATCCGTCGTGACTACACCAAGAGCGACTGGGTGATGTGGACGGCTGCCATGTCGAAGGATAAAAAGACCTTCCTGAAATTTGTTGCTCCTCTCTACGACTATATGAACGAGACAGAGAGCCGAGTGCCGACGAGTGACTGGTATGATACGAAGACTGCTGCCATGACGGGCTTCAAGGCGCGTAGCGTGGTGGGCGGACACTGGATGCGTGTGCTGGTCGATCAATTGAACAATCATTAATGAACAATAACTATGGAAAAACCTAAATTACAGGCCAGGTATGGATATCTCACGGGTATCTTGCTGGTATTCCTGATGCTTTGCGCTGTCGGATGCAAGAACGATGAAGACAGCAGCGAAGACATGACCCCATTCGACCCCTCAAAAGAGGTGCTCGTGAGCGACTTTAGTCCAAAAGATGGCGGCGTGAATCAGAAAATGGTGATTTTCGGCCAAAACTTCGGCGTGGACACTGCTTTGGTGAGAGTCACTATCGGTGGCAAACGAGCAGTGGTCGTCAATGTGAAGCCTACTGTCATCTATTGCTTTGTGCCCGCCGGGGCTTACCGTGGCGACATTCAGGTCACTATCGGCAACAGCTCCACCGGACAGAAGACCGCCACAGCGGCAGAGACATTCAAGTATGAGCGTAAGATGGTGCTCAGCACCCTTTGTGGCGTGCGCAATGAGAGTGGTGACGACCCATGGAACCCCGGTTCAGTGGGAGTGGTCGTTCCTTTCAGTGAGGCCACTGGTTTTCGTGATGACGGATTCATGAAGTGGGATCCGCTTTACCCTGAGCGTCTTTATGTCATCTACGACAATGGTGGACCTGGCATCCAAATGCTCGACATGAAACGCCGCACGGTGCAGCTGATCATGTCAAAGGCAGCTTGTTTCCAGGACCAGCGACTCCGCACCATCGATTTTGCTGATGATCCCTATACCGGGGAGAAGGCGAAGTATATGTTGGTGTCCACCGACCGTGCTGACAACGGACAGCAGTCGCCGAGTGTGTGGATCGTCACACGCAACTATGATGGCACCTTCAGCAACAATTCCCAGCGGCAGGTGCTCGCTGCCTACAAACAGTGCAATGGTGCTTCCATTCATCCCGTCAATGGCGAACTCTATTTCAACAGCTATGAGAGCGGACAGGTGTTCCGCCTCGATATGGCTCGCTTCTTTGAAACCCAGCAGGAGGGCTATGAGGGCAGTCCATGGAGTCCTTATATGGCTGATGGGGCCTACCAGAACATATTCCGTATTCAAGACAATGGGTGGGAGTTCCAGATTGATATTCATCCCTCGGGCAAGTATGCCTATATCGTAGTCATCAATCAGCACTATATCCTGCGCTCTGACTACAACGAGGCAGAGAAACGTTTCTCCGCTCCTTATGTGTTTGCGGGCGAAATGGGACAGCCAGGATGGGTGGAAGGCGTTGGAACCAGCGCACGAATCAACAGGCCCTATCAGGGATGTTTCGTCAAGAATCCCGAATATGTGGCGGCTGGAAGAGAGGATGTCTATGACTTCTATTTCTGTGACAACCAGAACCACTGCGTCAGGTATCTCACACCTGATGGCTTGGTGCGCACTTATGCAGGACGAGGCACGTCATCCATCACTGACAACAACATGTGGGGAACAGAAGATGGTGACCTGCGTGAGGTGGCACGATTCCGTGACCCGACAGGCATCGCTTATAATGAAGAGACCAATACGTTCTACATTCTCGACACCGTGGGTCACCGTATCCGCATGATTTCGATGGAAGGGGACGAGGAAAACGAACAATGAAAAAATGCACGCTATGAACAAATATATCGTCTTACTATGGATGATGCTGTGCACCATAGGTGCAATGGCACAAAACGAAATGGAAATCACCGGACAGGTCACTGACAATACGGGAGAGCCTCTGATTGGCGTGAGCGTTGTCATCAAAGACGCCAATGGTCTTGGTGTGATCACTGATATCGACGGACATTATAAGATTAAAGCCCGACAATACCAGACCCTCGTCTACTCATACATCGGTTTCAAGACCGTGGAGGTGCTGCTGAAAGGCGACAAGCGTGTCATCGATATCCAAATGCAAGAGGACTCGAAGAATATCGTCGACGAGGTGGTGGTCACGGGTATGGGTACACAGAAGAAACTGACCGTGACGGGTGCTGTCACCAATGTCAATATGGAGGAACTGAAACATTACAGCTCGTCTAACTTGTCAAACACGTTAGCAGGTAATGTGCCTGGTATCATCGCCATGCAGACCAGCGGTCAGCCAGGACGCAACACGTCAGAGTTCTGGATCCGTGGTATCTCCACTTTCGGAGCAGGCGCTTCCGCCTATATCTTGGTTGATGGCTTTGAGCGCGACAACATCAATGACCTCAACATCGAAGACATCGAGTCATTCTCTGTGCTGAAAGATGCGTCGGCCACTGCCATCTATGGTTCTAAGGGTGCCAATGGTGTTATCCTCATCACTACCAAGCACGGACAAGCCGGTAAAATCAAGGTCAACGCCAAGGTGGAGTCTTCATACAACACACGTACAAAGACACCTGAGTTTGTCGATGGCATAGGTTATGCCAACCTGGTCAATGAGGCACGTGTCACACGCAATCAGCCCGTCTACTACCAGCCGGAGGAGATCGATATCATCCGGACAGGCATCGACCCCGATCTGTATCCCAACGTCGACTGGATGGACTTGCTGCTCAAAGATGGTGCATGGAGCTACCGCGCCAATGTCAACCTGAGTGGTGGTGGTAATACCTCTCGCTACTATGCTTCCATGTCGTATGTCGAAGACCAGGGTATGTACAAGACCGACGAGACACTGAAGAAGAAGTATGACACCAATGCCAACTATAAGCGATGGAACTATCGTCTCAACGTTGACATCGACATCACACCGACCACGTTGCTGAAACTGGGCGTCAGTGGCGACCTCTCAAAACGCAATAGCCCGGGACAGCTTCGCTACCGCTCCATGGAAGAGGTGGAGAACAGCCAGAACAAGATGGACGTGTGGGTCAATGACGATGATATTTGGGGACAGCTTTTTGGATATAATCCATTGCTCTCACCTATACAATACAGCAATGGTTACATGCCTATGATCAATATTGGTCGTGGCAATGCGGCCATGATCAACCCTTGGGTGTCGGCCACACAGTCGGGCTACAATGAAAACTGGTCCAACAACTTGCAGAGCAATGTGACGCTGGAGCAGGATCTGAAGTTCATCACTCCAGGCCTCAGGTTTACCGGACGATTCGGTTACGACACCTACAACTCCAACTGGATCAGCCACCAGCAGGCACCGGCGCTCTATTCGGCTTTCCCACGCGACGTGAAAACCGGAGCCATCAGCTACGACCGCGTTTACGACCAGAGCGATATGCATCAGTCGTCGGGCAGCAATGGCTCACGCAGAGAGTTTCTCGATCTCTTGCTTCATTGGGACAGAAGGTTCGGCAAGGTGCATAACTTCGGAGCCAATCTGAAATATACGCAGGATAGTTACATCCAGACGCAGAACATCGGTGAGGACATCAAAAACAGTATCTCACGCAAGAATATGGGTCTGGCAGGACAGGTCACCTACAATTTTGCCAACCGCTATTTCCTCGACTATAATTTCGGCTACAACGGTTCTGAGAACTTTGCCGATGGTCACCGCTTCGGTTTCTTCCCTGCTTACTCTGTGGCTTGGAACATCGGTGAGGAACCCTGGATTCAGAAACATTTCAACTGGCTCAACATGTTCAAGGTGCGCTATTCTCACGGACGCGTGGGTAATGACAAGACAGGCGACCGCTTCCCCTATCTCTACACATTGAACAACACCGATGCCGGATGGAACTGGGGCAATGGACATGTGTCGGGTATTCATTACACACAGGTGGCATCGCCCAACGTGACCTGGGAGGAGGCACGCAAGGATGACGTGGGTGTGGATCTCGTCGTGTGGAACAACCGCTTCTCTCTCACCGTGGACTACTTCTATGAGAAGCGTACAGGCATCTACATGTCGCGTAATTATCTGCCGTGGTCAACGGGTCTCGAGAGCACACCCAAGGCCAATGTGGGCGCAGTGAAGTCAAGGGGCTTTGACGGCAACTTCAAATATGAGGACAATTTTGGGAAGATTCACTTGGTGGCTCGTGGAAACATCACCTATTCCAAGAACACTATATTAGACTACGACGTGGAAAACAATGTCTATCCATATCAATACCAGCGTGGCTACCGAGTGAATCAGGTGCGTGGACTCATCTCTGAGGGATTGTTCAGAGATTATGATGACATCCGCAACAGTCCTCGACAGGATTTCGGAACCGTACAGCCGGGCGACATCAAATACAAGGATGTGAATGGCGACGGTATCGTCAACAATGACGACGTGGTGGCTATCGGTGCTACCAGCACTCCCAATCTCATCTATGGTCTGGGCGTGTCGGTGACGTATAAAAACTTCGATGTCAACCTGCATTTCCAGGGAGCCGGCAAGTCTACATTCCTCATCAATGGCATGTGTGTCTACGCGTTCAGTAACAACAACTACGGACAGATCTTCAAGGGCATGGTCGACAATCGATACATTGACTCGGAGACGGCTGCCAAGTTGGGCATCGCTGCTAATGAGAATGTCAATGCCGCTTATCCTCGACTGACCTATGGTAACAACTCCAACAACAACCGTGCCTCCAGCTACTGGCTGCGTGACGGACGTTACCTGAGACTAAAAAATGTAGATATCGGCTACACCCTGCCGAAGACATGGACACGAAAAGCTCATCTCAACGACGTGCGCTTCTTCCTCCAGGGCACCAACCTGTTGACGATATCCAAATTCGACACATGGGATCCTGAAATGGGCAGCAGCGACGGACAGAAATATCCGATTACCAAAGCCATCACTGCTGGTGTACAAATCAATCTTTAATAATGCATGACTATGAAGAAAGATGATATCAAGAGAGTAGTAGCAGCCAGTATCGTCTGCTGTGCCGTCAGCATCACTCTCACAGGCTGTGCCGACAGTCTGGACTCCGACAAATATTTTGAAGACCGCAAGACGCTTGAGACCGTCTTCACCAGCCGCACTCAGTCGGAACAATGGCTGGCATACGCTTTCTCGTTCATGAACAACGAGCTGGCGGATGTCATCAGCAAGGGAAACGGACACTATCATTGTTTCGCAGATGATATGTATTATGGCGACCGTGACCCACAGTATGGTGACAATGGTGAATACCGACACACCTATAACGCTTTCAAACTGGGTGAGTATGATGAGGAGACAGGATACTGGGCTTGGGAAAAAGCTTACAAGGGCATCTTCCAGGCATCGGTGTTCATTCACAACATCGACATTAATGACCAGATGACGCCAGAGGAGCGGCTCGACCGCAAGGGACAGGCTCGTTTCGCCCGCGCCTACTATTACTGGTTGCTGCTGCGTCGTTATGGTCCTATCCCCATCATGCCTGATGAGGGCGTCGACTATACTCAAAACTACGATGCGATCTCTATCCCACGCAGCACCTACGCAGAGTGTGCCGACTATATCGCCAAGGAGATGGAGCAGGCCGCTCAGGAAATACAGTATTGGAGGCGTGACCCCATGAACATGACGCGTCCTACCAAAGGCTCATGTCTGGCAACACGTGCGCTGGCATTGCTCTATGCGGCATCGCCACTGGCCAACGGTCAGTTGAAAAACGGCAAACACGATCCTTCTGTCAAAGACGACGTGGCTCATATGTTGGTCAACTTCGATGGTACTCCTTTGCTCAGCCTGGATTACGACGAGTCGAAATGGGCACGGGCTGCCGCCGCCTGCCGTGACATCATCGAGTGTGATGGAGGCTACGAACTGTATCATGCGCCTTTCAACGCTGTGGCCACTTTCGACCGCGATGCCACCATCGTGCCACCTGCCGACGGCAACTTCTCTGAGAAGGCATGGCCCTATGGCTGGGCCGACATCGACCCCTATCTGAGCTACCGACAGCTCTTTGACGGCGAGGTGGGTATGGCAGACAATACCGAACTGCTCTTCACCCGTGGCTACAATATGTGTGATGATATCAACAACTCGGTCACCGCGCTGGTCGCACACCAGTTGCCCTCGTCACTCAATGGATGGAACTCTCATGGAATGACACAAAAAATGGTGGATGCCTATTATATGAATGACGGCGCTGACGTGCCGGGAAAAGACAGTGAGATGAACGGCGGCGACGGCTCGGAACGTGTACAAGGATGGACCACGGCCCGCAACTTCCGTCAGTATCCACCGCTGGCCACCAACGTGTCTTTGCAGTATGCCAACCGCGAGCCTCGCTTCTATGCCTCTGTGGCTTTCAATGGCTCCAAATGGTGGGACACCAATCCCAGCCACACGACTTCTGGCACCTATCAGCCCATCTACTACTATCGTGACAGCGAGACAGGCGATGGCTATACCAACTCTACCCGCTATCTCCGTACAGGTATCGGCGTGAAGAAATGGGTCAACCCCGGTGACTACCGCTCTGACAATGGCGACTATGGACACATCCAGCAAAAATATGAGACGGCCATCCGTTATGCTGATATCCTGCTGATGTATGCCGAATGCCTGAATGAGTTGACAGCGAGCTATACCGTGCCATCATGGGACGGCAAAAAGACCTATACCATCGAACGCAGTGAGCAGGAGATCAAACGGGGTATACAGCCCGTGCGTATCCGTGCCGGTTTGCCCGACTACACCGAACAGGAATATGCCAACCGTGAGGTGCTCCGAGACAAAATCAAACGTGAGCGCATGATTGAGCTCATGGGCGAGGGAAAACGCTATTATGATTTGCGCCGCTGGATGGACGCTCAGGTGGAAGAGTCGAAGATCATCTATGGCTGCAATGTCATGATGACACGCGCACAGCGTGATGACTTCCAGAAAGTGGTGCCTGTCACTTCACTTCCTACTACATTCTCTGAGAAAATGTACTTCTGGCCCATCCGTCATGAGGAACTGAAACGTAATTATAAGCTCACGCAAAATCCTGGGTGGCAGTATTACGACTAAACATATAAGAATGTTGAACTAGAAAAAAACAATCGATATGAAAAGCAATATATTCAACTTTCTGCTCTCTGCCGCTGTATGCTGTGGCATCGTGATGGGATTCAGCAGCTGCAACGATGAGTGGACGGAAGAACAGTATGAGCAGTATGTCAGTTTCCGTGCCCCGCTCAATGACCAGGGCGTCACACCCATATACGTTCCTTACACTCGTAAGAACGCAGATGGCACACCTCGCTTCGGCCAGGGTATATCCAACTATCTGCTGCCTGTTATCGTGAGTGGCTCAACTCATAACAGCCGCGACCTCCAAGTGCAGGTGGCCCATGACCCCGATACGCTGAATGCCCTCAACTGGGCACGGTTCGCCACCCGCACCGAACTCTATTTCTCGGATATGGTGTCATACGCTTCATTCCCTGCCACTGTCAGCATTCCCGCTGGACAGGATGTGAGCCTCTTAGACATTCAGTTTGATTTCACACGCCTCGACTTAGTGGAGAAGTGGGTGCTGCCGCTGACCGTCGTAGATAAAAATGCTAATTATATGGCCAATCCGCGCAAGCACTACCGCAAGGCCATGCTCCGTGTGTTCCCATTCAACGACTACTCAGGCGACTACAGCGCCACTGGCCTCACCATCTCGGTGCAGGGCGATGCCAACTCGACAGGTTTGGACAAATTGCGTGTTTATGTGGTCGACGACAACACCGTGTTCTTCTATGCCGGACGTTTCGACGAGAGCAGTCCCTGGCGCAAGAACTACAAAGTCTACGCTCGTTTCAATGGTGGCACAAGTGGCACCGTGACCATGTGGTGCGACAATCCCGAGATGGAGTTCAAGGTCAACAAGGAGGCCTCATACCGCATGGTGGAGAGCGATGACCAGACTCAGCCGTATCTGCGTTATCGCAATGTCATCATCAACAATATAGATTACGATTTCGCAGATTATACGTCATCAGTAGGTAGCAAGTTCTATTACAACATCAGTGGTACGCTGACGTTGCAACGCACGATCAACACTCAGATACCTGACGAGGATCAGGCTATCCAATGGTAAAAATCTACATCAAAATGAAAACTATGCGATTTCTTCTCCTTTTCATGGCATGGGCAGCTTATGGTGTTGCCAACGCTGAGCCAGTAGACTATGTGTCGACCCTTGTGGGTACGCTGTCAAAGCATTCGCTCTCTACGGGCAACACCTATCCTGCTGTCGCCATGCCATGGGGTATGAACTTCTGGACACCGCAGACGGGCAAGATGGGCGATGGGTGGCAGTATGTCTATACGGAGGACAAAATACGTGGCCTCAAACAGACCCACCAGCCCTCTCCATGGATCAATGATTATGGACAGTTTGCCATCATGCCGACCACACGCACCGTGTTCAACGAGGATGAGCGGGCGTCATGGTTCTCACACAAGGCAGAGGTGGCTACCCCTTATTATTATAAAGTCTATCTCGCTGACTGGGACGTGACAGCAGAAGTCACACCTACAGAACGTGCGGCGGTCATCAGGCTCACTTATCCTGAGACATCAGAGGCACGGGTGATCATAGATGCTTTCGATGGTGGCTCACATGTGGCTATCGATGCCGACCATCAAAGGGTGACGGGGTTCACCTCCAAAAATTCTGGTGGGGTGCCGGAAGGGTTCAAAAACTATTTCGTCATAGAGTTTTCTCAGCCCATCACTTTCGAGGCTTGCTATTCTGACAACAATGGCTTGGTGGAGGATCTCCCCGCTGCCTGGGGCAGACATGCCGGTGCTGTCGTTGGCTTCCCCTCTCTGAAGCGGGGCCAGCAGGTGACACTTAGGGTGGCCTCGTCGTTTATCAGTCTGGAACAAGCCATCCGCAACTTGCAGGAAGTGGGCAGCCGCTCTTTCGATGAGGTGAAGACTGATGGACGAAACCGATGGAATGAGGTGCTGGGGCGCGTCGAGGTGGAAGACAGCAATGTCGACCATCTGCGCACGTTCTACTCATGCCTCTATCGCTCGGTGCTCTTCCCACGAATGTTTTATGAAATGGATGCCGACGGACAACCTGTTCATTACAGCCCTCATACTGGCGAGACCTGTAAAGGGTATTATTTCACAGACACAGGCTTCTGGGACACGTTCCGCTCGCTTTTCCCACTGCTCAATCTGCTCTATCCTGAGATGAATGAGAAAATGCAGGAGGGACTGGCCAACTGTTACAAAGAGAGCGGCTTCCTGCCCGAATGGGCAAGTCCCGGACACCGTGGCTGCATGGTGGGCAACAACTCCGCCTCTGTGGTGGCGGATGCCTGGCTGAAAGGGCTGCGCGGCTATGACATAGAAACTTTGTGGAAGGCTGTGGTTCATGGGGCCAACGCGGTACATCCTCAAGTGTCTTCGACAGGCCGCCTGGGCTACGAACACTACAATAAGTTGGGCTATGTGCCCTATAACATTGGCATCAATGAGAGCGTGGCACGCACGCTGGAGTATGCCTATGACGACTGGTGTATCTATCAGTTGGGCAAGAGCTTGGGTAAGAGTGAGAAAGAACTGAAGCCTTTCCGGCTTCGTGCCATGAACTATAAGAATGTCTATGATGCTGAGACGCATCTGATGCGTGGACGCAACGAGGATGGTTCTTTCCAGTCACCATTCAGTCCGCTGAAGTGGGGCGATGCCTTCACTGAGGGTAACGCATGGCACTACACTTGGTCGGTCTTCCACGACCCTGAAGGACTGATAAGACTGATGGGCGGGAAAGAGGTCTTCGTGCAGATGCTCGACTCGGTGTTCAGCGTACCACCGCTGTTTGATGAGAGTTACTACGGTGGGGTCATTCATGAGATACGCGAGATGCAAATCATGAATATGGGCAATTATGCCCATGGCAACCAGCCCATACAACACATGATCTATCTCTACGACTATGCAGGACAGCCATGGAAAGCGCAGCGATGGGTGCGTGAGGTGATGGACCGTTTCTATTCCGCCCAGCCCGATGGCTACTGTGGCGACGAGGACAATGGCCAGACTTCGGCATGGTATGTGTTCTCTGCAATGGGCTTCTATCCGGTATGTCCCGGCAGTGGACAGTATGTGCTTGGCACACCTTATTTTGACAAGATGACACTTCATCTGCCGAAAGGGAAGACGCTGACCATCATCGCTGACAACCAACAGGCCGACAACTGCTATGTCGGCACGATGACCATCGACGGACAGGCCTATGACAAGAACTATCTGGAGCATGAGACCCTCATGCAAGGTGGGGTCATCAACTATCAGCTACAGGCAAAACCCAACCAGCAGCGCGGCATCACCGAATCAGCAGCTCCTTATTCATTCTCAAAAACGCTCAAACGATGATCAGACTTGCACTTTCTTTCTTCATGGCGCTGGTCTCTTCTGGCGTGATGATGGCGCAGTCATTGCAGGCCATACGGGATCTCAGCCGTGCGTTGGAAATCCTTGATGCCACGATGGAACGCTCCTTCCGTGGCTCTGACACCAATTTTTATATGGCCGATGTCTGCGATGTGAGCAATAACGAGGTGAGCGGACCGAGTGACGTGTGGCCTTATACGGCGGCCATAGAGGCGCACTGCTCTGTGCTGGAGGCTCTCAATGCATTGAAGGAGGAGGCTCCTGACCTTTATGCAAAGCATTATGAGGCCTGTGTCAGCCGACTCGACAAACTGATAGACAATCTCGACTACTATCGTGGGTCTTATACGTTGGTGTCGTATGCGACACGGAAGACGTGGAGCACGGTGTATGCCGTGCCAAGGGCCCGTGAACGTGGTAAGGGTGATGTCACCGGTGACAACCTGAAGAAGAATGTCTACGACGACCAGATGTGGCTGGCACGTGAACTGATTCGCGCCTATAGGCTGACGGGTAAAAGCGAATACTTGACCATCGCCGTCGAACTGACCAACTATGTCATTGATGGCTGGGATTGTTGGCGGGATGCGAATGGTGAGGAGTATGGAGGCATCACTTGGGGGCCAGGCTATAACTCCAAACACGCTTGCTCCAATGCACCCATCATCCAGCCTTTGGCGTGGTTGCACGACATCTATGAGGCGGAAGACAGTGAGGCCACCTATACGTATTACTATCGTGACACGGACAACAAAGTGACCAGCAAGGCGGTGAAATATACAGAGATGTATCTTGATTTCGCCAAAAAGATCTATGCCTGGCAGAAGTCCAAACTGTACAACACCCAGACGCATCTTTACTATGATATGATGGGGGCTGACAACGCGTTGCAATATGACGGTACAGGGGCTGCACGCCGGCGCGCACATGTCGACAATGGTGCTCCCACGGGCACAGCATATACTTACAATACGGGCACGATGCTTGCGGGTGCGGTCGAACTGCTGCGACTGACGGGCGATGAGGCCTACAGGTCGGATATCGAAGACTTGACGCGCTATTGCTATACGGGATTCTCCAAACCTCTGCATCGTGATGGCGTCACCTTCCGCGAATGGCCCACCGACGCAACGCCTTTGCAAGGGTTCAACGTGTGGTTCAACAATGTGCTGATGCGGGCGTATGTCGATGCCATGGCGTCGCCCGTCTCTTCTGCTTATACGGATCTGGCTCTGCAGTCGTTTGAGGCCAATCTTGATTTCGCCTATGAGCACTACCTGAACAATCACATGTTGCCCATCAGCTTGCTGAGAGGGTGGGGGAGCAGCAACAAAACCAAGGGCTTCCATCAGGTCAGTTTTGCCGCAGAGTATGCCATGCTGGCCGTATGGCGCCATCGGCAGCAGACAGAGGCAGTCATTCATATCAAGCATGACCTGCCACTGCCGTCGAGATACTATAATCTGCAGGGACAACTCACACAAGGCTCTCTGGATAGCCTGCCACGTGGATTGTATGTCACCCTGGGACAAAAGTTTTTTGTGAAATAAGCAATAACTATCATCAATGAAAACATACCAACAACTATTCACTGTGATTGCCTTGTCTTTTTGCAGTTGCATGACAATGGCACAAACACCAGAATATTTCACTCCTTATGCTGAGTCAGCATTGCGCTTGCCGTCGGTACCCCTCTTCGTCAACGACCCATACTTCTCGCTGTGGTCTCCTTTCAACAGACTGAATGACGGCACGACCCGTCATTGGAGTGATGCGGAGAAGGCCATGGACGGTTTGCTGCGGGTGGATGGACAGACTTATCGGTTCATGGGCGCACAGCGTGAGAATTTGCTGAAGGCCATCGCACCGATGGCGACAGCCGAGAGTGGATGGACCGCCAAGGTGAGCCATTCGTATCAAAACGGTACGGGATGGACGCAGTTGTCATTCGACGACAGCAGATGGGCGACGGAGGATGCTGCTTGGGGCACGGTAGAGGAATACCCCAACTGTCGGCATGACTGGAGAGCGCAAAACAGCGACATCTATATCCGCCGCACGGTCAGCTTGACGGCTGAAGACTTGCAGAAAGACCTGTGGATACAGTTCTCGCATGATGATGTTTTCGAACTGTATATCAATGGACATCGCATCATCTCAACAGGTGAGACATGGCTGCAGGGGGAGCAACACCGACTGACTTCCAGGGAGAAAGGTTATCTCAATGAGGGTGACAATATGATTGCCGCTCACTGCCATAACACCACGGGTGGTGCTTATGTCGACTTCGGACTGTACGAAAACATCCTTCAGGGTGCAGCGGGCACGACAAAAGCCACGCAAAAGGCAGTAGATGTCATGGCGACAAACACGTATTACACGTTTGAGTGTGGACCGGTAGAACTGAAACTGGTGTTCACGGCTCCGATGATCATCGATGATCTTGAACTCATTTCTACACCGGTCAACTATCTGAGCTATCAGGTGAGTTCTTTGGATGGCGTGGCTCATGACGTGCAGTTCTACTTTGCCACCTCTGCACAACTCTCTGTCGACCAGATGACACAACCCACGAGGTCGGAGGTGGTCACGGTCAACGATACCCGCTACATCAAGGCTGGCAGCGTGGAACAACCCGTCTTGAAACGTGCCGGCGACCTCATCACCATCGACTGGGGATATTTGTATCTCCCTGCTGTCAATGGTGAGGTAAGCATTGCCGACGCCTCTCAGATGGAGGGATATTTCAAGGAGAATGGACAGTTGATGGCGTATGACGGTCCCATGCTCAGCAATGATGCCGCCTCAATGCCTACATTGGCCTACATGAAGGACTTTGGCGCTGTCAAGGAGGCACGTAGCTACATGATGATCGGATACGACGAGGTGAAGGACATCCGGTATATGTACAAGGACTATTGCGGCTATTGGGCGCGTAACGGAAAGACCATTTTCGAGGCATTCGAAGAGATGCGCGACAATTATACTTCCATCATGGACCGTTGCCGCGCGCAGGACAAGCAAATCTACGAGGATGGCTTGGCTGCCGGCAACGTGAAGTACGCAGAACTGTTGGCTGGCTCTTATCGTCATGTGCTGGCAGCACACAAACTCTTTCAGGACGACAAGGGACAACTGCTCTTCTTCTCCAAGGAGAACAACTCCAACGGCTGTGTCAACACCGTCGACCTGACCTATCCGTCGGCACCGCTTTTCCTTTGCTACAATACTGATTTGCAGAAAGCGATGATCCGTTCCATCCTCGACTATTGCGCTGACTACAGCCGGTGGGGATTCCAAAACTTCGCCTGTCACGACCTCGGCACCTATCCTCATGCCAACGGACAGGTTTATTCCATCACACGCCCTGACGGCAATGGCGGATTTGGCGGCAATATGCCTATCGAGGAGAGTGGCAATATACTGACGCTCTGCTATGCGATCTGTCGCATCGACGGAAATGCCGACTGGCTCTCCAATGCGGATATGAGCATCCTGCGTCAATGGGCCATTTATCTTCGTGACAATGGGCAGGATCCCTCCAATCAGTTGTGTACAGACGACTTCGCCGGCCATTGGGCGCATAATGCCAACCTCTCGCTGAAGGCGATTTTCGGTGTGGCAGCATATGCGGAAATCGCACGGATGAAAGGACAGAGCGAGTCTCGATGGAAACCATTTGTCGAAAAAGCCCGGCAGATGGCACAGATCTGGGAAATCGACGCCCGCGACGGCGACCACTACAAACTGGCTTTCGACCGTGGCGGCACCTGGAGCATCAAATACAATCTGGTATGGGATAAGCTGTGGGGACTTGGCCTCTTCTCCAATGATGTCATGCGCCGGGAAATCAAATTCTATAAGACCAAGCAAAACACCTACGGACTGCCCCTCGACAGCCGTGAGGCGTATACCAAGTCTGACTGGGTGATGTGGGCCGCTGCCATGGCTCCCGACAACGAAACCTTCCTCACCTTCTCTGACCGGGTGTGGAAATATGCCAACGAGACGCCGACACGATGGCCGCTGAGCGACTGGTACTGGACCAATGGCGACGGCGCAGCACGGGGATTCCGCGCACGTAGCGTCATCGGCGGACACTGGATGAAAGTGCTCATGGACAAATTCGCACCGCAACCGGGTGAGGAGACTCAGTCTTGGCAACCACAGGGCAACCGCATCAAAACGCGCTGGGTGGAGGATATCGACCCACAACTCCCGCTGCCGGAGTACCCACGTCCACAGTTGGTGCGTCAGCAGTGGCAGAACCTCAACGGACTTTGGAAGTATGCGGTCACATCACGGTCGCAACGCACAGAGCCTGCTACATGGGATGGACAAATCCTGGTGCCATTCCCATTGGAGTCAAGTCTCTCGGGCGTGATGCGCATGCTCGACAAGAACGAGTCGCTTTGGTATCAGCGTGAGTTTGTAATCCCTGCCGACTGGCAAGGACAGGATGTGATGCTCAACTTCGGTGCTGTCGATTATCAGGCGCGGGTCTATGTCAATGGCACGTTGGTAGGGTCGCATATCGGTGGATATGGCGCCTTCTCTCTCAACATCACCGACCTGATTCATACGGATGGAACGCCCAACACGCTTTCTGTGTTGGCCATCGACAATACGGATGAGGCTACACAGCCGATGGGTAAACAACGCTACAATCCCGGTGGGGCAGGAAGTATCTGGTATACTCAGGTGTCGGGCATCTGGCAGACCGTATGGCTCGAACCGGTGGCGCGGCAGCACATCAGCAGCCTGCGCACCACTCCTGATGTCGACAATGGTCTGTTGACCGTTGAGGTGGAGACAGCTGATGCGAATGCCAACAAGGTGGTGAAAGCTGTCCTGAAATGGAAGGGAAGCACGGTGGCTGAAGGAACTTCTTCTGAAAGCAATACGGTCGTTCTCAGCGTGCCCAATGCGCACTTGTGGAGTCCTGTAGACCCAGCACTCTATGACTTGGAGGTGACGCTGCTTGACAACAGCGGAAACGTGACGGACCAGGTGGAGAGCTACGCTTCCATGCGGAAGATTTCTACCCATAGGGCGGACAATGGGGAGTGGCGACTGCAGCTCAACAATCGTGACCTCTTCCAGTTTGGTCCCCTCGACCAGGGTTACTGGCCTGATGGCCTCTATACGGCGCCCACTGATGAGGCGTTGCTCTATGACATCCAGAAAACCAAAGACTGGGGCTACAACATGATCCGCAAGCACATGAAGGTGGAGCCGGCACGCTGGTATTACCATTGCGACCGACTGGGACTCCTCGTGTGGCAGGATATGCCTTCCTTGGGGCGCTCGGACGAGCCATGGAGAAGCAGGGAGTGGTCGACGACAAATGGCCAGCAACCGTCTTCCATCGCTGATGCTTTCAGGAATCAGTGGAAAGAGATCATCGACCAGCACTATTCCAATCCCTCCATCGTGGTGTGGACACCATTCAATGAGTCTTGGGGACAGTTCCAGACGGCCGAAATCGTCAATTTCACTCGTCAACAGGACGCCACCCGTCTCATCAACGCTGCCAGTGGCGGTAACCATTTCGCCAACGTGGGCGACTTCCTCGACCTGCACGACTATGACCGCCCGCCACACATCTTCCTCTACGACCCGCAGCGTCCTGTGGTCCTCGGCGAGTATGGTGGACTGGGGCGCCACATTGAGGGGCACCGCTGGTATGAGAGTCAGGCAACGACCTATGTCAATTACGCCACCGAGAGCCAATTGACGGATGCCTATGTGGCCAATACTGAGGCAGTCATCACCATGGCGAAAGATGCGACAACCACCGACGGAACACCAGCGGCATTCTGCGCTGCTGTCTACACCCAGACCACAGATGTGGAGACGGAAGTCAATGGCATCATGACCTACGACCGTGAAGTCATCAAAATGGATAGTGAGAGAGTGCGTGAGGTCAACCAACGCCTGGTCAACATCTATGGTGAATGGAAACCTGATGAGTCTGCCATCCTTGAGACAAAAGGAAAGCATGACTTAGGGGAGACCCGCTACTATTCCCTCACAGGAATGCAATGCAACACCCTCCAAAATGGCATCAACATCATCCGAAAAGCTGACGGCGAGGTGTACAAAGTCCTCAAAAGATAGCACCACCAACTGATCAACGGAAGTATTAACAGCGCAGCCTCCATGCTTATCACATGGAGGCTGCACTGTATCTATATCGTAGTTTATCCGCTGACCCCATATTCCTGGTCTGAGCGGCGACGATACTCTGTGCCATCTCATTCACCATGGTGTCAAGGTCCGACCTCGACATCACAACCAGTTGGTTAGCTAAGATTGAACTTTTAGTTTCCATAATTAAATTTTTTAATGTTTTTGATGTTCTTACTTTTTTATTCTCTCATTCACGTGATGCCTTGTGCACGGATCCTTTTGCATGTCAGATTTCAAAAAATATCATATCATGTGTCTTTGTAACCTGAAGCACCGCCTTGAAATCACTTGCAAAAATACCGTGCACCGTGTCTTGTGGGTAAAAAATCATCAGAAACCAGCCTTTTTTGCCATCATTTTTCATTTTTGGTTCTAATTCAAAGGGGTGTTAGAACCAAATCTTTAAGTCAGATGCACAAAAACAAACTGTGACTCTATAACCTCATGGGCCGCC
>JAEEGL015145949.1_pt1 | contig 85126 bp, 63 predicted proteins | sample 9134231 | NCBI WGS metagenome assembly JAEEGL01 (sample SAMN16246548, study PRJNA631951) | gut metagenome | biome: gut microbiome; feature: rumen; material: fiber-attached | host: Bos | place: Iran: Karaj | collected 2018-10
CATGATTGCATCATTGATCTTACTCAAATTAAAATCAGCAACCTGTCCATCCCTCTTAACAACACTAAACATCCCTTAGAATCCTCCCCTTTTTTTAGCTGAATAGATCATCCCGTACACCTCTGCATTTTTTATAAAAGGTGAAAAAAAGAACCGCAGTTCAGTCTGAATCAGTCAAAACCGCGACTGAGTAGAGTATAGCATTGAGCCTCATGAAAGTCAACCCAAAAGCACAATATATAATGTGGCTTTTTTGATACACACACAACATATAGTGGTTCTTATGTCAACCAGTATTGGCATTTTTTTAAGGTCAAAAAATCTTCCCTTCCACTTTAAACTATAGGAAGGGAAGATACTTAAAAACAGTCAAGCCGCATTGACTTTTTGAGTCAATTGTGCAGGTTATACAATTTTTTTGACACTGAAAAAAATATTAAATGACCTGAATTATCTCGTGCTGAGGAAAATATATTCTCTTTGTGCCGCTTCATCCGTCGGATATTTATCCAGATATTCCTGCATAAGCTCGGATGCTTTTTCAAAATTCAAAAGATATTCATATGAAACCACTTCATTAAACATAAGGCTCTGGTTAAAAGCAGGATCATTAAGAGCTTTTCCGTTTTCGAATGAATTAAGGGCATTCTGATAATCCTTCTGTTCCAGATAAATAAGCCCCAGTTCATTATACATGGATGCACTGTCCGGATGTTCGGACAGATATTCGCTAAACAGGCCTATCGCATAATTAACATCTCCCAGGGCTTTATACGCCCTGCCCAAATATAATATGAGATTCTCGGATGCATCCTTTTCCCGGGCCTTTTCCAATGAGTTCCTTGCATCATCATAAGCCCCAAGATAATACGAAAAGAGACCGGACTGGTAATCTGTCATTTTACCGTTATGCTCAAGTGCCTTGCTTATATAACTCTTGCCTTCACTGTCATAACCTGCAGAACTGAGGGCCTCGTAAATACTTATATACAGGTCATAATCACTGCTTTGCAGCTCGACCGCTTTGTCAAAATCGATGAGCGCCGCCGTCTTATCCTGCCTGATGAGCTCAAGGCATCCACGGAGATAATAGGCTTCAAAATCATCATCGTTCAGCGCTATTATGGCATCATATACCTCCATGGCTTTATCTGCCTCTCCTCTTTTATATTCAGCCATAGCAAGATAATAGTTTATATCGTAATCCACCTTTTTAACGATACCGTTCGAGTTCTTAAGGGCTTTATCAAATGCATCTGCCGCCTCATCATAATGCCCCTGGCCCATAAAGGCTATCCCTTTTCCTCTGTATGCAAGCTTTTTGTCCTCATCTGCCTGAAGTGCCTTGTCAAAGAAGCCGATGGCTGTATCATACTCCTGCTGCTCTATGGCATCCATACCCAGATTTATGTTGGTTCCGCCGCCCAGATTATTGCATCCGCAAAGCAGAACAGCCGAAATCAGTCCGGCTGTAATGATAATTTCACATTTCTTCATATTAATTATCAATCTCTCATACTGTAACATCTATTGTTGTTCCTTATAATCTGAACACACTCAGCTTAACATCTCAAGTATAACCGACTGCAAAAATATTTACAAGGTCACGCATAAACTAAAATCCCCCGGATACCATTATGTATCGCGGGGGATCTTCATTACTCATTATTTCAGTCTTTGTTTTATTCTATGACAAGACCGCTCCAGATATCATCGGGAACCAATGCAACATAGGTTCTTCCTGTATTAAGAACTATCTCGTCGCCTTCCTTATCGTAATATCTCGTAGCCGATAATTCATCGTCCTTAGACCATGTTATCGGTATAGCCTTACCATCGGTTATATAATATCCGTCACGGTTAAAATCTATCGAATGGAACATCATGTAACCATTGGCATCGAACTGTACATAACGGCAATTCTGAATAAGCAGATTCTTAAATGTCAGCGGCTCATTATTATTTCCGGCATCAACGTGTGTGCTGCCATATTCCGAATATGTATAAAGTCCGGTCGATGCATCATAGTCAAGATAAGGCTTATTATGTTTATACGGCATCTGAATATGGGTTGCACTCTTCGCATCACTGTACTGGCTGAGATCATTCTGCTTACTTGCGGAAGTAAACTGATAATGCGGCTCATCGGAATGATACGAATTATATGTCTTCGAATACTTTGAATGCGAAGCAAAGTTCTTGTCGATATCACCTTCAAGTATGTACTCCGTAAATTCTCTTGACTTTCCGTTATTTACACGGGAGAAGGTTCCGCTGAAGTTCTCAACGTAATCCTTTGCCAGATAATCGTCAATGTAGAATGGGCCACCGTCATGGCAGATTACCGCATTCCACTCGGGTACTATCTGAAGATTGGTAGGTCTTACACTTCGTATACTTCCTATCTGCTTAACACTGTTGTAATCCTTGAACAGAACCATAAGACGGGTCACGCCGTCGTTGGCTGTACTGTTGGTCATCTCATATACTATATCCGACTGCGATAATCCGAAATGCGGAAGTGCCGTCTTTTCATTATCGACCATAGCTGCGATCGGACGCTGGTCTTTAAGTGCCTCGTCAATCCACTCATTGGTAAGCTCACTGCGGTACATCCCTTCACGTACCTCATCGTCGTCTGCCGCATCTGCAGTTTCAGTTGAAATATCAACTGTAGGTGTTGCCGAATCATCCGTTACTATCGATATCACCGGCTCGTTTGATGAGTTATCCGCCTCTTCTGCGGGTTCATCTTCTTCCTTATTACATCCGCCAAACATCAGCGCTGTTGAAAGAACCAGCATAAGGCACAACATTCTTTTCTTCATTATAAAAATTGCCTCCCTTATTTTTCCCTACATTATACTGCTAAAACATACACTACTTTTGCTATTATACCACTCAATCTTGTATAAGTCACGGTAAATTTATACAAGTTTTAGATTTTTTAACATACTTTATCTGTGCTCAATTAAAAAATCGTGCATAATTATTCATAAGCTCTTCGGTATATAATTGCGCTCCCTTCTCATTCAGATGCGAAGAATCTCCAAAATATCTGTTATCGTAACACGGGATATCCGTTTCGAATAATATATCCTTATGATCAGTTGAGAAAGCTTTTATATAGCTTGTATATTCGGAAACATACTCCCTGTCCAGCATGTCAAAGGATGCTCTGTTCATCGGTGCCTGGAGTACTGCGGTCTGTATTCCGTTATCCGAACAGAGACCAAGCAGTTTCCCGAAATAGACTGTAATGAGCCTGTGATCCCCTTCCTTACTCATATGATCGTAACTCGCCTCATAATTGGGATAATCACACCCATCCATGGTACCGTACAGCGCATGTCCCCTGTTTATTACCTGTTCCTCGTATTTTTTCCTGTTCTGCACAAGTCTGCCATATCCTCTTGAATTAATAAGGGCCGGAAGATAAACCGACGGTGACCTCAGATATATGCTCAATATCTCACCCGTATCCAATTCTTCAAAGGATGCGGGCCTTACTCCTGCATAACCGGCAGTCCTTGCCTGCGAATACACTTCCATTGCCTCCTTATATGTCAGGTGGTGGAAATACATGGTTCTTGTCTTATAATTATCCATAAACGAATAATGGAAAGGTGCAAACATAATAAATACCTTCTTCGGCGTTCCGTTATTCTCAATATAATGCTTTAATGTATAATACATTTCTATCGTTGTGGCACCACCCACCCCAAGGTTTACATAATTATCTCCACACATCTCGGGGATAATATCCGCCATGGCTCTCGAATCCCCGAGGATAAGAACCGCCTCAGATCTGTCCACCGGTATTTCCCTGCCTTCCTCCACCATTTTTGTATAATGCCACGAGGGAAATTCCTCATCCATATATCCGAACGGAAACAACCATATATATCCTGTGAGCAGGATATACGGAAGCGCCGCGATCATACATTTTAAGATAAATTTCGCCAAATCTTTCATCTGTTAAAATCCCTGGTACAGAAACTCCTTTGTTGACAGATTACAGGAAAACAGGATCATCAGCATGAGTGCATAATAAGAACACCATCTGATCCATGCGGGGGTTCTGTCCATAAGAGAGAAGACTTCACAGCCACGTTTCTCACACATTATGTCAACCACGATCAAAATCACTACGGCCACTGCGGCAATAATCAGATTAAGTGTACCGAGCCCCAGAGATGTCACTGTTCCGAAAGTCATCTGTGAAAGCTCTATCCCGCTAAATGTCCTTCTTATAACATCCGTTGCCTCCGAAACATCCGGAGTTCTGAAAAACATCCATGTCACGCTGACAAGGATATATGTATAGGCCGTACACAGAAATCTCCTGAGACTGTCGCGCCTGTCAAGCCCAAATATCCTGCAGGCCTTATCCTTAATCGGGCGGACAGCGTATCCCAACACCTGATATACACCATAGAGGAGCCCCCATATCAGAAAGTTAAGAGTAGCTCCGTGCCATATACCGCTGACAGCAAATACGATCAAAATATTAAGATATCGTCTGATGGTCCCACGCCTGCTGCCCCCAAGCGGAATATACAGATAATCCCTGAACCATGTGGAAAGTGATATGTGCCATCTTCTCCAGAAATCAGATACAGATACGGCAAGATACGGCTGTCTGAAATTCCTCATAACATCATAACCCAATATCCTTGCAGCACCCGTTGCTATAAACGAATATCCCGCAAAATCGCAATATATAAGGAAGCTGTACGAAAGCATTGCCATGATCATCGGGACTCCGGTGTACACAATGCCTTCCCCCGCAGGATTCTTTCCCGAATATACAAGGTCGGTAAGTATCTCCAGCCTTGATACAATGACCATCTTAAGAAAGTAACCCCACAGCATAAGAAACAGTCCTTCCTTTGCTCTTACCGGATCCCATTTCTTCACTATGTCTGTCTGCGGCAGGAAATTCTTTGACCTTTCTATCGGGCCTGACAGAATACATGGGAAAAACGAGACAAACAGGGCATATTTAAGGATATTGTTTTCAGGCCTGCTCTCTCCCCTGTAACAGTCAACAATATATGTGAGTGACTGAAAAGTATAGAATGATATTCCGGCAGGGAGCATAAGATTAGGTCTCTCTCCCGTGCCAAACAAAGATATAAGGAATCCCGAATACTTGAAATATATAAGAATAAACAGATTAAGGATAAATCCGGCAGCAACGCAAAGCTTCTTAAGCTTCTGCGTACCGGCATTATATGTAAGCCGTCCGGCGGCAAAGGTTATGGCCGTGGATATCATAAGCAGAACAACCGCAGACTGATCCTGGCAGGCATAGAAAAAATAGCTGCAGAACAGCAGCCATAAATATCTGTACCTGTGCGGTATCGCATAGTAAAGGATAACGGTAACAGGAAAAAAGATCAAAAATGATAATGAGTTAAACAGCATAGAGCCTCCTCTTGTATTTCGGCTTAGATTGTACTATAATACGGGAATATAGTCAATCATTCGGAGCCGTACGGATACCTGTGTATCGTAACCGCTCCGGATATAAAGAGTAAGTCACGGGGTAAGAAATGTCCGAAGGTACAAATAAGAACAGCACTCCCAAAATGACTAAGGCAGAAGTCAAACGGGAAATAATGGAATGGGTACTCATACTGGAGATCGCAGTTGTGATCGCAGTTGTGGTTAATATGTTTCTTATCGTAAATGCCGTCATCCCGTCAGCCTCCATGGAAACCACGATAATGACGGGCGACAGGATCTTCGGAAACAGACTGGCTTATAAGAACCATACTCCGGAGCGCGGAGACATTGTTATATTCAGATTTCCCGATGATGAAACGCAGCTGTTTATCAAACGTGTAATAGGCCTTCCCGGTGAAACCGTGGAAATAAAAGACGGCAAGGTGTATATAAACGATAGCAAGACACCGCTTGACGAACCCTATGTCAAGGTTCATGCCCTTGGCGATTACGGTCCGGTAACCGTCCCGGAGGGCGGATACTTCATGATGGGCGATAACCGTAACCAGTCGGCCGATGGACGTTTCTGGATCCATCCCTTCGTGATGGAAGAAAAGATACTGGGCAAGGCAGTGTTCAGATATTATAAAGATATAGGTCCGATCCGTTAAATACCGTAAACAGATTTAATCAGTTCACTTCTCGCCGGTCATACCGCTCCGTCAGATTCTGACGGAGCTTTTGTTTTAGGCGGAAGATACTCTGTATCCACCTTGAGCTTATTCACAACATAAATATATATTCCCGCAAAGATCAGCATAAAGATAGAAATAAACTGCGAAGTCGACAAGTCTCCGATGCTTCCGCGTTCCATATCTCCTCTGAAATATTCGATTATAAACCTTCCCACTCCGTAGAGCACAAGATAGAAGCCTGATACCATACCACGGTATTTCACTCTTCTGAGCATAAAGATAAGAAATGCTGCCATGCACAGATCAAATGCAGCCGAAATAAGCTGCGTCGGAACAAGGCTTATTCCCGCAGGCGCAAGACACCCTTCCGGAAAAACAACTCCGAAATGCGAATGCGTCGGACGTCCGTAGCAGCAGCCCGCAAGATGACATCCGATACGTCCGAAGCCCTGAGCGATAGAAACAGCCGGCACCATCATATCCATATAGGAAAGAAAAGACAGCTTCTTTATCCTGCAGTATATCCATATAGAAATTATGCCTACGATTATACCGCCGTACACAACAAAACCCTCCGAACCGATCAGCCCCAGCGGGTTCTGTACGAACTGTTTTATGTTAACCAATATGTACAGGAGCTTTCCGCCCATAAACCCAAATACCAGCAGGCATATCGCGATATTGGTGAAGTCATCCTCCGAAAGACCCAGATTCTTTGTTATTTTTCCGCACACTACCACAGCTATCACGAAGCCAAGCCCTATCATCAGTCCGTAACCGTGTACGGTAAAAGGTCCTATAGAAAACAGATCTATCGCCATGTCATCCCTCCGATAAATCAAGCCCTGTGCTCTCATCACACCCAAGCACTATATTCATACACTGTATCGCTGCACCCGAAGCTCCCTTACCGAGATTATCAAAGCTTGCATTCACAAGAAGCCTGTCATCATTACCGGTAACGAATATTTCGGCATCATCCCTTCCGCTCATATCGGATGCTGACAGGAAACCGCCCGTTTCCGCTTCACTTCCGTAAGGCATAACTTTGATAAACTGCTCTCCCTTATAGTATTCCGCCAGTATTTCCCTGAGTTCCTGCGGACTGACCTTCTTCTTAAGAAGATGCGCATACAGCGGAAGCGTTACCAGCATGCCACTGTAATAATCATCCACAACAGGTGTAAACAGCGGCTCCCTGTCAAGTCCGCATACTGCCTTCATTTCCTTAAGATGCTTATGCTGCTGTGTCAGGGCATACGCTCTCGGAGCATTGAAGTTCTGCGGTTTATCAGCTCCTTCATATACAGCTATGGCCTTCTTGCCTGCTCCGCTGTATCCGGAGAGAGCGCTTACAGCGATTGGATAATCCGTTCCGATTATACCTTCCCTGATAAGGGGATAAACCATCATGATAAAACCCGATGCATAACAACCTGGGCCTGCTATCCTTCTGCTGTTTCTTATCCTATCGCGGAATTCCTCCGACAGCTCGGGAAAACCATAAGCCCATCCCGCTTCGGTTCTGTGCGCGGTAGATGTGTCTATGATAACTGTCCTGTCATTATCCGGATCCATCAGGGAAACAGCCTCCCTCGACGCATCATCCGGGAGACATAAGAAGGCTACGTCGGCCTTATTAAGATACTTTCTTCTTTCTTCATTATCCTTTCTTAACTCTTCAGGTATGCATATCAGCTCGATATCCTTCCTGTTTTCGAATCTCTCATTTATACGAAGTCCCGTGGTTCCGGCGCTTCCGTCAATATAAATCTTCTTCATGTCGTTTCACTCCTTTCATTTGCAGACTTTTGCCATATCATCCTTTCTATGATCTGAAGCTGTTTAACATATAAAAGGCTGCGGAAAGCATCCGCAGCCCGCTTATGATATTCTATTACATAACCCTGCAGTTATTCAATAGTAAATTCGCCGACTATTGATTTAAGCCTTTCTACACACTGCAGGCTCTCTTCAACCAGATCATTGGTCTCGGATGTCCTCGTAACCATATCCTCTGTCTTGTCCGCAATATCCGTAACGCCCAGTGTTGACTCTCCGACCGTTGATGTTATGCCCGACATTGCATCGGATATCTTGGATATCGAATCAGCCAGATTAACGATGGATTCATGTACGTCATTCATACTGCGTTTGAATTCCATTGCATCCGAGCTGTACTGTTCGCTTACCTCGGCAAACTCAGCATAATCCGTAAGAACCGTCTTCTCCAGGAAGTCTGTTGTTTCCTCAAGACAGGCTGTCATGTTTGCCACAGCCGCATTAACCTCTCCCACTATGCCGTTAATATCGGTAACAGACTTGGATGTCTGCTCTGCCAGATGTCCTATCTCGGTTGCTACTACCGCAAATCCGCGTCCTGCCTCGCCCGCTCTTGCTGCCTCTATACTTGCATTCAGCGCTAACAGACTGGTCTGTGACGATATCGACATGATCGCATCCGTCAGCTCATTGATCTTGCTTACTGCCTTGCTGTCCTCGATCGCATTGGCCGAACGAACCTTAACCGAATTATATGTTTCCTGAGTCCTTCTGGTCGCATCAACCGTCTTGTCACGAAGCGAATTGGCTCTTTCCATAACCTCGATCGAGAGTTCGTCGCCTTTTTCCGACAATACCGTGATATCCTTCGCTCCGTTCTGCATATAACCGATGTTTGCATAAATGCTCTCGGTCGTTGCAGCCGTCTCTTCCATACCAGCCGCAAGCTGTTCGGTCGTTGCCGAGTTATCGGTACACATATTGTTAACAACATTGGTCACATTCATGAGCTGATTAACGTTACCGTCGATCTTGGTACTTGCGTCCTCGATATTTCCGACTATATTGGCCAGATTGGCTCTCATGAGAACTACTGCCCTCGCCATGGCTCCGGTCTCATCCTTGCGGGCACACAGCTGATCTGCCCTCTTACTCTTTACAAAGTTAAACTTGGATGTCCTGATTATTACCTCGTTAAGGATACCTATGGGCTTAACTATCATCACGCTTAAGATATATGCGATTACCGCACTTACTATAACAATAACAGCACCAACCATGATAGCCATGTTACGTATGGAATCAACCTTCTTCTCAACCTCACTCCTCTGAACTTCACAAAGCAGCAGGTAACCTACCTTAAGGCTTGCACAGCCGGCTATCTTGGCACCCTGCTCGTCCTTGTAATTAAGTATCATGCCTTCTTCCGAGCCTATCGCACCCAATACCTCGGGCGTAGATATTGCCGCCCCGCTCTTCGACTCATCCTGACTGTATTTAATGTTACCTTCTTCGGTAACCAGCATTACGTTGGTTGTAGTGAAGCCTTCTATCTTAACAGGATCAAGCAATTCCGCATACCTTGAAACCGTCTGTGTTACTCCACCGGTCTCCGAGTCCACAACATCTCTCTCGGTCTCCGCCATATACAGCATCTGCGTACTCAGCTGGTCTATCATCGTCGTCTCAAACTTTGATAAAGTAATAAGAAGCACAAGCAGTACCGCAGCCAGAACCGAAAGTATTACAAGAATCATTATCTTAAAGCATATCGAATTAAAGAATCCGGTCTTTGAATCATCCGGAACCTTAGCACCTCCCCTGCCGGCCTTTGATGCTTTAGATGCCTTCTGTGGCTTTGGTGCCTTAGGCGGTTTAGGCTGCCTTGCCTTGGTTTTTTTCTTATCCTTTAACTGACGATTATCCATGCTGTCACCCCCGTTGCAGAACTTGTTATGCACTATAGATTATACCTTAAAACATATAACAATTCAACAAACAGCGTAATTATTTTCGTATTTTTCTGACATTCGCAAATCAACGGTCTGATTGTCGCATAAAATCGCATTTTTATGCTATCGTGACATTTCAGACATTCTCCCAGAATTCAGCTGCCTTCTCGTAAGCAGTACCAATCCTGATCCTTTCATAATTCTTCCATTCCCTGGGAAAAAGCTTCATATATTTAGGGAGCAGGAATCTCTCATCGAGCAATGCCACTATTCCCACATCTTCTACAGTCCGTATCACGCGGCCTGCTGCCTGCATGACCTTGTTCATTCCCGGGTATGTATATGCATAGTCGAAGCCGTCCAGTCCCATCGTCTCATATGCTTCCTTAAGTATCTTCCTCTCGCTGCATACCATGGGAAGACCCGTCCCTACGATCACAGCACCGATAAGACTGTCATTCTTAAGATCGATTCCCTCAGCAAAGATACCGCCCATGACGCAGAAGCCTATAGTTGTTTTTCTTGCTTCCACACCCTCTTCTTCGCTTTGTTCCATAACGTCTTTGAGGGGTTCTCCTGTATCGTCTTTTGGGGTTTCTTCCGCATCAAAAGGCAGTCCGGCCTGACCTTTTGCAGGGTCATTTCTATCCTGCGTCATGAAGCCGCTCTCCTGCGCCGTAAAATAAGAAAGGAACTCCTCCCTCTCTGCCTCATTCATTGAAGACTTCTGTATAAGAAGGCGTACAGCCGGATCCGAATAATACATTTCATATGAATAAAGTACCTTCTCAAGAAAAGCATGCGACGGAAAGAATACCATATAATTTCCCGTGCGCGCCCTGCAGATATCGCTGATATATCCTGCTATATTGTAATACTCCGTGTCATTCCGCCTTGTGTATTTGGAACTTACATCCGCCGCTATAAACAGACCCCTCTTATTTACATCAAATATCGAATGGGCATATACCGCATAATCTTCGGGGATAGCCCCAAGCATATCTCTGTAATACTGAACCGGAAGCAATGTGGCCGAGAAGAAGATCGTGCTGACTCCCTTGGTTAATCGAAGTTTTATCGAAGCTGAAGGATTAACGCACAAAAGCTTCAGCATAAAGTCACCGTCATAGGTTCTCTCACAGTAGATCCGGTAATCATCATCTCCCATATTCTCAAACATATTAAGGAAATGTCTTACCTTAAAGTAGAAATCAAGCACCTCCTCACTGTGCCTGAAATGCTCCTGCTCATCAAGGAAGTTCTCCAGCCTTGCCATAAGCCGGTTAAGAGCCATGATAAAATCACTTATATCGTCAAGCACCATGTAATTCCTGTCATTTCTATCCTTTATATCATTTCCGGAACCGGTCGATGTATCTAAGTCGATACATTCTCTCTTAAGTGCCAGAAGCTTTCGGTTGCATGCACCGAGAGCCCTGTCAAGTCCCTGATCTATGCTCTCCCGTCTGCCGTTCACTGCTGATGCACGCTTCCTTCCCTCTCTTCTTTTTCCGGCTATATTCCCATCGGCTTTCTCCTGCCCTTCCTCCGGTACAGCTTCCCTATCCTCCAATAAGGCTTCCATATCTCCCGAAGGTTCTTCCTTTCCCGGACAGGCAGGCTCCTTCAGAAGCTGCTTTAACGTAAGGAAATCCTCCTTATACAGCTCGGCACTGTACATGGACATTCCGCGTTCCACGAGATTATGCGCTTCATCCACGAGGAAGATATATTTTCCGGACACGCCGTCCGCAAAGAAACGGCGCAGATAAACATTGGGATCGAAGACATAGTTATAATCACATATAACCGCATCGGAAAAAAGGGACATGTCAAGACAGAGCTCGAAGGGACAGACACAGTGCTTAGCCGAATATTCCTCGATGATCTCACGGGTGAATGAATCCTCATGGGTAAGCAGGTCATACATCGCATCGTTAACTCTGTCGAAATGCCCTTTAGCCCGTTCACAGCCGGCAGGATTGCAGTCAGGCTTATCAAGACAGCATATCTTATCTTTAGCGGTTATCACCACAGTCTTCATCCGAAGTCCCTGACGCCTCAGGATATCAAAGCATTCCGCCGCAACCGTCCTCGTGATCGTCTTGGCTGTAAGATAGAATATCCTGTCACTCAGGCCTTCTCCCATAGCCTTTACAGCCGGAAACACGGTAGATACTGTCTTTCCCGTCCCGGTAGGCGCCTGAAGGAAGAGCTTGCGGCCGTGATATATCGTCCTGTATACCTGGCTTACCAGCTCCTTCTGTCCTTCCCTGTATTCAAAGGGGAATTCCACCCCATGTATCGATCCATTCCTTATCTGCTTGAATTCAAACTCAAATCTCGCCCAGCGCTTATACTGTTCTATAAGATCTTCAAACCAGTTACGTATCTCAACCCACGTATATGTCTCGTGAAAGTATTTGGTATGCAGGGTTGTTTGGTTTACATAAGTCATTCTGACGGTTATTTCCTTAAGCTTATGCCCCTCCGCAAACATATAGGCGTAGCACTTGGCCTGCGCAAGATGAACCGGAACCGGTTCCCGCAATCTGTCAAGGTCGAGATACATGGTCTTTATCTCGTCTATAACCACTTGGGAGCGATGGCTGTCTTCATCTGTTTGCGCACGAACGGTACTGCTTCCTTCACATTCATTCTTTACTTCATATACGCCATCCCCGGCGCAAGCATCATCTCCTGCACAGGCATTATTCTCATCATGCTTTCCGTCTGCAGCATCGAGCGCCCCGGGACTGTAGATGATCCCGTCAGCCCTTCCGTCGATAAGGATATCGTATTCATCAAGCTTTATCAGCTTCTTAAGATATACCTCGGCATGGTAATCGATTCCCATCTTCTGTTGGATCATCCTGTGTATTCTCGCACCTTCCAGCATAAGCTGCACATCCTGTCCGCTCTTCTTACGGTTGTCTATATCCCCACCCCTCAGGATGAACTCAACCAGCGTCCTTACCGAAACCGATATTGTATTTTTAATACTATCCTTGGCCATAAAGTGTTCCCAAACGTTTCCTTATTTTCTAAAATTATACTTTTACTCAATAGCAATTACAAGCGATAACCTGCTTCTCTTCCCGATTCCAAACAGAAAACCCTTTGAGGATTATGGAGTATGACACAATAAAAATGCACGCCTTAAAAACTAAAACGTGCATTCATTGCAGATCTCAATATTATTCCGGTTTATCCGGATTTCCTGTATTCTCCCGGTCAGCCTGCCGCAAGTTTCTTGAGCATAAGGTCGAAATCCCTGTTCTGACCGCCGTACTTAACCGTGAGTATCCTCGAGAAATCAAGTCCGAGTACACCCAGCATCGACTTCGCATCAATTATAAAATGGTTATAGAAAATATCAATATCAAAATCACACTTCGAAGCCTTCTGTACGAACTCGGTCGCGTTATTAAGATCCAGTCTTATTCTGCATTCATTCATAATATCGCCCCTCCTCTTATTCATATGTATGCCCCCTTAAAAACAGTCGGCGGCATTTCTGTGTCATAAGGCATCCCCCGCAAGCGGTCCACCCTTATGATGAATCGTCCGTTTAGGAAACTTTACAACAAAACTATCACATTGTCAAGAATCTACATATTGTATTTATTTCAATACAATACACCATACTTTGTGCAGATTGATCACAATGTCATTGTTGCATAGCTTATATTCTATCATATTTAACAAATGCGTGGTCGCTGCTTTTTTCGTCTGTCACATGATTATTTCATATTGCACGGGATTTCTCTGTGATTTTGGTTATTTTTTACCATTATGCACTTAACAGCAGCTATTCTTTGACTTTCTTATAAGATGTGCTATCATATTACATAGTCTTTTTATTTAAAACGATCGGATATAAATACAATATTTGTACAGCAATATCCCGGTTATAACAGCCGATTACAGGAGGGTGCCATGGATAAAATCAGTCTGCTTTCAATACTCACCGCCGACTTTTTGGGAATTATGCTTGCGCTCACCCTATATGTTGCAAACAGCTGGCGTTGGAAAAGGGATGATCTTGAGAACCTTCTTCTTATTTTCATGCTGATCCTTGTCGGTGTAACATGCATAACCGAGCCGATTGCCTTTTTTATATCCGGAAAAGAAGGCGGAATATATACCATACTTACGTATCTCTGTGATACATGGACCTATGCTGCCAATCTTCTGGCATCCGCTTCATGGTTTGTATTCATAGCTCATCATCTTGACAACAGGATACCGCGTATTCCCGTCAATATCATAAATGCGTTAGTCGCCATCGGACTCCTTCTGCTGTTCATCAATCTGTTCACTCCTGTGGTCTTCCGTATTGATGAGCATAACCGTTATCAGAGACTCCCGGCGTACTATTACTACCTTGTTGCTGAATTCATTATGCTGTTCGGAAGTATGGCCTTCTATATTTATATAAGGATAAAAGGCAGACGCATACGGTTTTTCTTCTTCTGGGTATATGTTCTCCCCATACTCATCGGCGTTATTATCCAGACAGCCAACTACGGGCTTTCACTGATACCACCCTGTTTGCTCATCGCGCTCACCGGACTTATGAGCACGATACAGAACGAGCTGATTTTTAAGGATAAGCTTACCGGGCTTTATAACAGATATTATCTGGATCAGCTGGGTGAGGAACTGCGAAAAGACAAAAGTTCCGAATATACCTTCCTGATGATAGATATCAATGATTTCAAGTCGATAAATGATAAGTTCGGACATCTCGAAGGAGACCGCGCCATTGTCGATACCGCAAATATCATAAAGAAAGCCATAGGCTCTTCCGGAGCGGGAATAAGATATGCGGGGGATGAGTTCGTTATCGTGCTCAGTACAAGAACCCAGATAGATACCGATATCTTTGTAACCAACATACGCAAGGGCTTCGATGAGTATAATGCGGAGGAAGGCCATAAATATGAGCTTCACATATCTATAGGACAGAGTATTGTCAACATGAACGAGATTTCCATAGATGAGGTCATGAACAGGATAGACAAGCTGATGTACGAGGACAAGCGGCGTTATTATAAGAAACGTGACAGCGCAAATATTAAATAAAGAGGAGAAATCAAAAATGGGTGAGAAAAGCAACACAGGAGCAAATACTCCGGGAGGCTTCAGGGCTTTCTTAAAGAAAAAGGATATCGAATTCTCATGGAAGCGGTATTTCATCGATGCAATGGGCGCAATGGCCAGCGGTCTTTTTGCATCACTTCTTATAGGAACGATCCTTTCAACCATAGGAACACAGTTTAACATAAGCGTGCTGACCGACATGGGCGGTTATGCCAAAGGTGTTGCAGGTCCCGCAATGGCAGTTGCCATAGCATATGCTCTTAAGGCTCCCAATCTGGTGCTTTTTTCGATGCTTGCCGTAGGAAGTGCCGCCAATACCCTCGGTGGTGCAGGCGGACCTCTCGCAGTTCTTGTTATCGCAATAATCGCAACCGAGCTGGGCAAGATGGTCAGCAAGGAAACCAAGGTTGATATACTCGTAACCCCTCTTGTAACCATAGGTATCGGAGTGCTTCTGTCAGTACTTCTTGCACCGGCTATAGGAAAGGCAGCAAGTGCTGTCGGTCAGCTCATCATGTGGGCTACAGAGCTTCATCCCTTCATGATGGGAATACTCGTTTCCGTTATCGTGGGCATTGCCCTTACACTACCGATAAGCTCTGCTGCCATATGTGCCGCACTGTCTCTTACGGGTCTTGCCGGCGGAGCAGCAGTGGCCGGGTGCTGTGCGCAGATGGTTGGCTTTGCCTTCATGAGTTATAAGGAAAATAAAGTCAGCGGACTTATTTCACAGGGTATCGGCACCAGCATGCTCCAGATGGGTAATATAGTAAAGAATCCCAAGATATGGATCCCGCCCATCCTGACAAGTGCCATAACAGGCCCGATAGCCACCTGTATATTCAAGATGCAGATGAACGGTGAAGCAATTTCATCAGGTATGGGTACCTGCGGACTCGTAGGACAGATAGGTGTATATACCGGATGGCTTAACGATATTGCCGCCGGAGTAAAGACAGGCATTACCGCCATGGACTGGACGGGTCTCATCCTTATCTGCTTCGTTCTTCCCGCCATCCTTACATGGATCTTCGGACAGCTGTTTCGCAAGATGGGATGGATCAAAGAAGGCGACCTCTCACTTGATGTATGAGTGTAATTCACGAACTGTTTTTTGTACCTCACCTCAACAGTCTGAGAGCTTCCTGTATGCGGTCAGGCGCATGGTAACATAGCTTGCAATGCCCCCGATCACATTCGAAATGGGTTCGGCAAGAAATACCCCTTTAACGCCCAATCCGAAATATGGAAGGACAATGGTAAGAGGTACCACAATAAACGCTTTCCTGAGCAGAGAAAAGAATATGGCATGCTTCGCATCGCCGAGAGCCTGAAATGATGACTGTCCGGCGAACTGTAGAGCCATGAATACAAATCCGAAGAAATAGATCTTAAGAGCTTCTGTTCCCGCATTCATTAACACCGGATCATCCGAAAACAAAGTGAAGAAGAAATCCGGGAACAGAAGCACAGCTATCCAAGCAAGCATTGTATAGGCAACTCCGAGAAATGTGTTAAAGTTAATCCCGGTCTTTGCCCTTCCGTAATCCTTAGCACCGAAATTAAAGCTTATAACAGGCTGGGCACCGCTTATAAGACCGTTTATCGGCAGGACAAATATCTCCCGTACCGAATTGGTAACCGTCATTATTCCCACATACAGATCTCCACCGTATCTTGCAAGAGTAGAATTGCAGACCACCTGCACTAAGAAATTGGTTCCCTGCATTATGAAATTGGATGCTCCGAGCTTGCATATATCTAAGGTAATAGTGCCGCTTAATCTTATATTCTCCTTCTTTAACGGTATCGGTATATCCTTTCTCATCAGGAATCTTAAGACCCAGACCGCCGAGATCCCCTGACTTATGACCGTGGCAAGCGCCGCACCTCTTACTCCCATTCCAAGTACAAAAATAAAAACAGGATCAAGGAATATATTTATGAGAGCTCCGATCACTATGGAAAGCATGCTTTTTCTCGGATATCCCTGAGCGCTTATATAGCCGTTAAGTCCGGTGGCAGCCATGGAGAACACGGTACCTGCAAGGTATATCCTGAGGTATCCCGCTCCGTAAACGTAGGAATCACTGCTGGCACCAAAGGCAAACAATACAGGTTTCATTAATATATATCCCAATAACATCAGGATGACTGCGCTTATCAGAAGAAGTGCAAAGGAATTCCCCAGTATCCTCCCTGCCTTTTCATTATCACGGCGGCCACGCTCTATCGAGAAAAGCGGGATTCCTCCCACTCCGAAAAGGGCTGTAAATGCCATTACCAGGGTAATAACCGGAAAAGTAAGTCCCACACCGGTAAGGGCAAGACTGTGCCCCACTCCCATATGGCCAAGATATATCCTGTCGACGACATTATAAAGCAGCTGGACGAACTGTGCTATCGTAAGCGGTATTGCCTGCGATATTATACATTTCCATACTGGTCCCCGGGAGAAATCTATGTTTTTTGTGTTACTTGTATTTTTCATAAACCGTATCCGTTAACCTTTCGCATGATATTATACGCTCTTACCCCCTCACTGAACAGCTTACTTTATTTCTGTCTTGTCTGTTAAACCCAATGCTGATAAAATGTAACCATTCGGAGCCATGCACATAAAATACAGCTCATGCTTGCAGTTACCGCACAAGAAAGAATTTTTTATAAATAGCAACTTTATTCAAAAGGAACAATGATCGGATGAACAATCATCTTATGGATATGCACAAAGCTCAAATACTGTCTCTCTTTGTAACAATCTCCTTTATGCTGGTTCATATAGGACTTTTCTTTATGTTCAGGGAATACGGTGTAACTCCCATGGCATTCTTTAATATCGGCAGCATAGCAACATATATACTGATGATACCCCTGATCTGCAAGAAAAAGCTCGGCATTTTTGTGATCGCAGTAGATATGGAAGTTCTTCTGCATATGACCATGGCTGTATTATTTATCGGATGGAACAGCGGTTTCCAGATATCGCTCATAGGCATGTGTGTACTTCTGTATTTTTCCGAATATGTTGCGCGAACTTTGGAACTGCCCTACACCCGCAGCATAGTCCTGAGCTTCCTCGGAGCAGCTGCATATATAGCGTCCTTCTGTTATATCAAGAAGCATCCAGCTCCTTATTCACTGCCTCCCGAAATAGAATCAAAGCTTCAGATAGCCTGGGCCGTCATAGTATTTATGATCATCATAAGCTTCCTGCAGATCTTTGTTGAGATTACCTTCAGAGGAGAAGAATTCCTTGCACACAGAGCATCAAGCGATGAGCTGACTGGACTTAAGAACAGATATTACATAATGGACTACCTCAAGAAAATACAGAGATCCGAGGGACTTTCAGACTATTATGTAGCCATTCTTGATATTGATGATTTCAAGCAGATAAATGATACCTACGGACATAATTACGGTGATTATGTATTAAAGGCCCTGGCCTGTATTCTGGAGAATAACCCCGGAAAAGCCAAAGCATGCCGTTGGGGAGGCGAGGAGTTCATCCTGGTCGGGAATACAAAGAACAGTACAAAGGAAGAACAGTACTCATTGTTAAATGATCTGCGCAAACAGGTCGAAAACTATAACTTCGAATACAACGGACAGTCATTGCAGACCTCCATTACCATAGGCGTTGCCTTCTATGAGAACGGAATGGGAATAGAGGAATGGGTCAATATAGCCGATAAGAAGCTCTACACCGGTAAATACAACGGAAAAAACCGTTTAGTAACCTAAACTGCCGGAAGACAAAAGAACCTCTCTGTGTCAGAAATCATACGGAGCGCGGTATATGCCGCGTTCTGTTATTATAGCCGTAATGAGCCCGTTATCCGTTATATCAAAGGCCGGATTATACACCTTAACACCTTCAGGTGCCATGCGCCTTTCGTACCACATTTCCGTAACCTCTTCCGCAGGTCTCTGTTCTATCACAATATCATTCCCTGTCTTAGTCATCGGATCTATGGTCGATGTCGGTCCGCATACATAGAACGGAACGTTATACCTTTTCGCCACAGTCGCTACCACCGAGGTTCCTATCTTGTTCGCAACGTCTCCGTTGGCCGCTACGCGGTCGCATCCGACAAGCACGGCATCTATCATACCCTGTCTCATAAGCGAAGCAACCATATTATCACAGCACAGAGTAACATCCATACCTGCTGCCATGAGCTCATATGCCGTCAGTCTCGCCCCCTGAAGAAGTGGACGCGTCTCATCACAGTAGATGTGAAGATCATACCCCCTCTCTTGTCCCAGATACATGGCTGCAGTGGCTGTTCCGTATTTTGTGGTCGCAAGCTGTCCGGCATTACAGTGCGTAAGGAGCCTGCTGCCCTTCTTAAGAAGCGAAAGTGCATTCTCTCCTATCTTAAGACACATTTCAGTATCCTCTGCCTTAATCCTTAATGCTTCGTCCCTGAGCCGTTTAAGCAGTTCCGGAACCGGAAGCACCGGATTATCCGTAAGCACCGCATCCATACGGTTAAGGGCCCAAGACAGGTTAACGGCAGTCGGACGTGCACTGTTAAGATACTCCTTGTTCTCCTTAAACCTTCTGTCAAATTCATCTCTGTCCGAGGTATTTACAGAAAGGGACACAACATACATTCCGATAGCCGCTGCAACTCCTATCGCCGGCGCACCTCTTACCTTAAGCAGATAAATTGCATCCCATATATCCTTTATATCCTTAAGCTCTAAGGTTTTCAGTTCATAAGGCAGCTTAGTCTGATCTATAATTGCCAGGGTATTATTGCTTTCGTTCAGATATACTGTTTCCTGGCCTGCATCATACCATTCAGTCATTTACCGCTCCTTTCCGTACTTCAAAAAATCTCTATACATTTTACATATTTTCATATAACTAATTTCAATCATATGTTATACTGTTATCAGACAGTTCATAAATTGTCTGCCAATAATAGTATCACAGGATACTTTGATAACTGTTATCATTTACTATAAAGCACAGCAAATGACAGGTGGTTTACATAATGAATACACTATGCAGCGAGGGTTTCCTGCGTTTCTTCAATGCAATGCAGGTCGACTCGGTTTCAACCGACGATATACTTAATCTTATACCGGACGCCCTTATCAATATAGCCGATGAAATACATCTTGGCAAGTTCGAGGTACGTGTAGAACTTCCGTCCATTTCACAGGGGCTTTCCGAATACAATACTCTCCGAGTGCTTTATGATGCTCCCGAAGGTCACGATTATATGTCGCACTCCCGCATCTTAAGGAACCAGGATAAGGGTACGTTCAGTTTCGCGGCTTTTCCGATAAAGGGATACTCATTCTCACCCGAGGACAAATCCTCGCTTGATTTTCTTATAAAATCGATCCATTCACTTGTTGTCAAAACTACTCTTGCAGAACAGCTCAACCGGCGTCAGTTCACGGATTATATGACGGGACTTCCCAACAATGCGTTTTTCATGAAGTTTTCAAACAACTTAAGCATGCGTGGAAATCTCAACAATTATACTCTCATTTTTTCAAACCTTAAGAACTTCAACTATATCAACCAGCAGTATGGAAGCCAGGTAGGTGATGTAGTCCTGAAGGAATACAGTCTCAAGCTCCTCGGTTTCTACGGAAAAGATGAAGTAATAGCGAGATTCGGCGGCGATAATTTTGTCGCACTGATCAAAAAAGAAAATGTCGAAAAGTACCTTAAGCTTATATCAATGATCGGTATAAATGCTGCAACAGGAAATCAGATAAGGACTCTTACCATTCATTCCCGTTCGGGCGTTTATCCGATACCTTCTCCTTCAACCAACATAAGAGATGCCATCAGCTGTGCCAATGCTTCTCTCGCATATGCCAAAAAGGTGGCTGATTCCGACTGTGTATGGTTCAGGGAAGATATACTCGAACGTATAAATCACGACCGGGAGATAATATCCTATTTCCGTACTGCCCTGACCCATAAGGAATATCTGGTATTCTATCAGCCCAAGGTCAGCCTTCTCAATAACCACATAGAGGGCTGTGAGGCTTTAGTAAGATGGAGACGCGGCGATAAGATCCTTCCACCCGGTATGTTTGTACCGGTTTTGGAGGATGAAGGTCTTATCTGCGATCTGGACTTTTATGTTTTGGAAAGAGTCTGTGAAGATATAAGGAACTGGCAGCGTAAAGGCATTACGCCTGCAAGGGTATCTGTTAATTTTTCAAAACACAATCTGCGCAATCCAAGACTTATCGATGACGTTATATCAGTCATTTCCAAATACAGAATCAATCCCGAGTATCTGGAGGTAGAGCTTACGGAAAGCGCAACCTCGGATGATTTCGAAGCACTTACAAAATTTGTTGATGAGCTGAAGAAGCACGGGATCCGTACCTCTATTGATGATTTCGGCACAGGCTATTCGTCGCTCAGCCTCATCAAGGATCTTAATGTTGATGTGATCAAGATAGACAAATCATTCATAGATAATATTACACATCCGAACTCAAAGGATCTGATCATTCTACGCTCCATCCTCTCGATGGTCACAGGTCTCGGAAATGATGTAATTGCGGAAGGCTGTGAAACGGTTGAGCAGGCAAGGATCCTTCTTGACCTGGGCTGCCACATGATACAGGGATATCTGTTTGATAAACCCCTGTCGCACGATGAATACACCGATAAGCTGGCAGGGGATTATGTCTATGATATAAATGTGTAACTGTCCGGAACAGAATCTATATCCTAAATCTGTTTTATGATGCCTTTAGCAGCTTTGCCGCCTGGTCTGCGGCAATACAGGCATCCAGTATTTCCTGTATATCTCCGTTCATCACCTTATCAAGCTTATAAAGCGTCAGATTAATCCTGTGATCCGTAACTCTGCCCTGAGGGAAATTGTACGTTCTTATTTTCTCGGAACGGTCTCCCGTTCCTATCTGGCTCTTTCTGAGCTCAGCCTCCGCATCATGTGCCTTCTGCTGTTCAATATCATAAAGCTTCGCACGCAGAAGGGCAAATGCTTTCTCCTTATTCTGAAGCTGCGACTTCTCTGTCTGTGAATATATGACTATACCTGTTGGATAATGAGTAAGCCTTACTGCAGAGTCCGTGGTATTGACACACTGACCGCCATTACCGGAAGCCCTCATAACATCTATACGGATATCCTTTTCGTCTATCTGAACATCCACTTCCTCAGCCTCAGGCATAACCGCAACAGTTATTGTTGAAGTATGGATACGGCCGCCTGATTCAGTCTCCGGAACACGCTGCACACGATGAACGCCGCTCTCATATTTCATCACAGAATAAGCACCCTGGCCTGTTATCATAAAGGTCACGCTCTTCATTCCGCCGATACCTATTTCTTCGACCTCCATGGTCTCGACCTTCCATCTTCTTCCTTCGGCATAGTGAACATACATCCTGTATATTTCCGCTGCAAACAGCGCAGCCTCATCACCACCTGCTCCGGCTCTTATCTCAACGATCACATTCTTTTCATCATTGGGATCCTTGGGAAGCAAAAGGATCTTAAGCTTCTCTTCAAGAGTCTCTACATTCTTCTTCGCAGATGCCAGCTCCTCCTTAAGCATCTCCTTCATATCCTCATCGGACTCCTCGGAGAGCATTGCCAGCGAATCCTCTATATCCTGTTTATTCTTTTTATATTCCTTATATGCCTCAACTATGGGAGCCAGATCGCTCTGCTCCTTCATAAGGGCCCTGAACCGCTTCTGGTCATTAGCCACCCCGGGTTCGTTTAATTCATTCATTATATCCTCATATCTTAATATGATATCTTCAAGCTTATCAAACATTTCACTACCTCATATTTATCGGCCGTCTTGCCTTAACCACCCTGTCATTTCCCGAATAATCCTTTACTGTCTCAATATCCCTGTATCCGTTTTTCTTAAGAAGATCTGTCACAGCCTCAGCCTGGTCGTAACCAATCTCAAATAAGATACAGCCTCCCGGGATCAGATGCTCATTCGCCCCGTCGATTATCCTTCTGTAAAAATCGAGCCCGTCCGTTCCCCCATCGAGCGCTTTTAATGGTTCATGATCCCTGACCTCTTCCATAAGCGTCGGGATCACTTCGCTTCTTATGTACGGTGGATTGGATACTATGGCATCAAACTTCGTATCATACTCATCAATATTATGTAAACTATCGTACAGGTCACCCTTACAAAATCTCACATATACCTTATTCAGGTCTGCATTTCTGCCGGCTACCTCAAGTGCTTCTTCCGAAATATCGGTTCCCACTGCGTCGATATCATTCTTATACCCTGCGATGCTGATCATCACACAACCGCTTCCCGTACACAGATCAAGAACCTTCATTCCGTCATTTATCTCTGTAAGAGCTTCTTCAACAAGGCATTCGGTATCCTGACGGGGTATCAGAACATTATCGTTAACAATAAAATCAAACCCCATAAACTCCTGATGGCCGGTAATATGCTGAAGAGGGATATGTTTCTTTCTTTTCTCTATCAGGCTTCTGTAAGCATCAATACTGTCATTGTCAACAGTTCTGTCTCCATTAAGAAGTATATAGCTTCTGTCAGCCTTAAGTACATGCTCAAGTATCAGCACTGAATCAATATCCGCATCTCTTATTCCGCTTTCCGTCAGTTCATTCTTTCCTTCGCGTCTTAAATCATTTACTGTCATTATGCCTACCGGTGCCATTACATATATACCAACAAAACACAAAAATCACCCCGGTTACACCCATTGTGCCAAACCGGGGTATTTAATGCTTATTATTTACAGCTATTTTGTAAGTCTTCTTGATCTCAGCCATTCTTCCTGCTGTTTTCTTGCATATTCATCAGCTTCCTGCTTCTTTCTTGCTTCCTCTTCCCATTGACGCTGCAGCTGCTCCTGCAGCTTCTTCCGGTATTCAATTGACCAATTATTTGATGCACCGCCGTTTACATCTTTAAGCTCTTCCTATGTCAGCTTAGCCGTACTCACTTCTTTGTTATCCATGACTCTGTCTCCTTTCGCTATATATCATGAGTTTCTTTTATTTTCTATTTATTTATACGCTATACTTTCTTTTCTGGCATATATAATTATTCAGAACGGCACATTTATCCTGAAATCCTACCCGCCGGGCTTAATATTCCATGCCGAACTCTCGTTGAAGATACTCTCTCCAGTCAAATACCGCATCTACAGCTACGATCGCAACCTCTATCATATCATCATCCGGTTCCCTTGTCGTCAGTTTCTGAAGCATAAGTCCCGGAGCCGACAAAATCCTGATGAAAACATTATCGGTTTTTCCGGCCAGTCTTATTATCTCATATGATATTCCGGCTATCACAGGTATAAGAAGCACTCTGGCAACTACCCTCATTACAGGATCATCGACCCTGATGAAGACAAACAGGACCACTGAAACAAATACAACAAAGAAAAGGAAGCTTGTTCCGCATCTCTTATGCTGTCGTGAACTCATAGCCACATTATCTATCGTCAGCGGCAGTCCGCTTTCCAGACAGTTAATGCATTTATGCTCTGCTCCGTGATACATAAACACACGCTTTATATCCTTCATACACGAAATGGCAACAAGATACAGTACAAAAATTGCTATTCTGATAACACCCTCCAGGATTGCTATTATTGTATCCGATACTATCCATCTTCTGATAAACTGTGATAAAAAATACGGCAGAAGCATGAACAGCCCCACTGCGAACACGATGGAAACAATAACCGTAATGACCGACACAATGTTAGACGCTGCACTGCTTACTTCCTTTTTCTGTCCTTCATCTGTATCAGAAGAACCCACAGGCTCATCTTCTTCGTAAAAACGGGCCGAATAATTAAGCGTCCTTGTTCCCAGTATCAGCGAATCAATGAAATTGAACACACCTCTTACAAAAGGTATATTATTAAGGCTCTTCACCGGTGCAAAAGAATCATACTCCTCAAGAGCAACATTGATCTGACCGTCAGGTTGTCTTACTGCCACGGAATATCTGTCCTTATTCTTCATCATTATCCCTTCGATTACAGCCTGTCCTCCTATACCGGAATAATGATCCTTCCTTCTTTTCTTCATTTGATACCTCTATACTCAAAAAAGCCGAGGTATTACCTCGGCTCTTTAAAACCATGCTATTTACTTGTCACGCCGTATTTCTTATTGAACTTCTCAATACGTCCGTCCACTCTTGCGCTCTTCTGCTGTCCTGTATAGAACGAATGGCACTTGGAACAGATCTCAACGTGAATCTCGGGCTTTGTAGAACCTGTAACAAAAGTATTCCCACAGTTGCATGTTACAGTTGCCTGCTGATAATTAGGATGTATTCCTTCTCTCATGATCTCACCTCGCTTAAATTCCTTGTATACTGTAATCCCGGTTCATACCTCCCCGGAAATCAATGCATATCAGTTTTCTCAACGCACGTGTATTATAATATCATGCTCTGCATGTTTGTGCAAGCATTTTCTTTGTAAAGTTACATCAAACTTATGATAAATATACTCTGTCAATGAATCTTTATATAAATCTGATCTTCTTGACCATCTGGACAAACTCACGGTTGCTCCTGGTACGCACGAACATATCCAGAACCTTCTCCACCGCTTCTTCGGGCTTAAGACCGTTAAATGCCTTACGTATAACATTTATGGCTTCCAGCTCTTCTTCATCAAGAAGCAGATCTTCCCTTCGTGTTCCTGACTTGGGTATGTCTATTGCCGGGAACACTCTGCGTTCAGAAAGCTTGCGGTCCAGAACCATCTCCATATTGCCTGTACCCTTGAATTCCTCATACACCACATCATCCATTTTGCTTCCTGTCTCGATAAGAGCCGTGGCCAGTATGGTAAGGCTTCCGCCTTCTCTCATATTTCTTGCAGCACCGAAGAATCTCTTAGGCATGTGGAGTGCCGCAGGATCAAGGCCTCCCGACAATGTACGTCCGCTTGGCGGCACTGTCATATTATATGCTCGTGTCAGTCTTGTTATGGAATCAAGCAGGATGATAACATCCTCTCCTGCCTCCACCAGTCTCTTCGCACGCTCTATTACCATCTCGGAGACACGTTTGTGATGATCCGGAAGTTCATCGAACGTTGAATAGATAACCTCAACCTTAGGTCCCTCAATAGCTTCCTTTATATCCGTCACCTCTTCCGGGCGTTCATCAATGAGCAGGATAATAAGATGCATCTCCGGATTATTCCGCTTAACCGACCTTGCAACATCCTTAAGCAATGTCGTCTTACCGGCTTTGGGAGGTGAAACGATCATACCTCTCTGACCCTTTCCGACCGGTGACATAAGATCCATTATCCTCATGGCCACCGTACCACCCGGTACTTCAAGCCTGAGTCTCTCATCCGGGAATACAGGCGTCAGATCCTCGAAATTCTTCCTCTTGGCATGCTCCGCAGGAGTAAGTCCGTTTATGGTCTTAACAAACAAAAGAGCGCCGAACTTGTCAGTCTGTGTCTTTATCCTTGTATTTCCGGTAATTATATCTCCTGTTTTAAGAGAGAATCTTCTTATCTGGCTGGGTGCCACATATACATCATTCTCACCGGGAAGATAATTCTCGCTTCTGATAAACCCATATCCATCGGACAGTACCTCAAGAATACCGCTGGCTTCTATTCCACTGTCAAGATTCTTCTTCTCCTCGGAAATATCAACATCACCCGCAGTACCCGTTTCATCCGGCTGGGCCTCCTTATTCTCAGCTGTCTGGACAGCGTCGGCTTCAGGTTCATTTCTCTTCTTTTCCGGCGCAGGATGTGCGGCTTTTACACTTCCCGATTCAGCTTTCGCATCACCGGTTTCTGTTTTTGCACTGACGGCTTCCGCTTCCGATCCTGCTGCTTCTGCGACAGCGGCATCTTCCTCATCCTTTTTGCACATGGCATCCACCACATCAGCCTTCTTCATTCCTGTTATACCCTTAATACCGCGCGCTTTTGCAAGGTCCTTAAGTACAGCCAGTCCAAGCGTTTCGTATTTTGCTCTGTTACTCATATATTTCTCCTGTAAACCTGTTAATAGATCCTTTTTCATTATCGGGATATAACACGAAGTGTGTCGATGTGCCGATCTGATAACAATCCCGAACAATATAACCGCATGTTCTGATTCCCGGTCCTGATTGTTACGTCATAATTTAACCATATTACATCCCAAAAAGCAAGTAAAACATTATATCTTCTTAAGTTTCGCAAATCCGGCAAACATTTTCTTTATGCCAAAGCCTTTGAAATCCACCGTAACCTCATAATCACGCGGGGCTTTTTCAATCTTCTTAACTACTCCTTCGCCGAATTTAACATGTCTTACAGTATCACCGACCCCATAATCAGGCTCATCATGGGCACCGATATCCTTGCCAAGTGCAACAGCCGGTTTGTTTCCCGATCTGACGAAACCGTTGTTAAGCCTGATTCCACCGGTACCCTTTCCGGTGTTTTGTCTTTCTCCTGCCAATACCGAAACCTCATTGGCGGTTTTATTGGCCGATGCGATATACGGTTTGGCATACGCATTTCTGTTGGCAGGCGATGCGGCGGACGGTCTTGCAGACATTCCTGCCGGTGAGTTTATATTTGACATCCCTGAATATGAGCCTCCTGCAACGGAGCCTGCATATGGTTTTCTTACAAATACTTCCTTCGTATATCCGTCATCTTCCGGGAGAGACTTTCTGCCGAAGCTGCCCGAACCGCTCATCTCAAGAAGTTCGGAGGGTATTTCCCTGATAAACCTTGACGGGGCATTATACTGTGTTTCCCCTCTTACCATCCTCTGTCTTGCACAGGTGACAGTAAGCTCATCCATCGCTCTTGTAATACCGACATAGCACAGCCTTCTCTCCTCCTCAAGATCGGACGGATCGTCAGATGTCATGCTCATGTATGAAGGGAACAGCCCCTCCTCAAGACCCGTAAGATAAACATGAGGGAACTCAAGACCTTTGGCACTGTGAAGAGTCATAAGCAGCACACGGTTACTGTCTGCCGATACACTGTCAATATCAGCCACGAGCGCCACCTCTTCAAGGAAGCCCGACAGCGTGATGTCCTCATCATTGTCCTGTTCCTCTTCATAGGCAACCACCTTGTTTATAAGTTCGTCGATGTTTTCCTTTCTCTGCTCGGTATCCTCTTTGTCGGCCGCCTCCATCTTCTCTATGTATTCCGTTGTATCAAGCACATCCCTTACAAGCTCTTCAAGGGAGAGAAACTCCTGCTTGCTTCTGAATACCCTTATCATGTTTACGAAGGCTTCAAGCTTTCCCGTGCCTCTTCCTATCGACGTGATCTTATCCGCTTCCTTAAGAGCCTCATAGAAGGTTATATCATTTTCATTGGCATATTCCTGTACACGGTTTATCGTAGTCGCTCCGATCCCGCGTGCGGGTACATTGATTATACGTTTAACAGCAACATCATCCCGGGCGTTGTCGATCGTCTTAAGATATGCCAGTATATCCTTGATCTCACGTCTTGAATAGAAGTTAACGCCGCCCACCACATCATAGGGTATGCCGCTCATTATGAGCTGCTCTTCTATAAGACGCGCCTGCGCATTCGTCCTGTACAGCACGGCCTGTTCGCTGTAATCGTATTTCCCTTCCCTCTTTTCCTTAATTATCGAATCAACAACATATTCCGCTTCTTCATAAGCCGAATTACACTGCCTGAAATGTATCCTCTCCCCATCGCCTTTATCCGTCCACAGCGACTTGTCCTTACGGCCTCTGTTATTGCTTATAACGGCATTGGCCGCATCAAGGATCGACTGCGTGGAACGGTAATTCTGCTCAAGCTTTATGACTCTTGCTTCCTTATATACCTTCTCAAAATCAAGGATATTCCTTATGTTGGCTCCCCTGAACTTGTAAATGGACTGATCGTCGTCACCTACCACACAGATATTTCTGTACTTTGACGCAAGCAGTCTTATGAATTCGAACTGAACCGTATTTGTATCCTGATATTCATCGACCATAATATATCTGAACCGTTCCTGATATGACTCAAGTATATCAGGCCATGCGGTAAACAGCTCTACGGTCTTAAGGAGCAGATCGTCGAAATCAAGAGCGTTGCTTTTCTTAAGCTCCTTCTCATACTCGGCATATACCTTCGCCACCTGGGCGCTGCCGTAATCCCCCATTGCATCCTTCATAAGCTCCGAGGGCGTAATAAGCTCCTCCTTGGCGTGCGATATGGCTGACATAAACGCCCGCTCGGGCATCTGCTTCGTATCGATCTGAAGCCTCTTTAATATTCCCTTCATCACGGTCTTCTGATCGTCCGTATCATAAATGGTGAAATTATTATCGTATCCGATCTTATCGATATATCTTCTCAGTATCCTTACGCAGGTGCTGTGGAAGGTGGCCACCCAGATGCTGTCCGAACCGTACCCCACCATATCGTCAACCCTCTGGCGCATCTCCCCCGCTGCTTTATTGGTAAAGGTAATGGCCAGTATATTCCATGGATTAACTCCGCATTCATCTATAAGATAGGCTATCCTGTTGGTGATCACACGGGTCTTTCCCGATCCTGCGCCCGCAAGGATAAGAAGCGGTCCTTCCGTATGAAGCGCCGCTTCCTTCTGTCTGTCATTAAGCATTTCGATCACATTACTCATATTATTTTATTCCTCCACGTAAAGCTCTGTTAGTATATCACAGTTACGGCAGACATGTAAAGAACAAATGTTTGCCATTTCCGTCCGTACAGTAAAAGCAGGTGCTATGCACCTGCTTTATTTATACTTATCAATCTTACATTTTATTCCTGTTCCTTCATTCTTTCAAGGACCATATCATATCCGTCATTTCCGTAATTAAGCGATCTGTTTACACGGCTTATGGTTGCTGTGGAAGCTCCCGTCTTCTCTGCTATCTCCACATAGGTCTTCTTATCCCGCAGCATTGTTGCCACTTCAAAACGCTGTGACAAAGATATGATCTCATTGATCGTACAAATATCTTCAAAAAAAATGTAACATTCTTCCTTGTCTCGAAGCTGCAGTATCGCATCAAACAGATGATCCACCGCTTCGGTCCTTAACTTCGGATTCATTTACCGCTACTCTCTTTCACGTTAATATTCGGAAAACTGACCTATGATGCTATTCCAAGTTTCGTAAACAGCTTACTTAATGACCCTCCGTCCAATATCAGCAGCATATGATCCGTAAGCTTTTCCTCACCCATTATGAACTGTTCGTCAATAACAAGGATCTTATCCCCCACCTCTGCATATTCATGAAGAGGTATCTTAAGGATTTCGCCAACCGTATTTACATGATACTCCGGTGTCATGATATCAACCTTCATGTTTGACAGCGATGCAAGTGCATTGGCATAAGCACCGGATGTAATATTTCCCATTTCGGAAAGTACCGAAAGATCCATCTCGTTCAGCTCGCTTAACGCATTAAGTTCCTTGGGATAAAATGTATTTATGATCCGGGAAGCAAATTCCTTCTTAACAATATGGAACATCATTCCCGTCAGATCCTCTTTAACTCCGATCCTTATTCCGAGTACTTCAATGGAATCCCCGCCCAAAAACTCTTTAACGGATTCAAAATCAAGAAACCTTATGCTTGGAACAGACATATCAACAAAGGTATTGAGAAGCATCGCCAAAGCGGTACATGCATTGCCGGAACCGATATTTCCAATCTCCTTAAGAACATCTATCTGCATATCACTGAAGTTGTCGTATGTACCCATTAAGTGTGATCCTTTCTCTTTACTGAAAACGAAATCTTTCGTTTACGATAGTGTATCACAAATCGCTCTTTCGTGCAATTATGTGCGACAACTTTACCGCAAAAAAGCATAATTTTTTTCACCTGCCGAAATAAAAATCGTCAATTACACTATTGCTACGGGACGTTCAAGGTCATATACTAAGTTTTAACGGTTATTTACAGGCAAATCGTTATCCGTGCAGTTCATATTTATCTGAATTAATAAGGAGATGAAAGAAAATGGACGAGGTTTCCGTTCAGGCATATGAAATATTCAGAAGCTTAGCGATAATAATCATATTTGCAAAGGTATTCGGCATAGCTGCCAGAAGGGTTAAAGCTCCCCAGGTCGTAGGGGAAATAGTGGCCGGTCTTTTAATAGGCCCCAGTCTTCTGCATCTTTGTGAACCTACAGCCTTCTTAAACCAGATGGCTGAAATAGGTGTGGTTCTTCTTATGTTTTCGGCCGGTCTGGAAACAGACCTTAAGGAGCTTCTAAAGACAGGACCCATAGCTGTTCTTATTGCATGTGCGGGTGTATTCGTGCCTCTTGCGGGCGGATGTATCCTTCATATGTGTTTCTACGGCTTCAATCCTCCCGGAACGACCGGCTTCGTTGTTTCTCTGTTCATTGGTGTTATCATGACGGCCACAAGCGTAAGCATAACCGTTCAGACCCTGAAGGAACTCGGATACTTAAAGAGCAGGGTCGGAACCACAGTGCTTGCCGCAGCGATCATTGATGATATCATAGGCATTGTGGTGCTTACCTTTGTCATCGGTATGCGCGGTAAAACGGGTGGAACCGGCAGCGTTCTGTTAAAGACCATCCTTTTCTTTATATTCTCTGCCGTGATCGGAGTGGTTTCCTATCATGTATTTAAATGGCTCGACAAAAGATGGCCGCACACAAGGCGTATACCCATACTGGGACTTGCCTACTGCTTTGCCTTCGCATTTATAGCCGAAAAATATTTCGGCATTGCCGACATCACGGGAGCTTATTTTGCCGGAATAATCCTCTGCAGTATTAAGGACTCAGACTATATTGCGGAAAAGATGGATATCAATTCCTACATGCTCTTCGGGCCTATATTTTTTGCAAGTATAGGATTAAAAACAGATATCGCCGATTTCTCAACCGACATATTGTGGTTCAGCATAGGCTTCGTGATCGTGGCTCTTCTGACAAAAATAATCGCCTGCGGAGCAGTAGCAAAGCTATGCAGGTTCTCCGCAAGCGACAGTTTCAAGATAGGAGTCGGTATGATGACCCGTGGCGAGGTTGCTCTTATAGTTTCTCAAAAGGGACTCTCCGTAGGGCTCCTCAAACCCGTTTATTTTACAAGTGTTATTCTGCTTATTATTGTTTCTTCCATTTCAACGCCCATAGTACTCAAGCTGCTTTTCAATCATGACAAGGCTAAAAATGACAAGCCTGTCAAGAGCAGCTGAAGTAACGTTATTTTCCGCCGTTTTTCTTGCTCAGCATCATGGCTATCTGAAGCGCAAGCAGGGTAAGATACATAACATCATCGGTATCCATACGGCTTACCAGCACGCCGTAAAGCTTATCAGCATGATAAACATCCACCATACAGTACCTGTTGCTCTTATTCTGACCGAATCTTGAAGCATATGACAGCAGCATTTCACCGTTGCCGACGCTGGGACGTTCTCCGATAGGGTATGTTATTATGCCTTCTGCCGTAGTCTTTGACGCAGCAAGCTTAAGTCCTGATGATACAAACGCGGAAAGTCCCTCCCTATATGAAACCGGAGTATCGTTTACAAAGATATAAATATCCGACTTGTCGGAGAAATCCATCTTGCTGAGTGCCACGCGGTACATGGACTGTTCATCCGAATCGGCAGCAAGATCCATGTTTCTTGCTATAAGCGACAGCTGAAGAGCCTCTGTCTGATGTCTCGTCGCCTCTACAACGGAAATATTGAGGATACAGTTCTGAAGGTATTTCATGCCTTCAACCAGGATGTTTGAAAGAACTGACATCGCTCTCTGGTTATCGGTCGCATTTATCAGGCTCGAAATATAATCAGAGAAGGCCATAACAAGTGAATGAAGCGATATATGATCCCTGTATTCCGAATCAACCAGTTCCCTCAGCTGGGCTATCACAACGTCAGCATTAATCGTCTCCTGTATAAGTCCGCTGAACATCAGAACATCCTTATAAATCGCTTCGTAGAGTATATCATAGACACGGTCACCTATCTCCTCCTTAACATTGGAGATAAGTATCTCTTCCCTCATAAGCTCCGCAACCTTGATCGCATAGAATTCGGGATTGGATCTGTCACTCTCGCTCATCGGAATGTATCTGTGCTGCTGTCCGCTGCTGCATCCGCAGGATGCTCTTTTCTGGATCACGGTCGGAACGATACCGCTGTCCACCATTCCGTCTCTTATCAATGCAAGAAGCTTCTCCACCGCAGTATATCCCATGTAGTAGAAATCCTGCTGCACAGTAGTGATCGGAGGATCCGAGGACGCTGATCTTGTATCATCGTCATATCCTGTCACGGCAATCGCTCCGGGAATAAGCCTGGGATTTCCGATCGGTATCTCTCTTTTCTTAAGAACCCTGTATACTGCATATGCCATTAGGTCATTGGCGCATATAATGGCTTCGGGTTTTTTATTCCTGTCAAGAAGCTCCTCGACCACATCATCGCATGTTTCCCTGAAGCTTCCGTTTGCCATCATTTCATCCCTTATGGGAATATCATTCTCGATAAGGACATCCCTGAAGGCTCTTTCTCTCTCTACAGCCTCCCTGTTGTCCGGGTGTCCACCCATATACAGGATGTTTGTATAGCCGTGATAAACCACCATGTGTTCCACGATCTTACGCATGCTGTAATAATTATCATTGATCATGTACCCGGTGCCTGTTTTATCCGTGAATTCACCTATAAGGATATATGGCGTATCACTGTACATTTCAAGCAGCCTTTTCTTGACATCCGGTTCCATAAACACCGAGTATGAACCGTAACAGATGACCATGCCGTCCAGTTCATTCCTTCTTGCATGTTCACGCAGCATTCTATTCATAAAATCATGGTCATTATCTATTTCGCCGCCGTCAAGGAAATTGTAGGCCAGCTGTGTTCCGGCAAATACCACTATATCAACACCCAGATCATTGGCTGCCTGATACATACCGTTTATTATCTTCCTCATATATGAAGCTATTGCGCTTCCGATGAGTACGCCTATTCTTTTTCTTCGGGTTACCATATATAATTCTCCTCGCCCGTTAGTCCTGTTGAATTTTGTTCAGATTATTTTCTGTCGGCAGCTATTCCTTTGAGTTCTTGAGCGGTGTGATCCTGTATACAAGCATGTACTCATTGAGATTGCTCTTTCTGTAGAAGCTCATACGAACTCTTTCCATAACCTTAACGGCATTTTCATAGGAATCAACCGGGAACATTATCGCGTACTGATCCTCCGAATACCTGCATATGCTGTCGCCCATCCTGAGCTCATGCTTGCAGCACTCAAGGAGAGCGCTCATCGCACGCTCATTCTTAAGCGGTTCATGTTTGTCCTTATTCTTAGAACGTAGCGTTGCCATGGTAAGGAACATCGTTTCACCGGTACGCATAAGGAGCCTTCTCTGAAGCCTGTATACCTCTCTGAACATATCATACTCACAGACGAAGGCAGTATTCTCAGACGAATCGGTTTCCATTTCCTCTCTGACGCCACCGATCATACGCTTCATATCCTCAGCGGCCTCACGGAAAAGATTATATTCGTTCTTCATGCTTTCCGTCTCAAGCCCCTTCTGTATCGCCAGGTTCATTTCATTTTCAATATCCAGCGACACAGGTATAAATTCCTGTACCCTGTTACATACGCTGATTATCTCATCATGCTTGCCGGCTTTTTTTAGCAGTTCGATATACGAAAGAGCAGTCTGTATGTATTCATCTCTTAATATGACTGCCTTTGGAACAACCCAGTGTTCTTCATTGGAATCCGGAAGCAGATTTCCGGTATACATCTCCATCGCCTGAAGCAGAAGCTTCTCCTTCTCTTTGTCGTCGTCGTCACACTCACCCGCTCTGCTTACCGCATCCTCAAAATCATATATATCAATGGAAACATCCAGATCCGGATTCCACTGATATGCTCCGCGGCGGCTTAATATAGAATTCTCCAGGGCACTGATCCCCGATGCTTCCACCAAAGCCCTGTAACGATACAGCAATGTTCTGAGCGCCGTGCCCGGGTTTGCATAATCCTCTCCCGACCACAGAAGTTCAAACAGCTCCTTATGCGAAATAGGCTTGTCCTTATTCAGCAGAAGATAACACAGGAACAGCTTTGTCTTTCTGGTGTTTGCCAGGCTGTCAAGGATCGGTTTATCATCCATATATATACCGAAACCATTAAATAACGTGATTCTAACTTTTTCTGACATAATAACCTCCATATGATTTTCTATCCGTCACAAATTAAATCAATTATGATAATATCACCAAGTGATTGATTTTGCAAGCAACTTTGTAAAATTGACTTAAAAAAAGTGTATTTCATAACCTCTTTATATAATCACCGACGCTCTCGCCCTCAGACAGGGCTCCGCTGTTTTTCTGTGCCTCCTCTTCGGCAAGCAGGGTATTCACCGCATCGCTGTCCGAAATAATATTGTTGTTGCCCTTAACATAGATTCTGTCTCCCGAAATAAGAAGTCCCTCTATATTCACTCCTTCTTCAACAAAAATATTTCCCGTGGTAATGACTACTCCTTTATAATCATTTTCTATTGTAACATCATCATCCGATAATATTTTCTGTACACTTCCGCTGTAGGTACTGTCATGACTGCTTGAATAAACGGAATTAATGACACTTATCCTTCCTTCAGTCTCATTCATCAGCTCCATTATCTCATCATAGCGCTCTTCATTGGTATATACTACACTGCCGTCTCTGAGGAACTGCTTTCCGGTTATGCTGTATTCGGTTTTCTCCGGAAAACTTTCAATATCATTAATGGAATTTGCAAACACGGACATGCTTTCTTCCTCACTTCCGATAACTACGAATGATCCTTTAATATTGATGTCCCCCGTAGTTACTATTGTATCCCCCTGTATATTGAGCTTTGTGGACAGGATGTTTATGCCGCCGTACGGGTCCTTCTCCTCATAGTCTGTCTCCTCCTCACGTCCCTCTTCATAGTCATGGGTTCCGGCGTATACGTTTCCCACTATGGTTGAAGTCTCACCTGTTATATAAATACCTTTCATTCCAAGCATACAGTAATCATTTATATCCACTCCCGCATCCGCAAAATCTGCCGGTGGCGCATTAAGCCTCAGCTCAAGGATCTTCTGTCCTTCATTGCTTCCGTTCTTTATATATCCCAAAACGACATCCTTTATAACGCACTGTTTTATTTCTCCTTCGGACTCATCATATACAATCGTAAACGAGGGCACGGGCGCATCTCCTATAACAAGCGAGGCATCCGGAAGTTCCGGAAGGAAGCCTCTTAGAATCTCTGTAAGTTCATCGCCGTCTCCAAGCTTCTTATTAAGAGTCTTTACACATTTCCCACCAAACTCTGCCTTATATCCCGTTCCAAGGATCCCGTCTGTTTCCACACCGTATTTCATGACCATATCCGAATAAATATCGGCACAGTATCCGTTTACCAGCTCCTGCATACTTTCCTGAAGTTCCTTCTCCGCATCTTCCAAAACAGCATCCTTTGACGCAATGCTTCTATTCTGCGACAGTATATCGGCTACTTTGATCATTTGTATACAAACAAGTACCACCGCAACTGCGGTGATACTTATAAGACTTAATGTAAATATTGCGAACCTGTTTTCTCTCATAACCTGCCTCAGCTATCCGGAACAGCATATATTAAAACCAGCATCGTCATGTTTACACATAAGAAGCCTGTTACCAATCTCTGACTACATCCCGCTCACCGCTTTAAACAGCGACAGCATCGGAAGGAGCATCATCAGAAGAAGGAGAAGGACTGATACAGCCATAACAATAATTGTAACCGGCCCTTTGGCTGCCTGCTCCTCAGCTTCTTTTTTATGTGCTTCGGCTTCATAATACTCCGCAATATACTGAAGCATTTCAGGCGTGTCCCCCATCTCCTCTCCCACAGATATCATCTGAAGGATCATCATAGGGAAGAAATCCGAAACACAGAGAGCATTGGAAAGTGTCGAACCTGCCGCCGCTGCATTGGCTGCTTCAAGCAGCATATCAGTCATAAACGGATAATCATAAAATGAATGCGCCGTTACGAACAGAGCATCCTTGGTTGCGACCCCAACCTTAAGAAGTGCATTCATGTATCTTACGAACTTAACGTAAATGGTCATTCTTTCATAAGAGTTCTCACGTATATTCTTTTCTTTTCTGCGGGCACCAAACAGATCGTTCTCCCTTGCCACCTTAAACAGAATGATACCGGCAAAAATCAGTATTATTAGAATAAGGAGCAGCCACCATATCCTTTTCACTGTCATGGCTGCCGAAAAAACCACTGCTGTCGCTCCCGAGCCTTCCAGTCCCAGCTTGCTGAGCATATCCATAAATGCAGGAAATACAGCCAGACACAATATAAGCATTATTACCATGGCACAGCCTGTTGTAATAAGCGGATATAATACCGAGACCTTTCTGTGCTCTTTATCCTTTACCTCTGCTGCAAATATCTCTCCGAACTTGCCAAACAGCATCGCGATCATATCATTCTTTTCAGCTGCCGAAACCGCAATAGTAAACGCAAACGGAAAGCAGCCGCACTTATTCATCGCTTCTGACAGATCATCACCCATCTTAACTCTTTCGTATACCCTGTCGAGCTCTTCCTTTAACTGCTCATCCTCCGTCTGTTCCTTAACAATGCGAAGTGCACCCCTTATACTCACACCTGCACTCTGTATCCTCGCAAACTCGTTGCACATATCTCTGAGTGCATCATATGATATACGCCCTCTGGCTTCATCCGGGCTTATGTCGACTTTCTCATATTCAGCCTTCTCAACCACTGTATATGCGTCGACTATTCTGCTTCCGTCAGGCGCAGGATACTGCATTTTGTCTTCGTCAATATCAATATCAATATCAATGTCAACATCAGCATCCCGCTTCCGTTCTTTCTTACGGGGCTTCTTTTTTTCCGTGGGTTCATCCGGAGCAATACTTTCAAATCCGTCCCAGTCACCTGTAGGCGCTTCTGAATACGGAACATAATCCTCCTCGTCCTTTTCACGGCGTTTCTTTGGCTTATGAGTCGTTTCTTTACCGTTCTTTTTCTTAACGATCACTTTTTTTCGGGGCTTTTGCTCCTCATCCCGGGCCTTACTTTTAGCCGGAATATCTGCTTCTATATATTCAAGATCGGCAGAGTCATCCTCTTTTTTTTCTACGGATCGTCTTCTGCTCCTGCGCTTTTCCGTTTCACCGTCTTTCTTATCAGCACGTGCAGAAGCAGACTCAGGAGTTCTCTGATCCTGTGTCATAAAATCATCCATAGAGAGTATATCTCTGTCCTGTTCTGCCAGTGGCTGAAAATCGAAATCATCACTCGTCATATATTATCTCACCGCCGTTTACTACCGTTTCTCTTAAAGCCGGTACAAACTCTGCATAGTCAACCATGCTTATATCCAGGTCCACCTGCTCGTCAACTCCTTTTATAAAGCCCCTTTCCGTATACTGCCATATCGTAAAATCATACATGAAATCATTTTCTTCAAGATACTGCGGTGCCCAGAAATCATAATCCTGCAGAGCTTCATAGTTAAGTTCACGTCTTATCCAATTCTCGGACGCATATATCATGGGATAGTAACCTGCTTCCTTTATCTTTTCACAGAAAGCTATACACATTTCCGTCCTTAAGTCTTCATCTATTTCCTCAGTATTTGTCCTTGCTCCCGCATCCGACACATACTCAGTGTCAAAAGCAACCGGATAACTAATTTTGTAATCCTTTATAAGGTCTATTACGAAATCCGCTTCTCTCTCGGCTTCCTCAACACTTATGGCCTGTGTGAAGAAATAAACGCCCATAGGGATATCCCTTGCATTACACTCCGCAGCATATTCGTCAAACTTCTCATCCTTGACAAGACCGCCCTCCGAGTATCCCCTGTAACCGCATCTCAATATAACGAAATCTATACCGGAGTTCTGAAGCTCATCCCAGTTGACATTTTCCTGATGATATGAAAGATCCACTCCCAGCCATGATATCTTTTTCCCGTTTTCATCATGATATGCCATGAATCCGTCTTCCAGGTAAAAGAAATCAGGATTATACGGATTAACCGGTATCTGGCCCAGAATACGTTCCCTTGCCGGAATATATATTTTATTCACATCATTTTCAGGCGCATCTACTATAATTTCCGGTATATTCTCAGAATCCCCGTCCTCTCTCTCACCGGCATCCGTTTCCGGAGCAGTCTCCTCTGTCAGAGCATGCTTCTGCGCTGTCTTCCTGCCCATATGATTGCCTACGAGAAAACCTATCGTCACACCAAGCAGCAATATCGTAAGTCCAAGAACACCCAACACTATATACAGCTTGGTTATGTTCCTCATCTTCTTTTTTTTCAAAGCTTTATACTCCCTGTCCTGTTAGATTACAACGATTTATTGTACCTTATATGGCGAATCATTTCAATCGAAAGGTAGTAAAAAAACAGGGATGCCTACGCACCCCTGTTTTTTAATCTGCTTAATACGACTGCTACTTCCCCTAACATAAACCCATGTAATCTTTAAAAAGCACAATGTATATATCTAAGAAAAGGCACAAGTTGTAATAACCGGATTATAACTTTGTTACATTTGTTGCCTGAGGTCCCTTCTCGCCCTGCACTACATCGAACTCTACGGATGCGCCCTCGTCAAGTGACTTGAAGCCTTCCATATTAAGTCCTGAATAGTGAACGAACACGTCCTGTCCCTGTTCGTCAGAGATGAATCCGTATCCCTTCTGGTTGTTGAACCACTTTACTGTACCCTTCATATAGTACCTCCAAAAAAATTAAATAATATTGACAGATGCAAATAACATCTTAAAGATATTATCATAAATATGTGACATTGTAAAGATATATTATGATGGCGGCATCTGTTTTAAAGCCTGGGCGCTTATCTGCTGTTTTCTGTGCTGAGCTTCAAGCATCTCGAGCTGCCTTGACATCTCATAAATCTCCATATGAGCTCTCTGAAATGCCGAAACAACCGTTGGATCGAACTGCAGACCCGCAGCCTGAGTTATTATATTGTAAGCCTGCTCATGTGTTTTAGCCTGCTTGTAAGACCTTGTAGACACCAGAGCGTCATAGGTATCCGCCACAGAAAGGATCCTGGCAAGCAAAGGTATATTGTTGCCCATGAGATGATCCGGATAACCCCCTCCATCATATCTTTCATGGTGGAATCTTGCCATCTGATATGTATAGTTCAGGAACTTCGAATTGGGGATGAGATACGAATATCGCTGAATAGCGTTGGCCGCAAGCACGGTATGCTTCTTCATCATCTCGAATTCTTCATCCGTATACTTACCGGTCTTCTGAAGTATCGAATCGGGAATACCTATTTTCCCCATATCGTGCAGCTGGGACGACAGTATGATAAGTTCGAAATCCGAAGGATCTATGCCGTAATTCACACCCGACATAAGCATCTCCCTGAGTATCAGTCCCATATATCTGGACACCGCCAGCGAACTCATGCCCGCATAGGTATCCTTAACCGTTATCAGATCCGTTATTACTCCAATGATGAAATATTCAAGCTTAAGCGTATTCTGATTGGCTGCAGCCATCGACTGCTGGAGCTGTCCGGAATAATTACCCATCTGCTTCTTACTCTCCAGAAGCTCCGCCTGTGTCTCTATATGTTTTTTTAATATCTGTGTATTTACGGGCTTTCTCAGAAAATCCGAAGCTCCCATCCTGTATGCTTCGACTTCGGTTGTTGCATCCTTGTCACCCGAAATAAAGATAACCCTTATATCCTTGGTCTTCTCCGAAGTCTTAAGCCGGGTTAATACTTCAAAGCCGCTCACACCCTGCAGGACAACATCGATCACCATGATATCCGGCATAATGTTTGCCTTGGATAGCCTTGCCAATGCCTGCTTACTGTTGTTCATGGCTATGACATTGTACTCTTTCTCCAATGCCTTTTGCATCATGACAAGCTCTACTTCACTGTTATCCAATATCATGATTGAATACATCCGACAACCTCCTCTATGCCAAGATGACCGCCAAACAGCTTCAGCGCACTTCCTACCGTTACATCTATTCTCCCCCTGCCGATGCTCTTTATCTTCTCTATATCCGAAAGAGCCGACACCCCGCCTGCGTAGGTTACAGTATAAGGTATATCGGCAAGTATGCCAATTACTTTATCATCCACTCCGGATTTTTTTCCTTCAACATCCACGGCATGGACCAAAAATTCATCACAGTAATCCGCCAGGATATCAAAAGTTCTGTTCTCAAGCCTTATGTCACTAAATTTCTGCCACCTGTCGGTAACAATGTAATATGCACCTGCAGTAGTACCTGCTTCATCGGGGATGCTTCTGAATCTGCAGCTCAGATCAAGAACTATGTGTTCCCTGCCTACAGTCTTTTTTAGCTTATCAAGCCGCTCATAATCTATCCTCCCGTCCCTGAAGACATATGAGGTGACTATGACATGCGACGCTCCCGCTTCTATAAAATCAGCTGCATTATCGGCATTAATCCCTCCTCCGGCCTGTAATCCCCCCGGGAAAGCCTTAAGCGCCTTTATTGCCTGCGCCTTCGTCGCACTGTACTCAGGCGTGCCCCCCGCATTGAGCATCGCTATATGGCCGCCGTGAAGTCCATACCCCTTGTATATATCGGCATAAAAGTCCGCTTCTTTATCTGAAGTAAAGTTCTCGGACAGATTCTTTCCCGAATCCCTGAGGCTTCCGCCCACGATCTGTTTAACTTTTCCGTTGTGAATATCAATACATGGACGAAAACGCACTGTACACTCCTATGAACGCTCCACTATCACACCTTCACGGTATGCATCAAGCAGATCCTCGAGCTCGCATATCTGCTCCCTTATATCATATCCCGTATCCGTATCGGCAACTCTGAGCCTTATAGTTGAACTCTCCACCACAAATGAATCCGAGACTATATCCGTTTCCTTAAGGATCGCCGCATCCTTGCTCTCGAAGGGTTCATGCGCCGCGATCCACATTCCGTGTGAATTATATACAAGCGTATATCCCGCTATTCCTGTCTTGCTCTGATATGCCTTTGAGAATCCTCCGTCTATTACAAGAAGCTTACCACGGCATTTTATCGGACTCTCACCCTTCTTCTGTTCCACAGGTACGTGACCGTTTACTATATGCGAGAATCTCTCGTCAAGACCGAACTCCCTTAATATCTTATTGACCGTTTCCTCATCATCAAGAAGATCGTAATACTTATTCTTCTTCTCGGTATGGGTATCCTTATCCTCTATGAAATAACGCTCAAAGGTAGCCATCTTCTCCTTGCCGAACACCGGTGAATTGGGATTAGTCCAAATATACCACAGAATATCCTTACCCCTTATGCATTCCTCATCGGTATCCGAACCGTAATACCCCTTCCTTGCATATGCCTCCAGAATATCATAAAGGCTCTTTCCGCTGTAAGTTTTTCCGAACAGTGTCACCTTCTTGAAATCCCCGTTTTCATCAAGAGGTACACAGCCGTGATAGAGAAGGTTGGAATTATATATCTTATACATGCTTCCCTTACTGTAGAGGAACCGCACATGCTTCTGCAGCTTCTCGCTTCTCATAAAAGCATGGATCAGCCTTTCCATCATATCCGCCTCTGCATCGGACAATTTATACGGATCCTCCGGATCGATCGTAGGGAAGTCCGTATCCTTAAGCGGATATTCTTTTCCGTCTATACACACCGTTCCCTTTTCAAGATCCATCCTGTCAAGTAGCAGGCGGTCCTGCATCTGCCATTCGGGATATTTCCTTATCACCTGTCCTTCCAGCTTGAACTGGATGATGGTCATGGCCTTATGCATCATATTGTTAAGCTCGACATTTCTTGCATCGTAATCATTATTGACAGGCGTCTTGAAAACATCGCAGTTAACATCCCTGTAGGTATTAAGACAGAAGGTCACAAGCGGTACAAGATTAATCCCGTAGCCTTCTTCAAGAGTATCAAGATTACCGTACCTTATGGCAAGCCTTAAAACAGTAGCCACACAGGCGGGCTGCCCTGCTGCCGCACCCATCCAGACCACATCATGATTACCCCATTGGATATCCACCGAATGATAATTCCTGAGCGTATCCATAACAACGTGTGGACCCGGTCCTCTGTCAAATATATCACCTACTATATGAAGATGATCTATGACCAGACGCTGAATAAGATTACTGAGGGCTATTATGAAATCCTGAGCCCTGCCGATCCTTATTATCGTATGTATGATCTCATTATAATATGCTTCCTTGTCCTGAACCTCTGCTTTTTCCGTTATAAGCTCCTCTATAACGTAGGAGAAATCCTCAGGCAGAGCCTTCCTGACCTTCGATCTTGTGTATTTACTGGCAACACGTTTTGTGATCTGTACAAGCCTGTGGAGAGTTATCTTATACCAGTCCTCAATATTATCTTCCTGTTTAAGGATGATATCCAGCTTCTCCTTGGGATAATAGATCAGAGTCGCAAGGCTCTTCTTATCCCTCACACTTAAGGTATTGCCGAATTCCTCATCTATCTTTCTCTTGATCGAACCGGACCCGTTCTTGAGCACATGGTTGAACTGCTCATACTCTCCATGTATATCTGTCATAAAGTGTTCGGTTCCCTTGGGAAGATTAAGTATGGACTGCAGATTGATTATCTCCGTTGACGCCGCAGCTATCGTGGGATATTTATCCGCAAGTATCTTAAGATAATTGATCTCTGTTCTGTTGATCTCTTTTCTCACTTTACTCTCCCAAATACCGGAACCTGTTTATCTCACAGTTCCCTTTCTGTAAACACCTTTTAACAGCTAGAGGCTTCCTGTCCTGCTGTCCTGCCATGCAGAATATCAACCGATAACCTCCTGCATTGTATACAGACCTGCCGGCTTACCTTTTATAAACTTCGCCGCCTGGATTGCGCCCTTACCGAATACAGCCCTTGAATATGCACGATGTGAAAATGTTACAACCTCATCCTGTCCTGCGAAAATGACATCATGGTCGCCCACTATTGTCCCTCCGCGCACGGCAGAAATCCCCAGTTCCCTGCTTCCTCTCTTCTGCCTTACCTGACTCCTGTCATAAACATAATCGTATTCGTTGTCCATAGCTTCGTTGATGGAATCAGCCAGTGCAAGTGCCGTACCGCTCGGGGCATCCACCTTCATCCTGTGATGCTTCTCCACTATTTCAACATCAAACCCCGCATCGGCAAATACCTTTGCTGATTCCTTAAGCAGCTTCATGAGTACATTAACACCGACTGACATATTTGCGGATTTAAGCACTGCCACCTTTTCGCTGCACTCCTTAAGATGCGCCGTCTGCTCATCGCTAAGCCCCGTCGTACATTCAACACAGGGGATCTGATTGGAAACACACCAGTCTAGCAGTCCGTCCACTGCCGAAGATGCTCCGAAATCAATCACCACATCAGCCTTTAGATCACAGTCGTTAACCGCAGTAAAAACAGGATAATCATTCTTCTGTCCGCCTGCCACATCAATGCCCGCAACTATCCTGACATCAGGATCCTCAGCCACGAGCCCCGTTATCATCTGTCCCATACGGCCGTTGCAGCCGTGCATGATTATGTCAACCATTTTGTTTTCTCCCTAAACATCTGTCATATCCTTCTATACCGGCACAGGCATTTCAATATGCATATACCGGCCAAAAGATCTGTATATCCGAAATTATAATACACCGTAATCCTTCATTGCCTTTTCAAGCTTTTCCACATTTTCAGGCTCCATCTCCGTAAGAGGACGTCTTAATATACCGCTGTCCCTTCCCTGAAGCTCAAGCCCCTTCTTAACAGGGATGGGATTAACCTCACAGAACAAAGCATTACAGATAGGAATAGCCTTAAGCTGAAGCTCACAGCTTTTCCTGACATCCCCGTCCAAATATGACGTAACGATCTCATGTGTCTGTCTTGGCGCTACATTGGACAGTACGGAAATAACTCCGAGACCGCCAAGTGAAAGAAGCGGCACTATCTGATCATCATTTCCCGAATAAAGATCTATACATCCTTCTGCCAGTGACATAAGCTTTGCCACCTGTGATATGTTACCCGTTGCCTCCTTGATCGCAACAATATTCTCAACATTCTTCGCAAGGTATACAGCTGTCTCAGGCAGTATGTTGCAACCTGTCCTTCCCGGAATATTATACATGATAAGAGGGATTTTAACGCTGTTTGCTACCATCGTAAAATGATCTATGAGTCCCTTCTGGGTAGCCTTATTGTAATACGGCGTAACAACCAGAATTCCGTCTACTCCGGCCGCTTCTGCCTTTTTTGACAGATATATGGCCGTTTCGGTACAGTTGGATCCCGTACCGGCGATAACCGGTATTCTCTTATTCACAACCTCTGCACAGAATTTTATTACGTCAATATGCTCTTCATGGGTAAGCGTTGAAGCTTCTCCCGTAGTACCGCATACGATGATGGCATCAGTTCCGTTCGCTATCTGATACTCTATCTGCTCCCTGAAAGCATCATAATCCACTTCTTTGTTTTCTTTAAAGGGTGTTGTTATTGCAACACCGGCTCCTTTGAAAATTGCCATTGCCTTTTCCTCCTTGTTACAGTCATTTTTTATCTGATTTACAGTGTCTGCTTCTGTAAGCTTCTTATTGTCCCGGCAGCGGAAGCGCTGTCTGCGGGAATATGGATTGTGTGACATCTCCCGGAATAGGCGCAGCTGCAGCAGGCTGCTCAGCGCCTTCTGCGCCCTCAGCACCTGCCGGAGGTACTGCTGCGGGTGCCATAGGTATTCCGTTTGCATATTTATTTACATCGAACAACGGGATCCCGTTAAGATAACTGTGCGGACAATACTCCTCTGTATTCACCACTCCCGGCACACCGAAAGGACAGGTATCATATGCCTTAAGGCCTGTGATCGAGCATACTCTTCCGACAGCATGCCCGTCACAGGTTTCCTTTGGTAACTTGGACTCATCAAAATACTCCGTAACTGCCGTTCCGGCCGCCGTACACATCGAAGAAGCCAGCTTGCCCGACTGACGGCAGATGGTAGCCGTAACAACACCGTCGGGTTTAACGAATTCCTTATACTCAAGATTCTCATGGATCCTTCCCATTATCGACTTCCACAGAAGCTTGGCAGTATTGGTCTCCACACCGCTCATGTGTACGTTATTGTCATAACCGGACCAGGTCGCACAGGTATAATACGGGGTGAAGCCGGCGAACCATACGTCTACGTTGCTGGTCGTGGTACCGGTCTTTCCGGCTATGGCCATATTTCCGAAATTAACCTTGGCTCCTGTTCCCTTAGTAACAACATCCTCCATTGCGGACGTCAGAAGCCATGCTGTTGTATCCTTAAGCACCTGTCTGCTTCTTGGAGTATTGTCTATCAGCACGTTACCGTCATGATCTATTATCTTTGTATAGAAAGACGGCTTATTATATACTCCCTTATCTGCTATTGTTGCATATGCCGCTGTAAGTTCAAGATTGGTAACACCGTCAGTAAGTCCACCGAGAGCAAGCGCCTGCGTGATATCTGATGCCACCGTTCCGTCGGCATAGGTTCTCCTGCTTACAAGAGTCGAGAATCCGAAATTGAGCAGATAATCATAACCCAGCTGAGGCGTTATATCCGTGATCGTCTTAACCGCAACTATATTAAGAGACTGCTCGATACCGTATCTTACCGTACATGTTCCCTTATATCCCTTATACCAGTTCTTAACCGGACGCCCGTTTGCGTAATTATACGGTTCGTCAACCTGAGTTGATGCCAATGTAAAACCTGCGCTGTCAAGGGCAGGTGCATAAGCTGCCAATACCTTGAAGCAGGATCCGGGCTGTCTCTTAGTATCTGTCGCACGGTTAAGCGTAAGACTTGCAGCCTTGGTTCCCCGTCCGCCGACTATTGCCTTAACCGCACCTGTGGACTGATCCATTACGGTTACCGATGCCTGCGGCTGGGGAGTCAGCGAGATATTCTCTGCAACAAAGGTATATCCCGGCTCCGTCTTGGCTGCTTTAAATTCATCCACTGCTTCCTGTGCGGCTTCTTCAGAGCTGAATATACTGTTAAAGCTCTTATTCTGCTGTTTGAAATATGCCTCAAACTGCTGAGTGGAAAAGTTAACCTTCTCTCCGTCCGGATCCTCAAGTGTAAGCTCATAGGTAAGATAATACTTCACGCTTTCCGGAAAGTTGTCCGGATTGAGGAATTCCTCATCACAGATCTTCTGTATCTCGGGGTCCTGAGTCGTAAATATACTTAATCCGCCGCTATACAGTGCATTATATGCCTGTGTATACGAATAACCCTTGATTTCCTGAAGATCCGTAATGACCTGTTCGGTCAATTCATCAACAAAATACGTATATATTGACTGTTTCTCAACCGTCTCATCTACAACCTTAATCCTTGAATACACATCATCCGCCATCGCGCTGTCATATTCGCTCTGATCAATATATCCCTGATCACGCATTTTTCTCAACACTTCAGCCCGGCGCTCTGCATTCTTATCAGGATGAGAGATGGGATTCCACTTCGTCGGGTTCTGCGTTATTGATGCAATAACCGCCGACTCGGATATGGTAAGTTCAGATGCCGGCTTACCGAAATATCTGTTTGCCGCGGCCTGAACTCCCAGCGTTCCCTGCCCTAAGTTGATCGTGTTAAGATAATTCTCAAGGATGGTATCCTTATCCATTATCTTTTCCAGCTGGATAGCGCAGTACTGCTCCTGGAACTTACGTCTGAACTTCTCTATCTTGCTTGATTCCGATGTCCATGAAGTAAACACGTTGTTCTTAAGCAGCTGCTGGGTAATGGTCGAAGCACCCTGGGACAGATCACCCGAAGTCAGTGCCTTGACACCCGCACGCATAATACCTTTGATGTCGATACCGTTATGCTGTCTGAAACGTTCATCCTCTATTGCAATAAATGCATTCTGCAGATGAAGCGGAATCTTATCTATGGTAACATATATTCTGTTTGAATTCTCAGCGATCAGCTTCGTTGTCTGATTGCCCTTGGAATCATAGATCGAAGTCGAATAGCCTGCCGGCGAAACATCTATTCCGGTAACATCGGGGGCTGTGTCAATGACACCCATGTACAGTCCGACACCAGCGCAGATTCCCGCTGCTCCCGCACATACCGCAGCAAAAACAGCTCCCTTGAACATAAGGGTTGCAAACAGATTTGCAAACCTCGGTCCTACGGCCTTTAAAGCTTTACGTCTTCTTACTACTCCTCGTCTTCCGTAATTCAATTAACCGCCTCCGTAAACTCCGGTAAATTTGCTTACAAAATCAATCTATTATATCAAATAATTCCCATAATGAAAAGCCCCAATAAAATACGCCCCGGAAACCGGGGCGCCACATACATTTCTGTCACTTAGCCAAAGCAGCCAATATTCTGTTACTGCGTTCAACAAATTTACTCATTGCTTCAGGCTCAAGAGGCTGATTTGCGATCTTTGCAAGGTCATAGAGCTGCTCAACGATAAGCGGCGTATTGTCACCATCCTTATTATCAAGTATGTACTGAACCAGCTTATTGTTCGAATTGAGGATAAGTGTCTCACCCATATCGCCCATCGGTCCCATGCCCATTCCGTTCATGGAGTACATCTTCATCATATCCTGCATTCTTCTGGTCTCTTCGGACACAGTCAGCATTGACGATGTATTCTCATTCTTAAGCTTCTCAACCTTTACCTCAAGATGTTCCTTATTAAGCACCTTCTTAAAGAGTTCTGAAAGAGTTGTGGTCTGCTCCTCGATAGTCTTTTTGTCATCCTCGCTCACCTCTTCCTTGAATTCATCGGTAAGGTCTGCGTCTATCCTCATGAACTTAACATCCTGATTCTTGCTCTCAAGCTGCTGAACAAAAGGCTGATCGATATTATGGGTAAGGATTACGGCATCCTTTCCCTGATCCTTAAACATCTTTATATACTGGCTCTGCTGCTGTTCATCGGTCACGTAGTAGATGGTCTTTCTTACTTCTTCTTTTCCATCCCCGTCTTCAGCATCTTCTTTACCGGCTGCATCTTCATTCTTTTTGTCATCAACGACCTCAGCCTCTATCTTTTCACCGTTTTCTCCGGTTGCTTCCGTTTTCTCAGCTTCCTCTGTATCGATCGGTTTAACCTCAAGGCACTCGGGCAGTGTCACATACTTGCCGTCAAGGTTCTTGAAAAGGATATAATCTGTCATCTTCTCGCAGAACTTATCATCCTTAAGGCAGCCGAACTTGATGAACGGGCTTATATCATCCCAGTACTTCTCGTAATCCTCTTTCTCCGTCTTGCACATTCCCGCAAGCTTGTCAGCCACCTTCTTGCTGATATAATCGGATATCTTCTTAACAAAGCCGTCATTCTGAAGTGCCGAACGAGAAACATTAAGAGGAAGATCCGGGCAGTCTATAACACCCTTTAAAAGCATCAGGAACTCAGGGATCACTTCCTTTATGTTGTCGGCTATGAATACCTGATTGTTATAAAGCTTGATCGTTCCCTCAATGGACTCATATTCCATGTTGATCTTCGGAAAGTACAGTATACCCTTTAAGTTAAACGGATAGTCCATGTTAAGATGGATCCAGAACAGCGGCTCCTTGTAATCAAGGAATACCTTGCGGTAGAAATCCTGATATTCTTCCTTCGTGCAGTCATTGGGATGCTTTGTCCAGAGAGGCTTGGTATCATTAAGCGGAACCGGACGCTTAACTATCTTAAGCTTCTCCTTTGCGGGAGATATTTCTACCTTTTCCTTAGTTCCGTCCTCCTTTTCCTTCTCTTCGTACTTAGCCTCCTCATGTATCTCTTCTACCACAACATCCTTATCCGTTTTATCGGCTGCATCGATCGTCTCGTATTCGGTCTCTGCACCTGCCTTCTCAAGGAAGATGGGAACAGGCATGAATGAGCAGTATTTCTTTATTATCTCGCGGATCCTGTACTCATTGCAGAATTCAAGACAGTCCTCATTCAGGAACAGAGTTATCTCGGTACCCACTTCGGTCCTGTCGCCCTCATCTATGGAATACTCTGTGCCGCCGTCGCACTCCCAGTGTACCGGCTTGGCTCCTTCCTTATATGAAAGCGTATCGATATGGACCTCATCCGCTACCATGAATGCAGAATAAAAGCCCAGTCCGAAATGGCCGATGATCTGATCGTCATTTGCCTTATCCTTATACTTTTCAATGAAATCGGTTGCACCCGAGAAGGCTATCTGCGTAATATACTCTTCAACCTCCTGTGCATCCATACCTATACCGGTATCAATGAACTTAAGGGTCTTCTTTTCCGGATCGGCTATGACCGTGATCTTATTCTCGAAATCATCGGGATACGTATACTCACCTATCATATCAAGCTTCTTAAGCTTGGTTATGGCATCGCAGCCGTTCGATATCATCTCTCTTGCGAAGATATCATGATCCGAATAAACCCATTTCTTGATAATTGTAAAAATATTTTCATTATTGATCGATAGATTACCCTTTTTTACTGCCATATTGCACTCCTTCTTTCTATAAACATCTTTAAAACATATTCTATAACCCAAATATACAAAAGTCAAGAAAAAATTAGCACTCATTTTAGGCGAGTGCTAACAACCGTGTCTGTCTTGATTTTCTAAGGATTTCTACTGCTGAATTCCGTAGGAAGCTCCGGTTACGGGTACGAAATACGTATCATATATATCGAAGAAGCTTGTGGTCGTTACCGCAGGATTTCTCAAATACCGGACACTTTTCCACAGGTCTGCGTTCAGATTAGAGTTAAGCTCCGAAATATATCCGTCATAAATAACATTGAAAGCTTCCTGCTTCTTAACCTTGATCATGGCCTCCCTGTTCTTATCAGCTTCCTCCGGATCATAGGCACTTACACATTTTAAGATATGATATCCGTACTCCGTCTCAACAATATCACTCACCTGGCCTACTACAAGATTGAATGCGGCATCCTCATAAGCAGCAGGCATTACTCCTCTGCCGAAGGTATATTCAATCTTCGTATCCTCATTCTCAACGCCCTCTGCTATGATATCAAAATCCGCACCGTCATCTATCTTCTGTTTGATCTTTTGTATCCTCTCATATGCTTCCTGCTTTTCTGCCGCATTATAGGATACCGTTCCTCTTGCAGACGGTTTATATGTTTTTATCAGGATATCCCTTACGGTAACTATCCTTGCCTCATCATCGCTTATCTCCGGCTTGATCTTGTCGGTAATGTCATGATACAGCTTATCAGCCGTTGCAAACTCGTAATACAGCTTATAGATAATCTCCTCGTCCACACCCATGATTTCTTTTTCCTTGTCATTGAGTGAACCGAAATAATCCCTTGCTGCCGACTTGACGCGCAGCTCATCATCCTCATTTATGGAAAAATCCTGATCGCGCGCCATAAGGTTCATCACCTTGATCTGCGCAAGACGCGCCAATATGGTCTCCTTATACTTATCCTCAAGGGTTACTCCGTCCATGGGGATCTGCCATATCTGGCCTCCAAAAATATTGTCGTATTGATTCTCGCTGTTCACAAGATATACCATCACCTCAGGTACATAGCATGAAATATCCTCTATACGGAATACCTCATTCGCTTCAAAATCGGTGGTGAGTATTATCTCTGTCTTCTTTCCCTTTCCGCATCCCGTGATGGTTGAAAGGATCAGGGAAAGCACCAGCAATATGGATATTTCTTTTTTTAACATATAAGACATCCGCTTCCTCCGAAAGCCCGGTCTGCTTCCGATATTCTACAGACTTAACCTACCACATTTAGAGCACTTAGTCCATCCTATTTCAATATTTGGTAAAATATACTCTTTTCAACACGGATTTTTTGAATTATACTGTTATGCGGTAGTTTACACAAAAAGCAACAGCGAAAGGGGTAAAAAATGGCTAAGAAATTTGGTAAATTCCTGGCATTTACGGCTGTGGTAGGAGCAGCCTGCGGTGCTGTATACTACATTTTGGGCAAAAAAGATAATGAAGCCGTTTCTTCTGCCGATGACGACAGCAGCGATTTCTTTGTAAACAATAACGACAGGGAATATGTGTCGCTTAACAGCGGCGATGCAGGTGAGACTGCCGAATCAGTAAAAGAAGCCGGCGAAGAGATCAGTGAAGCAGCATCCGAAACCAAGGAAGCGATCATGAATAAGCTTAACGAAGCTGCCGAAGAGCTTAAGGAGAAGGCTAAGGAGGCTGCTGACGGAGTAGGACTTGTCAGGGATGCAGAGGATAAGGATACCGTTCAGTTTGAGTTCGAGAACCTCGCAACGGAGGAGGATCAATAATTTATCAGGGGAATCATTTCTCACACATAAAGCAAAAAATAGAGGTCTGCATTGCAGACCTCTATTTTTGCATCCTTTCAGGGATGAGTTATTTTAACTTACGCCTTCTTTCCCGCTGCCTGCTGTTTGAAGGTCTGAACACCTTCAACAACCAGTATAACTGCAAGAACAGCCATTGCGAGTGCAAATACCAGCTGGAAGTAATCACCCCATTCTGCAGTGCCGCCTCCTATAGCCGCAAACTTCTTGAATATGGTGAGCACAAGGCTTGTAAGCGTAGCGCAGAGCATGAAGCACATAGGGAAGAAGAACATCTTATTATTCTTACCCACTTCACCGAGCCATGCACATACAGCGAGAAGCGCAATACCCGCAAGCAGCTGGTTAGCAGCTCCGAACAGTGCCCAGATGGCTGACAGCTTAAGACCTCCGAGAACACAGCCTATAACAACCATGAAGATCGTACCGAACAGAGGATGTGCAAACAGCCTTCGCATACCTTTGGCATCCTTCCAGGTTGCTTCATCTTCTGTGAGGAAGAGCTCTGAGAACATGAAACGTGAAAGCCTTGTACCGGTATCAAGGGAGGTAAGGGCAAATACGGAAACAGCAAGAGTAAGAAGCGCTGAGATCGTATTGTAGATTCCCGAACCCTCGGGACCGAACATGATCGCGATACCGCCGCCGAATGCAGCCGAAGGTGAGCCAAAGCCGCCATCCGTATACTTCTGGAATACCATACCTACGGCAATAAGTGATACGATACCGAGAGCCGACTCTATAAGCATCGAGCCATAGCCTATGGGCTTTGCATCCTTCTCATTACGCAGCTGCTTGCTGGATGTACCTGTTGATATAAGGCTGTGGAAGCCCGAGCAGGCACCGCAGGCAACCGTTATGAACAATGCCGGGAACATCGTTCCTATTCCTGTCTTCCATCCCGTAAACGCGGGAATCGTAAATGCTGCATTTCCGGTAAAAGCATTAAGGAGAATACCGATAACAGCAACACCCATCATGGCATAAAGCAGAAAGCTTGAAAGATAATCACGAGGCTGGAGCAGTATCCATACGGGAACCAGCGAAGCGATCACTATATAAATACCTATGAAGAAGATCCATGCCGTTCGTCCCATAACAAATCCACAGTTAAGACCTATAACCGTGATAATGATAATACCTATGATACCACCTATTGACGCGGGAAGCGTCTTAACATTCATCTTGTTCGTGATATAGCCGTAGCCTATCGCAAGAACGATGAACAAAAGTGATATCATCGCTGTTGTCTGGTTATTGGTAGGACTTGCTATGAAGCCGAATCCTCCCTCCTCCGTAAAGAAGGTACCCGCAACAACGTTGACAAATGAAGCGATAACAAGGATAAGAACCAGAAGCGCAAATATAAGGAACAGCCTCTTTGCCCTCTTACCCATGGTATCATGGATGATCTCTCCGAGTGATTTTCCGTCGTGACGTATCGAAGCAAACAAGGAACCGAAGTCCTGTAAACCGCCGAAGAAAATTCCTCCGAGTACGCACCACAAAAAGACGGGAAGCCATCCAAAAACAGAAGCCTGAATTGGTCCGTTTATGGGACCTGCACCAGCGATAGATGAGAAATGATGTCCCATAAGGACTGCAGGCGGAGCAGCAACATAGTCAACACCGTCCTCTCTCTCGGTCGCAGGAGTCTTTCTTGAAGGGTCAATGCCCCACTGCTTTGCAAGCCATGAACCATAAGTTACGTAACCTACGATAAGGCAGGCGATAGCAGCTAAAATGATGAACAAAGCCAACATTTTATCACTCTCCTTTTCCCACTTTTTATTTATTTGTTATATGTGTAACGAAGTCCCTTAAATCCTCTCCCCGGCGGTTTGTGAGGATAAGACCGCTGCGGGCTTCGATTACAACCAGTCTGTAGTTGGAGAATCCGTACAGACCCAGTTTATAATTTCTGGAATGCTTATATGTAGGCACCGCCTCCCTGACACCTGAAGCCAGTTCATCAGCTGTTACTATAAGGGCAACATCGGTATTCTTGTGACCGGAATATGGCTTAACCCTTGATACCCCGTCTTCCCATGCTGTCCTGTCAAGCTCTTGCAGCATATACGGATCAAGGCTGCTGCATTTTTTGAAATAAACATACTCATAGGAATTTACATCAGCTATCCTGGCAGCCTTAACCAGGAAATACTGCTGTGCCTCATTTGCGAGAAACCCCAATGCGTCGAAGGGCTCAGGCACCTTGTCCCTGCCTTCCCCTGCCTTACCCGGGGCTCTTTCAATATTATAATAACCAGCATAGGCATCTATCAGCTTTTCAAATATCTCTTCCTTATCCATTACCGGTTCGTACCTGTGCAAAGAAGTTCCCTGATCTCTCTTTATCCGTTCACAGGAGCCGTGAACTCCACTCCTTCAACCGAGCCCTTAAGCTCCTCCATCATAATCCTTGCCGCCTTCTGTCCCGGCAGCTGTATCTCTATAAGCTCACGTCCTTCGGCACTTACTACAAGATACTCTATCTCCAGCTCTCCGTTCTCGCAGCACATCATGGCATTGACCCGTCTGACACGCCTGAATATCCTGTCTGCGTCCTTATAGCTTATGTAATAGATCTTCAGTCCCTTCTTCACAAAAAGATTCTCATTACCGACAACAGCTACCCCGTAACTGTGGCTGCTCCTGTACTCTCTTGCAAGCTCTGAGGAATCTGACTTTACACCGTCCGCAAGATTGATGAACTTCATATGAGCGATTCACCTTTCATATATGGTTTTACTCTGCCTTAAGACGGAAGCTTAAAGGAGCTCTTCAGAGAAACAATACGGTTAAACACGAGCTCATCATCCCTTGAATCCTTCGAATCCACGCAGAAATACCCCTGCCTTACGAACTGGAAACTGTCATATGCCTTCGCTCCCTTAATGTTCTCCTCTATGCGGCAATCCTTAAGTATTCTCCTTGAGTCGGGGTTCAGGTTAAGGGAACCATCCTCCTTATTGTACACCCCTTTTTCCTCATCAACAAGGTTCTCGTACAGACGGACCTCTGCGTTAACGCTGTGTGCTGCGCTCACCCAGTGGATCGTACCCTTGACCTTCCTTGTGGAACATTCTCCGTTCCTTGTCCCGGGATCGTATGTACAGTGGACTGTCGTAACATTACCGTCAGCATCGGTCTCATAGCTTTCACATTTAACAAAGTACGCATTCATGAGACGCACCTCGTTTCCTGGAAAGAGCCTGAAATATTTCTTCGGAGGATCTATCATAAAGTCCTCCCTGTCAATATACAGCTCTCTTGAGAAAGCCACCTTCCTTGAACCGAGGCTTTCGTTCTCCAGATTATTGGCGATCTCGAAGTATTCTGTCTTATCCTCCGGATAATTATCTATGATGAGCTTTACCGGATCGAGTACTGCCATGATACGGCTTCGTTTGCACTTAAGATCCTCTCTTATGCAGTACTCAAGCATCGCATAGTCCGTGCTCGAATTGCTCTTGCTGACGCCGCACAGATCAACAAACATCCTGATCGATTCAGGCGTGAACCCGCGTCTTCTGAGCGCTGCGATCGATACTAGCCTGGGATCGTCCCAGCCGTCCACAATACCATCCTCAACAAGCTTCTTAATATATCTCTTTCCCGTTACAACATTGGTAAGATACAGCTTGGCGAACTCGATCTGCCTCGGAGGATATTCATACCCGACCTCTCTGACCACCCAGTCATACAGCGGTCTGTGATCCTCGAACTCAAGAGTACATATCGAATGGGTGATTCCCTCGATCGCATCCTCAATGGGATGGGCAAAATCATACATAGGATAAATGCACCACTTATCCCCCGTATTATGATGACTCATATGAGCCACGCGGTAAATAACGGGATCACGCATATTAATGTTGGGGCTTGCCATATCTATCTTGGCCCTGAGGACCTTCTCCCCATCCTTATACATCCCGTTCTTCATGTTCTCAAAGAGTTCAAGATTCTCCTCAATGCTTCTGTCCCTGTACGGACTGTTCTTACCCGGTGTTTCAAAGCTTCCACGGTATTCCTTTATTTCATCCGCGCTGAGGTCGCAGACAAAGGCCTTACCCTTCTTTATAAGCTTGACAGCCGCCTCGTACATCTGGTCAAAGTAGTCCGAAGCAAAGAACAGCCTGTCCTCAAAATCAGCACCGAGCCACTCTACGTCAGCCTTTATGGATTCGACGAACTCCGTCTTTTCCTTTGTAGGATTGGTATCGTCAAACCTTAAATTGAACTTTCCGCCGTATTCCTGCGCCAGACCATAATTAAGAAGTATTGATTTAGCATGACCGATATGCAGATACCCGTTGGGTTCGGGCGGGAACCTCGTATGGACAGTCTTATAATGACCCTCCGCCAGATCCTTATCGATCTCGTTTTCTATAAAATTACGGGAAACCACCTCTTTCTCTTCTCCGCCGGCTGCTTCCGCACCGTTTTCCTTTATATTATTCTCATCTGCCATTTCTTCTCTCCCTATGTTGTATTCTGATATTGTCCGGAACAGAAATTCTGTTTATATCTGTTGTATGTTCTGTTCCGAATAGATACCATTCTATCAGATTAGATCATTTTCAACAAGTGTTTAGCTAAAAGGGCATCCCGTTCTCCAAAAACGGGATGCCCTGAATTACCATTACATATTTACGGAATCGAAATCTTCTTATCCGAAATAGCTTATCAGCTCCTGAAGCTCCTTTGCAAGCTCCTGAAGGTTGGATGCGGAATCATTGATTATACTGAAGGTAGCATTAAGCTCCTGCATGGATGCATTGGTTTCCTGTGTTGAAGCAGCATTCTCCTCCGATATTGCCGACAGATCGCTGACTATTCCAACCAGAGTATCCTTTGCTCCGGTAAGGCCATCTATCTTGGAGGCTATTGCTTCCGCACTCTCCGCAACCGCAATCACACCCTTGGCCATGGATTCCATGTTATCCCTTGTTGCTTCCATCTGGATCGACTGGTTCTCGAAGCTCTCATTCAGCTTGGCCATAACATCGACCGATGCCGATGCATCATACATAAGCTGGTCTACGATGCGTCCTATCTCCTGAGCGCTCTGATTTGACTGCTCTGCAAGTGCTGCGATCTCTTCGGCAACAACTGCGAAGCCGCGGCCTGCTTCCCCGGCTCTTGCAGCCTCTATCGAAGCATTCAGTGACAGCAGATTTGTCTGGCTGGCTATTGAAGTGATGGCAGTTACGAATCCGTGTATTCCGTTCGCCGACTCATTGGTCGAATCGATCGTCTGGCCTATGTTGCGTACCGATTCCTGAACATCCCTGCTCTGATCAAGCAGCTTGTTAAGAGCTTCCATAGCCTCATCACAGGTAACCTTCATGCTCTCGGCATATCCGTCGAGCTGCTCTACATTGGTAGCTATTACTTCTATATTATTTCCTATATCATTGGTATTGCCTGCTGCATGTTCAACACTCTCTGCCTGTGATACAGCGCCCTGGCTTATTTCGTCTACTGCTATCGTGACCTGTCCGGAAGCCTGTGAAGCCTGATCCGATGACAACGCAAGATCGCTTCCCGCGCTTGAAAGATCCCTTGCCATCTCATTACTTCTGCTCATTATATCGCGAAGCTTAAGTGTCAGCTGGCTGGTTGCCTTCTGCATCTGTCCGATCTCATCGGCGCCGAGATTCTTCTCATCCGGAAGCCTGATGCCCAGCTTACCTGCAGCGAGCTGGTTAAGATTGGCCGTAGCTGAATTAACACCCTGTGTTATTCCCTTTATAACAGTCATTGCAATAAATATAAGGAGTATAATTAGTATACCGAATATCACTGACAGCATCACGATCTTTGTTGTTATACTCTTCTGAAGCACTTCATGCTCTTCCACTGCCCACTGCTCGGTAATGGTGGTCATCTCATCGAGTGCCTCTCTTGCAAGATCGAATTCGGCAGCGTAATTAACATCGTTTCCGTTGGTTCCCTGCTGAAGGGCATTGGCATAATGCTCATCAAACACGCCCACGAGATCGGATATACTTGCGTTCTTACCGGGCAGAACCTCATTATACAGTGAAGGAACAGACGATGCCATCGTCACTCCGTTATGCACTCCGTCATACGCCTGCTGCATATTACTTTCAAAATCTTCCTGATTCGCCTTATAATCGGCATCTGTTTTACTCAGGTTCTTGGCTGTCTGTGCAACACGTGCCTGATAGAAATCCCTGTCTGCACTAATGAATGACTCCACAGCCTTAAACAGGGTATCATAATAAATACTCGTCACTTCCTCGGCTGTACCGGACATCTCGACGCCCATAACAACGCATGCGATAACCAGCGCCACCGAAAGCGGAACAACAAGTATCAACAGCTTGATCCTAACACTAACATTCTTCAAAAAATTCATAGCAGGTCTCCTTTACAGTTATTTTTCGGGGCCAAACCCCGCAAAAAATATTGTATCACATATGTCACAATTTCGCTATAATGTATAGATAATTTATCCGTTTTTTTTTAATTTTTTTAGAAATCCATTTATTCTGGCAAAAAGCTCACTTTTTTTTGCAATCATTATTGTATAGTTTAACTGAAATATGATAAAATTCTATCTGTTGCAGGCAACATAAATCAAATGAAAAGAGGTAAGGAATATGAAAAAATTTTTTGAAGAATTCAAGGAGTTTGCATTAAAGGGCAATGTTATGGATATGGCCATCGGTGTTATCATCGGTGCTGCATTCGGTAACATAGTAAGCTCTCTCACCGATTCGTTCATAAATCCGCTGATAGCGCTTATATGCGGCGGAAATTCAGAGGACGGCGTAAAGATCGGAGGTCAGTTCGTTATTAACGGCGTAGCCTTTGATTACGGCAGCTTCCTGTCAGCTGTGATCAACTTCCTTATCATCGCCCTGGTTCTCTTCTGCATGCTCAAGGCAGTCAACGGAGCAGTAGAGAAAGCTGCAAGCCTTAAAAAGAAGGAAGAAGCAGCTGCAGAACCCACAACGAAGATCTGTCCCAAATGCCAGTCGGAGATCAACATCAAGGCAACCAAGTGTCCTTGCTGTACAGCCGACCTCGATGCTTAAGAACCTTATACTTATGATATAGAATATTTTACAACAAGAGACCACGGCTTTTTTTCCTCACCGTGGTCTCTTAAAGATTGCTTATCAATGGAATATACCTCACTTCCAATTTCGTTCCCGATAACGTTCGGGACAGTACGCCGGACTTCTTCTTCCTTATCGTTAACGTCTGATTTCATCTGTGATCCTCTTCACCCTAAATGGTGGTTTTCCAATTTTCATATCCGATTCACATTAGACCTGCGATAATTCCGAATGCAAAGGCTTATGCCTTAAACTAACCTATCCTTTGGACCGTACCTCCTTTATCAGACTGATTTATCTTCAACCAAGTACTGTACCTCTCCTGAGGCTTTTATCTTGGTGTTGAAATAATATTATCACATGATTTGCGTCATGTCAACATTGTTTTCAGTTATTTTTCAAATTATTATAGAATATTTGTTAAATTATTGTATTATTTGTTTATTGTTTATGCATTTTCCGAACAATACGTACAATACGTTCTGTTGCAACAATTAAGACAACCTGTCGTTACCCTTTCCTGACTCTATGCGTTTAACGTATGTAGCCGGATCCCTCTTCATGTTTGCCATCTCACGGAATGCATTCAATACCAGGGTTTCCTTATTGCACGCGGTCGGGTTCTTTCCCAGCTCTCGTACAATATTATAACGGTCCATCTGCCATACATAGAGATCTGACATCGAATAGCCGCTTATCTTCATTTCATCAAGAAAAGTATGATTGTCGGCATAATAAACGAATTCCTTATAAAGCCCATCATCATTCAGGAATTCAATCCACAGCTCCTGCGTAAAATCACTTCCCTTTCCGGCATATTCACACAGATCATTTAAGAATTCCAGCGCCTTTAATTTTCTTGCATCATACAGTATACCCATATCAATCCTTCTCAAAGGTCAGCATCCGTTACATGATGCACACTTATGACAGTCTCCCTGCTTGTCCCAGCAATAGGTACAAAGCCTTTCCTTGGGAAGACCCACCGACTCCACCATATCGTCAAGACGGTGGAATCTGAGAGAAGTGAAATTCAGCTGTTTCTTTATCTCGTCAACCATTTCCTTATAATTCATGCTGTCTGGATCGGCATAGTCTTTAAGTATCTCATCCGATACATTCTCTCCTTCCCTTTCACGGATCACACGCCGTGTTATAAGATCATATTCGGAATTCGAGCGTGAAAAATTAAGGAATTTACATCCATGAAGCAGCGGCGGGCATGCAGGTCTTATATGAACCTCTCCGGCTCCGCTGTTGTACAGGAATTCGGTTGTCTCACGCAGCTGCGTTCCTCTTACGATCGAATCGTCTATAAGAAGCAGTGATTTTCCTCTTATCAGCCGGTCAACCGGAATAAGCTTCATCCTTGCGATCAGATTTCTCTGATTCTGATCTGTAGGCATAAATGAACGCGGCCAGGTAGGTGTATACTTGATAAACGGACGTGAAAAAGGTATTCCCGATTCATTCGCATATCCTATGGCATGTGCTGTACCGGAATCCGGGACTCCCGCTACAAGATCTGGCTTAACATCATCCGCCCATGAACTCTTGTCCCTTATGGCCAATGCCTTGCCGCAGTTATATCTCATGGCCTCAACATTGACTCCCTCATATGTGGATGTGGGATAGCCGTAATATATCCAAAGGAAGGTACATATCTTCATGATATCCTGCGCCGGCCTCAGTGTTTCGTACCCGTCTGCAGTTATGTAAACTATCTCTCCGGGTCCCAGCTCCTTCTCATCCTTATATCCGAGGTTGATATATGAAAAGCTTTCAAATGCGACACAGTAAGCCTCATCTTCCTTTTTCCCTATCATAAGGGGAGTCCTGCCGTAGAGATCACGTCCCGCGTATATTCCCTTATCAGTCATTACAAGCAGGGTAAGGGATCCGTCTACTCTTTCAAGAGCATACTGTATTCCTTCCGCTATGGTATCCTTCTGATTGATGAGCGTTGCCACAAGCTCTGTGGGATTAATATTGCCTCCGCTCATTTCAAGGAACTGGGTTCTTCCCACATTATAAGCTTCAGCTATCAGTTCATCCATATTGTTGATCTTACATACGGTTGTTATCCCATAGCTGCCAAGATGAGACTGTATAAGAAGCGGCTGCGGCTCGTAATCGGATATGCATCCGATACCGATATTCCCGTTGAATTCGGTAACGTCTCTTTCAAACTTGGTACGAAACGGCGAATTCTGTATATTATGTATGGCTCTGTCAAATCCACGGTCGCCATACATTGCCATTCCCGCTCTGCGCGTTCCCAGATGTGAATGATAATCTGTCCCGAAAAAGACATCAAGCACACATTCCTTCTTAGATACTACTCCAAATATTCCGCCCATTATACGCCTCCTGAATCTTTATATTGGCAAAACACTTATCGGTTGTCCGGATCATCCTGACCACAGGATATTCTCTGACAAAGCCACATACAATTATAAGAGAAATGAACTGAAACGGCAATGGTTTTTATGCCGGCCGCACTGAATTATTATATCTGTTATGAAAAGCCGCGATATGTTATACTGAATCTGACCGGTCAGCTTAGCGGCTGATATTTTTAATAAATTTCAATCCAACCTTACGGAGAAGCCATGAATAAAAACAGAAGCTACAATTATCAGCCTTTTATACTGTTGAGTGCCCTGGTGCTCTTCCTTGCATTCTGCATGGATACAACAGCCGAAACCTTACGCAGGCCCCAATATATGTTCTTTCTTATCGCCGTAATACTCGTTCTGTTTGTATTCAGACAGCTCGTATCAATATCCGAACCGGCACTCATCCTTCTTCTTGGGGTAATATTTCGGACAAGCTATGTTCTGTATACGGCAATCTGGACCAGACAGCATGATGTTATAGATTTCGGAACCGGCGAAGGACACGCAGGTTACATAGAATACATATATGGCAATCTTTCACTCCCCACAGGTGATCCCCGTGAAAAGTGGGCTTTCTTCCAGCCTCCTCTTCATCATATCATAGCCGGGCTGTGGATGAGATTCTGTGCGCATTTCGGGCTTGCATACAGACAGGTCCAGGAAAACGTCCAATTACTGACTTTGTTTTACATTTGTGCTGTTACGGTAATTACATATTTCATATGCCGAGAGCTTAAGTTAAAAGCGTGGGGAACAAGGATCGTGCTGGTCATAGTATGTTTTCATCCTGCCCTTACGATAATGTCGGGAAGTATAAACAACGATGCATTAAGTCTTGTACTGGCGGTACTCTCCGTATATCTTGTAATACTCTGGTACAAGGCTCCTTCGTTCAGGCTGATCATCATGCTTGCAATTTCCATCGGACTGTCGATGATGGCCAAGCTTTCCGGCGGAACCGTTGCGCCTGCCGTAGCCGCTCTTTTCCTGCTTAAGCTCGTTAAGGACAGAGAACATACAGGAAGGTATATCCTTCAGTATTTAGTTTTCGGTATCATTGTATTTCCTCTGGGGATATGGTGGGAGATAAAGAATATGATGCTCTACGGCATGCCATTCAATTATATTCCTCCCGTTGGTGAGCAGCTGAAAGCCAGCATGCTTATGCGGCTGTTTGATATAAGAACAGGTAACATTTATCCCTGCCTTATCTCAAACGGAGATGCATATGACGAATACAATGTATGGCTTGCAATGTTGAAAACGTCTCTTTTTGATGATGCCAATCTCGGCATGGAAGCAGGCGGTATTAATCTGTTTGCATTCGTACTGTTCATTACCGCTTTGGTCCTTGCGATAGCTTCTCTCATCGCTACCGTAAAGGTGCTTGCGGATAAGAAAAACAGATATGCACTTCTGCCGGAACATAAGCTGCTGTTTGGTGTACTGTATTTAACGCTTCTGATCTCATATTTCAGTTTTGCGCTCGGATCAAATAATTACAGTGCGATGAGCTTTCGCTACATCGCACTGGTAATAGTTGTTGAGTCAGTATTTCTTGGAGTATTCACAGATGCCTGCACGGATAAACACCATATCCGTTTCAGGCTGTTTGCCGCAACCTTATTCGCGTTTGCAGCCTCATCGCTGTCTGCATATCTGCTGCTTGGTTTCGCCCGCTGAGTTCCGGCAAACCATCCGGCCGTATGTAATCATTCCCCTTCCGTCATATAATCTCTTGCATCTGCAGCATTCTGTGTGTCAGGGAAGGTATCTATAACCTGCTGATACAGTTCATCCGCCTTCTGGGTATCCCCATCCTGTCTGTAACAGTGCGCCAGATTCATAAGCACATCCGAATTGGATTTATCCAACAGCCACGCCTTTGTATACTCCTCTATCGCAGTCTTATAATCGTTGGCTTTCACAGCCGATTTGGCACTCTCTATATACTGGTCGGCAGCCAGTGTGGCAGTGTCTGCCTTTAACGCATTATACAGATTGCGGTAGGAATCCTTTGCCGAATCCACATATTCTTCGGGAATGTGATCCATCTGTTCCATAATGGTAAGTGAATCGGTCGGATCGGCCACATAAGCCGTTGCCGCATCCATAAGATAGTCAAATTCTGTCCTTTTACCGGATGCACCCGTTAGATCGTCATACTGTCTCTGAAGCTCATCCATCTGATTCTGCTTATCCTGAAGCGCTTTCTCAATCTCCTGTCTGGATGCCTGCTCAGCTGCCAGCTGCTCACTGACCTCCTTGAATTTCTCATCGTTCATCCGGTTCTGTCCTGACATTCTGGCCGGAAAAATAAGGAACCAGCTGATAGCTATCCCGACACCTATACCGATCGCTATATTAACAATACTCGAGAAACCTTTCTTTTCTTTTTCATAAACAGGCTGGATTATTACCTCATTTCCGTTCTGATAGCTGATCGTATCCATGGGAAGGCTGCTAACCTTCTTACCTGTCTTCTCCTCCTGCTCACGGATCAGCCTGTTAACCTCTTTTATATAACCAAGTGTAGTGGTATTGCTGGCATCAACCGACAGCGCCTTAAACAGCGTTCTCTTTGCATTGTCATAATCACCGGTACAGATATACAGAAGGCCAAGCAACTGATATCCGCTGATAAGATTCCTGTTTATGGAAAGAACCTTCTTAAGCTGAATGATCGCCAGATCCTTACTGTCCTGATAACAGTACTGCAGTGCCTGGTTAAATTTTTTAAGTGTCTGGTCTATGTTGTCAAGTCTGGTCGGACTCTCATGCAGTACGTTGATGTACTCATCGGCAATATTTTTTACAGGCTCAAGATTCTTGCTGATTATCCACTCGCTAAGCGCAAGTACAGCCTCACCCATCTCAAAATACACAAGCCCCAGAAGATTCCGCGCTTCCATGTTACGCTTGTTGTACTTAAGAGACTGTCTTAAGCTTAACGCCGCTCCGGACAGATCCCGTACATTGGCTTTTGCCAGACCGTCATTATAATAATAATTGGACATAGCCAATATTTTTTTATATACACCGACATCCGCTCCGCACCCGGTACAGAAATCCTCTTTTGACAGGCGGTTGCCGCACTGATAACACTTCATCTCTACCTCTTATAATATGTATTGCCCCGACTCATCCTTAGTCGTTCCAAGTCCTATGTCATCCCAAATGTGTATACATCATCTGTTCCATTTGAGCCTGCGCCTGTGCCTGACCTTCCGCACGCGCCTGTATTGCAGCATCAGTTTTCTCCTTCATCATAGCCAGGAAAATGTCCGTCATATCGGTCATATCATGATTTCTGACTGCATCCTCCACGCCCTCTATCTCAAGACTTGGATGGAACTTCTTAAGCTCTTCTTCAAAGTTTATCATATAACATCCTCACCAAAACCACACTTTTATGATCAGCGTTTAAGCTGTGACAGACGCTCACGTACCTGTTCCATCATCTGAGTGTACTTTGCAAGCTTATCCTTCTCTTGTGCCACCTTTTCTGCGGGAGCCTTGCTTATGAAACGCTCATTTGACAGCATGCCGTTAACGCGCTTAAGCTCACCCTCAAGCCTTGCCTCTTCCTTCGTCAGTCTTTCAATCTCCTGTTTTATGTCAACCAGCTCGGCAAACGGGATATAAATATCGGCGCCGGGTATAACTACAGATACCGAATCGTCTCCCCACGGCATCTCACCTGCCGCAGAACCGTCTTTCTCTATAAGAACACTTACATCGGATGCATAAGCAAGAGAAGCAAAGAACAGCTTTCCTTCTTCAAAGGTTGTCTTTATCTCCTCATCCTTAGCCACCACAAACACATGAGCCTTCCTCGACGGCGGTACGTTCATTCCGGTACGTGCATTACGTATACCGCGTACTGCCTCTTTTATCGTCTCAATAGCTTTCTCTTCCCTTGTATAGTCCTTTGCTTCAGAATATACCGGCCAAGCGGAGATCATGATCGATTCTTCTTTGGTTACCGCATCATTTCCGCCGATGCTTAACTCCCGATCTCGCAGTGCGCAGTATATCTCCTCCGTTATAAAAGGCATATACGGATGAAGCAGCTTAAGCGCATCGACAAGCACGCTCTTAAGTGTATAAAGAGCAGCATTTTTTGAACTGCCCACGAGCTTTGCCTCGTGGGAGCCCGCCGGCTTTGAGGCATCAGAGGAATCCTGCAGGATCCCTTCCTTTCCTGTGTTATCGGAATTATAGAGCCTTGGCTTAACCATCTCAATGTACCAGTCACAGAATTCATCCCAGATAAAATCATATATCTTCTGAACCGCTACGCCAAGCTCATACTTGTCCATATTGTCAGTCACATCACGTACTACCGTATTCAGCCTGCTTATTATCCATTTATCCACCGGCTCAAGATCACTGTCCGCAGGCCTGGTTATCTGTACCTTTCCGTCTCCTTCCGATACGGCATCTATGTTCATCATGATGAAACGCGAAGCATTCCATACCTTATTGGCGAAGTTCCTGCATGCCTCTACCTTCTCATAGTAGAAACGCATATCATTTCCGGGCGCATTGCCTGTCATTAGCATAAGCCGCAGCGCATCAGCCCCGTATTTATCGATTATCTCAAGAGGATCGATACCGTTTCCGAGTGACTTGGACATCTTTCTGCCCTGCGAATCCCTTACAAGACCGTGTATAAGAACCGTATGGAACGGAGAATGCCCGGTATGCTCAATACCCGAAAATACCATACGCACTACCCAGAAGAAGATAATATCATAACCCGTAACCAGTACATCCGTGGGATAGAAATAATCAAGCTCCTCTGTCTTTTCAGGCCATCCGAGAGTCGAGAACGGCCATAGTGCCGACGAGAACCATGTATCAAGCACATCCTCATCCTGTTTAAGATGAGCGCTTCCGCACTTCGGACATACCGAAGGCGCTTCCTTTGATACTATGACTTCTCCGCAATCCTGACAATAATATGCAGGGATCCTGTGTCCCCACCACAGCTGTCTTGAAATACACCAGTCCCTGATTCCTTCCAGCCAGTGAAGGTAAGTCTTGTCGAATCTCTCCGGAACGAACTTAAGCTCTCCGTACTTACAGTCACGTCCCTCTCTGGTTGCCTTAAGCACCTCTATTGCAGGTTCGGCAAGCTTCTCCATGGCAACGAACCACTGTGCCTTGGCCATGGGCTCTATAGTGCATCCGCAGCGGTCATGAGTACCTACATTATGGGAGTGATCCTCTACCTTGACAAGAAGTCCAAGTGCCTCAAGATCTGCTACGGCCTGCTTTCTTGCCTCGTATCTCTCCATTCCTTCATATCTGCCGCCCTTTTCGTTTATGGTGGCATCATCATTCATAACATTGATAACCTCAAGGTCATGCCTCTTGCCTACCTCGAAATCATTAGGGTCGTGAGCGGGGGTTATCTTAACAACACCGGTTCCGAATTCCTTATCAACATATGAATCGGCAATTACCGGAAGCTCCTTATTCATAAGCGGAAGCACAACCGTCTTTCCATTTATGGAAGTGTATCTGTCATCCTCCGGATTAACTGCAAGTGCCGTATCTCCAAGCATTGTCTCGGGTCTTGTGGTGGCTACAACAACGTAATTCTTCTCATCGGGTGCTTCGCATTTTCTTCCCGCAAGCATTGCCTCCGCTTCTTTTGTGCCCGCAACAGGATAACGTATATGCCAGAAATGTCCGGCCTGTTCCTCATGCTCTACCTCCGCATCTGAAATGGTTGTCTGACATACAGGGCACCAGTTAACTATCCTGTTCCCTTTATATATGAGTCCTTTATTGTACAGATTAACGAAGACCTCGGTGACAGCCTTATTGCAGCCTTCATCCATGGTGAAGCGTTCACGCTCCCAGTCACAGGATGAACCGAGCTTCTTAAGCTGGGATACTATACGTCCGCCGTACTCTTCCTTCCATTCCCATGCGCGCTTAAGGAAGCCCTCACGTCCGAGATCCTCCTTATCAACGCCTTCCTCTTTGAGCTTCTCTATGATCTTAACCTCCGTTGCAATACTGGCATGATCACAACCGGGCTGCCACAGGGCATTATACCCCTGCATTCTCTTAGAACGGATAAGGATATCCTGCATGGTATTGTCAAAGGCATGTCCCATGTGAAGCTGTCCTGTTATATTCGGGGGCGGAATAACTATCGTAAACGGTTTCTTACTCCTGTCCACCTCTGCATGGAAATAATTCTTATCGATCCATTTCTTATAGATCCTTTCCTCCATCCCCTTGGGATCGTAGGTCTTTGCTAATTCTCTGCTCATATTTATATCCTCCGAATATCATATGCAAACAGTCTGTAAACGTTAGAAAGCCCAGGTATTGCACTACCTGAGCTTTTGTCTTACCTTGAAAAAACATTCATCGTTTTGCTCTCGCACAATCATAATATATCGTATATATATTTGTCAAGTATTTACTACCTTATGTTCCCATCGCCTTTTATTGACTTCTTATGCTCATACATCATGGCATCCGCCCTCTTAAATACGTCGCCGCAGTCCTTGTCAATTGTTGGATCGAAGTCTGCCGCTCCTATGGCAAATGATACATTGTTCACATCCATGGGATCGTAATTCTCGGCTGTCATCCGTTCCATAAGTCCTCCGATCAGTGTTGCCCTGTTCACATAATCGTCATTTCTCAGGATCGCAACGAACTCATCGCCGCCGATCCTGAACACAGGGCTTCTCTTAAAGGTTCGGCATATTAGACGGCAGGCATTTACAAGCAGCTTGTTACCTTCGTCATGCCCTATGTTGTCATTTATTGACTTAAGGCCGTTCACATCGCATATAACGATCATGAACTCTACCTTCTCATTGCTGCTCTCTATCTCAACATTGATCCTGCCTGTCGACAGTTCGTATGCATTCCTGTTCTTAACTCCCGTAAGCGCATCCGTATTGGCATCCCTGAGAGCCTTCTCCAGTCTCTCTGCAAGTTCGTTTGACTGCTTCTTCATCGAAGCAAGAAGTGTACGAACCAGCTGTGTAACATCAACCGGCTTGGCAATATAATCACTCATCCCGGCATCTAAGAGCATATTTATGTCATCATCCGTACTGCTCGCGATCATTGCTATTATGGGAACAGTCCTGGCGTCATTTCTGGCGCTTGCCCTTATTTCCTTGGCTGCGGCTATTCCGTCAAGCACGGGCATGGCCACATCCATAAGAATGGCGTCGAAGCTTCCCTCTTCGGATGAACGGTAAAGGCTTAATGCGATCAGCCCGTTCTCGGCAGAGCTTACGGTCGCTCCCTCTTCTATTAGCATCTTACGCGCGATCTCCATGTTAAGCTCATTATCCTCAGCAATAAGGATATGAGCACCGTCAAGCTGCTTTACTTTCTCCGCATCCATGCTCTGTGTAGGCGCACGGTATATGTCCATGGGTATCCTGACAGTGTATTTCGTTCCGACCTGCAGTTCACTCTCTACATTAATCGTACCACCCATGAGCTCTACATATCTTCTGGTTATGCTCATTCCGATCCCGAGCCCGTTCCCGACATCCATTGCATCGGCAATACCAGAAAAGCTCTCAAACATATTCTTAACATACTGCCTGCTCATTCCGGTACCGGTATCTTCCACCTCTATCACGAACACGGCTTTATCTGTGCCCGATTCCGTAACTATCTCTTCATTGATCCTGAGCGTGATAACACCGCCTTCCCTTGTGAATTTTACGGAGTTATCAACTATATTCAGGATCACCTGTCTCAGATGCAGTTCATCACCCAGCACATTCGGGTGAAGGATCAGTCCTACATCTCTGGTAAGATTAATACCCGCATCCATGGTAATACCCTTGACTATACCTGCGCAGCTGTTGAAGAATCCGATTATCTCCATAGGATCGTGACGCATGGTCACCATTCCTCTCTCGCTTCTTCCGAGTGCAAGCACTTCATTAACAAGATCAAGAAGTATCTGGGCTTCATGATCAATACTTCTTATATGATCCGTAATACGTTTCGGATCATCCACAAATCTCATGGTAACATCTGCATGATCTATGATACTGTTTATAGGGGAGCGCATAATTCCCGACATATTGCTTAAGAAAACATTTCTTGCATTATTTGCCTCATCCCTCTGCTTTGTCATTTTTTCAAGATCACTGTTCAGCTGTTTGACCTTATCGACCAGTTCTCCTATCTCTCTGTCACTGTTCGAATAGGCCCTGTTGATCCTGACAAGCATCATAAGCGAGCACAGAAGGAACAGAAGGAAGCTGTATGTCAGCACATTCTGATATCTGACAGACATATTTAACTCCTTTATGATCCCTGCTCTGTTTTGCTCAATGCTTCTTAAGGATTCATCCAGGAATGAATCAAGAAGCGAATATATCTTACGCCTCGAACGTTCATAGATATCAGAAAACAGCAGATCCTTTGCCATGCTTTTCTGCTCGTCCGCACTTAATGATCTCTCATATTCAATAAGATCATAATACAACAGCTCATCCCTTAACGTATCATTATTCTCTCCGTATGCAAGAGCGGCCAGAGCCATTGCATGCTCTTCAACCTTTGCAAGATCGTCAGATTCCTTTTTTGCCTTTACCAGAATGTTATAAGCCTCATCTGTATGCTCGATCTCGGAAAGCATCTGAATCGCATCATCCCTGTGCCCCCTCTCCTCAAGCTCAACAAAATATGCGTCAAGATATACCCGGTTACCGGTCACTACATAATTTCTTGCACAGTCTGTAAGCAGATCGGAGCCTTCCCGAAGCGATCTCTCGATCTGCACATATGCTTCTGCGGTATTCTGTATACGCGTAAGCCGGGCGTTGTATCCGGCGATCGCACTGTTTTCTCTTGCAAGAAGCGCTCCCAGAAGGATACTCACCACACCCAGGAATATAGTTCCGGCCATAAAGATACTTTCAAGTCCGGACCTCTTCTTTTTCTCTGTTTTCTCCTGCCTCATTATCTCTACATACTCCGCTGTCTTATGCTCTTTTGCTGCTCCTCTTTGTACCTGTCCTGTACTCCATTACGATAGCACTTCTCGGACCCATTATATACTCAAAGCCGTCAAGCTTTCTTTCGCAAATGGCATCATCACTATAAGTGTCCAATACTACGTACCATTTTCCATTGCCGTCAATCTGAGGTATCTCTATTCTTATATCTTCCCAATATGTATTAAAGCACGCATATACGATATCAGTCTTTCCCGTGCTTTTGCTCTGTCCTGCATACATTACTCCCGCCTGTTTGCTCTCCCAGGTATAATGATCCATAAAGGCCGTATAACCGTGGGTACTGACCTTCGGAAGATTAAAGACGCTCTTTGAAAGATTATGCCTGATCGAGGGATGATCGTCACGGAAGGCTATCATGAATTTAAACACTTCGAAAATATCCTTATTCTTCTCCTTATCTTCCCAATCGATCCATCCGACTTCATTATCCTGACAGTAGGCATTGTTATTTCCGTACTGTGTATTTCCGAATTCATCTCCTGCATAAAACATAGGAGTTCCACGGCTCATCATAAGCGCCACGGCGGCATTCTTAACCATCCTGTGTCTCAGCTTATTTATTTCTTTATCATCCGTTTCTCCTTCAACGCCGCAGTTGAAGCTGTTATTATCATTGGCGCCGTCGGTATTGTTCCATCCGTTTGCTTCATTATGCTTATCATTATATGCATACAGGTCATATAACGTAAATCCGTCATGGCAGGAGAGGAAATTAACGGATGCATTTCTGTCTCCGATATCATCGGGATACAGATCCGCAGACCCTGTAAGCCTTATTATTGCCTTCTCCGCCATATTATCATCACCACGGAGGAAACGCCTCATATCATCCCTGTACATTCCGTTCCATTCAGAGAACCTGTTCCAGGAAGGGAACTTCCCGACCTGATACAGACCGGCTGCATCCCAGGCTTCCGCAATAAGCTTCACATCTCCCAGGACAGGATCAAATGCAAGGCTCTGTATAAGCGGAGGCTTGCTCATAGGTGAACCGTCTTCATTGCGTCCAAGGATTGAAGCAAGATCAAATCTGAAACCGTCAATCCTGTAATTAACCGTCCAGTAACGCAGGCTTTCTCTAACCAGATGCTGTACTATGGGATGATTGCAATTAAGCGTATTGCCGCATCCGCTGAAATTATAATACTGTCCGTCAGGTGTAAGCATATAATAAATATTGTTGTCAAGACCCTTGAATGAAAAGAAAGGACCATTCTCATTGCCCTCACCCGTATGGTTAAACACAACATCAAGAATAACCTCTATACCGTTGGCGTGAAGTGCTTTGATCAGTTCCTTAAGCTCGTTACCCTCATGATTGTATTTATCCTGGGTCGCATATACCGTATTAGGCGCAAAAAAGCACGTGGTGTTATAGCCCCAGCATTCAAGCAGCTTCTTTCCATCCACCTCACGTGCATTATGCATCTCGTTGAACTCGAATACAGGCATAAGCTCTACACAGTTTATGCCCAGCTCAACAAGATATGGTATCTTCTCTTTTAATCCGCTGAAGGTTCCGGGGCTTTTAACACCCGAAGATCCGTGTATGGTAAAATTCCGGACATGGAGTTCATATATCACAAGATCCCGCATCTTTAAATGCGGCAATCTGTCATTACCCCAGTCGAAATCATTCTTTACCACTCTGGCCTTAAAAAAGGTGGCATCATCAAACTTCTTACCCCAGACACTCTGACCTGCGACTGCCCTTGCGTAGGGATCCAGTATATACCTGTCAGGGTCAAACAGAAGTCCCTTATCCTTATCATAAGGTCCCTCAAAGCAGTATGCATATTCAATATTCTCGATGTCAAGGTCAAACACAAACATCGAGAATACCTTACCTATCCTGTAATTGTCGGGATATTTAAGCTTGGCGAACGGCTCCTCCTCGCGGTGGCGGAACAGACACAGCGTACATCCGGTTGCATTTACAGAACTCACGGTAAAGCTCACGCCTCCGGAAGAATAATTGGCTCCCATCCTGTCAAAATATCCCGGACGCACCCTGAAATTCTCTATGATATCCGTAGGCATCCACCTCTCAACCAACGCCTTCTGTGCTGACATATTATTCCTCCCTGCATTCCCTTCGCTTATAAATATCCGTTATGCTACCACCTGATTTCTTCCATTCTCCTTGGCTGTATACAGCCTGGCATCCGCAGCATTGACATTATCGTCCATCGAAAGCTCAGGTCTGCTCTCTGCCACACCGAAGGACATGGTTACCGAATGGTATTGTCCGTCATGCTCCACAAGGATCTCTCTTATCTGATCGAGCAGTCTCTCCGTTGCAACAGATGCCGCAAGCTCGTTCATATTCTCATAAACAAGCAGGAATTCCTCTCCTCCCCACCTTGCTGCGAATCCATACTGTCTCATATACTCACCCAGGGTTTTGGATACCGATACAAGAACAGCGTCACCACATTCATGACCATATGTATCATTAAATTTCTTAAAGAAATCAATATCTCCCATAGCCAAAGTATATGGAATCCCTCTTTCAATAAGTTCAGCCAGCTTGCTGCTTCCGTATCTTCTGTTGTATATACCTGTAAGAGCATCCTTCTCTATAAGCTTTCTTAATGAACCCCTGAGCTTAAGGGTCAGCCTTCCCATCTCACCCAGCTCATCGGTCCTCTGCACGACGACCGTATCTATATCTGCTGACAGATTACCTTCAGCGATCTCCGAGAGGAATTTCATTATCTTCTTGATTATATCGATAAGCCCCGAAGTGAAATGCATGATGAACCATGCCGTAACAAACAGCGCAAGCAGGATGATAAGAAGGTTACGCAGAACCGATTTTCTTACCATTGCGCTTACCCCGTCCGCAGGAGTCGCCGTTCCGATCATACCCAGACACGTCAGACCGTCCCATGACATGATAGGCATATAATATGCAAAATACCTTTTATCCCCTATAAGAACATTATTGTAAAAACACCCTGTGCGGTTATTTACAACAGTATTAAGTATGGTTGAGTTAACTCCCTTGTTAACCATGCGGTTGCCCTCCGAATCCGCTATGGTTGTCAGCACCCTGGTATCGTAGAAGAAAAGCGATATCTCGACTCCAGTATCCGCTTTGATCTTATCGATAAGCCCGGTATCATTACTGAGCAGGATGTCACCTTTGTAGAATTCAACATTACCGTCCACTATTATGACATTATAATCGCCTTCATATGATGTTTCATAGGCAGACAGCACGGCAATGCCGACATTTCTTAAATTATCGCTTACTTCCTTCTGGATATTTCCCATAAGTGTATAGGAGCTGTATATCATCATCACTATTCCAAAAAGGAACAGCGGAAGAAGCGCAATATAAAGGAAGCTTCCATACAGGCTTCGGGAGCCCTTGATCTGTTTAATATGTACTAGTTTCATTCTGTATCCCGATAAATCATGTATCTAATATACTTTTTAAGCCAAACGGAATTAAATACTTTACCGTTATTCTCCTATAACAGTATAGCACACTTGCCTTTTGTTGACATTTTTTTTCGTGAAAAATATAATGTTGACATGGATAATCTTACTATTTCCGAAAAAAGAACAGGAATGATGCTTATGGCAGCCATAACCTGTATTGCTACCATGGCAGTACGGATTCCTACTCCGGGCACCGGGTATGTTCATCTGGGGGATGGATTTGCTCTTGCATGCGGATTTCTACTGGGTCCGGTGGCAGGATCGATCGCTGCCGGTACCGGATCTGCATTGGCCGACCTGATAGGCGGATACTCATCCATAGCACCCGCAACCTTTGTAATAAAAGCATTCCTGGCTACGGGCGCCGCCATCTGTCACTTACTGCTTGCAGGCCGCTCACATACCGGTAACTTTAACTATATAAACACAGCCATCTCCGGAGCTGTCGGTGAGCTCATCATGATCTCGGGCTATTATATATACGATGTTGCGCTTACTATATACGGCAACAGCCGTCTTAACCGCAACATACTCATACAGGCTCTTAAAGATTCCTCTGTTCAGCTCCCCTTCAACTGTCTTCAGGCATCAATAGGGATCGTTACAGCCATAATCATCACCCCTCTGTTGGCGAAGCTTATATTCCGCAGCAGATAGGCTTACTTTGTTTTTCTGCTGTCCGGAGCCAGCATACGGTTTGAATGGAACCTGTAGTTGCCATCCGTAAGCACATCCTCCGGATGCTCATAGGCCTCCGGTGAACTTTCGGGATCTCGTTTTTCCTTATCCTGTCCCTGATCACGTCTTCTCAGAACAACATTCCACAGATCATTGCTGCCTTCCTTTTTATAAAAAATACTGTATAACCTGTTGGAATCATATGAACCCGCTATGCATGTTATGTTAACCGGTTCGTCATCCGCATCCTTATCGAAATCCTCAGGAATAAGGTATACCTGCTGAAGGTAAGGATTCACATCCTTAAGGTTGAAATATGCCGACATCTTCTCAAGCTGCTTTTCGCTTAGCTGAACGCCCTCTACCTGATAATCACCGTCATCTTTTTTCACGCTTTCCCGGACAGTATCTGTTCCCCCTGCTTCTTCAGGATATTCAGCTGCACCCGGATTATTTACTCCGTTACCGGAAACCCTCTTATAATTCACCGGACCCGATTCCCCCGGCTCCTCTGTCCCATGTGATTCACTCTTTGTTTCTTCTCGGTTACCACTAAGATGCAGAGAAGGATAAGGCTCCTCCTTTTTCTCCTGCGGCCCGGCTGTAAGCGGTATGACAGGTTCCTGACCCAAAATATCGGGAGCCTTCATACAGCCCTCAAGACATACGGCAAGAAGCAGCACATTAAAATATACACATAGAAATTTAAAAGGCATTACCCAATGGTTACTTCCGGTGCTTTTCATGATCTGAATATACTACACTCTTTCTCTTGTCTTATCTGTTTTGAATTACCCACTGTTAAAAGCAGTATATCACACCCTTAAGTCCGTGACGGTCAAGCCACTCCCGTGACGGTTCATAGGCACTGTATGGTCTTCCCGTTATCGCGGACACATCATATCACTATTATTTATTCATCTTCCTTGCTATATTTTTTATTTCGGTTGAATTTAAATATCTGTTGAATAATACCGTTTTTCATATAATAAAGTCGGATAGATGGTCAGAAATCCCAACAAGATCAGTCATATACTTGATATTTGGAACCATTTATGACCCGGATTCAGGCTTCATTTAACGGACCGGATTCCCTGCGTGCAACAAGTTCACCGTCCGATCCGTCAATGATTATAACATCTCCCTCCGATACGGTTCCGCCCAGTATAAGCTTCGCGCTCAGGGTTTCCACCGTCTTTTGCAGGAAACGCTTAAGAGGTCTGGCTCCATATACCGGATCATATCCTCCGTCGGTCACGATCGATCTCGCGGCATCCGTCAGCCTGATCGTCAGATTCCTGTCCGAAAGCCTCTTATTAAGATCGGCTATCAGAAGCTCAACGATTCCTTCTATGTTATCCTTTGTGAGCGGTTTGAACATGATCATCTCATCCAGACGGTTTAAGAACTCCGGTCTGAAATGAGCTCTCAGATCATTCATGACCATATCTTCAGCTTCTGACTTAATAGCGCCGTTTTCATCTATTCCGTCAAGCAGATATTCGGAACCTATGTTACTCGTCATTATAAGTATGGTATTCTTGAAATCAACCGTCCGTCCCTGGGAATCCGTAATACGGCCGTCATCCAGAACCTGAAGCAGCACATTAAATACATCCGGATGCGCCTTCTCCACCTCATCGAAGAGCACTACGGAGTACGGCTTCCTTCTGACAGCCTCGGTAAGCTGACCGCCTTCCTCATAGCCGACATATCCGGGAGGCGCACCTATAAGCCTTGATACCGAATACTTCTCCATATACTCGGACATATCTATACGCACCATATTATTCTCATCATCGAACAGGCTCTGCGCCAGTGACTTAGCCAGCTCTGTCTTACCGACACCGGTAGGGCCGAGGAACAGGAATGAACCTATCGGTTTGGTAGGATCCTTAATGCCTGCCTTGCTTCTTATAATAGCTTCTGACACCTTTGTCACTGCCTCATCCTGACCTATCACCCTCTTATGAAGCTCTTCGTCAAGATGCAGTGTCTTGCTTCTCTCCGATTCCGTCAGCTTGGCAACAGGGATACCTGTCCAGCGCGAGATTATCTTTGCAATTTCTTCATCCGACACATTCTCATGGACCAGTCTGCCTGCGCCCTTATGAACCTGAGAGCCTTCATGCCCGGATGTATCATTCGATTCATCGGATGGATCCGGAAGTATTCCATCCTTTTCCAACCTGCGTTCCGAAGTTTCAAGAGTCTGTGTCAATCTCGGGATAATATCGTACTGGAGCTCTCCTGCCCTTGTATAGTCTCCGTTTCTCTGGGCTATTGCCAGCTCGTTCTTTGCATCCTCTATTTCCTGCCTCAGATCCTGAAGCTTCTCCACCGATGCCTTCTCATTCTCCCATTGTGCCATACGGTTGGTAAGCTCTTCCGTTTTCTCTGCCAGCTCCCTGTTAAGATTCTCCAGTCGTTCTTGACTCAATCGGTCATTTTCCTTCTTGAGAGCTTCTGCCTCGATCTTCAGCTGCATAACCTTACGGTTCAGCTCATCAAGCTCTGTAGGCATGGAATTAAGCTCTGTCTTTATAAGAGCACAGGCCTCATCCACAAGATCGATGGCCTTATCCGGAAGAAATCTGTCCGAGATATACCTGTGACTAAGGGTTGCCGCCGCTACAAGGGCTGAATCTGTGATTTTAACATGATGGAAATTCTCATATCTTTCCTTAAGGCCTCTCAGTATGGATATGGTCTCCTCCACAGAAGGCTCATCCACCATAACAGGCTGGAAACGTCTTTCAAGCGCGGCATCCTTCTCAATATACTGCCGGTACTCATCAAGAGTAGTGGCGCCGATACAGTGGAGCTCACCTCTTGCGAGCATGGGCTTTAACATATTCCCCGCATCCATGGCTCCGTCTGTTTTACCGGCTCCTACAATAAGATGGAGTTCGTCAATGAACAGGATTATCTCGCCGTCCGACTGCCTGACATCCTCAAGTACAGCCTTAAGGCGTTCCTCGAACTCACCTCTGTATTTGGCTCCTGCAACCAAAGCACCCATATCCAGCGAGAATATCTTCTTGTCCTTTAAATTCTCAGGCACATCTCCGCCGGCTATACGCTGTGCAAGCCCTTCGACCACGGCTGTTTTGCCGACACCCGGTTCGCCTATGAGCACAGGATTATTCTTGGTCTTTCTGGACAGTATCCTTATGACATTCCTTATCTCATCGTCACGTCCTATAACGGGATCCATCTTCTGTTCCCTTGCCCTTGATACCAGTTCTACACCGTATTTCTCCAGGGTGTCATAGGTTGCTTCGGGATTGTCACTGCTGACACGCTGATTTCCTCTCACCGCCTGAAGCGCCTGAAGGAAACGCTCTCTGGTAATGCCGAACTCAGTAAACAGAGCCTTCATTTCACGATCCGGATGAGCTATCAGCGACAGCATAAGATGCTCGACCGACACATATTCATCCCCAAACAGCTTAAGCTCCTTCTCGGCAGACAGCACGGCATCATTCAGCTGCTGGCTCCAGTATCTCTTTCCTCCCTGAACCTTGGGGCGTCCGTCTATAACCTTCTGAACGGCGTTTTTGAAATAGGGGAGGTTTATTTCCATCTTCTCTATCATCTTGGGAATAAGTCCGTCCTCCTGCTCAAGCAATGCAAACAGAAGATGCGCCTGAACCATCTCCATGTTCCCGTTCTCCATTGCTATCTGTTCAATATCGTTTATTGCCTCACGGCTCTTCTGTGTAAACAAATTGATATCCATAAAACCTCACCTCCTTTGTCATAAGGGGTACCTCTTGCGGTATGCATTCGTTATCACGAATGTCATAAGGCTACAGATTCCTTATGACGTGTCTCAACTTTCATAATCTGCTGTACACTACCAAAAATTATAACTGTCCGGGACGACCCAAATACTGCTGCATTCCGCCCTGAACAGTTATATCATACATCATTTGTTAGCACTCGTCAAGAGTGAGTGCTAACAATTTTTACAGATCTTCTTTTGTTATTTCCATCAGGGAGTCCATTTCGCCTTCGTCATCCTGTCCGTTCATTTCGGAAACGATACGGTTTGCCTGGTTGGAGATCACCTGTTCAAAGTAATTCCTCACAGACCTTGCATTGCCGAAGGACTCACCTTCTTCAGCCCTAAGCTGCGAAATACGTGCAAGCAGGAGCGGCTTCAGAGAGATATTAACCCTGTAATCCTGCTCCTTGCATCTTCGCATGAATATCCTGAGAAGCTCTTCATCCTTATAGTCTTCAAAATGGATATACTTGTTAAATCTTGAACGGAGCCCGGGATTTGAATCAATGAATTTCTCCATAAGCTCCGGATAACCTGCCACTATGACAACCAGTCTGTCCCTGTTATCCTCCATCATCTTAAGAAGGGTATCGACAGCCTCCTGTCCGTAATCTCCCTCCCTGTCGCTTACCAGGGTATATGCTTCATCTATAAACAGTACGCCGTCAAGAGCAGACTCAACCACTTCCTTAACCTTCTCCGCCGTCTGCCCCATATAACCTGCCACCAGCCCGGCCCTGTCCGTTTCTATAAGGTGTCCTTTTTTAAGCATGCCGAGCGAACCGTATGCGCTTGCGATCTCCCTTGCTATGGTAGTCTTTCCGGTTCCGGGATTTCCGGTAAATACCATATGCTTTGATATTTCGGGCGTCTTAAGGCCATGGCTTTCTCTCATCTTCTGAACCGTCAGAAGATTAACTATATCATGTACCTCCTTCTTAACTCCCGCAAGGCCGATCAGATTGTCGACCTCGGCAAGTATCTGCCTTACATCCTTCTTCGCAATATTGCTTTCCCGCGAAAACAGGGTGGCATTCTCCATTTCCATCTGTTCGCGCAGGGTTATGTGATTTCTTGCATTTTCCCTGATCTGTTCCTTCTCTTCATCTATTGTTTTTGTATCTGTCGTGATACCAACAGCGCCCGGTATCAGGCCGCCGAATTTATCGCTTTTATAAGCCACCTCTCCCGATGCAAGTTCATCGTTTTCCTCTACTCCACCGATATACCGCATACACACGTTGGTAAAATGCTGAAGCAGCATCACCGGATACTGTAATCTCTTTCCGTCACAATTAATGACTATATTCGATATAAGAATAAGAGTATTGAGCATTTCTCTTGTGCTTACCAGATAGCATTTGCCACCGAGGTTTGCATCCTTTTCGCCTTTGGCGATTACCATGATACATGTGGGCACATGCCTTATAACGCTTTTCTCGCCCGTTATGTCGTTCCCGTAATTCTTCTTAAGGAAATCCTCATCGATCAGTATCTGGAATATCTCGTTTATCATGCGTATTTCCGACTGTGATACCATTCCGTCGCATGACGCCATATAATAAGCTATATTCAGCGAAGTATTCCTGAACATGTCAAACAGCTCATCAGGACTGTATCCGCTGTTGTCCCCGCAATACATCCTGCATATGTCCCTGCATTTTCTTAATGCCTTAAAAGTCGTATCCATTATCCCTGCTTCCTCCGGGTCTGATCTGAAATTATTGTAAATATACCGGTAACTATTCAGACCGGTTATAAATCCATATGATATCTGTTCATCAGTATCCCGTTTATTTCCGTATCCTCAAGATATTCAAAGCCCAGCCTCCGGCACAGCCTTATCGAAGGAACATTCTCCTGCCGTACGAAGCAGTTAAGTCCGGACATCATAAGAACACTCCTCGCATACTCAACCACGGCTCTGCACGCCTCTGTCGCATAGCCTATGTTCTGGCGTTCCTTTTCTATTACATATCCAAGCTCAGCCTCATCAAAGCCTTCTCTGTTGCTTATCCCCGCACGGCCGACCACTCTTCCCGTATCTGTCTCTTCTACGATCCACAGGCCGTATCCGAAGAAACCATACTGATTCTTTATATAGCTTTCCGTATACTCAAGCTCATCTTCCCTTTTTTCATACAGTGCTTCGGTATACAGCGTGATCGACGGTTCCGCATATATTTCATACAGCCGGTCCACATCCGCAGGAGTGATTTCCCGGAGTGTAAGCCTTTCTGTTCTAAGTATTGTCCACGGAAGATGAACGTGCCTTTGATACATCTTTATTATGAAATCCGCATCCAGCTCATCAAAGCCCTGTATGATACATTCCGCATCAGCCGTATCCACATCAGTTGTATCCGCACCGGTCTCCTCCGAAGCATTCGAAGAGCTTACCGATCCGTTTGGGAAATCCGTTCCGGCCTCTTCATAATAAACATAGCCCATACCTTTTTCCCGGGCAAACAGTATCCCCCGCATACAGTCGGTTACAAGATATGAGCCCGTTTTACTTTCCGCCAGAATCATCGCGCCCTTTTTTTGCTCTTTCCCCGTATCTTCACCTGACAGACTGTCGCCGTTAACTGCGTAAGGAACGATTTCTATCCCTTTAAGCTTAACATCAAGCAGGAATTGCTTCAGTCCCGTATATCCGAAATCTCTTAGGATGATATATAATCTTTCCATTTATGTTTCGCACTGTTCTTTTTCTTACTGTTCTTCTTTTTTTATCTGTTCTTCTTTTTTTATCTGTTCTTCTCCAGCATGAACTTTATAAACTCTCTTGCCGGAAGCGGACGAGAGAAATAATAACCCTGTATATACTCGCAGCCCAGATTGATGAATCGGTTGAAGGTCTTTTCCTCTTCCACTCCTTCAACCAGAATATCTTTCTTCATTTCATGGAGCATATTTACCGTATTTTTTATAACTATCCACATCTGGGGATCATCCATTTCATCCACGAAGCTCTTATCCAGCTTGACAAGATCGAAGGGCAGGGATATAACCCTCTTGATGTTGGAATAACCCGTACCGTAATCATCAAGCGAGAATTTAATCCCTTTTTCATACAGACGCTTCATATTTCTGTCGACCATCGCGGCATCGAAGTCGGCAGCCGTCTCTGTCATCTCCAGATTAATCCTGTCGGTCGAAAGCTTATATTTATCAAGTGTGGTAAGAACCTTATATACAAGATCGGTCTCGACACACTGAGCTGCCGAAAGATTGATCTCGATATATTCAAGTCCCATCTTTTCAAGGTCACACTTGCTCATGAACTCACATACGGCATCGAGTACGTAATCACCTATCTGGTGTATGGCTCCGCTTGCTTCTGCCGCAGGAATGAACAGCCCGGGAGAAACGAAACCGTACTTATCGTCAATAAGTCTTATAAGAGCCTCTGCAGAGACGAACTTCATCTTTTTCGCGTCATAGATCGGCTGATAGTACATCTGGAATTTCTTCTTCTGTATCGCATCCGCGATAACATCATCCAGTTCACTCTTAAGCTTGAAGTCATCACTGTTTATTATCTCGGAGAGCATAACCGCTCTCTTCTCGTCCGGGAGCACCGTATTGAAGGTATTCTCGAAATTAACAACCCCCTCATAGGTATCTATATCCTCCGGACATCTTACTATACAGCACCTGCAGTCAAGCTCTGTTTTAAAATGCTGAACCTCGAAGGGCTTCGCAAGATTGTCCACCATGGCGTTTGCCACCGTCATGATGACTTCCATATCATTTTCCGTCGTAATGATCGCAAAGAGTCCGTTCTGCAGATAATATACATCAGACGTAAGCTTATAGACACTGCCGGTCCTGGTTATCTTAAGCCCCACTTCCTTAAGCATTGAATTGAATCTGTCCATGCCAAGATATGTCCTCAGAACCTGACAGTTATTTATGCTTATGTAAATGATGTTTATGATGTGATTTGTTTCGAAGGCCTTCCTGATCGCAACCAAAGATGCGCTGTAGCTCTGTACTCCGCTCAGAGGATCCAGTATCTCTTCTCCTCTTTGCAGTATGGTACTTATTATGAGTACCACAACAGCCGATCCAAACATCTCAACCAAAAGCCACGGAAAGATCAGCTGAAGTACAACAGTGATAAGACTTACAGGCAGCTGAGTCATAAGCGCAAACAGCTTGTCATTCGTAAGCAGTCTTTTATATTTGATCATTATCACCCAGCTTGCGATAACATATCCGATCGCTATTATGTAGAGAACCGGACTGGCATGGCCTCTGTTATACATACAGTTATCATCAAAATAGAATATAAGATGTGTAAACGGATTGGTGAAGATAAGAAGAATGCTGACCGCGCACGGGATTATAAATGCCACACATCTCTTCCTGTCCCTTATATATATATGCCATACTCCCACATACGAGATCACATAGAGGATATACACTACCGGGGTTATATTTCTTGCTATGAAATAAATATAATTAATAAAGCTTCTTATCCAGGTATTATCAGGAGATACGGGAATAAGCTCACCGAACATTCCGGCAAGCAGATCGGTAACCGTGGTCACGGCAATGCACAACAGCATAACACAGAACAGCTGGTTTGACCGCCCCAGGTACAGCTTTCTTGTCATTATCGATATAGCAAGTATGATCAGAATTATAAGAGCGCATATATCAAAATTAAGTATACCCATTGTTTTTTCTCCCAAAAAGTCACACAGCTAAAATTATTATACACCATTGGGACAACTTTTGTCACATGCTTTATAAAGTGTCATGCAACAAATTAAATATTCATAACCTATCGGAAATTTATCAAAAAATCAGCAAAAAACGCAAAAAATATTAGAAATCTTCGGCAAAAAGGTGTTACAATAGATTTGTCGGAGGTGTCTTTTAGATATAGGAGAGAAAATATGTACAATGTTAATGATATGGTTGTTTACGGTAATCAGGGAGTATGCGAGGTGGTAAACATCGGTACCCTGTCCATGTCCATGGTTGACAGAAAGAAGAAGTATTATACTCTCCGTCCGGTTTATCAGCGCGAAGCCGCTGTATATGTTCCCGTCGACAATGTTACGGCAGTTATGCGTCCTGTCATTTCAAAGGAAGAGGCCGAGGAGCTGATAAGCAAGATACCCGATATAGATTATGTATGGATACCCAATGAGCAGGAGCGTGAAACACAGTATAAGGATGCTCTGCGCACCTGTGACTGCGAAGAACTCGTTAAAGTGATAAAAACCCTCTTCAAGCGTAAGAAGACACGTCTCGACGAGGGTAAAAAGGTTACCGTAGTGGACGAGCGCTATTTCCGCCAGGCCGAGAACCAGCTCTACGAAGAGCTGGCTTATGCACTCGGAATTGACAAGAAGGATGTGGGCGCTTATATCTCCAAACGGATAAACGGTAAATAGATCACGCTCACATATCCAGAAGCTGTGCTATTTCCTCTTTCATTGAAGCATTCCGTTCCGTGATCATAAGTTCATCCTTATACTTCATATACGGATCGCAGCCATGTCTTGCAATGAATCTTGAGGTATATGGATTAACAGTCATCTCCGTAACCAGAATGAGCATCTCGTTCCCGTCCTTATATGCTCCGGAGGCAAAATCAAACAGTCTTTCAAGCTCTTCCCTGACAGCAATACTGCGTTCCTTCACAGCTGTCAGTTGCATATTATAATCCCGTCTTACAGCTTCAAATGCCTGCTCCTCCTTAAGCGCGTTCTTATATGCCGCATCCACAAACTTTATGCATGACCGCTTTACTCTTTCGGTTTCTTTTGATAAGGCCGATGCCTTCTTAAGCGAATTAAGCTCCTTTCTTAAGCTCTCGCTCATATCAAGCAGGCTTGAGAGCACCCGGTCATTCTCCTTCTCTTCTTTCAATTTCCTAAGCATAGGATTAAGTGCTGTAAGATAATCAGAATCATTAAGATTATTTCTTGTATCCGCTATCACCCTGTCCATAAGCATCGACAGAAGGGAAAGCCTCTCATCAAAGCCTGCCGCCGCTGCCCTCTTTACAACCTCCTGCGCTGCCCCGGACTTTAGTATCTCTTCAACCCTGTAATCTCTCTTGTATTTATTATACAATTCATAATATGCGGCAAATTCTTTAACTACTGAATCATTCCGTATATACTGGTCAATCAGGGTATCATCGACCGGAAGCAGGGCATCCTCGTAAAGCTTAAGGATTTCGGACAGATCTTCCCAGCCTCTGGCAGTCACATA